>JACCDG011878258.1_pt1 | contig 25793 bp, 27 predicted proteins | sample 7442471 | NCBI WGS metagenome assembly JACCDG01 (sample SAMN15323444, study PRJNA562643) | freshwater metagenome | isolation source: river surface water | place: USA:Blue River Watershed | collected 2017-08-17 | reverse complement strand
TTTGCAGGGGAGAGTGGATTGCTGGTAGTGCAGGTGTTATATTTCAATATAACTTTTAACGCAAAGGACGCACTATGCATACCACCAGTCTGCGCAAAGTGGGCGGCTCGATCATGCTGGCGGTGCCACCGGTGATTCTGGATATGCTGCATCTGGCTGCTGGCGCCACAGTGGGCGTGACGATCGAAAACGGTCGCTTGGTGATCGAGCCAACCGCCCGCCCGCATTACACGCTGGATGAGCTGCTGGCCCAATGCGATGCGTCGGCAGAGATCAGCAGCGAAGATCAGCAATGGCTGGATAATCCGCCGCTTGGCAATGAGCTGCTGTGATGGAACGAGGCGATATTTATCTGGTGTCGCTCGACCCCACGGCAGGCCATGAGCAACAAGGCACCCGGCCGGTGCTGATTGTGTCGCCGGCAGCATTCAACCGCCTGAGCAAAACACCGATCGTGCTGCCCATTACCAGCGGCGGCAATTTTGCCCGTACCGCTGGCTTTGCGGTGTCTCTGAGCGGAGCAGGCACCAGCACCACAGGCGTCATCCGTTGCGATCAACCACGTGCGCTGGATATTGCCTCGCGCCATGGTCGCAAACTGGAAAGCGTGCCTCCGGGCATCATCGATGAGGTGCTCGCCAAACTGGGCACTTTGCTGCAATAGCTATACCGCTACCGTGCAAGGCAATAGGGGCGTGCCCTGCAGGCACGGCCGCAAGCCAATACCAGAGCGGGCTGCAGCCGCCTTCGCCTTATAGCTGCGATTCGAGCGGCAGCAGGCCGATGACCCACACCGACATGCGGCGCCAGAGGCTGGTTTGCGGTTCGTCGTGATACACCTTGTCGCCATCGCTGCCTGCCTCGTGCCAGCTTAGCCGGCCCTTGTCGTCGGCAGACAGTTGCACGCGCCAGGCGATGTGGTCGAGGTTTTGCCGCAGCCGTTGATCCAGCTGCTGCGCCATGTCGGCATTGATACAGACAATGCCGACTTCGGTGTTGAGCTGGATTGAACGCGGGTCGAGATTGAGCGAGCCGATAAACACCGCGCTGCGATCGAAAATGAAGGTTTTGGCGTGCAGCGATGCGCGTGATGCGCCAATGCGGTGTTTTTTCTGCTGGTTGGCCTGTTCTACTGCACCCGGCTTGAGTTCATACAGCCGGATGCCGGCCTCTAACAGTTGCTGCCGATAACGGCGATAACCTGCGTGCACCGCGCCCACGTCGGATGCAGACAGCGAGTTGGTGAGGATGGTGACGTCAACACCGCGCTGCGCCAGCCCGCGCAACCACGCCACACCTTCGTCGCCGGGAATGAAATAGGGGGAGACGATGAACAGCTCGCGCTGCAGCGAGCTGCCAAGCCGGGCAAATTGCGTGATCAGGCTGCCTTCGAGATTCTCTGGCGCCTGGCGGATTTTTGACGGGTCGTCGTAAAGCGCAATGGCCTGACCACGAAACAGCGGGTCTGGCCCTGCGGCGATTTTTTCATCCAGAAAGCCCAGGCTTTGCTGCACATAGGCACTTTGCCGCTGATCTTGCACGAATGCGCCCAAATCAGCCCGCAGCTGCGTCAGTTGCGCGGCATCCACCGTGTGTAATGCGGCAACCGGCACCACCGAGCGGCTGTTCCAGTAGCGATCAAAGGCATTGGATACCTGCCGCACCACCGGGCCAAAGCTGATCAGGTCCAGATCACCAAATGCGACATCGCCTGAGGCATCGAAATATTCGTCGCCAATATTACGGCCCCCGACAATGGCGGCCTGGTTGTCGGCGATCAATGCCTTGTTGTGCATGCGCCGGTTAACGCGGGAGAAATCACCCAGCATGCTCAGACCACGAAAGGTGCGCGAGGCGACCGGGTTGAACAGGCGGATTTCGATGTTGGGATGCAGATCGATGGCGGCGAGGATGTCGTCGTCGGCATTGGCGCCAAGATCATCGAGTATCACCCGCACCCGAACGCCCCTGTCGGCGGCCTTGAGCAGTGCATTGGCAAAGTGGCGGCCGGTGAGGTCGTCGTGCCAGATGTAATACTGCACATCCAGCGTTTTGTCGGCTGTCTCTGCCAGCGCCAGCCGCGCCAGCAGGGCTTCGACACCATCACCCAGCGGCCTGAAGCCGGAGTGATCGGACTGCCACTGTTGCATGATGGGCTGGCTGAATCTGGCAAGGCGGGTGTCAGCGCTTTCGCTGACGGCGTATGACGGTGGCAACTGGATATTGTCCGGCAAGCTGCTGCAGGCCGCTACGCCAAGGCAAGCAACAATGGCCAGGGCGCGTGTCCGTTTCATTTGCCGGCACACTCGAAACGGATGTCGGCGTAATCGGCTTCGGATTTGCCGTCGGTGTTGTCGGTATCCGTCATCACTGCCACGCCCAGCACCGGCCCCGGTGCTTTGCCGTATGCCCGCTGGTAATCGGCCGCCAGATTGCGTTTCAGGCTTTGCCACTGGCCCAGTCCCTTGTCGCCAGCGGCGACAGTGATCATTTTTACCTGGCTGGTGTGCGCCGAGGTGATGACACTGTTGAGTGGCCCCTGGTTGCTCCAGATGTACATGAGAATGGCGTAGGGTGGCGCCTGGCCAAACAGGGTTTCGGCACGGCGATAACGTTTCTGCTCGGCCTCCGGCAATGTCGCGCGGTCACCGTCAAACGCAACAATCACGCGCAGCGCGGCATCTTCACGATCCTTGTCACGGTTGTCGGCACCGGCAGGCAGTGCACCGGTTTTCCAGCGCCAGCTGATGCTGGCGGGCGTCGGCAAAGGCTTGGGCAGGCGGGCAATATACAAAGAGGCCGAATCGTCGGCGCTGGCATGTAATACGCTGCGGCCAGCGTCGGCAACAATCTGGTAGCGGGTGTCGCTTTTCATTTTCGACAGCGGTTTGTGCTGCCAGCCGACACTTTTGTCGCCAAAGCCAAAATCACGCGGCTGACAGTCGGCACCGGCAAAAGCCGGCAATGCTGCCAGCAGGCTTGCACCAGCCAGCAGCGATGTGAGTCTGAACATGGAAGTCCTCATTTGAAGTTATGACGTGCCTGCATCAGGCTTCCAGCAAAAACGCGCGGATACGTTCGGCTGCTGCTGCCGGCTGTTGTTGCATGAAACAATGGCTGCCGGGCACCTGTTCGCTTGTTACCAGCGGGTTGATACTTTGCCAGCGTTTGACCGATTCGCGTACAAAAGGATAGCTGTCTTCGCCGTAATCCACCTTGACCGGGGTTTGCACTTTGGCCAGCGAGGCCCATAACCGCCGCGGAAACGAGCCGAAAATCTCGGCCTCGCGGCTGGGACGGCATTTCAGCTCAACGCCGCCATCGGGGCTGTCTTTCAGCGCAAACTCAACGTAGGCCTGCAGTGCCTCGGGGGTCCAGCCCTTGAACATGCCGCGCCCTTGCAGGCTAGCGTAGGCCTCCACCCGGCTGACCCAGTGCCGGCGCCGGCTGCGCGCAGCCTTGGCCATGGTGTTGCGCTGGTAAAGGCCCACCACATCCGAAAGCGCCATTACGCCGATCATGATCGGCGTAAACAACACTGGATCAAGCAACATGGCGCGACGGAACTGTTGCGGCTCCTGCGCCAGCATCAGGCTGGTGATCACGCCGCCAAAGCTGTGGCCCAGCGCATAGTGCGGCACATCGGGAAAACGCGGCGCAAGCTTGTGCCAGGCTTCCAGCGCCAGCTCGGCAGTGCGGTTCCAGCCGTGAAAACGGCCACCATGCGCGGTGTCGCCATGGCCCTGGATATCGCTGATGACAATATCGAAATCGGCTTGCAGCAAACTCAGCATCGGCCAGTAGACACGGCCGCAGTAGCCGTTGCCGTGCAGAAAATGTAATACCGGCCGGCCGGAGGGCGCGGCGTGTTCGCCACGAATGGTGAAACCGGCGGAACAGGGGAAAGACCAGGCAATCATGCGCTTGATTCGTCAGACGACAACGAAACCAGTATAGCCGCTGGCCTGCAAAGCGCACGGGTATTGGCCTGCAGGCAAGGCTGCAAGCCACTGCCAGAGCGGGCTGCAGCCTGGTTTGATGGGTGTCGGAGGGGGTAGGTCGGACATCAGTCCGACGCGGTGCCAACGTTCAGCAACTGTTTACCCCAGCCCCTGCCCTCAGCCTTGAAGGAGAGGGAGCGGGCCGTTGTGGGTCGGGCTTATTGCCGTGCGTGCAGCGCCAGTTTGAGGCAGGCTTTGAAATGCGGGCTGGCCTGATCGTGGCGGCCGTGTTGTTCCAGCATTTCTGCCAGCTCCAGATGCGCAGCAACGCTCGGGCGCACGGCAATGCTGGCTTCCAGGTAACTCTGCGCCTTGCCCCACAATTCTTGCGCGTGGCACAGCCGGCCCAGCGCCAGCAGCAGCTCGGCGTCGTTGGGGTGTTGCGGCAGCCAGGTTTCGGCACGCTGGATGTTTTTCAGCAGATTGTCGGTGCAGGGGGTTTCCCATTCCGGGAACTGGCCAAACAGTTCGATCAGCTCCTGATCCCAGTTTTTTTCCAGGGTGTCGATGATCACCTTGCCCGCCAGCTGGCATTCGCCCAGGCTCAGCAAGCGCCGCGCCACGGCTGCTGCCAGCCTTGGCTGCAAACGGTCGCTGGCCGGCAGCTTGGCCCACCAGTCACGCAATTGTTTGCCGCCGCCATTATTGCCCTGCACTTGCAGCAGATAGGCATGCAGGCGCAGTTGTTCTGCCTGCAGCACGTCGATGGCGTCACTTTTCTGCAGTTGCTCCAGCAGCTTCAGCATCGGCTCCGGCTCGTTGCGTTTCTGGCGAATCCGCAGTTCCAGCCGCAAGCCGGATGTGAGCTTGGGCGCGAGTTTTTTCACCTGCTCCAGCGCGTGCAGTGCGTCGTCGGTCAGGCGCTGGTCGAACAGCAGTTCGGCGCGGGTCATCAGTGTGGCGAGGTTGGGGCGCTGATCAAAGCTTTCTACCTGCGCCAGATAACCATCACGCTTGTCGTAATCGCGGATCATGTGTGCCGCACGTGCGCCCAGCAAGGCTGCCAGCACTTTGCTTTCAACCCGGTTTTCCAGCTCCATGGCTTTGGCGGCGGCTTTTTCGCAGCGGTTGTAGCGGCCTTCCAGAAAGGCCTGCAGGGCTTCCAGCAGGTTTTCGCGTGCTTGTTGCTCGGCACGCTGCAGGTGGTAGGCACGCACCCGGTTGGGCAGATCAAGTGTGACAAACACCAGCCGCAACAGGCCATAAACCACGGCAAACGCCACCAGTTGCAACAGGATTACCGCGTTCAGCGACAGATCAATGCGGTAGGGCGGCAACACAATCAGCGCAAAGCCGTCGTTCACCTGCATCAGCAATGTCAGCGCCACTGCTGCGGTGCAAAATGCCAGCAATAACAGCAGCGCCCTCACTTTGGCACCACTTTTTCGTTGCTCAGCTTGGCATCACGCACCGCTTGCAGGCTGCCCGCCAGGGTTGGCATCTGGATGGTGATTTCGGTTTGCAGCAACTGGCGCAGGCCGTTGGCAAAACGCTGGGTGGCCGGCGAGCTGATGTCGAAATAACGTTCGATATAGTCGTTGGCGGCGCGAATATCGGTTTTGAAGGTGGTGCCGTCACGCTGCAGATTGGCCATGCGTGCGTCCAGCAACCGCAGTTTGAGGTTTTCGCGCAGGAAGAAAGACTGCTCTGGCGACAACAGCAGCGGCTCCTGCCGCTCCAGGCGCCGCACCCGGATCAGGTTTTTCAGGTCGTTCCAGATATCTGCAGCAATCTGCGACAGCCAGCTTTGCTCCACCGGTTGTTTGGCTTTTGCGCTGGCTTTGGGGTGCGGCTTTTCCACCACCAGCGGCAGTTTGTCGACGGCGTTCACCAGGCTGTCGATTTTGACGCTGATGCCCACGGTATCAACAAACGGGGCCTTTTTCAGGGTGTCGGTATCGCTGGCAACGGCGCGACGAATCGCAATCCAGTGTGGTTTGTGGCTGGTTTGCAGCCGCTGTTCGATGTTCTGCAGCGAAATCAGTGCGGCGCGCACATTGCCCGCCAGTTGCAGTTGCTGGTCGGCCAGCTCGAGTGCTTGCTCGACATCGGCCAGCGAGGTTTCGTCGCTGTCGCGCGAGAGTTCCTGATACATCGCCTGCAGCGCCAGTTGCTGGCTCTGGCTTTCGTTGAATTTGCTCTCCAGCACAGCCAGCCGGGTTTGCAGCTGCTGCGCCAGCTCGCTGTTGCGGTCGGCAATTTGCCGGCTTTCCTTGTTGAAACTGCCGGCCTCCAGCTGCAATGCCGCCAGATGCTGTTTGGTGTAGAGCCATTGTGCAGCCACCGCCAGCAAGGCCACGCCGCCAAGCCACATTGCAGGCTGGCGCCACAAGGGCGGCGGCAAAACAGGGGCAGCGGGCACACTCTCGGCCGGCGCCGGCACGCTGTTGGCAACCGTTTCAGTGCTGCTGGCGGCTTGCGCCGTTTCAGGTGAACTCATCAGGCTTTCTTTCTCGCGGCAAACCAGTCGCACACGGCTGTCAGCAATGCGGCATCACCACCCTCGGCAAGCATCACCGAGCCAAAGCCGCTGTTGCGGGCATAGTCGGCAATGCGCGGGTGAATGGCAAATATCACTAGCGATTGTAGCGACTGGCGGCGGCTTTCTCCAGCCATCTGCAGCAGGTTGGTCAAGGCTTCGGAGCTGGTCAGCAGCAAGGCTGTCAGACCTTGTCGATACAGCGGAGATAAATCGACGCAGGGCAGGGCGCGGCGATAGGCTTCAACAATCTCCACCTGCGCGCCGCGCTGGCGCAGGGCGTCGGCCAGCAAATCGCGCCCACCGTTGCCACGCAACAGGAGCACCCGCTTGCCCGGCAACGATTGCAGCTCGGGCAGTTGCAGCAGGGCTTCACTGTCGGCACCGCTTTGCGGCAACAAGGGTTCTACTGCCAGCCAGCGGCGCAAGGCCGCAGCACTGCCGCGCCCAACCAGCGCTACTTGCAGCGTGGCTGGCCAATCCCGGCCCTGCAGCAGGCGCGGCATGGCCATATCAACTGCGCTGGGGCTCACCAGAATCAGCAGGTCATAAGTGGCAAGTTGTGCTGCGGCGTGCTGCAAGGGAAGCGGGTCGAGCGGGGGCTGGATGTCGATCAGCGGTAGTGCCAATACTTCGGCGCCTGCCTCGGCAAACAATTGCAGCTGTCTGGCGGCCTGCTCGCGCGGGCGGCCAATCACCACCCGCAGGCCCGCCAGTGGTGTGGTCATCAGTGATCGAGCGCGCTGATAATGGCGCTGGCGCCTTGTGCCAGCAGATCCTGCGCCACTTGCGCACCGAGCGCTTCCGGCGTGTCGGTGCTGCCACGATGTTCGGCGGAAATCAGCTTCTGCCCATCAGGCGTGGCAACAAAACCGCGCAGGCGCAAGCCGCCATCCTGCAGCTCGGCAAAGCCGCCCAGCGGCACCTGGCAGCTGCCATTGAGACGGCGGCTCATTTCCCGTTCGGCACGCACGCAGGCAGCGGTTGCCGGATCATTCAGCGGCGCAAGGCAGGCAAACAGATCGGCGCGGTCAGCGCGGATTTCAATCCCCAGCGCGCCCTGGCCCACGGCTGGCAGGCTGTCTTCGGCACTCAGCAAGGAGCGGATACGGTCGGTCAGTTCCAGTCGGCGCAGGCCAGCGGCAGCCAGAATGATGGCGGCGTATTGGCCTTCGTCCAGTTTGCGCAAGCGGGTTTGCACATTGCCGCGCAGCGGCTCAACTTTCAGGTGCGGGAAACGGGCTCGGATCTGGCATTCGCGACGCAGGCTGGAGGTGCCAACCACGGCGCCAGCCGGCAAATCGGCCAACGATGCGAAATTGTTGGATACAAAGGCATCGCGCGGATCTTCACGCTGGCCAATCGCTGCCAGCGCAAAACCTTCCGGCAACACCATCGGCACGTCTTTCATCGAATGCACGGCGATATCGGCACGGCCTTCTTCCAGCGCGGCTTCCAGCTCTTTGACAAACAAGCCCTTGCCACCGATCTTGTTGAGCGTGACGTCGAGAATGCGGTCCCCCTGAGTGGTCATGCCAAGAATCTCGACTTCGGTCTGCGGATAGAGTTCGCGCAGGCGTGCCTGGATGTATTTGGCCTGCCACATGGCCAGCAGGCTCTCACGTGAAGCAATGACAATCTTTTTTGGAGGAACAGTGGGCTGGCTCACGGCGGCGTACCGAATATCATTAATCAGGCTGCAGATTCTAGCACGCGATATCCGGCCAACACTTTGACCAGCATCAGATACCCGGATGTCATCAAGCCTGCTATAGTCAGCGTGTAAAAATGCCGAAAACCCCTTCTGCCACAACAAAAAACAATGAGGAGAAAACCAATGAAAGTATTGCTCGTCGCTACCAGCCTGGTTGTTGCCGGCACCGCCCTGCCCGCAATGGCCAGCCCCAAGGATGACCTGCCCCGTGAACGCACGGCGGTGATGGGGACCGACAAAGTGCAACGCCAACAGGTCTACGTCGGCAATTATTACTATCGTCCGGATCAGATTACGGTCAAGGTCGGCCAGCCGGTTGAACTGATGTTCAATATTCCGGATGGTGTCAACAAGCACACTTTTGTGCTGTTTGCGCCGGAAGCGGGATTGAAGATCAACACCGCCATTTCCCAGCGCAACAATATGGTGACATTCACCCCCACCAAAACCGGCAGCTACACTTTCTATTGCAATCATCAGGCAGGTTTCCTGCGCCCGCACAGTGAACAGGGTGAAACAGGCACGCTCATCGTGGTGGATTAATGCCGGTAAAAAGCAGCTGGCGTAGCTCGGATACAATTAAAAATTGCTTTCTAATCAATAACGACACATCAAAAGCAATTTCGGTTAAACTCCGCCAGCTTTTTTTTGCACCAGGTAGTAATGAGCAAGCTCGACAAAATCAGCCAGTTTCTGCCGATTCGTTTTCGTAACGGCGACCGCATTCAGCAATTTGCCAAGAAATGTCCGCACTGCGATAAAACGGTGTCGGCTACACATATGTTTGGCATTGCCGCCAATATCAACGAACGGGTATTGCTGGCAGCACAGGCCGAGTGCCCACATTGCCAGTTTCGCTTTCCGGTTACCTGTGTCATCACCGCCCAAAAACGGGTGTTGCGCGTTGCGCTGCCGCTGTGGCTGTATCGGATGTATATCCAGATGCTCTCGCGCTCTGGTCAAAAAACGCCGCCCCCTGAAAACGCATCCCATCAGGCAACCGCAGAAGTTGCGCCAAGCAGTGCCATATCAATGGAGCAGGTGACAACTGCAGTTGAAACGCTTGGCAGCTATCTCGACAAGCCAATTTTCGCCTGGATTCGTCGTAACGGGCTCATTTACGATTTTGAGCGGGTATGCGCCAACCCGGCAACCGAGCAACTGGCCGATGACGAATGTCTGCTCGAGGCCGGGCTGGTTTACAAACGTCGTGCCGCAGATTGATATCTGCACAGCAAAAAGAAAAAAGGTGAGCCCGGAGCTCACCTTTTTTGTTTCTGACAGATGTTGTTCAGCGATTTGCCAATACTGTCACCGACGATCCACGCAAATCAATCCCCCGCAATACGATGCTGCCAAGGCTGTAACCCTGGGTGTCACCCGCTACGCGGATATTCCGGAAGCTCAACTCGCCAATCGAACTTGGCAAGCGCAAGGTGACCGAACCATCCTTGTTGACCACGGCCCGCGCATTGTCGGGATCGTAAACGACATCCTTCATGCTGGTTTCCGATTCCAGCATCTGCAACACCGGGTTGAGCAGCTTGGCTACATCCTTGATCACTTCCAGGCCGTCACCGTCTTTCGAATGCTGCGCCAGATTCAGCAACTGGTCGTGCGAGAGACTGCCCTGCGCCGACACATCGCCCATCTCTTCTTCGCTCAGAGCCTGCAAGCCCTCCCCTCGCTGATTGGCAGCCGACTGGGTCGATGAAACCTGAGTGACGGGAGCAGGCGATGCGGCAAATGCCTGTAGCGGCCCCAGCAACGCCGTTGCAACCGCCGCCGCCATACGCAGATTACGCTGCCGCCGCAATAAACCATTAATCTGGCGCTGTGTGGCCAGATTCCAGCCCGTCAGAACCTCACCCAGTTTTTGCCCGGTGATTTTCTGCTGCTCTATCGCCTTGCTGAGTTGTTCTTCGGAAATAATGCCTTTTTCGAGCAACAGCCGACCAAGGCGGGAACGTTCGTGGCTACGTTGAATGCGGTCCATGTCAGTATTTCATCGTTTGTTAATATAATGACGAAATATAGGGGATCACCCTTTACTGTGCATGCAAATTATTTCTATCGGGGTATTTTCAGCAATAGCGAGGAAAACTCTAAATCAGCCGCTATTGCCTCCCGAGAGCCAAGAAGTAGCGTGAAAATGTTTCAGATTTTCAGCGAAACCACGTGAATACTGTCACTGGCACGTCGATGCTGGCGGCGGCGATCTTGGCCGGAGCGGGTATCTAGCCAGACATTTTGCCGGTCTTCGCGACGATTCTGCGAACGGCGGTCATCACCACTGCGGCGTTCGCCGGGCAGTTCGTCATGGTCCTGACGCTGCACGCGGCGCGAAATGGATGAGGGTTCCTGGCCATAAAAGGCGGCCACAGAACGTTCAGTCAGATCATTCATCGACACAACCGGTTTGGCGCGACTGGAACGGGCCAAAGTCGATGAAGTCGTGGTAACAGAGGAATAACGAGTGCTACGCATGGTGAAAACTTACCAGATTTTGCTGCAATGCAAAACAAATCGGCAGTTTTTTCCCAAACTTTAGAAGAAAATGCAAACGGAATGAACAGCTATAAAAATGTCCCACTGCCTGCGCAGTAGGACATTGGGTAATAAAATATTATTTGATGCCAGTTACAGCGATGCCATTACATGACGCGCTGCAGCAATTGTTGCTTCGATATCGGTATCGCTATGGGCAGCCGAAACAAAACCTGCCTCGAAAGCCGACGGCGCCAAATATACGCCCTGATCCAGCATGCCGTGGAAGAAGCGATTGAAACGATCCTTGTCGCAAGCCATCACCTCGCTGAAGCTCTGCGGACAATCAGCAGCAAAATAAACACCGAACATGCCACCTACCGATTGGGCACTGAATGTCTGGCCGGTTTCTTTGGCAACCTGGCACAGGCCCTCAAGCATTTTGCTGGTCGAGGCAGCAAGCTTTTCATAGAAGCCTGGCTGGCGCAGCAGCTTGAGCGTAGCCAAGCCGGCAGCCACCGCCACCGGGTTACCCGACAAGGTACCAGCCTGATACACAGGGCCCAGTGGCGCAATTTTGTCCATCACGTCGGCGCGCCCGCCAAACGCGGCCAATGGCATGCCGCCGCCAACCGTTTTGCCGAGTGTGGTCAGATCCGGGCGAATACCGAACAAGCCTTGGGCACAACCCAGACCTACACGGAAACCTGTCATCACCTCATCAAAAATCAGCAAGGCACCGTGCTGATCACACAGGCTGCGCATGGCCTGCAGGAATTCCGCAGTCGGTTTGACCAGATTCATATTGCCTGCCACCGGTTCAACAATGATGGCGGCAATCTGCGAACCGATACTGGCAAAGGTTTCTGCCAACTGCTGCGGGTTGTTATATTGCAAAACAACGGTATCGGCAGCCACAGCTGCCGGCACGCCGGCAGAGCTCGGATTGCCGAAAGTCAGCAGGCCGGAACCAGCTTTGACCAGCAGCGAATCAGCGTGGCCGTGATAACAACCTTCGAATTTGATGATCTTGTCACGGCCGGTGAAACCACGCGCCAGACGGATGGCGCTCATGGTGGCTTCGGTGCCGGAGCTGACCAGACGTACCTTTTCCACTGAAGGCAACATTTCGCACAACAAATCAGCCAGATCAATTTCCTGCTCTGTCGGCGCACCAAAACTCAGACCAAAATCAGCTGCGTGTTTTACCGCATCGATTACTCGCGGGTGTGCGTGCCCAAGAATCAACGGCCCCCAGGAGCCAACGTAATCGATGTAACGCTTGTTATCTGCATCCCAGACATAGGCACCGCTGCCACGAACAAAAAAGCGCGGGGTACCGCCAACGCTGCCAAAGGCACGTACCGGCGAATTGACACCACCCGGAATATGGCGCTGGGCACGTTCAAACAGGGTCTGATTTTGCGAAGTCATGAGAAATTCCAGATTGATAGTTCAGGTTCAAAACGGTTTGACAACCACCAGTATCACTACGGCAAACAACACCAGTACCGGTAGTTCATTAAAAAAGCGGTACCAGACATGACTACGCTGATTTTTGCCAGCGGCAAAATCCCGCATCAGCTTGCCACAATAAAGGTGGTAGCCAATCAGCACAGTAACCAGCGTCAGCTTGGCATGTAACCAGCCACCACTGAAACCAAAGCCAAACCACAACCAAAAGCCAAATAACACAGCCAGAATGCCCAGTGGCGTCATGAAGCGATACAACTTCTGCTCCATCAGCGCCAGCCGTTGCTGTGTTGCCGGATCATCAACCATTGCGTGGTTGACAAACAGGCGTGGCAGATAGAACAGGCCAGCAAACCAGCTGACCACAAAAATGATGTGCAGCGCCTTGAGCCACAGATAATTGCCTGACATGAGTATTAACGGCCCTTTTTCGCTTGCTGGTACAAAGGCATCACCAGCGGGATTTTATCGCTCAGATCCTTCTGGCGGCCTTGATTTGAAGGGTGAGTCGAAAGCCATGCCGGCGGTTCGCCGCCCGATGCGGCTGCCATCTTGCGCCACAGGGAAATTGCCGCGGTCGGGTCATAACCACCCCGCGCCATCAGTTCCAGGCCAATGCGATCAGCCTCTGTTTCATTTTCACGGCTGTATTTCAACATGAATACGCCAGTACCCTGATCCAGCAACTGCAACGTCTGGCCACCAACTTTGCCGGACATGGCCAGCACATTCATGCCCATCTGCTTGGCCATCTCCCGCGACATGGCTTCGCGGCCGTGTTCACGCAAGGCATGCGCCATTTCATGGCCCATGATGGCGGCAATTTCATCGTCAGTCAGCGACAGGCGATTGATGATGCCGGTGAAAAACATGATTTTCCCGCCCGGTGCGCAATAGGCATTCAGCTCATCGCGGGATTCCAGATTGACTTCCCATTGCCAACGCACTGCATCTGGCCGGAAGGTTGCGGTGTGCGGAATCAGGCGCTTGGCGATGGCGTTAATGCGCTGGGTATTGCGGGTATCGGTATTGAGCCGGTTTTGCTGGCGCGCTTTTGCCACTTCCTTTGCATACGATTCTGCCGCAGAAAGCTCTACCTGCTTTTCTGACAACAGCCAGGATGGCGCCATGTTTTGTGATCGATCAACACCAATTGCACCGCCGGAAGTGGTGTTGACACTCTGGCAGGCAGTAGTCATCAATGCAGTAGTGATTACGCCCGAAACAGCCAACTTTTTCAGCATCATCCGAGATCTCTCCAAAAATTAAAATCAGAGCTGAATCATTTCGAAATCTTCTTTGCGTGCACCACAATCCGGACAAGTCCAGTTCATTGGCACATCTTCCCATTTGGTACCCGGCGGAATACCGTCTTCAGGGCGGCCTTCCTGCTCGTCGTAGATAAAGGCACAAATGAGGCACATATAGCGTTTCATGCAATCTTCCAAATTTGCCGATTCGGCTAAAATGGAATTATTCTAACCGATTTGCCGAAAGTCACGACTTGATGTCGACTCATCCGTTTCCGATTGTGCTTAGTTTTGCCGCTACCGATCCCTCCGGTGGAGCCGGGCTGCAGGCAGATATTCTCACCCTCGCCAGTCTGGGTTGTCATCCTTTGTCGGTTGTTACCGGGATCACCGTGCAGGATAGCGCCGGCGTGGATGATTTGTTGCCAATGGAAGCCGACTGGGTAATAGATCAGGCGCGCATGATTCTGGAAGACATGCCGGTTGCCGCATTCAAGATCGGTCTGATTGGCAGTACCGACAATGTTGCGGCGATTGCCGAAATTGTTGCCGATTATCCGGATATTCCGCTGGTGCTGGATCCAGTGCTGGCTTCGGGTGCCGGTGATGAATTCGCCACTGAAGAACTGATTGTGGCAATGCGTGAATTGCTGATTCCGCACACCATGATCATCACACCCAATTCGATCGAAGCCCGCCGCCTGGTTGACGACGACGATGAAGAACCTTCGCTGGATGAATGTGCCCGCCGGATCCGGGCCCTGGGTTGTGAATATGTATTGATTACCGGCACACACGAAAATACTTCCCAGGTTATCAATACCTTGTATAACCGCGGTGGCAAGGTTCGTTCGGATAGCTGGCAGCGTTTGCCTGGCAGTTATCATGGATCGGGTTGTACGCTGGCCTCGGCGATTGCCGGCCTGCTTGCTGGCGGTATGGAAATGGCTGATGCGGTAAAAGAAGCCCAGGAATATACCTGGCAAACGCTTAAAGCCGGCTTCCGGCCTGGCATGGGCCAGTTCATTCCCGACCGTTTGTTCTGGGCTCGCAACGAAGACAATGAAACCAGCCAGAATTAACGGCCTGTATGCAATTACGCCGGACACGGACAACAACCAACGTCTGATTTCAATCGTTGATACCGCTTTGGATGGCGGCATCGATATCCTTCAATACCGCAATAAATCAACTGACAAGACACTACGTTTGCAGCAGGCCCGTGAGCTGCTGCTGCGTTGTCGTGCCTATTCTGTACCGCTGATCATCAACGACGATGTCGAACTGGCAATACAAATTGGGGCTGACGGCGTCCATCTTGGAGCATCTGACGGCAATTTGCCCGAAGCCAGAGAGAAACTGGGTCCATCAATGTTGATTGGCGCCACATGTTACAACCAGCTGGAACTGGCGCGGCAGGCGATTGCCAATGGCGCTGATTACGTTGCTTTTGGCAGCATGTTCAGCTCTGCCACCAAACCCGCTGCTGTCAAAGCCCCATTAAACCTTCTCAGTGACGCAAAAACCGCTCTTGCTTGCCCAGTTGTAGCTATCGGCGGGATCCGCCTCGATAACATTGCACAAATCGCTTCTGCCGGCGCTGACGCCGCTGCAATCATCAGTGAGCTGTTTGATGCAGATGATATTGCTGAACAAGCAATACGATTACGACAGGCCTTTTTCCTGGCAAAACAAAACGGCCGCTGATTTCAGCGGCCCGTTTTTCCATTTTGCCGAACCGGTTTTCATGCACCGTGATATTGCTTGTACCAACTTACGAACTGCGCAATCCCGTCGGCAAGTTTGGTATCAGGATGAAAACCGACCGCTGTCTGCAAGCGTGAAGTATCCGCGTAAGTGGCAAACACGTCTCCCGCTTGCATATCCATGTAGTTTTTAATCGCCGGTTTGCCAAGACATTGTTCCAGTGTGCTGATGAACGTCTCCAGCTCTACTGGCTGATGGTTGCCAATATTGAAAATCCGGTGTGGCGCATCGCTGATGGCAGGGTTGAGAGGATCGTTGGCAAAATCCTCTGCTGGTGTCGCCGGTTGATCAAGCACTCTCACCACCCCTTCGACAATATCGTCGACATAGGTGAAGTCACGTTGCAACTTGCCATGGTTGAAAACCTTGATTGGCTTGTCTTGCAAAATTGCTTCTGTAAACAGCCACATAGCCATATCCGGTCGGCCCCATGGCCCGTATACGGTAAAAAACCGCAAACCAGTGCTTGGAATGCCATACAGATGGGCATAGCTATGTGCCATCAATTCATTGGCTTTTTTGCTTGCTGCATAAAAGCTGACAGGATGATCAACATTGTCAGCTTCGCTGAAAGGCACCTTGGTGTTGCCGCCGTAGACGCTGGAACTGCTGGCATACACCAGATGTTGCACCGGGTTGTGACGGCAGGCTTCGAGAATATTGGTAAACCCGATCAGATTGCTTTGTGCATACGCCATCGGATTTTGCAGTGAATACCTGACGCCTGCTTGAGCAGCGAGATGAACGACAGAATCAAATTTGTGTTCTGCAAACAAACCATTGATTGCATTGGTGTCAGCTACATCGAGCTTTTCAAAGCTAAAGCTGGAAAATGGCTGTAATTGTTCCAGCCGTGCCAATTTCAAGGCTGGCGAATAATAGTCGTTCAGATTGTCGATGCCTACGACCGTATCACCACGTTGCAGCAGTTTCTGGCAAACATGCATGCCAATGAAGCCTGCAGCGCCTGTAACCAGTATGTTCATGTTTATTGCTTTCCTGTGCGATTCAGTTCCATCAATTTGGCATATTTACAGAAGCTGTTGAAACAGCCAATCAGTATGTGCACCAAGCCAGGCAGGCCATCCATAAAACCCCGTTTGAACAGGTAAAAACGCAGAAAACGGAATAGAGGGCTAAGCAGCAACTGGACTATCCCCGCCTGTTTTCCATTTTCAAATAACTGTTGTGCCTGTATCGAAGTGTAACGGTTCTGTTTTTGCAGATAGAGACTGATGTCTTCACCCGATTCATGCAGCAGATCACCATCCAGGCTGGCGACAGCACTTTGACATAAGACTTTTTCATGAACCGGGTCATCTGACCATTGTGCGGATTGGCGGTTAAACAGACGGGTGCTCCAGTCTGGATAACCTTCACCGTATTTCAGAAAACGGCCCATGAATTTGTTGCTGCGTGGCATGCGATAAATCTGTGCCTGTGGTTGCTGCAGCACGTTTTCGATTGAATTGCGTAGTTCTGTGGTGACGCGTTCGTCGCTATCAATACACAACACCCAATCATGCTTCGCTTGTTTGACCGCAAACTGCTTTTGTTTACCAAAACCCAACCAGGCTTGTTCGACCACTTTTGCCTGGTAACGATCGGCAAGGGCGATGGTTTCATCAGTGCTGCCTGAATCCACCACCACAATCTCATCGCAGAACGATAGGCTTTGCAGACAGGCTTCCAGTTGCTTTGCAGCGTTAAGCGTAATGATGACAGCTGAAACAGGTTGTTTCATGAAGGTTTTCAAACAGGTAATTGTCGGAAAATATCATACAAACCCTGCTGTCTGCTTTATCCCTTTATATGATTTAAAGAACAAAGACTTTCTGATAACAACTAGATAAGCATGACCAAGTTTGTTGGATAAGAATCTATTTTGTATAAAAATCATTACCTTATGTTGTTGATATCGTAGGTATGAAAGCCTCGGGTGTCTGTGTTGGGTTTTTGGAGCAAATTTTGCCTTCTGACACACAGGCGGTTTGGTCACATTTCATCCGGGTTTTTTCCCGGCTGGATTTTTGTAGTTAATTTACTGATTTAAAACATGAAAAACAAATTTTTTCTACACAACTCAAAAATCTGTGGATAAGTATATGGTGCCTGCCAAAGCCTGTAGCGTGCATCCTGTTGCATACGGTTTTTGTTGTTCTGTGTCTATAAGCGGCATAAGCCGCTGAATGAGCATAATAAAATCATGATTAAATGGTGGTAGTTGTTGCTGTAGATCATGTGTAAAGGCTGTGGAAAGCTTTTTCGTGATGGCCTGCTGCTACAATTGGCCGTATGCCACGTGTTCTTCTGATCAAAACTTCTTCCATGGGTGATGTGATCCATTGCCTGCCTGCTGCGACTGACATGCAGCGCCATATTCCTGATCTGCAACTGGATTGGGTTGTGGAGGAAGGATTTGCCGATATTCCGCGTTTGCATCCCGTTGTAAATAAAATTATTCCGGTAGCCATCCGACGTTGGCGCAAGAATTTGTTTTCAAAGAAAATACACCAGGAATTTGCTGCATTCCGCCAGACGCTGCAGCAGCAGCCATATGATCTGGTTCTGGATACACAGGGTTTACTGAAGAGTGCTTGGATTGGCAGAATGGTCGATGCACCTTATTCCGGCTACGACAGCCAGAGCATTCGTGAACCTTTGGCAAGCTGGTTCTATCGACAAAAATTTGCGGTGTCACGGCAGCTGCATGCAGTACAGCGAAATCGTCAACTGGCGGCACAGGCACTTGGCTATATGATTGATCCGGAAATTGATTATGGTTTGTCGATTGAACCACAAACATTTGCCTGGTTGCCCTCGGATGCTTATGTCGTCGGTTTGCATGCCACTAGCCGCGCCGATAAGGAATGGCCAGAGCCACATTGGATTGAATTGGCGCAAAAATTGGCGGCGCTTGGATTGAAGCTGGTTTTGCCTTGGGGAAGTACACAGGAACATCAGCGGGCAGAGCGATTGGCCAAGACGTTGCCTAATGCCATTGTTGCACCACGATTGAATCTGCAACAGGCTGCTGCATTGTTGGCCGGCGCCAGGTTGGTGGTAGGTGTTGATACTGGCCTGACTCATCTTGCAGCAGCAGTCGGCGTGCCGGTGATTGCCTTGTATTGTGCCAGCGAACCCGGATTGACCGGTGTGCTGGGCAAGGCTTTTGCCGTCAATCTGGGCGGAATGGCAGATATTCCGTCGGTCGGGCAAACCTGGGGCCAGGTGCAGCAGGTATTGGCGGCATGAGATTTCTCTATAGCCTGATATTTCTGCTGTTATTGCCCTTGATTCTGTTGAGGCTTTACTGGAAGGGGCGGCAACTGCCGGCCTATCGCCAGCATATTGGTGAGCGCCTGGGTTTTTACCCGTCCATGTCTGGCCGTTTCATCTGGCTCCATGCAGTTTCGGTGGGTGAAACCCGTGCTGCAGCGCCTCTGGTGCGCCAGCTACAGCAGCGTTATCCGGAATTTTCCGTTCTGTTGACGCAAATGACACCTACAGGGCGGGAAACAGCTCAGCAATTGTTTGGCAATAGCGTGACGTGTGTTTATTTGCCCTACGATTTGCCCTGGATTATCCGCCGTTTTCTGCGGCACTTTCGCCCCGCCTTTGGCATTCTGATGGAAACCGAGATCTGGCCAAATCTGATACAGCAATGCCGGCAAGCCAACGTGCCTCTGTATCTGGCGAATGCGCGCCTTTCTGAACGTTCGGCAAAAGGATATGCCCGGTTGCAGCGATTGGTCCGTCCAGCTTTCGCCGGCCTGACGCGAATTGCGGCACAAACTGCGGAAGATGCGCAACGTCTGGCAGTTTTGGGCGCGAATCAGCCACTGGTGTGCGGCAATATCAAATTCGATGTGTCTCCTCCGCCCGATCTTGCTCAACAAAGCGCCAGGCTTGCTGGCTTGTTGGGAGAAAACCGGCAGATATTGCTGTGGGCCAGCACCCGCGAAGGCGAGGAAGGACAGTTGCTGGATGCCTTTCAGCAACTGCAGTGGCCGGACCTGCTGTTATTGCTGATCGTGCCACGCCATCCGCAACGCTTTGACGACGTGGCAAATCAGATCCATCAACGAGGGCTGAGTTTGCAAAAGCGCAGTGCCGGTTTACCAATTGCTGCATCTACCCGGGCAGTGCTTGGAGACTCGATGGGAGAAATGTTTGCTTATTTCAGTGTTGCCGATGTTGCCATTATCGGTGGAAGTATCCAGCCGCTGGGTGGGCAAAATCTGATTGAGGCCTGTGCCGTTGGTACGCCGGTCTTGTTTGGTCCGCACATGTTCAATTTTGCCGAGGCCAGCAGGCTGGCGCTGGAAGCTGGCGCGGCACAACAGGCTGATTCAGCTGACGAATTGCTGGCTCAGGCGCATATCCTTTTGCAGAATTTGCCACGCCGGCAGCAAATGGGTTCCGCCGGTATCGCGTTTTCTCAGGCACATCGGGGTGCTACCGAGCGCATCATTGCGCTGTTGCCGAATCCGCAACAACTCTGAAAAATGGTCTCGCTTTCTTACTCGGATTGCTACGATCACTCAAGTGCGGCAGGCTGCCAGCGTTGCTCCGTCGCCAGCCGTTGTCTGGTCACGGCATCACCATTCCAGTCTGTAATCGGATAAAGCCTGACCAGTTTTCCGCAGATCACGCCGTTTTTATTAAAAATCATGTCAATACTGGCCCATACCGCCTCTGGCTGCTGCTGATTCTGCTTGTGTAACCACAACTCGCCAGCCCAGCACTTCGACTCTATGGTGAACGATGCCTGCGTCGAGACGTGTGACGTCTGACTGCTCAGAATCCCAGACAGGTTTTTGCCGAATAATGCTTCCTGCCTGTAACCACTGAGGGCCGTAAATAGAACACTGCAATTCAGAATCCGATTGTCGAGATCGGTTACCAAAGTTATCGGCTGAGCCGCCTGCCAATTGGTGTGTGCCATCGATAGTGCCAGCTTTGCCCGGCAATGTTCGATAGCGAGTCGGGCAAGGCTGGCAGAATGTGTCAGCAGGGCAATCTGATTCAAGTCGGGATGCACGGGATGGCGGTTATACAGAGCAAAAACGCCAATGATTTCGCCCTGCCTGTTACGCATTGGTTCTGCCCAGCAGGCCGCAAATTGTGGCAGCATGCCCAGATTACGGCAGGCTGGACAAGGATGATGGCGAAAATCGGTAAATACGATTCGTTCACCTGACAACAATGCCTGCCCACAGATTCCGCTACCCACATGCTTTTCTGCTTCCAATAGTGTTTGCCGGGTAGCTGGTTCCAGACTGGGTGCAGCAATAAGTTCCAGTTTATTGCCACTCATTTGACGCAGCAAAACTGCTCCCGTTAATAAGGGATCAGCGCCTTCAATCCCGTAAATCAGACTGTTTAATATCTGCTGCAACGAGTTGCCCTGCGCCAGCTGCATCAAAAGCAACTGGCGGTTTTGTTGCAGCCGGAGTGGATCCACAGCTGTTATCTGGGTTGCTATTTCTGTGGATGGCTGTTCGCCGGGTACTATTTGCTGAACCATGGTCACTAAAACACGGAGAAAGATGGCTTGCCGATAATGAGGGTAAGGTCTGTTGATTGATCCTCATCGCATGAAGGGAATTATGAACAGCAGGAAATTTGCTGGCTACGGTCAAGAAAACCAGTTTTTTTTCGTGATTTCTGCGGGTTACTAGGATTATGCCTAGCGCGGTTTGCTTGACTTTCGTCTACCATTTGCACCGATATGATCGATGTAAAAATTTATGTAATCGAAGATGACGTTAGCGAGCGAGCCATCATGGTGGAGCTGGCTAAAGAAGTGTCTGAATCTGTCCAGTCTTTTGCCTGCCCCGAAGAATTCGAGGGTGCATTTGACGACAAGAGTCCCAGCGTCATTATTTGTGATTATTACTTCCGACGGACTGCCAAGGATGGTGGTGATTTTCTGCGCCATTTTGTCAGGGAATACGGGCCTGCGGCACCGTTCATCATTGTCAGCGGTTTTGTCGATGTCAAAAAAGCTTCGGAGCTGCAGCTTGACGGCGCCTATATCTGTATTCCCAAGCCAATCGATGCGTCACTGGTAATGCGGGTATTGCGCAAAGCCGTTAACGATGCACCGGATCGGCTCGATCAATATTTGTGGAATCTCAAGGCTCGCCCGGTTCTGGAAGCGTTGAACCCAAAAACGCTGGAAGTGCTGTTGCTGAAACTGTGTGATATGGATTACAAGACCATCAGTCGCCGCCTGAATTTCGGTATCAAGAATGTTGGTTATCACGTAAACCGCTTACGTGACAGTGAAATTCCAGGGCTGCCTGATGGCGACTTCCGCCAGAAACACTGGGCCTATTTGCTGGCGCAGGAGCTATTGCGCCAGGCGGAAGACGATACTGGCGATGAAATTTAGCCATCTCAAGCTAGCCATTATCGCATTAGCCTGCTTTTTCTATCCGGTCAGTGCTGCAGAAATTCCTGTCGTGGTGGTGGTATATCCCGAGGTCAGCGCGCCATATAGGGATAGTTTTGAGGAAATACTAAACGGTATCGCCAAACGTATTCCTGCCCACCGGGTGGTGGTAGTAGGTGCACCCGGCAGCGGGGTTGAATTGCTGCGTCAGTATTCCCCCACCCATATCATTGCGCTTGGCCGTGCCGGTAAAACAGAGGCCATGCTGGCAGCTGGCAGGGCAAGTGTGACGTGTGCTGCGCTGGTCTACCCGGATCGTGAGTGCCCGGCAGCCACTTTTGGTTTGTTACCTGATCCAGGGGTGTTGTTCTCACGCTTGAAATTGCTCAACCCAGGCAGCAAGCGAATATTTGCAGTTTACAGCGCCAATCAGAATGGCTGGCAGCTTCCCTTGGCACGAGCTGCAGCGGCGGCTCGTAATCTCGAACTGCATGCAGTGGAAGTGGACGACAGCAAGGCGGCAGTTGAAGCCTACAAAAAGTTTTTTGCCAATGCTGACCCAGCCACCGATTCGGTCTGGATGCTGCCCGACAACATCAGCGGCGAAAGCTCGGCAGTGGTACCTCTGGTGTTGACCGAAGCATGGCGCCGGGATGTACTGGTGTTTTCCAGTGCAGTGGAACATGTACGGCGTGGAGCGTTGTTCAGTGTGATTCCGCATTTCTCCAATTATGGTTATGCCGTTGCTGACGCTGCCTTGCGCCCCGGTCAGCGCAATGAGCTGATTACCCTCAGGCAATTCCGTTATATCGTCAATACCCGTGCAGCCCAGCATCTGAGAGTGTCGGCTGCCGATTTGGCCACCTTTGAAGTGGTAACGCCAAGGCCATGAATATTTCTTTCTGGCGCGAAGCCACTTTCCGGCAGCAGTTGACACTGGTGATTGTGTGTGGGGTGTCATTTCTGGTTATCGCAGCATCTGTGCTGAGTGCGCATATAGGTGGCAAGCGGTTTGGTGATGCCTTAATGCAGCAAGGCATGGCCAACGCCCAGCAACTGGCGCAGGAAAGCAGCCTCGCCCTGATCTATGAATCAAGGCAGGATACAGAACGGGTGATGCAATCGGCGTTTGCATTTGAAGGCACCCTGGTGGCGGAGCTATACAGCGAAGACAAGCGAAAGCTGATTGCCAGATCACGCAACGGAGCGAGCCTGCCATCTTTTGCTTCTCGCAACGGCGCCGTGGGCGCTTATCTTGAGCAGGAAACAGCGGATTACTGGATATTTACATGTAACGTCTATATCCAGGCTGCCGATACCCCGTTTGAGAATGCTTCATCACAACCAAGATGGCTTGGATCTGTGCGCATTGCCCAAAGCAAGGCCGGGCTGAAGAAAACCCGAGCCGATATTTTTATTGCCAGTATCTTTGCTGCCGCCATGGTTGGCTTGCCGGTTTTTCTGTTGGCCATTCTGATTATCAAAAAGCTGACTGATCCGCTGAGCAAACTGTCGGCCGTGATGGTGCAGGCGCATAACGGCCAGACCAATATCCGCGCCCGTTTGTCGGGCTCGCGCGACATTCGCCAGATGTCGGACGATTTCAACGCGATGATGGCTCAACTGGAGGATGTGCGTTCCGGGCTGGAAAACAAGGTGAGGGACCGCACAACCGCGTTGGCCGCTCTTGCGGCGTCGCTGGAGTTGTTTAACGAACGTGCCGTGCATGAACTGCGCGGGCCGATGAGTGTGATCAGCGGTGCCGCCGGGCTGATAGAGATCAAGGCTTCGAATGTGGCTGAAATCCGGCACTATCTGGATCGGATCAAGACTGAAATCGGCCGTATCAACAACATGATGGGCGCGCTACGTGCCATGTCGCGGCTGGAGTTGACAACGCTGGAGAAAAAACATGTCAATCTGGCGCCGATTGCGCGATATCTGTCTGATACCTTGCCAACGGCTCTTCCCGAAAGACAGATCGAATTTGTCATCACTGACGACATTCCTGCCTATTGCAGCCCCGATCTGCTGACCATCGTGCTTAGCAACCTGATTTCCAACGCGATCAAGTTCAGCCGTGACGATGCGTTGGCGCGCATCGAAATCGGGCGTGATGACAAGGGCTATTTTGTCCGCGACAACGGCATTGGTTTCGACCCTCGTCATAGCGACATGTTGTTTACCATTTTTGGACGTCTGGAAAATGCCGATCATGTTGAAGGCAGTGGTATTGGCCTGGCCACGGCCTATCTGATCATCACTCGTCACAGCGGGCGTATCTGGGCCGAAGCGTTACCTGGCCAGGGTGCGACATTCTATTTCACGCTGCCAGACGGCGATTGAAAGGTTCTCTGTTGTCTGCGGCGCTGTTAACGCCCGGTGCGATTTCTGAAGCTGCTATATTAAGGGAACCCCTTATTGCGGATGGATTCGTGAAGTATTTGCCGGAACACATTGTTGGCACCTTGCAGAGCATGTTCTGGCTCAGGCTTTTGCTCGTGCTTGTTTTGCCGGGCATCTGGACGCCTGCCTGTGCCGATATCCTGTCTGCTTATCCTCGTGTTGGCCAATACATGGTTGGCAGCCGCCTGCAATACCTGGAAGACGTAAATTCAAAGCTGGCCATACGCGATGTGGTCTCTCCTTACTGGCAAAACAAGTTCCGCCCCAACCACCGCGATGTCCCCAACTTTGGTTTCACCCAATCAAGCTACTGGTTCAAGCTGTCGCTGAGCAATCCAGCGTCCACGCCTGAGGCGTGGATACTCGAGGCGCGTTATCCGATGCTGGATCGGGTGGATGCCTATCTGGTCCGCAAAGGTGTCGTTGTCGGTCACAAGGTCAACGGTGATTTGCTGCCCTTCAACCAGCGTGAATTCAAGCATCGTCATCTGGGTTTCAAGCTTGATCTGGCCGCGTACGACCAACTCGATGTGTATTTGCGGGTTAAAACCGAAAGCTCGCTGCAATTGCCGCTGCAATTGCTGACGCCAGAACACTTTCTGGAGCGGGATCAGGCGGAGCTGTATTTGCTGGGGCTTTATTATGGCGTGCTGCTTGCCATGCTGGCATATAACCTGCTGATTTACAGCGCGATTCGCGATATCAACTATTTGCATTATGTACATTATCTGGCCGGATACGCGATGTTCCAGCTCTCGCTGAATGGCCTGACGCTGCAATATCTGTGGCCGCAACATCCGGCCTGGGGCAATACTGCCACGCCGTTTTTTATTGGCGTAGCCTTCCTCGGGGCCGTCACTTTTGCCCGCTCCTTTTTGCATCTCAAAACCCAGGCGCCATTGCTGGATTCCATCGGCAAGCTGTTGTGGGGTGTCTTCCTGTTTGTCATCGTTGGATCGCTGTGGCTGCCCTATCCGCTCATGATCCAGCTTGCAACGATGGCGGCGCTGGCAACCGCGGTGTATGCGTTTTTCAGTGGCTTGGTGGTCTGGCGCGGGCAATTGCGTCAGGCGAGGTATTTTCTGCTGGCCTGGAGCGCACTGCTGATAGGCATCATGTTGTATTCGCTGAAAACCTTCAACCTGCTGCCGTCGATGTTCATCACTGAATATAGCCTGCAGATTGGCTCGGCACTGGAAGTGTTATTGCTGTCGTTTGCACTTGCACACCGCATGAAAATCCTGCAGCTGGATTACACACGGATTCAGGAAGAGGCAAAGGGCCAGCTGGAGCAGCGGGTGTCGCAGCGTACCGCCGAGCTGGATGAGGCGTTGAAGAAACTCTCTGATGCCAATTCCAAACTGCGCTCGCTCAACTTTACCGATGGCTTGACCGGTGTGCGTAACCGTCGTTATTTCGATCAGAAACTGCGCAAGGAATGGGAGCGTGCGCAGCGTGGTGGTTATTTCATCACGGTGATGCTGATTGATCTGGATTTTTTCAAGAAAATCAACGACACCTATGGCCACCAGGCTGGCGATATGTGCCTGAAATCAGTGTCGTTGGCGATCAAGACGGCGCTGAAGCGGCCATGTGACATCGTGGCGCGTTATGGTGGCGAGGAGTTTGTGGTGATTTTGCCGCTGACCGATGAAGCGGGTGCGCTGCATATAGCCGAGAGTATTCGTCAGGAAGTGGCGGCGCTGGCGATTGTCTATGAAGGCTGGCGTATCAATCTGACTACCAGCATCGGCCTGTGTACGGCAAAACCGGATGAGACGCTGAATCCCAGCGATTTGATTTCAGCAGCCGATGC
>JACCDG010365992.1_pt1 | contig 25816 bp, 29 predicted proteins | sample 7442471 | NCBI WGS metagenome assembly JACCDG01 (sample SAMN15323444, study PRJNA562643) | freshwater metagenome | isolation source: river surface water | place: USA:Blue River Watershed | collected 2017-08-17 | reverse complement strand
GATCATCAGCGCCACGGCTTCACTCCACGCAGGTATCGATACAGAACGGCCGGCAACTCAGTTGTCGCCGCCGATCTTCTTGTGCAGCCACTGCTCGACCGACGGGAACACGAACTTCGACACGTCACCGCCGAGCAGCGCAATTTCGCGCACGATGGTGCCGGAGATGAACTGGTACTGGTCGGATGGCGTCAGGAACAGGGTCTCGACGTCCGGCAACAGGTAGCGGTTCATGCCAGCCATCTGGAATTCATACTCGAAGTCGGAGACGGCGCGCAGGCCGCGCACGATCACGCGCGCATCATGCGCGCGCACGAAGTCTTTCAGCAGTCCGGAAAAACTTTCGACGACCACGTTCGGGTAATGCCCCAGCACTTCGCGCGCGATGTCGAGGCGCTCCTGCAAGGAGAAGAAAGGGCGCTTGGCCTTGCTGTCGGCGACGCCGACGACCAGCTTGTCGAACAGTCCCGATGCACGTCGCACCAGATCTTCATGACCGCGCGTGAGCGGATCAAAGGTTCCGGGGTAAACGGCTGTGACCATGGGCAGTCCTTCAAGGTTTCGGGCGCGGCAGTTGATTTCCCGCGAGAACGACGCGCATTATGCCCTAATTCGCCGGCCTGTCATCGCACGACAGTAGTGCGTAATGTACCTGCCCGGCCTTGTCGGCACGCACCACATGCCATCCGGCCAGCCACTCCGCATCGCTGCCGGCGAAGGGCCGATCCGACTCAGCATAGACCAGCCCCGCCGGCGCGAGCAAGCGGCGGCAGGCGGGCAGCAGGCGCGGCAGCAGGTCGAGACCGTAAGGCGGGTCAAGAAAGATGAGGTCGAAGGCGCCGGGCAAGCTGCCCAGCAGCGCGAGCGCGTCGCCCCGCCTGACCGTCACCTGCGCCGCGCCCAGCTTGTCGCAGGTTGCGTTCAGATGGCGCAGCGCGGCCGGTTGCGACTCCACCATCAGCACCTCGGCCGCGCCGCGGCTGGCAGCCTCGAAGCCCAGCGCGCCGGTGCCGGCAAACAGGTCGAGGCAGCGGCGGTTGTCCCAGCGCCGCAGCTGCAGGTGCTCCAGCCAGTTGAATACGGTCTCGCGCACGCGGTCCGGCGTCGGGCGCAGGCCGTCGATGTCGGCGACCGGCAGCGGCGTGCGCTTCCAGTCGCCGGCAATGATGCGCACCTGGCGCGGCGGTACGGCGTTCTGTTTTTTCAAAGGGTTCTCTTTCAGGGCTTGACCGGTTCGCTGCCGACGACAACGGTCACCATCTTGTCCATGGCCAGCTTGCGTGCGAAGGCCGCGCGCACGTCGGCGACGCTGACCCGCGCTACCTGCGCGGTCCAGGTATCGAGGTAATCAAGCGGCATACGGTAGAAGCCGATCGCAGCGATGTTCTCGAGAATCTTGCGGTTATTGTCGATGCGCAGCGCAAAGCCGCCGATCAGGTTGTCTTTCGCGGCGCTCAGCTCTGCCTCGGTCGGCCCGTCGCGCAGGAAGGCGGTGAGGGTGTCGCGCACGACCTGCAGCGCCTCGTCCGACTGGTCCTTGCGCGTCTGCAGTCCGGCCATGTACGGACCGGGCTGCGCCATCGGATTGAAATAGCTGTAGGCGCTGTACGCAAGGCCGCGCTTCTCGCGCACCTCGCGCGTCAGCCGCGACACGAAGCCGCCGCCGCCCAGCACGTAATTGCCGACGGTCAGCGCAAACACGTCGGGATCATTGCGCGCCAGCGCCGGCATGCCCACCAGGATGTGCGACTGCGATGCCGGATGCGGGATGCGCTCTTCCGCGCCCACCGGCAGCGCAACGTCCGGCAACCTTGGCAGGGACTGGCCCTGCGGCAGCCGCCGCGTCAGCTCCTTTGCGATGGCGTCAGCCTCGCTGCGGGTGAGGTCGCCAATCATCGCGATCACCGCATGGTTGGCCACATAGTGCGCGCGATGGAAGTTCTGCAAGTCATCGCGCGTGATCGCCTCGACCGATTCGACGGTCGCCTCGGCGCCGTACGGATGGCTGCCGTAAGCCAGTCGCCAGAACGCCTTGCTGGCGATCGATTCGGGGCGCGTCAGCGCGTCGCGGATCGCGGCGACGGTACGAGCCTGGTCACGCCGGACCAGGTCCTCCGGGAAGGCGGGATGCGCGAGCAGCCGCGCAAGCAGGCGCATCGCTTCGTCACGCGTTCCCCTGGCCGACAAGGTGCGCACCGACATGCCGGCGCGGTCGGCGCCGGAGCCGCCGCCGCGCTGCGCGGCGAGGTCAGCCAGCGCATTCGAGATTTCGGCTTCGGACATGGCCGGCTCGACGCTGCCGTCGGCCAGCCGGGCTTCCTTCAGCCCGCGCGCCAGCAGTCCGCTGGTCAGCGATGACAGGCCGGCCTTGCCGGCCGGGTCACGCCTGCCGCCGGCGTCGAACTCGACATTCACGTCGAGCATCGGGATCGTGTGGTTCTCGACAAAGTAGACGCGCGCCCCGTTGTCCAGCGTCCAGTGCTGGATGTCGAGCGCCGCCTGCGCGAAGCCGCTGGCGGCGAGCAGCGCGACAGCAAACAGTTTTTTCAGCATCGTGGGTTCTCCGTCAACGATTCAGTGGCGCAGGCCGGGAACCGCCGGCTCGCCGTCCGCCTGCGCGGTCACGGGCAGCGGGAAGAGCGTCGCGATGGTCAGCTGGTCGTCGGAAAAATATTTCTGCGCAACGGCCTGCACCTGCGCCGGCGTGACGGCCGACAGGCGCTCGATGATGCGGTCGATCTGCCGGTACGAAATGCCCGACATTTCCATCGCGCCGATCTCCATCGCCTGCCCGAACACCGAGTCACGCTTGTAGACCTGGCCGGCGATCAGCTGCGCCTTGACGCGCTTGAGTTCGTCGGCGGACACGCCTTCCTTCGCGATGCGCTCGACTTCGGCACGCAGCGCGGCCTCGAGCTTTTCCAGCGGCGTGTCGCGCGTCGGCTCGCCTGACAGGATGAACATCACCGGGCCGCGCGCGGTACCGTCATAGCCGGCGTCGACCGAATTGGCAATGCGGTCTGTCCGCACCAGCCGTGCCGGCAGGCGCGCATTGTCGTAGCCGTCGAGCACCGCGGCGAGCACCTCGAGCGCGAACGGATCCTCATCCTTCTCGACATCGAGCAGCTTCGGCATCTTGTAGGCCATGACCAGATAAGGATTCTCGGCCGGCGCCTTGACCGTCACGCGGCGGATGCCGCGCTGCTGCGGCTCCTGCTGCGGCTTGGTTTTCGGCAGGGTCTTCGGCGGTATCGCACCGAAATGCCGCTCGGCCAGCCGCCGCACTTCCTGTGCATCGACGTCGCCGGCGACCACCAGCGTCGCATTGTTCGGCGCATACCAGCGCTCATACCAGGCAAGCGCATCGGCAGCCGTCATGTTCTGCAGGTCGTCCATCCAGCCGACCACCGGGTTGCGGTACGGGCTGGCGGTGTACGCGGTCGCGTACAGCGTCTCCATCAGCAGCGACATCGGCTCGTCCTCGGTGCGCAGCCGCCGCTCCTCCATCACGACCTTGATCTCCTTCGCGAACTCGGCCGGATCCATGGTCAGGTTCTGCATGCGATCGGCTTCAAGCTCGAACAGCTGCTCCAGCCGGGATTTCTCGACCTGCTGGTGATAGGCGGTGTAGTCGCGGCTGGTGAAGGCATTCTCGCGGCCGCCAAGCTGCGCGACCTTTGCGCTGAAGTCGCCGGGCTTCAGCTTTTTCGTTCCCTTGAACATCATGTGCTCAAGCACGTGCGCGACACCGGTGGTGCCATTCTGCTCATCGACGCTGCCGGCACGGTACCAGACCATGCTGACGACGGTCGGCGCGCGGCGGTCTTCCTGCACGATGATTTTCAAGCCATTGGCCAGTCGGAACTCCTGTGCTGCGGTGCCAGCCCCGGCCACACAGGGCAGCAAGCTGAAAACGCCGGCCAGTACCAGCAATCCAAGTCGGAAGATCATGTTCTCGGCTCTGTTAGAATGAAAGGTCACGGGTTGTCGAATGAAAATCGACGCCCGATTTTATCTGTTGCTGCCATCCGTCGCAGCGCACCCCCTGAACTCCCGAACTGCCCATCCCGGATGTTTAGCTTTTTCAAGAAAAAACAGCCCGCTCCTGTTACGCCCGCTCCCGAAACCGTGCCGGCCCAGCCCGTCCCATCGCCGGAGGTTGCGCCTGCGCCCGCGCCCGCGCCTTCACCGGCTGCGGCGGTGTCGCCGGTCGTACCCGCCGCCGTTGACGTGGTCGTGATCGAGGCGGCACCGGCACCAGCGCCGGAAGCGAAAAAATCCTGGCTCAGCCGGCTGAAGGCCGGACTGTCACGCACCTCGTCGAACATCGCGACCATCTTCACCGGCACGAAGATCGACGATGACTTGTACGACGAACTCGAGTCGGCGCTGCTGATGGCGGACGCGGGCGTCGAGGCCACCCAGTACCTGCTCGACGAGCTGAAAAAGAAGGTCAAGGCCGACAAGCTGGCCGAGGCGGCGCAGGTGAAGGCCGCGCTGCGCGAACTGATGGTGGGCCTGCTGCAGCCGCTGGAAAAGCCGCTGGTGCTCGGCCGCGAGCAGCCGCTGGTGATGATGATTGCGGGCGTCAACGGCGCCGGCAAGACCACCACAATCGGCAAACTCGCCAGGCACATGCAGTCGCACGGCCAGAAAGTCCTGCTGGCGGCCGGCGACACCTTCCGCGCAGCCGCGCGTGAACAGTTGACGGTCTGGGGCGAACGCAATGGTGTGGCCGTGATCGCGCAGGAGTCCGGGGACCCGGCCGCTGTCGCGTTCGACGCTGTACAGGCCGGCCGCGCACGCGGCGTTGACGTGGTGATGATCGACACCGCCGGTCGCCTGCCGACACAGCTGCACCTGATGGATGAACTGAAGAAGGTGCGGCGCGTGGTCGGCAAAGGCATGGAAGGTGCGCCGCATGAGGTGCTGCTGGTCATCGACGGCAACACCGGCCAGAATGCGCTCACGCAGGTCAAGGCCTTCGACGACGCGCTGCAGCTGTCCGGCCTGATCGTTACCAAGCTCGACGGCACGGCCAAGGGCGGCGTACTGGCCGCGATTGTCAAGCAACGCGCCGTTCCCGTATATTTCATCGGCATAGGCGAAGGCATTGATGACTTGCAGCCTTTCGTCGCCACCGAATTCGTCGACGCGCTGCTCGGCTGACCACGCTAATCATGTCCATCATTTCCTTTTCCCACGTCGCGAAGAAATATCCGGGCGACGTCACTGCACTGTCCGATGTGTCGATGGAAGTCGCCGAAGGCGAACTGCTCTACCTGGCCGGCCCGTCGGGCGCAGGCAAGTCGACGCTGCTGAAGCTGATTGCCGGCATCGAGCGGCCGAGCGCCGGCGTGCTGCTGGTCAGCGGACAGGACATGCGCAAGGTAAACCGCGCGACCCTGCCTTACCTGCGCCGCAAGCTGGGCCTGATCCTGCAGCAGCACCAGTTGCTGCAGGACCGCAGCGTGCTGCAGAACGTGATGCTGCCGCTGCTGGTCAGCGGCTCGGCCGTAAAAGAAGCGGAGCAGCGCGCACGCGTCGCGCTCGACCGCGTCGGGCTGGGCGACAAGGCCGGCCTGCAGCCGCAGGCGCTGTCCGGCGGCGAACAGCAGCGCGTGTCGATCGCCCGTGCGATCGTGCACCGTCCGCGCATCATCCTCGCCGACGAACCCACCGCCAACCTCGACCGCGCCAGCGGCAAACTGGTCATCGACATGCTGCAGGCTTTCAATTCCGCAGGTGCGACCTGCATTATTTCCACGCACGACGAACGGCTGCTGCAGAACGCAGACCGCGTGGTGCAGCTCGAGCGCGGCCGCGTGAGCGCCATGCGTGACGCCGAAAGCGAGGTGGGCGCATGAACTGGCTGAGGGAACACTGGCTCGCGCTGGCGGCCGCCTTCGCGCGCATCCGCAAGACCCCGGGCAGCTTCGGCTTCAACGTGCTCGTGATTTCGCTGGCGCTGATCCTGCCGCTGGCGGGGCTGACGCTGCTGGAGAACCTGCGCCCGGTATCGCGCGATCTCGCGGTCGACCCGGAGATCAGCATCTTCATGACCAGCGGCGCAGGGCGCGAACGCGTACAGGCCATCGGCGGCGAGATTCGGGATGCCGCGCGCCGGGCCGGCGTGCCGGTGAAACTGGAATTCGTCGATCGCGAGAAAGCGCTGGCGACGATGAAATCGCGTGCCGGCCTCGGCGAGGTAGTCGAGGCGCTGGGCAGCAACCCGCTGCCGGACGCCTATGTGGTGCGCATCGGCGGCAGCGAACAGGCAGCAAGCCCGGCCCGTATCGAACAACTCGCCGGCGCCCTTGAGAAGCTCGACGGCGTCGAGACAGTGCAGCTGGATGCGGCCTGGGTCAAACGCCTGGCCGCATTGCTTGAGCTGGCGGCCAACGTGCTGCTGCTGCTGGCCGGCACCCTGTGTGGCGTGGTGCTGGCGGTGGTGTTCAACACGATCCGGCTGCAGGTGGTCACGCAGCAGGAAGAGATCGGCGTGATGCGGCTGGTGGGCGCCACCGACGCCTATGTGTCGCGTCCGTTTTACTACATGGGCGGATTGCTGGGCCTGTGCGCCGGCGGCATCGCGCTGCTGGTGGTGGCCGGCGGACTGCTGATGCTCAACACCTCGGTCGGCGAACTGGCGAAGCTGTACGGCTCGCGCTTCCTGCTGGCGCCGCTGGATCCGGCCTCGATCGCCGTGCTGCTGGCCGCCAGCACCCTGCTGGGCGTGCTCGGCGCCGCACTCTCGGTCCGACGGGCGCTGCGGATCGCCGCCTGACGCGCCCCGCCAGTCCTGCCATTTCTTCACCGGCCGCCCGTCCGCGGCGGCCGAGCGCCTCATGCCGAACCGGCAGGCCGTTTCAATTCCGGCAAGCCGGCTCCTCGGCCCAAATGTTACATTTGTAAGCGATTAGCACTCTCCATTTGAGAGTGCTAATATTGGATCCGTAAGGGTCTTCCGCTGCGGCGGATGCATCCGCAAAAGTCCAACCCAGGAGAAACAATGACTGCTATGTCCGCATCGTCTGCCCTTGTGCCGGCCGGTCGCCAGGCACTCGTTCCCGGTTTTTCCGCGAATGTCGGCAATCTGGATGCCTACATTTCCACCATTAACCGGCTGCCGCTGCTGTCGCAGGAGGAAGAGTCCACGCTCGCGCGCAAGCTGCGCGATGAAGGCGACCTCGCCGCGGCTCAGCAGCTGGTGATGTCGCACCTGCGTCTGGTCGTTTCGATCGCGCGCGGCTACCTTGGTTACGGCCTGCCGCATGCCGACCTGATCCAGGAAGGGAACATTGGCCTGATGAAGGCCGTCAAGCGTTTCGACCCCGAGCAGGGCGTGCGCCTCGTGTCCTACGCGATCCACTGGATCAAGGCGGAGATCCATGAATTCATCCTGCGCAACTGGCGCGTGGTGAAGCTGGCGACCACGAAGGCCCAGCGCAAGCTGTTCTTCAACCTGCGCAGCCACAAGACCGGCCTCGATGCGATGTCGCCGGAGCAGGTCGATGAACTCGCGCAGTCGCTGAACGTCAAGCGCGAAGAGGTCATCGAGATGGAAACGCGCATGTACGGCCGCGACATCGCGCTCGACGCGCCGAACGATGATGACGATGACGCGAAGTTCGCGCCGATCGCCTACCTGTCGTCCGAGCACTCGGAGCCGCTGAAGGTGCTGGAAGCGCGCCAGTACGACCGCCTGCAATCGGAAGGCCTGGAGGCCGCGCTGTCGCAGCTGGACGCGCGTTCGCGCCGCATCGTCGAATCGCGCTGGCTGGCCAGCGACGACGGCTCCGGCGCGACGCTGCACGAACTGGCCGCCGAGTTCGGCGTGTCGGCCGAGCGCATTCGCCAGATCGAGGTCGCGGCGATGAAGAAAATGAAGGCGGCACTAGCGGAATACGCGTAAGCGCAGGCTTCACGCTGCCGGAATGGCAAAAGAGCGTCCTCTGCGGGACGCTCTTTTTTTTTCAGGCCTGCCGCTGGCTGGCGCAGCGTTGGGGGGCGCCGTCAGGCGCCGGCGATCAGCTGCCGGATATCCTTCAATACCGCCGCCGTATCCTGGCCGTGCCGGACGAACAGCCGTACGCGCCCCTGCGGGTCGAAGACATAGGTGGCCGCGGTGTGGTCGATGGTGTAGGCCTCGCTGTCTTTCGCCTTCACCTTCTGCATGAACACCTTGAAATCGGCCGCAACCTTTTGCGTCTGCGCCGCGTCGCCGCGCAGCGCGACGAAGCCGGGGTCGAACGCCGGCACGAAACCGGCCAGCGCTTCCTGCGTGTCGCGCTCGGGATCAAGCGTAATGAACAGCACTTGCAGCTTGTCGCCATCCGGCCCGAGCTGCTTCCTGATCTGCGCCATCTCGGCCAGCGTAGTCGGACAGACATCCGGGCAATGCGTGTAGCCAAAGAACACTACCACCACCTTGCCCTTGTAGTCGGCGAGGGTGCGGCGCTGCCCGGTATGGTCGGTCAGCTCGAACGACTGGCCATAGTTGAGACCGGTGATGTCAGTCGACGCGAAAGCGGCCTTCGGCACCGGCGGCTTGCCGTCGCAGGCGGCCAGCGCCAGCACGCAGCCGAGCACGGCCAGCAGTTTGCGAACGCTCATCGGGTATACGGAATGTAGTGGTCAACCAGCAGCGCGGCAAACAGCAGCGACAGGTAGATGATCGAATAGGTGAATGCCTTGCGCGCCAGCAGGTCGTTGTAATTGCGCCAGACGCGCCACGAATAGCGCAGGTAGATCGCGCCCAGCACGACGGCCGCGGCCAGGTAAACCGGGCCGCTCATGCGCACCGCGAAGGGCAGCAGCGACGTGGCGAACAGTGCGATCGTGTAGAGCCAGACATGGAAGCCGGTGAATTCGGTGCCGTGCGTGATCGGCAGCATCGGCAGGCCGGAACGTGCATAGTCGTCGCGGCGATACATTGCCAGCACCCAGAAATGCGGCGGCGTCCAGATGAAGATGATCAGCACCAGCAGCCAGGCCTGCATTGGCACGTCATTGGCGATCGCTGCCCAGCCCAGCGCCGGCGGCATCGCGCCCGACAGGCCGCCGATGACGATGTTCTGCGGCGTGGCGGGCTTGAGCACGATGGTATAGATCACCGCGTAGCCGACGAAGGTCGCGAAGGTGAGCCACATCGTCAGCGGATTGACGAAGTTGTACAGCACCCACATGCCGATGCCGCCGATCGCGCCCGAAAAGGCGAGCGTCTGCGGCACGGTGATCTCGCCGCGCGCGAGCGGGCGGCGGGCGGTGCGCGCCATGCGCGAATCGATCTCGCGCTCGACCAGACAGTTGACCGCAAATGCAGCGCCGGCGAGCAGCCAGATGCCAATGGTCGCGGCCACCAGCACTTGCCAGTCGGGCAAACCGGGGGTAGCGAGGAACATGCCGATCACGGCACAGAAAACAGCGAGTTGGGTGACGCGCGGCTTGGTCAGGGCCCAATACTGGGCAATACGGCCGGGCTGCACTGAGAGTGCGGTCATGATGTTCTATCTCACGCAGGAATCGGGGACGGGTGGGACTCCGCCGCCTTGTTTGCCGCGCCAGAGGCGAGGCGGAAGTTTAACACGGTCAGAAGCAGGATCGAGAGCGCCGCGCCGGCGTTGTGCAGCACCGCGAGCGCCAGCGGCCAGTCGAGCGCGACGGTAGCGATGCCTGAAAAAAACTGCAACAGGATCAGCAACAGCAAGCCGCGCCCGAGACGGTTCGCACCCGGCAGCTGTGCTGCTCGCCATGCGACGAAGCCCACCAGCGCGACCACCGCAATGGCAAAGCAGCGGTGCACCCAATGCACGGTGACAAGCGCGCTGAATGGCAGAAAATCGCCGGCATGCGTCATGCCGAGCTGGCGCCACAGCGAGAAGCCGTGCGCAAAGTCCAGCTCCGGAACCCAGGCGCCCTGGCACAACGGGAATCCGCCGCAGGCCAGCGCCGCGTAGTTTGTGCTCACCCAGCCGCCGAACGCGACCTGCAAAAAGGTGACTGCCAGCGCAATCGCCGCAGGCAGCCGCAGCGAAGCGGCGGCCGTGCTCAAGGCGACCGCCGGCGCCTGCCGTGCAGCGTGCCAGGCAAGCAGGGCCAGCAGGCCAATGCCCAGCAGCAGGTGCGTAGTCACGATCACGGGCTGCAATTTCAGCGTGACCGTCCAGGCGCCGAACGCGCCTTGCACGCAGACCCACAGCAGCAACAGCGCCGGCAACGCCGGATGGTAGCGCGACAGCCGCTCGCGCCGCCACAGGCGCACGGCGACGACGAGCGACGCAATGATCAGCACGCCGACGCCCATTGCAAGGTAACGGTGGATCATCTCGATCCACGCCTTGAACACGGTCACGGGGCCGCCGGGCAACGCGGCTTCGGCCGCGCTGATGTCGGCGTGCGCGAGGAAGGGATTGGCCTCGCCGTAGCAGCCCGGCCAGTCCGGACAGCCAAGGCCGGAGTCAGTCAGGCGCGTGAAGGCGCCGAAGACGATCAGGTCGAAGGTGAAGAACACCATCGTCCAGGCGAGTTTGCGATAACGGTCGGTGCCGCGGGCGAGATAGACCAGGGTCAGCGGTATGGTCGCCAGCAGCAGCGCCTTGATGGCCAGTACGAACAGCATGGTGTCAGCCTATGCCCGATGCCTTCAGCAACTTGGTGATGTCTTTTTTCACCTTGTTGTAGTCCGGGTTCTTCGGGAAACGCATCATCAGGTTGCCGAGCGGGTCGATCACGAACAGGTGATCTTCGACCGCCGTTCCGGCATCGACCGGCAGCCAGGCCGCCAGCTTCTTCGGGTCGACGCGCAGGATGCGCGTACCGTCGTATTCCTTCATCAGCGCAGTCGACAGCGGTGCGTCATCAGTCACCAGCCAGACGCGCTCGATGCGATCGCGCTCCTTGCCCTGCGTCAGGCGCAGCTGGCGCTGGTAGTACAGCTTGTCGGTGCAACGCTGGTCGCAGGCACCGGCATCGGCCTGCAGCAGGATCCACTTGCCGTTGAAGTCATTCAGCGTGGCGGGCTTGCCTTCGAGCGATGCCGAGCGGAGATCAGGAATAGGGTGCTGGCGCGGATCAATCAGCGCGCCGTAATTGTTGCGGCGCTCCGGCTTGATCACGTAATACGTCAGGTAGGACAGGATGACCGGTGCCGCGCAGACCGCGATGACCAGGAACAGCATCCAGTTGCCGCGCTTGGCGGGCTTGGCTTGTTTCACTTCACTTGCTTGCACGTTTGAATCCGGTAATGACGAAGAACAGCATGGCGGCCGTGGCGAGCGCATACCACTGGAACGCATAGCCGCGGTGGGTGTCGATGCCAAAAGAGGGCTGTGGCCAGTCACGCCGCAGGCCGTCACGGGTGTCGCTGGACTGCTCGATTATAAAAGCGTGGACCGGTTGCTTGCTGGCCGCCGCAAAAGCCTGCAGGTCAAGGTTCTGCAGGATCGCGCCGGGGGTCGGCTCCGCTTGCTGGCCGAGTTGCATCAGCTGCCCGATGTCGGCGCGCACGCGCCCTTCAATCTGCTGCAGTCCGGCCGGTGTCGGTATCGCCGGGATGTGCGTGCGATCGCGCGCGTCGCGCGCAAACCAGCCCCGCTGCACCAGCACGACCTGCTCGCTTCCCTTGAGCCGGAAGGGCATCAGCAGGTAAAAGCCGGCGCGTCCGTCGAGCGGCCTGTTCTCCAGGTAAAGCGGCCAGTCGGCGGTGAACTCGCCGTCAGCGACGATGCGACGGAATTCGTCAGGCCGCTGGCCCGGGGCGACGGACGCTGCCCGCAGCGGTGCCAGTGCGGCGCGCTCGGTGATCTGCCGCTGCAGTTCGAGCTTCTGTGCGGCGCGGCGCTCCTGCCAGTTGCCCAGCGAGACACCAACGGCCGCCACCGCGAAGGCGGCGATGAAGGGGATCCATCGGAATCGGAAGGTCAATCGCATTACAATCGCTGCTTTATTTCAAACCGCCGGCGCTGCCAGTCGGCCAGCCGGGAAACCTGATGAAAATACTCGTGGCCGTCGCCTTCGTCCTGATCCTCGCCAGCCTCGGCTCCGCCTTTGTCTTCCTGATGCGCGACAAGGGCCGCAGCAATCGTACCGTACAGGCGCTGGCGCTGCGCGTGGGCTTTTCGGTAATGCTGTTCGTGCTGTTGCTCGTCGCCTACCGCCTTGGCTGGATTCAGCCGACCGGCATCATCTACTGATACCGACTGCCCCAAACAAAAATGCCGCACCGAAGTGCGGCATTTTTTTCGTCTGCCGGATGATTACATCCAGTACACGACAACGTACAGGCCGAGCCAGACGACGTCGACGAAGTGCCAGTACCAGGCGGCGCCTTCGAACGCGAAGTGGTGGTCTGCCGAGAAGTGGCCCTTCATCAGGCGATACAGCACGACCGACAGCATGATCGCGCCCATGGTCACGTGGAAGCCGTGGAAGCCGGTCAGCATGAAGAAGGTCGAACCGTAGATGCCCGAGGTCAGCTTCAGGTTCAGTTCGCTGTAGGCGTGCATGTATTCGTAAGCCTGGAAGCCCATGAACACTGCGCCCAAAACGATGGTGGCAAGCAGCCAGAACGCGGTCTTGCCGCGCTGGTTTTCGCGCAGCGCGTGGTGCGAGATGGTCAGCGTCACGCCCGAGGTCAGCAGCAGCGCGGTGTTGATCGTCGGGATCGGGAACGGACCCATGGTCTCGAACTTCTCGACCAGGCCGGCCGGGCCGATGTTGCCCCAGACGCCGGCGAAGTCAGGCCACAGCAGCTTGTGGTCGAGGTCGGCCAGCCACGGCATCGTGATCGCACGTGCGTAGAACAGCGCGCCGAAGAAGGCGCCGAAGAACATCACTTCGGAGAAGATGAACCAGCCCATGCTCCAGCGATACGAGGTGTCGATGCGCTGGCTGTACAGGCCGCCTTCCGATTCGGCAATCGCGTCGCCAAACCAGCCGTACAGCACGAACAGCGCCGCGATGATACCGGCGATATTGACCGGCTTGCCCCAGCTGACGTCGTTGACCCACGCGGACGCGCCTGCCATCACGACCAGCAATGCAGCACCCATCAGCACCGGCCACTTGGACGGTCCGGGAACGAAATAGTAGGGCGCGTTGCCTTGTTGTGTACTCATCTACTTCCCCTGATTACGATATATAAAAATTATTGAGCGACTACCATCTTCACCAACATCAACAGCCCCAGCACGAACAACAGCGCAGCAAGGATGCCTGCGATGATCACGTGCAGCGGATTCAGCTTCTGCGTGTCCGATTCATACGCGCTTTTCTTGCGCACGCCGAAAAACGACCACATCACTGCCTTCACCGTCGCGCCGAACGACATTTTTCGTTGCGCCGCTGCTTTCAGATCTTCCACGCTTGCCTCAGCTCGATTTGCCCTTCAGCCCCACCTCGAAGAAAGTGTAGGACAAGGTGATTGTCTTCACATTCTTCGGCAGCGCCGGGTCGATGTAGAAGCTCACCGGCATCTGCCGCGCTTCCTTCGGGCCCAGCGTCTGCTGCTTGAAGCAGAAGCACTCCAGTTTTTCGAAGTGCTTCGCCGCTTCCTGTGGCGCATAGCTCGGGATCGCCTGGGCGTTGACACTGCGATCCTGCGTGTTCACCACGTCATACACCACCTGTGCCATCTCGCCCGGATGAACCTGCAGGCTGGCCACCGCCGGCTTGAACCGCAACGGCCCGCTGGTGTTTGCGTCGAACTCCACCGTGATCAGCCGGCTGGTGTCCACTTGCGTGTTGCCCTTTTTCGGGCCCAGCGTCTCCTGCACGGCCAGCACGTTGATGCCGGTAAGCTCGCAGATCTTCTTGTACAGCGGCACCAGCGAGTAACCGAAGCCGAACATCAGCAGCGCGATCACGGCCAGCTTGCCCAGCATGCGGGTGTTGCGCCGTGACTTGCGCTGCTCGCGCGACTGCTCGGTACCGCTCATTCCGCCACCCTTACTTCAGCACGGTGTGCTTGATGAACACGCCGATGAAGAAGACGACGGCCACCGACAGCAGAACCAGTGCGGTGCGAAGATTTGCGGAGCTTTTCTTGTCTGACATGTTTCCATTCCCGCCGGCGGCGCGAGCCGCCGGCTTGCTACCTATGTAGCCGATTACTTGACGGTCGGCGGGACTTCGAACGTGTGGAACGGCGCCGGGCTCGGCACGGTCCACTCGAGGCCTTCCGCGCCTTCCCACGGCTTGGCCGCTGCCTTCTCGCCGCCGCGGATCGACGGGATCACGACGAACAGCAGGAAGTACACCTGGCTCAGGCCGAAACCGAACGCGCCGATGGTCGCGATCATGTTGAAGTCCGTGAACTGGGCTGCATAGTCAGCGTAGCGACGCGGCATGCCGGCCAGACCCACGAAGTGCATCGGGAAGAACGTCACGTTGAACCAGATGATCGAGTTCCAGAAGTGGAACTTGCCGCGCGACTCGTTGTACATGAAGCCGGTCCACTTCGGGCCCCAGTAGTAGAAGCCTGCGAACAGCGCGAACAGCGAGCCCGCGACCAGCACGTAGTGGAAGTGCGCCACAACGTAGTAGGTATCCTGCAGCTGGATGTCAACCGGGGTGATCGCGCAGATCAGGCCGGTGAAGCCGCCCATCGTGAACACGAAGATGAAGCCGACGGCGAACAGCATCGGGGTCTCGAAGGTCATCGAGCCTTTCCACATGGTCGCGATCCAGTTGAACACTTTCACGCCGGTCGGAACCGCGATCAGCATCGTCGCATACATGAAGAACAGCTGCGAGGTCACCGGCATGCCGGTGGCGAACATGTGGTGCGCCCAGACGATGAACGACAGGATCGCGATCGACGCGGTTGCGTACACCATCGAAGCGTAGCCGAACAGCTGCTTGCGTGCGAAGGCCGGGATGATCTGCGAGATGATGCCGAACGCCGGCAGAATCATGATGTAGACCTCCGGGTGACCGAAGAACCAGAAGATGTGCTGGTACATCACCGGGTCACCGCCGCCAGCTGCGCTGAAGAACGAGGTGCCGAAGTGACGGTCGGTCAGGGTCATCGTGATCGCGCCAGCGAGAACCGGCATCACGGCGATCAGCAGGTAGGCGGTGATCAGCCAGGTCCACGCGAACATCGGCATCTTCATCAGCGTCATGCCCGGAGCGCGCATGTTCAGGATGGTGGTGACGATGTTGATCGAGCCCATGATCGACGATGCACCCATGATGTGCATCGCGAAGATGCCCAGGTCCATGCCGATACCCATCTGGCTCGTCAGCGGCGCGTACAGCGTCCAGCCCGCAGCGGTTGCACCGCCCGGAACCAGGAACGATCCGACCAGCAGGATCGCTGCCGGCGGCAGCAGCCAGAACGAGAAGTTGTTCATCCGCGCGAATGCCATGTCGGACGCGCCGATCTGCAGCGGGATCATCCAGTTCGCGAAGCCGACGAAGGCCGGCATGATCGCGCCGAAGACCATGATCAGGCCGTGCATCGTGGTCAGCTGGTTGAAGAATTCCGGCTGGAACAGCTGCAGGCCCGGCTTGAACAGTTCGGCACGGATGCCGAGCGCCAGCACGCCGCCGGTCAGCAGCATCGCGAACGAGAACCACAGGTACAGGGTGCCGATGTCCTTGTGGTTGGTCGCAAACAGCCAGCGACGCCAGCCGTGCGGGTGATGATCGTCGTGCGCGTGGTCGTCGTGACCGTGTGCGTGATCTAGTGTAGTGCTCATCTAGTTCTCCCTGATTTCTGTATTACTTGCGCGCAGCCAGGACTTCGGCGGGTTGAACGATATTGTCTTCCGCCTTGTTGCCAAACGAGTTGCGGGTGTAGGTGATGACTGCAGCGATTTCGGTGTCGGACAGCGTCGACTTCCACGACGGCATGGCGTTCTTGCCGTTCAGCAGAATACCGATCTGGCCGTCCTGCGGACCATTGACCACTTGCGAACCGGCCAGCGCGGGGAATGCGGGCGGGACACCGGCGCCGTTGGCCTGGTGGCAGGCTGCGCAGTTGGCTGCATAGACTTTTTCGCCGCGGGCTGCCAATTCGGTGGCAGTCCAGGTCTTGTTCGGATCATCCGCGGTTGCGGCCATCGCCTTTTTCTTCTCGGCGACCCACTTTGCGTAGTCGGCGTCGCTGACGACGTTGACGACGATCGGCATGAACGCGTGTTCCTTGCCGCACAGCTCATAGCAGTTGCCGCGATAAACGCCGACCTTCTCTGCCTTGAACCAGGTGTCGCGCACGAAGCCCGGAATCGCATCCTGCTTCACGCCGAAGGCCGGAACGCCCCATGCGTGGATGACGTCGTTGGCAGTGGTGACGATACGGATCTTCTTGTTGACCGGGACGACCAGCTCGTTGTCAACCTCGAGCAGGTAGTTGTCCGGCTTCGCGCCGGAGGTCTCGATCAGGTCGCGCGGCGTCGACAGCGCCGACAGGAAGGAAATGCCTTCGCCTTCGCCCTTGATGTAGTCGTAGCCCCACTTCCACTGCATGCCGGTGGCCTTGATCGTGATATCGGCGTTCGACGTGTCCTTCATCGCGACGACGGTCTTGGTGGCCGGCAGGGCCATCAGCACGACGATCAGGAAGGGCACGACGGTCCATGCGATCTCGACCGTGGTGCTCTCGTGGAAGCTGGCCGACTTGTGGCCGAGCGACTTGCGATGCTTCAGGATGGAGTAAAACATCACGCCGAAGACGGCGATGAAGATTACTACGCAGATCGCGATCATCCAGACGTGCAACTGGTAGATGTCGGCTGCGATCGCCGTCACCGGCGTCTGGAAGTTCAATTGGTGCACGGCAGGGCCGCCGACCATGTCATTGACGGCGAACGTCGAGCCAGCAACAAGCAAGCCGGCAGCAGCCATCAACGTGTGGATTAGGCGCTTCGCGTAGTTCATGTTGTCCTCAAATGCCTGATTAAAATCTGTTAATTTTTCTGTTACCGCCAGCCCCCAGAGCCCGCCCGGAATCCGGCCAGTTCCCTGTTCAGTTCGCGCGCAAATTCCCGCCGCTTCCTCTCGGTGACGAACCTGCCGACCTCAATGCGCGCACCGTTCGACTCCAGGCCGATCAGTCCGTGCCGCAATGCCGGCAAGGCCACGCGAGTACGCTGCGGATCCATCCGGTACTGACGCACGCGCTCGGCCTGCACCAATTCCACCAGGAGACCGCTGTCGCTGAGGGCGACATGCTCGCGATCCGTCGCATGGCGACCGAAATAAACGAAGGCGACGGCCACGGCCGCCAGCTCCAGCGCTGAAAAAACCAGCACCAGCCACGCACCCCGTGCCGCGAAATAACTCGCGACCAGCAGCGATGCGGCGCACAAGGCCAGATAGGCCCGGGCCAGCTGGCCCGGCGACATCGAGCAATTTCTTTTCAAAATCCACTCACGTGCCGCCATTCGCGCAAACCGGTTGTCTAAATGCTATTTAGCAACAAGCCCAGGAAAAACCCGTGGAGTATAAGGGGAAAGAATATCTGCCGCCAAGTAAAGACCATAACAATCGCAGGGAACAGCGGCTGACTTAAAAAATTACAAACGCCCTTTTACCGCTTCCGGGGCTCGAAACGGACGATCTGTTCGCCGCTTCGCGTCGTGACCGGCGCCGGACGGAACGCATGCCCGTAGATGACCTCCATGGTCAGCCGGATATGCCCGCTTTGATCGCGCGCGGCTTCAATCGTGCGCAGCAACCGCTGCCAGCGCTGCCCCCCGTCAAGGCCACGGGGCCGGTTGTCGAGAGGGTTGCCGCCGAATGCGCGCACATCCGCGAGCAGCTTGTCGGCCGACGCATAGGTGATGGTCAGCTTTTCCATGTCCATTACCGGCGTGGCCATGCCGGCGGCGACAAGCATGTCGCCGTAATCGTGCAGGTCAACGAAGGGCATCACGCGCTCTTCCATGCCATTGGCCGCGAATGCTTCGCGCAGCTCGATGAAGGTGTCGGGCCCGAAGCAGCTGAACATCAGCAGGCCGTCGGTGCGCAAGACGCGCGCCCATTCGGCGATGGCCTGGTGCGGCTGCGGATGCCAGTGCAGCGCCAGCCCGGACCACAGCAGGTCGATGCTGGCGTCCGGCAGCGGGAGCCGCGCGAAATCGGCACTGACCAGCGCGGCGCTGTGCATGCCCTCGGGCCGGCGCCCGAGGAAGCGGCCGATCAGCCGCTGCGCACGCGAGCGCGACTGCGCGCCGGACGCAGCGGCGGCAGCCAGCATCGACGGCGACGCATCGACGCCGAACAGCTGCGCCAGCGGAAAAGCCTGCTGCAGGCCGAGCAGGTCCTCGCCCTCGCCGCAACCGGCGTCCAGCACCCGCCGGGGATCGAGGCGGATCAGCGCCAGTCGCTCGAACATCCTTGCCGCAATCTCGCGGCGCAGGAACTGCGAGTCCGCGACGCGCTGCGGACGCGCAAACAGCCGACGCACGGCGGCAACAGAAACCGGCGCGATGCGGCGATCTGGATCAGGTTCGTTCGGAATGGCGGGCATGGCAGCGCTCGGGCGCGAAGACGGGGAAACAATGCGCGGCAGTTTACCCCAGCGCTCCGGAGCCGACCTGCGATGCCCCTTGACCGACCGTACCTGCTGCTTTGCCTGCGCCGCGCGCCGGCTGCGCTGGCCGCCCGGCTGCTGCCGGGATGCTGCATGCTGTGCGGCGGCGATACGCGGGCGCCGGTCTGCGCCGCCTGTTGCACGCGCTATCTTTCGCCGCACGCTCCGTGGTGCCGCCGCTGCGCCGTACCGCTGCCGGCGACGGCCGCCACGTCGCTGTGCGGCGCCTGCGTCACCGATCCGCCGGCGTTCGACGCAAGCATCACCGCGACCTTGTATGCGCCGCCGGCCGACCTGCTGGTGCAGGCGCTCAAGTTCCGCGCCCGCCTGCCGCTCGCGCGGGCGTTCGCGCAGCAGATGCTGCGGGCAGCAACGGACGAACCGCAAGTGATGGCCGCCGAGGTCGCGATCGCCGTCCCGCTGTCGGCGGCGCGGCTGGCCGCGCGCGGCTTCAACCAGGCACAGGAAATCGCGCGTCCGCTGGCACGCGCGCTGCGGCTGCCACTGGCAACCGGCAGTTGCGTCCGTGTGCGCGACACCGCGCCGCAATCCGGACTTGCGCCGGCCGACAGACGGGATAATATGCGCGGCGCATTCGCGGTGACGCAGCGCCGGGCAGTCGATGCCAAGCATGTGCTGTTGATCGACGACGTGATGACCACCGGTCACACGCTGGGCGCGCTGGCGGCCTGCCTGAAGCGGCACGGCGCGGCGAGCGTGACCAACCTCGTCTTCGCGCGCACGCCGCCGCATTGAACAAGGCCGTCGCGGCCAGGGGAGAAGAATTTGTTTCACGTCGTACTGGTCGAGCCGGAAATCCCGCCCAACACGGGCAATGTCATCCGGCTGTGCGCCAACACCGGGGCGCAGCTGCACCTGATCGAGCCGCTCGGCTTCCCGCTCGACGACGCACGCATGCGACGCGCCGGCCTCGACTATCACGAGTACGCGCAGATGCAGGTGCACAAGGACTGGGCAGCGTTCATCGGCGCACTCCGTCCCGACCCGGCGCGCGTGTTCGCCTTCACCACGCATGGCTCGTCCGTCTTCGCGGAGCTGAGCTTCCGGCCCGGCGACGTGTTTGTGTTCGGCTCGGAGACGCGCGGGCTCGATCCCGCGCTGCGTGACAGCTTCCCGGCAGCCCAGCGAATACGGCTTCCGATGCGTCCCGGCAACCGCAGCCTGAACCTGTCGAACACGGTCGCCGTGACCGTGTTCGAGGCGTGGCGGCAGCAGGGATTTGCCGGCGGGTCCTGAACGGCGTTGTGCCCTCTGATCCTATAATTCGAAGATCAACTACTACTACCGAGGAACATCATGACCCTGCGACGCGCCCTTGCCTGTTACATCGCCCTCCCGCTGCTGCTGTCCGCCGGACTGCTGCATGCGCAGGACACGAAAGCGCTGCAGATCGACAAGGCGGTGGCGCGCGCGACCGTCGGCAAGCAGACCAATGGCGCGGCCTACCTGCAAATCGAGAACAAGGGCGCCGACGACGTGCTGGTGTCGGCCAGCTCGCCGGTGGCGGCCAGGGTCGAGATTCACACGATGGCAATGGAAGGTGACGTGATGAAGATGCGCGCGCTGCCGCAAGTCGAGCTCAAGGCTGGGCAAAAGCTGGAGATGAAGCCGGGTGCCGGCGTGCACCTGATGCTGTTGGGCCTGAAGAAGCCGCTCGCCGTCGGCGACAAATTCCCGCTGACGCTGGTCTTCCGCAAGGCCGGCAAGGTCGAGGCGAGCGTCGAAGTGGCCGATCTCGGCATGCCGGTGAAGAAGAAGGATGACGACGGCGACATGCATCACCATCACCACCACGACTAAATATCGACCGCGACGGGTCGGCCTGCGCCAGCCCGGACGCATCGCAAGGCGCGGCAGCCGAAGGGAGCCGCGCCTTTTTCATGGATGGCTTTACGCCGTTGCGACCCGGTGCGAGTCTCGTCGATGGCAATGGCGTTGCAGGTAACTCCGGCAGCATGCTGCCTGCCCGCGCAGCGGCACGGGCGTATTCGCCGGTACGCGTACTGCAAGCGCTGACAACGCAGCCGGCAATGTGACGAAGCAGGCGCTCAGCTTTGCGCGGGATAGTGCTGCCAGACCTTGCGACTGCCGTCATCGGCGAACAGCACCACGTCGAACGCATCGCGGCGCGTACCCTCGACCTCCATGCCGGGGCTGCCGACCGGCATGCCGGGCACCGACAGGCCGCGCGCCTTCGGCCGCTCGGCCAGCAGGCGCCGGATGTCTGCTGCCGGCACATGGCCTTCGAGCGCATAGCCGTCGATCACGCCGGTATGGCAGGAGGCAAGCTCTTTCGGCACGCCGAAGCGGCTGCGATAGGGCGACGTATCGGGTACGTCGTGCGTCGTGACCTCGAAGCCGTTCTTGCGCAGGTGTGCGACCCATTCATGGCAGCAGCCGCAGCTGGGCGTCTTGTAGACGGTGATCGCAGGCTTTTTCGCTGCCTGCGACCACAATGGCAGAGCGCCGGCGACCAGCACGGCGTTCAGGAAAATGCGTCGTTTCATTGGATGACCTCTTGCCGGATTGCGTGAGATCGGATGCGAGCGCGGCGTCGGCTACCGGCCGGCGCGCCCGCAGGCTCGCCGGCAGCGGACCTCAGACGGCAGTCGGCTCCAGCCGTGCGATCGCTTCCTTCCGGTAGCGGTTCAGTTCCTGCACGGTGCCAAAGCTGCGCTCGAACAGCAGCGACAGGTTGTGCAGGATGCGGTCCACGACCTTCTGCTCCCATGCACCATCAAAACGGATCTGCTTGTCGAGCCAGGCCTCGAGCCACGCCGGGTCCGGCAGGCGGCTCTGCACGGTGTCGTTCGGGAACAGCGACTGGTTCACATGCAGGTTGGTCGGATGCAGCGCCTTCTCGGTGCGGCGCGCCGACGCCATCAGCACGCCGATCTTCGCAAAGGCGGCGCGTGCAGCATCTCCGAACTGGCCGAGCGCCTTTTTCATGTAGCGCAGGTAGGCGCCGCCATGACGTGCCTCGTCCTGGCTGATGATCTTGTAGATCTGCTTGATCACCGGCTCGGTATGCCAGTCAGCAGCGCAACGGTACCAGTGGTTCAGGCGGATCTCGCCGCAAAAATGCAGCATCAGCGTCTCCAGCGGCGGCGCCGGATCGAACTCGAAACGCACGTTGTGCAGTTCCTCTTCGGTGGGCACCAGGTCCGGACGGAAGCGGCGCAGGTACTCCATCAGCACCAGCGAATGCTTTTGCTCTTCGAAGAACCAGACCGACATGAACGCGGAAAAATCGCTGTCATCGCGGTTATCACGAAGAAACATCTCGGTCGCAGGCAAGGCAGCCCACTCGGTGATCGCATTCATCTTGATCGTCTGCGCTTGCTCGTCGGTCAGCTTGCTGCCGTCGAACTGGTCCCACGGAATGTCGGATTCCATGTTCCAGCGCACTTGCTCAAGAGATCGGAAAAGTTCGGGATACAGCATGAGTTGATTCCGCCACGGTTTACAAAAGTGCCGCGATTCTATCAATAAAGAATGACAGACCGATGAGCGAACGAGCTTGCCTCTTTGTCAAGTTCGCGATGTTCCTTACAGCGCGTCGAGGTCATCCAGCAATTCAGCCGCATGGCGGCGGATCGCTGATCGCTCGTCATCGCCGAGCTTTTGCAGGTTTTTCGCCATTAACGCGGTGCGCGGGTTGGCTGCAAGCGAGCGCTCATGGTGGTCGACGAAATGCCAGTACAGCGTCGTGAACGGGCAGGCTTGCTCGCCCGTGCGGCGCGCCGGATCGTAACGGCAGCCGCTGCAATAGTTGCTCTGCCGCTGGATGTACGCGCCGCTGGCGATGTACGGCTTGCTCGTGAAACGTGGTCCGCAGGCATGCAGCGCCATGCCCGCCGTATTCGGCAGCTCGACCCACTCGATCGCGTCGACGTAGACCGCGAGATACCAGTCCTCGACCTGTTGCGGCGACAGCTGCGCGAGCAGCGCGAAATTACCGGTCACCATCAGCCGCTGGATATGATGCGCATAACCATGGTCGAGCGTCTGCTTCAGGGAATCGCGCAGGCAGGCCATTCCGGTGTCGCCGCTCCAGAACCATGCGGGCAGGTCGCGCTGGTGTGCGTAATGATTGGCCTCGCGCATGGCCGGCATGTCGAGCCAGTACACGCCACGGATGAATTCGCGCCAGCCAAGCACCTGGCGGATGAAGCCCTCGGCATCGGCGAGCGGCACGCGGCCGCACCGCCATGCCTGCTCGGCAGCGGCGATCACCTCGCGCGGATCGAGCAGGTGCAGGTTCATCGCGGCCGACAGCAGTGAATGCCAGCCGGTCGGCGTGTCGGTCCACATCGCGTCCTGGTATTTGCCGAACTGCGCGAGCCGGGTGTCGATGAACACCTGCAGCGCCTGCAGCGCCTGCTCGTGCGTGACCGGCCAGCGGAAATGCGCAAGCGAGCCGGGGTGGCCGGGAAATTTCTGCTCGACCAGAGCGAACACCTCCAGCGTCAGGTCGTCCGGCGCAAATCCCGCCGGCTGCGGGATAGATCCCGGGCCGCTGCGCTTCGGATACGCGCTGCGGTTGTCGGCATCGAAGTTCCACTGGCCGCCGGCCGGTTCAGCGCCGTCCATCAGCACACGGTGCTTGCGGCGCATTTCGCGATAGAAGAATTCCATGCGCAGCTCGCGCTTGCCCTTGGCCCAGCGCGCGAAGTCAGCCCGGCTGCAGAGAAAATGCGTGTCGTCGACCCAGTGCAACGCGATCCCTTCGTCATGGCAGACGGATTCGATCGCCTGCTGCATGCGCAGCTCGCCGGCCTCGAGCAGCTTGAGTGCGCGAGGACGATGGCGGCGCAGCGCATCGCGCAGGCGATCGCCAAAACCGGTCGGACCGGCGGCATCCAGTGCGACGTAATCCAGCGGCCAGCCGCGCGCTTCAATCTCCTGCGCGAAATGGCGCATCGCCGACAGGAACAAGGCAATGCGTGCCTTGTGCGACCAAACGGCCGTCGCCTCACCCGGTGCTTCGATCATCAGCACGAAATCCTGTGCCGGGTCGAAACCATCGAGCGCCGGGCTGGACAGTGTCAGCTGGTCGCCCAGCACCAGTATCAGGTCACGCATTCAATAAAACCCACGAAGTTTCCATGTCTTAAATAAAAGCGAGTGCTTGCATGCTTGCCTCCAAGGCAAATTCAACAATTGCCGGGACGTACCGTCACAAAATTTCTGCGAATGCGCTAGAATGACCAAGCAGTATAAATTAAAACCTACCGGTATCCATCGATGAAAACGACCGCGATCCCCGTTCGACAGCTTTCCTTCCCGATGCTGGCTGGCATGCTCGCGCTGCTGACGCTGCTGGCCTTGTTGCCGCGTGCCGTCTTCGCCGCCGACTGCCCGGCGCTGCTCGACCACAAGTTCAACCGTTTGCAGGATGAGGCGCCGCAGGACCTGTGCCAGTACGCCGGCAAGGTGGCGCTGGTGGTGAATACCGCGAGCTACTGCGGTTTCACTTCGCAATACGAGGGACTGGAGAAGCTGTACGCGAAGTACCAGGGCAAGGGCCTGGTGATCCTCGGCTTCCCGTCGAACGACTTCTCGCAGGAGCCCGACGAGAACAAGAAGATCGCGGACTTTTGCTACAACACCTACGGCGTGAAATTCCCGATGTTCTCGAAGACTTCGGTGAAGGGCAAGAACGCGAACGCACTGTTCGCCGCGCTGAAGAAGGCCGGCGCGAAAGAGCCCGGCTGGAATTTCAATAAATACCTGATCGGCCGCGACGGCAAGCTCATCGGCAGCTACGGCAGCACGACGCGTCCGGACGAAAAGGATTTCGTGGCAACCATCGAGAAGGCGCTCGCCGCGCAGTAAAGGCAGCGCGCATCCGGCACGGGCGGCAATGCCTGCGCCAGGATGCAGGCACCCTGCGGGAAGCGACGCAGCGAGAGCGGCGCAACTTCCCTGATCGTTGAGTTTTGTCTGCGGTGCCTCCCGGTGCAAACCGGCGGCAGTTCGGGGCGATCTTCCCCCCAACCCGTATTTCTCCCCGACGGGCGTCGCAGCTTTTTATTCTGACCGACAAGGCATGAGATGAAAATTGCAGTGATCGGCGCAGGCATCTCCGGACTGTCCGCCGCATGGCAGCTCTCGCGCGCAGGGCATCAGGTGTCGCTGTATGAGGCCGGCACCTACTTCGGCGGCCATGCGAACACTGTCGACATTGAAGTCGACGGTCAGCATTTCGGCGTTGATACCGGCTTCCTCGTCTTCAACCACCGCACCTACCCGAATCTCGTGCGCGTGTTTGCCGAACTCGGCGTGCACACCACCGCCAGCGACATGTCATTCGCGGTGAAGATGCCGATCCCGCAGGGCAGCGGCAGCCGCGTGCTCGAATGGGCAGGCTCTGACCTGGGTACCGTTTTCGCGCAGAAGCGCAACCTGTTCAGCGCGCGCTTCTGGCGCATGCTGAAGGACATCCTGCGCTTCAACCGCGAGACCACGCAGCTTGCGCTGACGCCCGGCGCGATGGAAGAGACGCCGCTGGGCGACTTCCTCGACGCGCGCGGCTACAGCGCCGAATTCCGTGACTGGTACCTGCTGCCGATGGCCGGATGCATCTGGTCTTGCCCGACCGAGCAGATGCTCGCTTTCCCGCTGGCGACCTTCGTGCGCTTCTGCCACAACCATGGCCTCATTCAGGTCAGCGACCGGCCGCAGTGGCATACCGTCACCGGCGGCTCGCGCCATTACGTGCAGAAAATGATGGCGGCCATACCGAACAAATATCTGGCCACGCCGGTGAAGTCGGTCACGCGCATCGATGTCGGCGGCCTGCCGCAGGTGCGCGTCGAGTCCGCGCATGGCGAGCAGCTATATGACCACGCGGTACTGGCAGCGCACAGCGACCAGTCGCTTGCCCTGCTGCGGGATGCCGACAGTGCAGAACGCGAAATGTTGTCGGCGATCGGCTACCAGCAGAACCGCGCGGTGCTGCATACGGACGCCAGCTGCCTGCCCGAGCGACGCAGCACATGGTCGGCATGGAATTACGAAAGCGCCGGCGCGACCGAACCACGCGTCTGCGTGCACTATCTGCTGAACAAGCTGCAGCCGCTGCCGGTGGCGGCGCCGGTGATTGTCTCGCTGAACCCCATCCGCGAACCGGACCCGGCCACCATCCTCGGGGAATTCGACTACGCCCACCCGGTGTTCGACAGCGCCGCCATCGATGCGCAGCGCAGGCTCCCTGCGCTGCAAGGCAAGCGCAATGTCTGGTTTGCCGGG
>JACCDG010170172.1_pt1 | contig 25840 bp, 21 predicted proteins | sample 7442471 | NCBI WGS metagenome assembly JACCDG01 (sample SAMN15323444, study PRJNA562643) | freshwater metagenome | isolation source: river surface water | place: USA:Blue River Watershed | collected 2017-08-17 | reverse complement strand
GGCTGAGCTACGCGGTCGAGCTACGAGGCCGAGCTACGAGGCTTAGCTACGCGGTCGAGTTACGAGTCCGAGCTACGCGGCCGAGCTACGAGGCTGAGCTACAGGCCGAGCTACGAAGTCAAGCTACAAGGCCGATCAACAGGCTGAGATATGATGCAGGTCTTATGAACGGTGATATCATATTTGGCGATTTATGTGTTTCTGGGTCAAAAAAATAAGTGATATATTTATGCTCTATATGATACAATTTTGATGGCGAGTACCATAGTGAATAATCCATTATCTATGTCTGTACGAAGACATAGCATATCTTCTGGATGTACATAAATTTGCAAGCTATCGGATAGTAGAGCCGATGCGATACTTTGGATATACTCAATTCGTACTGTTACTGACATGAATTCATCTGGGCTGAGTGTTGTTTCTATCTTGAATAGTTCTTTGTTCGTAAATATGTTCTCACAGTCTACAGTTTTGCTACTTGAATCGTAGGGGAACGATAGCAAGACTCCAGGTCTACGTTCAATCGTAAAGTCCTTACTAAAGCGAGATATATCTGATACGACCTTCTTGAAGTATTTACTTGGTAGAGTAAATTGAAGTGGATAGCTGTCATATGATAGTCTATCTATGATGTTCTCGGAGAGAATGCTGCTCTCTTCGATGAGCGATATCTTATGGAACTCTCTAACTCCTTGGGCCTCGTCATTCAAAATGATGTTGATGTACTTCTTATACGAGTCCTCTTTGGCAATGAAATAGATAGAATCATAAGACTTGTCTATCTTCTGAATGATCTTCTCTAGGTTCTTGGAATCGAGATTGATTATGATGTTGTGCTTGCAATAATACTGAGTCAGCTTAGTTGCATCTATGTTAAGATCAATGAAGTTGTGGCCGATGCGACCGGCGCTCGTGATCTTGACGGATGAGAGCTTGAATTCGATTTTGATGTCTTGGGCATCCATTAGCTTGAATAGATTGAAGATGCGCTTCAGATTGAGAGGAGTATCGTACACGAACTCGATCACATGGTCATTCACTTGTGGACTAGGAACGATGCCCTTGCGCATCGTATTCTTCTTTTCATTCTTATTGGCTTTGGGAGGACGGCCGACAGGACGCTTCTTAGTCTCTTTCTTAGTATCAAGACCTGTGCTCTTCTGTGACGATGAGATGGTATCTGACATGATTAATTAATTAATACTCTATATATCTTGAGTAATACAATTTAAATTTGCTATTGAATATTCGTACTAAAAAGGGAGCTATGCATGACCATACAACTAGACTAATCAATGCTGGTACTAGTCTCGGACTTCTAAATATATCTATATTCCATTGCATGAGTGAGTATGCGGCTCTAAATGTGTATGTAAATAAAGAGTTGTTAACCCCCGATCCATGGTGGAGAAAGAGTATGTTAAGAATGTAGGATAAAGAAATCTTCTTAAATACCATACACTTACATTCGATCGATGTAGCCGAACTAATGATTATGGTAGAAATAAATAGGAATACTACATTAATAATGCCATTGAGTATTAGATATGTGTAGACGTAAATATCTTTCTGAGCCGCTGCTGGAGTGATTACGGCAATAAGCACATGGTAGTCTACTTCAGATATGTAACTATAGTAGATGGATATTATAATAAGGTTTCCTATGAATGATGCCGTAAAGCCAATTATAATGTACGACAATACAGTTTTTAGTTTATAGTTGAACACTCCAGTATTGATCAGGATATATCCAAGAGTTATGTTTATAGATCTATATGTAGATACATTGGTAAGTGCGTATGTTATACCAAGCAGCGAGATATGGTCTAGAGAGATCTTGACTATATATCTCGCCAGTAAATTATCGGTCATTCTGGCTATTAGAAATGAGTTATTCGATGCCATTATAGCATATATCATGACTCCCAAAAACTCGAGACGATAATAATGGCGCACATGCTTAGTCCTGTCGTATTTAATTTCGCCATCTGAATTTACGATAGGATCAGATTCCAACGTGAAATTGAAACGATTGAACTCGTGATCTAACATAGGAATGTCGTCAGAATTGATAATATCAATTCCATATGGACGATCATTATCTTCTGTATTCGAGTTATCATAATCACTAAATGCATCATTGATATCTATATTGCCTCGATAAGTATATTGGTGGCCATCGTAGTTCTGCGAATTGCTTATATAAGAAGGAGTATTTAGGGGAGATGCACTACGAGGAGTATATGAAGATATATATTCGTTGCGAGGCGTTATAGGCTCGTCTAACTGACCCTCATTATCTACTGATATATAGCTGTCAATAGATTGTCGATCATGTTCGCGACGCAGATCTTCGTCTACATCATATCCATGACTTTGCCGAGTAGAATCGGGCAAATCTTGATCCAAATTATCTTGAAACGAGTATCTTGGCTCATATAGGGTAGGACCACTACGTGAATATGCAGTTAGATGTCTATTCATGTCTTTAGATAGATTATCGCATATATTACTTACTAGACAATTTTATGTAGTTAAGTAGCCATTTAGGCATACGAATTGGCTTATATTTAGCAGGACTAATGATCCATTTGTATTGCTTTCCATTAGCCACATCGCGACTCGGAGGTGCGACTGCTTGGCGATCGTCATTCAAGATATCCCATCCTATCTTGGTATTGGAAGCAGAGCGACGAACTATAAGGCGACTGCTAGATTGCAAACTGCGCTCGTACTTGAAGTACAAGTGCAATCCACCAGATGGAGTACGAACGGTTGGAGTCATAAAGCTAGGATACACACATTCAATCTTCTTCCAGATGTCTAACCCAGCATCCTTAACATCTATATCCAACACGGTAATGCCAGATACGCGACCGCACAGAATGCCAATATTACGATCAAGAGAAAATACAGAACGATCTGGCGTATGATCAAACTGATTCCATTTTTTTAACATCGGAGCCTTACCAATCAACGGAGTGCATATCCACTTATACGAAGCATACTCATCTAGAGACTTATCACGAGTCATACTGTTTGATTCCGATGTTATATTGGATTGTATTTACATGAACTCACTTATATTTGTCTTCGTGTTGAACTTGCGACAACCCATCAACAATAGTAACTCAGAGATACCATCGGTGCGATGATGGATTGGCTTCTTCATCTCACATATACACATCTCCAATATACGATCGGCAGGTATAGACAGCTTGAGCCTCATGCCATCAGCTTCATCTATGCTGTGTAGACGAATCTCACATGCTAATGATATAAGAGATGTAATTGAGGCATATGATATAAGCTGCGAATCAGATGCTCTAGAGATGTCTATGCCCAATTTGCCTAGAAGCCGTGACATATCAGTCGGCACTTCATTGGAATGCACTCGACGAAGCCGTGGACCGGAGTGAAGAGTACTATCCAGATATGCGGATTGGTATCCAATGATAATTCCATCAATCATATCTTTAGTCTTTAATGTAGGAAAGGTGATGCCATTGGCAGCTAATGCAGCTATGCTTTCGGCGACTCGGGACATCGACTCGTCGGATGAGCCATTCAGACATTCCATAATAACTATACTCATATCATAACTCATAGATCGTAACGAAGAGCCATTCCAATCAGAGATACGATCAATTGGTAGCTTGTACTCAAACGCAGAACAAAACCCAAATCCGGGCGTCTTATAAATAGTAGATACATATCTAACTACCTTAGATACATATATATATTTACCAACTTCGGTATCCAGCCGATCGCTTAGCTGAGATTCGTCTGCATGCACTCGATTAGGCGCTTGGCATGGTAGGATCTGTGCTAAGAACTTGCCACTCGAAGGAAGAGAGCTAAGATTTGCATGAGTGTGCTCGGTAAAGCCATGTGATTGAGACTTTATGTAGATGTATGCGGCAATTGGGTTACTAGCGATTGAAATATGTTTTTTTAACTCAAGCTCATCTATATGATACTTGGAGCTATCTGATATATCTATTGCTATGTATCTGGACTGTCCTGTATCGGATTGATACTGGCGCAAAGGCACAGCCCAAGAATTGAATTGTATGGCAACTAATATAAGATCGTCCTCTGTCGTACGTACGTATAGAGGAATCGCAGCATCTGTCATCATCTTATGTTCTCGGGATCATTCATATATTGATATAGCTATAATTGCTCGAGACTATGTCAGAGACAGATGGAGCCGCGTCGGATAGACACTCATTTGTCTTATTTAGCGATAGTGACGAGGAGACCAAACAACGCAATGCCAGACGAATTAAGAGACGTAATAGAATCAAGGGCGGGGCACGAGCATCCGGGATCTCGCAATCTGAGGCCGAGAGTCAAGTCGAAGCCAACGAGCCAGATGAGCCAGATGATAAGCCATTTGTGGACGAGACTCTCTACAGAACGATAGACGAATCGCGACTATCGGACATTCCACTGAATACCAAAATTATGTACGTAAAGAAGAGTGATGGTAAGATGATATCTAGCAAGTTCTTTAAACGAATCGATTTGATCGAAGGCACCATTACAGTTGGCTTCTACCGAAGCGACGATCGGAACTATGACTATAAGCTAGACAGAATTAGAGAGATATTGGTTGACAAATCAGTTAAAATTGGAGCAGCCGAGATAGAAGAGGAAAGACTTAAAAATACAATAGAACTCAAGCCATCAGAATGGAAGAACATCGCAGAAGGAACGATGATATCATATCGAAAGAAGGATGGCGGCGGCATGGTATTTAAGGTGCAATTCTTGAAGTACGTGAAGATAAAAAAAGACAATAGCACTAGAATGTGCTTGAGCCTATCCAACAATAAGAGCTATCTGGCTAATCCAGAAAAGATAGAGACTATTTATAGACACGTTAGCAACAACGATAAGATACTTGCTACCATGATGAAGCAGCTAATGATATTAGATAAACGGATCGCCAGACTAGAAGCCAAAGCACATAAGTAGTTACTAAACCGCATCATCAAATAGTCACACCCGACAAAGACACATGTTCATATGATGAGCAATATTACTCTTGGCCGAGACACATGTTCATATGATGAGCAATATTACTCTTGGCCGAGATACATATGTTGGCGCTGGCGCTTAAGCTTCTCCTTAGACGAGACTTTAACATTTTTTTGTCTGTAGTTATCTACAAACACCTCAATGCTGTTGTGCTTCATATCACTAAGCTTCTCGGCATCAAGTGGCTTTGTCACATTGGTTGCAGCAACCAGTTTCTTCTTGGCGCTAATACCCAACTCGTATAACTTGTCTGCGATGTATTCGCTCATCGAAACGGTAATGAATGATCTCGGATATGCGGGAGTATCAAATCGCGTCTGAGAGATCTATATTAAATCGATACAGAAATATAAAATTAAAATAATATACAAGCCATGATATGTTCTTGTAAGCGCGCTACGTTCAAATACGACATTCTAGGAAGACTCAAATCAATTAGAGGCGAACTAATATACTACGAATTTAAAACGTCCAAGTACTTAGACACATGTTGCTTTGGCTCGATCATCTCGGCCCTATACACTCTCAAAGATCCCAATTGGATTAAACACGCGATCAACATATCGATCTGCAACCAATACAACATTAAGGATGCCAACCCAGACACTAACGTCATCACAAAGACGATATTCAAGATAGAACCATACATGTTGGAAGACATCAACCCACTTTTAAGCCAAATGGATGCCAAAACCAATGCACCGAAGTGCACGTTTGTAAAGTTTGAGAAAGAGATACGATTAACTGAAGATGAGATACATAGACTGCTCAAACAAAACAAAGACATGTATTCGAGTCTTATAGAGAGCGATAAAAGAGCAACATCGGTCATACATCTGTACAACACAATGAAGCACGATAAGGATATCATGAGAAATCAAATAGACATGCTTAAGCAGCAACAAGGAAGACAAGACACTCCACAATGCGACTCCGTCGAGATTGGCCCAATGAAGAGAATAGACTCTAGCGAAATGATAGAGATTAAACAATCGCTCAAAGATATCAAAAGAGCATCTTTAGAAAAAATAGCCAAGTATGAATACGAATTGCAAATAGCGAACAAAAAAATTAAAGACCTCAAAGAGAACCTAGACACTCTTTTAGAGGAACTCTCCAGAGCTAAAGAGACAACAATGCTCTAACTCACTTCTTCGTGCCTCTCTTGGCAACCTTCTTTTTTTGTACCTTGTTCTTTGACTCGAGAGCCTCTTCAGCCATCTCGCGATTGATACGTGAGTTGATTGATCTAATCTGGTTTAGATCATTGATCCACATTGTCTTGATCTCGGTCGCACGGACTGTATCCAGCTCAGTCTGAGTCTCAGTCTGCTCTCGAGCTAGCTTGTTTGCATTCTCAGTTGTGATTGTGCGAATTGGCATACTCACTAAGTACTTGAACTCGGGATCATCACTTGGAAGCATGTCAAATCCCTTATCAGACAGATGAGAACTTAGCTCGGCCGTAGTCATATTCAGGATATCGACTGTGTTGGTCTTAGCGCTCTTCACGTAGCGAATGAAACGCACCTTGTTGCTTAGCACTTGAAGTCGATGTTCAAGCTCGCGAATTAGAGAGTCCTTTCGCTTCTGATAGAACTCAAGACGAACTGCAAAGAACTCATCGAGGATCTCCTCAGCGCTCTCGTATTTATGGATACGCATCTTGTGGTTGAACAGATGCATATTGCTAGTGGAGAGACTTGAAGAGAGCTTAAACAGACTGATCAGCTCGAATCGACTCATCTTCTTGATCTCGGCCATATAAGAGCCTGGCTGAAATACTATCGTCATGTCGATGATACAATCAGAGTGATTGAATACTACATCAGATATGCCGTGAGCCTTGTTCATCAACATCTCCTCAAGGAACTCCTTGTAGCTATCGGTCCACACGCCAACTGGCAGCTCTGAGATGTGCATAGAGCAAGTGGAGTCGTTCAGCTCGTATACGCCATACGTCACATAGGAACCACCAGAGCTAGGCTCAATAGTACCCTTAAAGCCGCGGTACCAAGGAGTAAGCGAGTTGCTCGAGATACCATTTAGCTTGTTCTCGATAGCATCGCAGATATCTTCTGGGTTGTAGTTGATGATAGTGGTTGAGAAGCCAGTGCCGATTCCAATCGTGCCGTTTACGAGCACCATAGGAATTACTGGAACGAAGAACTCAGGTTCGATCAACATGTTATCCGAAGTCAGATACTTAAGCAGCGGGGCATCTTGTACTGGAAAGATAGCCTTAGCAATCTCAGTCAGCTTCGTGAAGATGTATCGGGGAGACGCGGAATCGTCTGAGTTCAAACGAGTACCGAATGCGCCCATAGGCTCAAGCAAGTTGATATTGTTGGATCCCATGTAATTCTGGGCCATATTGATTATAGTCTCCATAAGTGAAGCCTCGCCGTGATGGTAATCGGTCTTCTCAGCAACTTTAGCACCAAATTGGGCCACCTTCATATCTGAGTTACTCAGATACTTGATCGCAGTGTGCAATATCTTGCGCTGAGATGGCTTCAAACCGTCTACTACATTAGGCAACGCGCGCTGGTTACTATAGTAAGAGAAGTGAACTAGCTCCTTATTGATAAAGTCGCTCACAGTCACTTGCTTCAGAGATCGATCGATGTTATCCTCTTCGTTGTATCGCTCAGTAAGCCATAACTTGCGAGCATCAGCATCTGACTTCTTCTTGTTGAATGCGAGCAATACAGACTCATCCATATTGGCATCTGGAACCATCTCGATCAACTTAGAATCGATGTTAGACAGACACTCTTTAGCTTCAGAAGCTGTAGAGGTGCCCAGACCCTTGTAGTACTTGATCTTGAACGTGTGGTGGTTGGGCGTAGACTGCTCCCACTTCTTGAAATCGTTCAGATTCATGAACGATAGGGACATGTCCTTCTTGCTCACCTTTACGATAGGAGTGCTGCACAGATTAATGTAGCCGAGACCAATCAACTCAGGCCAGAAGTAATGAAAGAAGTTCATTAGCAATCCGCAGATATGGTTTCCGTCTTGATCAGCATCCACGAGCAAAATCACGCCTCCATATCGAAGTGGCTTGGTATCGGTGTACTTCTCGCCGTGCTTTAGTCCTAAGATCTTAATTATGTTCAGGATCTCGACATTCTTGATTATGCTACTCTTGGCTACGGCGCGAGTGTTCAGCAATTTGCCCTTGAGAGGAAAGATACCAAAGCGATCGCGGCCGATTACAGTAATTGCACTCATCGCGAATGTCTTCGCACTCAGTCCCTCAGTCAAAATCAACTTACAGCTCTGAGACTTACTGGTTCCGGCAAGATTGGCATCCTCGAGACCCTTTACGCCGACCAGTCGCGACGTCTTAGTACCGCTTGTCTTGTTTAGCGATGCGAGTAGCTTGTTCTCGGCGACTGAAGTCATTACGGATACCATATCCTTCGAGGTCAGAGATGAGATGAACTTGTCGCTCATCACATACTCGCTACCAAACGAACCAACAGCAGTCTCGAGAGACTCTTTAGTCTGAGAACTGAACGTGGGGTTCACGATGAACGACCGAATGAACACATGGAGCTTAGCCTTAACATCAGATGGCTTCATGTCGTACTTCTTACTCTTCTTGATCTTATCCGTAATCTCCTTCACGATCTTGTTCATTACATGAGTCACGTGGCGACCGCCGGACTTGGTATGAATACCATTCACAAATGACGTCTGCTGAAACCCGCAGTCGCTTGGTAGCACACCAATCGTCCAACGCTCATTTGTATCATCCACAAACGGCTTAAATGGAAGCTCGGGAGATGTCACATACAGATGCATGTAGTCGATTGGGTTCTTGAAACTCATCTTCTCGCCATTAAACGTTGTCTTGACCGAAGCCTTGGATGCAAATCCAATATCGATCAGTCGCTTCTTCATTAGAGAGACAATATCGTCGGTTAGCGAAGTGATCCCAAACAGAGATAAGTCAGGAATGAAACTGATCTTAGTGAATGGCTTCTTGCTATACGAACTCAGCTTGCGAGTATGGCACTCAGACATATGATCGCGCCAGACAAATCGAGTCTTCTTCTTCTTCTTGGAATCAACAGTCTCGACTTCGAAATGTGACGAACAGATGTTCACCAACTTTGCACCAAAGCCATTAGTACCACCAGTTACGCGTTCCTCGCTATCATCGTAATTAGTGCCGCTGCGAAGCACACCAAACACGATCTCGGGAATATACATGTTCTTTGGAACGTCCTTCACCAACACGCTCTGCGTATCGGCAGGAAGACCCTCACCGTTGTTCTCAACTGAGATAGTACCGGTAGATTGATCCACAATCACAGAGATGTGATCACATCCAGTACCCTCGCGAGTTGTTTGGTCGAAAGCGTTCAACAGAATCTCTTCAAACAGTGTCTGGAGACCAGGAACGTAAGAGATGGTCTTCTTCGCGATAGCGTGATTGCCATCAACACCATGATCATCAGAATACACATACATATCCTCGGAGATTAACTGAACGCCACCAATGTACATACCGGGACGGAGCAACACATGCTCAATCTCGCTTACGACGCGAACCTTGCCTGATGACTTAGTGGTGGAACTCATTTGTGTTGATTCAATCAAAATCAATTGATATCTTTATTAAATTTAAATCAATTTTACACAAAAAAGCAAGTATATAGGCTATAAAACCTATATACTTCTAGTTGATTTCATTGTTTGGATTCGGCGCATAAGTAGTAGCGTAGTAAGCACTTGTAGTCAAGCTCTCGATATTGTCCAATCGAGCCTGAGTGTTCTGAGAGATTATGCTATGTTGAGTAGAGAAGTCTATAAACCGACCGTATATGTTCTGAGAGGCTCGACGAGTAATCGAGTGCTCATCACGCAGCTTACCCAATTCAAATCTCAGATTAACAAGCTCCTGTTGTAGGATGTTAATCGTGGTGTTCTGACTATTAAGCGTGTCGATCAACATATTGATCTTCTCGACTTGGTGGTTCAGAACTATATTCTGATATCGAATCACATCATCCACATTTGAGGAAGCGGGAGCGGAAGGAACATCAGATACACTCTTAGTCGAAGAACTCATTGATTTACTTAGATCAGTCTATATATAATAATCAGTAAGTGATCAATTTTAGTATACTCACATACTCGTGCTATCTCGGATTGAGATGTCGATAGCATCGGAGAGAGCCGTTCATAAAACCTTTATATAATCTAACCACCCTCACAGATTATAGCAGTAGAATGGTCCAATCTTTGTATTAGATCGTATCATATAGTATATATTGCATATATATACATATATTCCGGGATTTCGTAGAATAGTGAAAACTATGTATATGCGATTTATATATAATATATAGATGTATTATATGTATATATAATGGGATTTATATCGGGATTTGATACAAAATAAAAATCATATAATAGAATAAAGTAATTATATGTATATATTGTATTATATACAGACATGTTGGGATTATTATAGATGATCAGTAGAATATTACCAATACTCAATATATAAAAATTATGACTTATATATTGTTATATGAGTACAATTTGCTGGGATTTATATTGGGATAAGTGTCTTATTTTTTTTTTTGAATCGCATTTCAGTGCCATCTATGTATAGATGTATATGAATCATATTTGCTAGAATCTCTTCAAAATATATAAAAATTAGATGAATAATTTGAATCAACCAGTTCGATTGTATCAATAAGCTATTTCTATTTATGATGATTGGTCTTGGATATCAGTCGCGTCTTTAAATATATCATACGTAGAGATCGTATAAATCAGATACATATCAAGTCGCGCACTGTATCTAATGGTAGTATCATTATACAAAAAAGTATGCACAATGCACTGACATACACCATCTGAGCTGCCTCTAGAGATACTCGATGAGCATCTTGACCGCAGTCATCGGTAGTCCTTTGCTTGCGGCGACCACCATGCATCTCTGCTCAAATCTAGAGATCAGACGAGTGAAGTGTTCACTCTCTTCAGTCACATACATCTGCACTAGGAATGCCAGATACGGAGTCAGGAACTGATTGTCTTGCATGCTCGAGAGAGCCGCCAAATCTCCTTCTTCGCGCATCTCGATCTCGAAGGCCAGTTCCAGAAGCTCAACTGTAACTGGGAATCTCCCAAACAGGTTCTCCTTGTCCGATGAACACATGTGTCGTCTCCCCTTCACGTAGATGAGCTTGGTGAGCTCTGACGTCAAGTCAAGAGCATACTCGATGTACGCTGGAGCTCGATGTGACTGGAAATTCTCGATCAGCATCTGATTCGAGGCTCCCTGGATCGATCCGTACGAGTCCCAAGCAAGAGAGTATCTGAACTCTTCAATCTGAGGGATCGTCATGAGTGACTCTCTCTCAACTGAGCGTAGATACGGTGACTGTCGTCCAATCTCCATCTCATCTCTCGCCTGCTCGAGACACCAGTCGCGATATGGCTTGCTGCCAATCGGGTCCTTCTGATCTTCGAGTCGAAGTAGGTGGATGATGACGCTGCTTTCCGACACGATCATCTCATCAGCCTCGTCGGCATACGTCTCTACTGCATAGAGCGAGATGTAGATCTGCTGAGCCAGAGTGAATGGATCATGGTGCTTCACGATCTGTCCGATGTGGTGGCTGATAGACGCATCGTTCATCATGGCGACGATGTGACCGACCGTGAGTCCACGCAGTGACCGATATGTCATCTCATTTGCATCTCTGTCGAGATCCTCCATGACCTTGGCGACCTCATGCCCCAACTTGTAGTAGCAGTCCTCGGTGGCCAGTTCCAGTTCAAGAAGGTCACGATGTGTTGCTTGGAGCATCGCAATCTGCTCAGATGTCAGGTCCTGGATCTCCAGTAGATCGCGGAGCTGTCTCATAATATCGAAACTGCGAAGGGATGCCATTGCTCCAGCGCCAGACCACGAGTCATCGACCTTGATACACTCGCGAATGAGATTCAACAGCCCATCACTCTCGGCCATGATGGCTTCTAGAGCCAGTCGCATATCGGGACGATTGCGGTACAGAGCTCGGAGCGCGTTCTCGATGCGATCAATGCACTCCAGAAGCTCGAGATGATAGTCATCGGCGTGGTAGAGAGCACTGCTGTAGCAAACGAACTGAGGGGCCTGCATGGTAGTTGCTGAACTTGTCTCGAGCGAAGGGTTCGAACACTAGATACTGTTTTCTAGAGCGCGAACGACATTAGTCTAAACTACCAATCAATTTCGTGCAATAGTATTTGTAGAACGGTATAGTTACAATATGCTTGGGATCAGCTTGCCAGTACATCACTAATCTTCAAGAGTCGAACTGATGTGAAATGAGTCTCGATTACATCAGCGATACTGACACATGCGACTCAGATGATGATACTATTAGCACTCGAGACGAGGAGGACGCTCCTTTGATCGAAGCGTAGAGATAGTAATTAGATAATGACTTATAACAAAAAAAGACCAATAAGCCTTATGTGAGACTTAGTCAAATGACATGTCTCTGATTACTTGTATGATGCGAGATCTGAGTGGCACTCCTGTTTTGGACAGATCTTCGTAGTAGACCTTACAGTACTTGTTCTTGTACTTTGTGTCAAATTGAGCAACGCAATCTTGATAGAGCATTGCGCGGTACGCGTAGTCTCCATTTGGTACTGAGTTGAACTGCAGTCCATCTGACGTCTCACAGATGAATATAACACATCCCAAGTCCTTTCCCTTGCCTTGAGTATATCCAACTATCTTGAACTCGGCGTCAAATGCCTTTTTGCGCTTCAAATTGAATAGAGATCGTTTCTCTCGGTTGAAGCTGAATTCATAAGGGCGATTTGTATTTTTATACACAATACCCTCATAGCCTTCATCTATCTTCTTAAAGTAGAACTCATTTGCTTGATCCTCCGTTGCTGCAATTTGCGTCTCGGTCATTACAATGGTCTCAAGCCGCAGACTGGATACAAGTCTATCGAGATATGTGATTCTCGCTTCTAGAGTAGAATCTGGTTTGATTGCGAGTCCCTTTGTCTCTTGAGCGCAGAAGCAGTCGAACACATAGAACTGAAGTTGTGTCTTGTTCTCTTGATTGGACTCCGATCTAACTATGCCAGAGATATCCTGTAGATTCATTCCATGCGAATACAGCTCACCGTCTAGAATGAGTCCTGGCTTTAGTATCTTCTTGAGCTCTTGCTTTAGATTCGCAAATCCAGGTATCTCCTTATGGCGTCTGCTCGATAGATACACTTCCCCATTCGAGTTAAGCAGTGCCAGCATTCGGACTCCATCTAACTTCGGCTGCACATATACTGGATATGTGATCTTGTTCTTTTGATTCTTATATACAGCCAAAGCCATTGGAAATGGTACAGCGATTGTCTTGTCTGCATCAGTCTTATCCTCTTGGACTATATTCGCAACAGATACCGAGAAGCCTGCTCTGATCTTAAGATTATACTTAGATGTGCACTCTGACATTGCCTGAGTGAGAACATTAGTTGCATTTGACTTGTTAAGGTTCTTGCCCGATGTGATCCGCGTTGGAGCAGATCGAGTGGTCTTCATGTTCAGAAACCCATATTCGGATGTAACCTCAGTATACCAAGAATCATCTATAGCCATCTCAGATCCTGTAATTTGGACTCGTTCGCCTGACGCATTGAACAAACTCACTTGCAAGGACCAGTGGCGAGTCTTGGCATTACTGACATTGTACAAGGTACAATAGACCAAATCGCCGATCTCGGTAATAGTGTAGTTCATGTCAATTAGATGATTACGATATCGTATATTAAATATATATTAGTCAATTTTACAAAAAAAGAGATACTATCTATTCAACTCGTCTCTTTTTTGTTGGATTCGACTGATCATGTGTGGCGCACGAACTCTGATCATATGTATCTCGCTTAGACTCGGGCATAGGAGGAACCCAACCTTTAGAAATCAAAGTGCGTCTTAGATTTACAATGTACTCAGATCGAGCCATCCCATGCCACAACATTTGATTAGTAGGAAGGTCCATAATGCTATATTACTTTACATAACTACTATTAAGTATACGAATAAATACGCTATTATTTTTTGAAACACTTATACGAATAATATCATACTCATCATCTCCCGAGTTAATCACAGCTGTATCATCATCGGCCGAGTTGCTTGATCCAGCATCACTTACTACTCCTCTAGATCCAGATGCGGATGAGTTGATCGCAGATGTACCATCGACCGTGTTGCTTGTTGATGTACCATTGGCTGTGTTGCTTGTTGATGTACCATTGGCTGTGTTGATCACAGATGTATCATCATCGGCCGAGCTGCTTGATCCAGCATCACTTACCATTCCTCTAGATCCAGATGCAGTCGAGTTGATCGCAGACGTATCATCGGCTGTGTTGCTTGTTGATGTATCATCGGCCGTGTTGCTTGTAATAGATGATTGTATCGTTTGGTCTCTATTATTCCATAATATGTTGAAGTAGTTGATGTCAAAATCCCCGGCTCCTAGTTGCGTAGTTGAGTATGAGTTGGCTCTTCCTACACATTGTCCATCTAGATCTCCCGGAGGTTTGAGCCATAGATAATAATCTATGTCTGCATTTGGATCTTGTTCTGGTATGAGCCCAATACCAGCACCATTGTAATTGCACCATTCATTATCTGAGCTTGGTCCATTTGCATTGCGGCTTGTGTCTATGATACAGTTGTATCCATTGGATGATTCTGATTTGAATATTGAACAGTATTGTTGCATTTCAGATGTGGATCGATAATTAGCTAGATTTAGTGATATGCCTTTTAGTTTATTATTAGTATTGATTTGGTTGACAATATTCATTACTTGACTACGATCTGATTCTCCATATATGATTGTCCAGAATCCGATGTCGATATATATCTGAGCGGAGTCTGTATCGGACAATATTTCATATGCTTTAGTAACATATGATACATAGTTGAGCTGAGATCCACACTGTTGGTTAATAGACAATGCGACTGCGTCTGGTTCTAGTATATATATAACTGAACTTCCATCTACTGCTGATTTTAGATTGTTAATGAATTCTACATAGTCATTCATGTTCGAATTCGATCCTGAGGATGATTCCTGTCCATTACAATCCTTATTGGGTATTCCATACACGATGATTACACTTGTCTGATTTGCACATCCCCCAATCTCGGTCACGATGCTATCGATTGGATTGCTTACTCTATCTGTGTACCAAACAGGTAATGGCATAGCTTGCATTACTTCCAACTGATCCGAGCTAAGACCAATATCAGCATATTTATTTCTTGCTGTATAAGTGCATAGTGTAGCTTCTACTAATATATTAATCAAATGTATGTAAGTAGAAATTAGCGTTATGGATCTTACCAAAGACATATTTCTTTAATCTTTGTATGCACACAGCTTTGCTGAGTACACGCATCCGAATCTATATATACTCAAAAAAAGAGTCAATGGACATATCGACCATATCATTAGCATCAAAGCTATCTAATCGATTAGATCGTTCAGTGGCTCACTGTCATCTTCCATTGGCAATGGCAGTATGTATATGTCTTGACTATCATCTTCACCTGAATCGACTAGAGATAGAATTGGATAGATTCTATATCTATCTGGATCGTCAACATCGGCTACTTCGCTTCCGGGTTCGGAGTCATATTGCGACTCGTCATCATCCTCTGGTCCGTCGTCATGTTCAGAGTTATATTGCGAGTCATCGTCTTCTGGTTCGCTTTCTGGTTCGCTTTCAGATTCTGAGTCATATTGCGACTCGGAATCGTCCGAATGATCTGTATATACTCCCATTCCAATGTCAAGCAATCTTTCCGTATTGCCCAATATCTCCTCCATCATATCTCTAAGACCGTCGTCATTATTAGTACTTGCATTATGTACCTCTTGTGCTTTTTTTAGTTCCTGATGCTTGTCTATGGCCGACACGCACTTGACGTACATGTTTATGCTGTCTTGCTTTATGATCTCGAGGAATATGAGTTTGTGCAGGTAGATAGTTCCTCGTATCTCAGAGTAGATGTGATATGTGTTATATGTCGATCGAATCGATTCAATCATCTCAGAATAGATCTCTTCGATTATTATCGACGCAGATGCTACGTTATTTAGCATTCGCTGCGTTGATTCTCTTAGATGCATGAGCACATCATCGGTCATTCCATAGAACCCCGTGGTTTCGTCAAACGCAATTTGTCCGAGTTCCATAATGTCTCTATATCGCTGTATTATATTATCGATACAACAAATCAATTTTTGTAATACGACGGCAGCTCTAGATCGTATAATGGGCTATATGTAATCTTGATTCCACAATACGGCGACTTAATTTGCTTGTAATCTACTTGCTGATATATGCCAATTGCAATAGCCTCAGTGAGCATGAATTTGAAGTTGCTCCAGAACATGAAGTCGTGTCCATATGTCTCGTTGAATAGATGAGTCATCTCATGTATTAATACGAATACTAGATCATTATAATTCGTTTCTAGTTCATTGTTCTTCTCTGGCGCTCTAAGACACATAGCAAATGTGTGTCCTTTATTGATTACATAACTGGTATCTCCACCGGAGCGCTCTGGTATGTTCTCTTCCAAGTTCGGCGTTTTGTAGTTGTCGGCCAGATCCTTAATTCCCTTGATCACTCTATCTTGAAACTCGGGTTTGATTTGGTCTAGACCATTCCCAGATAGATACTTACTGTTGAGCGCGAAGATCAACGTCTGAGCTGTCTGATTTAGATTGCTCATTATCTTTGCTGCTCCTTCTGGGTCGCTCAGATCTTCATGTACCTTAAAGTCATTGCCTCCAACTCTAATCTTTGTGAAATCTTCTTTGTTGATCATGGATTGCGCTTGACTAGCATCGAATTGAGTGAGAGCCCAGACAGTACCATATGCGAATAGGCATACTATTAGTAGAACTACTATAGCAACGAAGAATGCCTTTGCGTAATCTAACGCAGACATCGCTGATCGACTGATCGTTACAGTGGATGCAATCTGATCGGAGTCACTCATGTCGTTATGTATCCTATTGATAGATTTATATTAGACCAAAGAACATATAGTAGGCAAAATATAATATACACGTAGAATATAGCCAGACACACTATCGACATTCATCAACTGAAGTTGAGACGGAGATTGAGACTGAAATTGAGACATGGTCGCACTATTCACACAGTCACCACCTATATGCGTAAAATTACTTAACACTAATTCATCTAACGATTTCTATGTGTATAAGATTTATATTTTAGTCGGTCCCGTGAGCCCTGATGTCCGTCGCGATTTAGACAGTCTATCTAAGACTCTTAATAGCGGTCTCCCCATTCCTAAGAAGCTCCCTGCTCTGGACAAAGCATATGGTTCTAGCTGGCGTTCTCTCCTCCACATCTCTTCCTTTCTAGATAACAAAGATAGTGTAATTGGTGGTAATATCTTAAGTAATGATTGGGATGAGATGGACGATGATGAGTTTGACGAGCTACTGAACATGGGCATTGGATCAAAGTACGGATATATACGCTCTACATCTAAACGGATCAGTAGCAAGACACTTCAGTTCAAGGACACTGACAGTTTGAGTATTGAGTTTATTACAGACGTGACTGTATACGACCAAGACACGATTGAAGAGTTCAAGAACAAGATCGAATATGTAACCAAAATACCATACTACAAACAATATGTAGCTCACGATGACATGTCAGTTGGGTATCATCTAGAGATCACGAATGGACTCACAGTAGACATGATTAGACCGAATATCTTAGATCTAGACTATGACATGACTATCGCTGAGGTGCCAATCAACCCGACTATGGATAGAATGTCCATGAACATACGTATCGTAGCAACTGACTTCAACTATAAGGTAGAAGATTACGGATATGAGTACACCATGATGTCTATCGACTCGTTCATTCGAGATAAGACTGAAATCCAACTAATGAACTCATCCGATACAGGCAGCTACTCGAGCATATATCACGGATTCGTGTCTCTATATTTCCCAGTCATAACTGAACAGATATTTAATCTATACGTGCTAAATGAGAACGAGATATATTCTCAGTTCCCCAGTGTAAGCTTAGATCGTTTGGTATTTAAGGATAAGCTGAAGCAAGAAGATGCTTTGATTCAGTCCATTAATAAGGCCAAAGAGCCTAAGAGCGGGTTTGCGATTAACACGAAGAGTCTCAATATGTCATTCGATGGCTTCTCTGAGCGCACTATATCGGTCCGAAAGTTATTCGACAATCTAGAGTTGGTCGAGATAGTGCTCGATGGTAAACCGGCCGTAAATAATATTGATATATGTATTGAGGTTCAAGGCGAGGTAGTGCTTATGCGTAAAGTGCATAGCATACATAGTATCGGAGTAACCAATCAAGCCACGTTTTCCGAATCAAAAACGCTTTCTAATTCGCGACTGATGCCGAATATGTTAGAGATATGCATGTTTCCGTCGTCCACTTTTCTAGATCTGTATGTGCAAATTGATCGATATGGCAAAGTTCTTGTACATGGAGAGACAGCCGGTAACGTACTTATCACTAATCAAGAGTTTATTGAAAATATGCAGACGGTGCTCAATGTCTTGGTGGATAAGATTAACTCATTATCTGAACTAGTCTTCAACAACAACAATCGGCTACCTAAGATGATCTCCGAAGCGAATGCGTATCGAGTCCAGCAGGCATCAGTGAATGTAATGTTCAACGAGTTCTACAACTACGATGCATTCATACATATGCTAGATAGCGTGCTTTCCACCAACATATTTAAGTATGCTAAGAATGATAAGATGAATACTGGCTTTATCTACGTACTATCTAAGAACATCACATCGTTCTCCAAGAATTCCATTGATTTCATCGCAAAAGGCAGCACTAACACATTTGACTACTTAAGCGACGAAGCTCGACTTAAGACCATGATGACTCTATTTGATAGCAAAAAGATATATATCAGACATATAAAGAACTTCCTCAATCTAGAGATCCTAAACCTCAATATGGACGAGAGCCAGTTCTACATCTCATTCATTCTACGTTTGGTAGAGATCAACAAGAAGACATTGACAAATACTAACCAGGCGACCGATAAATTGAAGCTAATTGACCCAATCCTATTCAACTACCGATCTACTACTCTGTATCCCAGACTATGTCAAAAGAAGATGCAGCCAGTTGTCGCCAAGGCTGGCGAAAAGGGAGCAGTCAAGTATATCAATAGAACATATGGAAGAGACGAGTACTACAAGTGTCCAGATAAGACATATAACTATCTAGGCATGATCATCGGACAGCACCCAGATGGATACTGTCTTCCATGCTGCAGAAAGAAAGCTGTAGAACAATCTGTCATAGATAAGTGTATCGCAAACGAGACGACCGAGCCATCGTGGCATGCGCGAACGTATATACAATATGTAATGGAATATCCCAACGATGCGTTTCCTGCTTCTAGAATAATAGATAGAAAGACATATCTACCTAAGTATGTACAAGAGGCTCTCGGGACTCCAGATCTCATGATCAACGGCACTCTGAGACCTATAGAGCAATCTTCGCCAGATTCGCATTTAGACGCATTGATAATCTATTCCCATATGTATGATACATCGATCACCGATATGGCAGTGTCAATCATAACGTTCTTAAAGACTGCTTTTGATCGATTTGAGTATCTAATTGCGGGATCTATATCTAATTATTTTGCATCGAAGAATGATATGATCAAGGCATTTGAGAATGTGTTCATGCTAAATAAGAAGCTAGGAGTATCCGAGATTCCTTGGAACCGCATATTAATAGATGTAATGTATTACTACGGTATCAACACATTTATCTTGAATGATGACTGCGACGGCACTGGAATTCAAATCGAAAATGTGTCTCAGTATAATCCCAAAAATAAGACCATCCTAATATTGTCCCGATTCAATCAAGAATACAAGGACGAAACTGGCATTAGTACTTGGTTCATGCTGCCAATAACCAAGGTATACAAGGGAGCCGCAACTACGAAAAAAATGACAATGGATGCGATAGATCAAGACGTGATCAATCGGGTTATATCTCTCTATAATATCACCAACAGTGAGATTCAGATAGAGTCTAAAAAGCAACTTACATACAGAAGTGTAGAGGCTGTATTTGGATTAAAGGCAGTATACTGTACTGATAAGTCTAGATGCATTTCAGTAGAAACTGACCGCGATCGTTTGCTCCTATATATTTTGAATGAGAAGATCATCCCAACCGAAGCAGATCGATTGCCAATGGTTGATGTATCTAAGACAATCATGGATGGCCTTGCATCGGCCGAATCGATATTCAGTCTCGTGTCTCGATATAACGACGTTGCTATTGGTTCTATCGATCAGTCGCTAGTTGAGTATATCAAGATCAATCTCTCCGACATAACTATCTCTTCTGATAAGTCGAATGCAACTAATGTAGGATTTAATTCGGCATTACGATCGAAGTCCGTCAATCTTGGTTCGTATGATAAGTATCTGCTAAAGATTCGATCATTTATAATTCACGACGGAGACGTGATTGGAGCTACCTTATGTACGGTTAATGAGGGTGCAATTCTGAATCTCTATAAGTGTTATTGCGCCCGCACCAAGCTATCCAAGATTCAATCAATGCTAAGCAATGACCGCCGCGAACACAAGTCTCTAATCGAGTCGATCGTATCTGGCAAACCATCTAAGCAATCGCTCAAGTCTTTAGTTTCGTGGCCTGTATACTACTATCAGATTAAGATGCCTGTGTTGTACAAGAGTCGTGATTTGGTCGAGGCTGCACTCAGATCATTATTTGAGGAATCATTATTAGGTTATTCATATAAGATGTCTAAATCAGTTCCCATTACATCTAGAGTCGACTTCGCGGCAGGCTTCTATTCTCGATATGTATATAAAGCATTTGTGTATTATATCGTCGATCATCTGACTGCGATTCGCTCCAGTGATATCAAGCTCGAGTTCAAGAAGATGCTAGGCAAGTTGAACGAGTCTGAGCTTAAGATGATGTCGTCGAATACAGTGTCTGATATTGTGTCTGCGCTGCAGCGTAAGTATGGCGATAAGTATGATGTCGATCTGATCGAGATCTCAATCGAGAGCACATTGCAGACGCTCAATACCAATGCCATCTCATCTAAGAGCAAGAAGCGTTCGCTAATCTCTATTTACGATGAATTATTAGCCAGTGATAGTATCTCTATCAATAATTTATTTGCCGATACATTAATGCTGAAGCCAGCCAATTATATACTAGAGATGATTAAGGCAAACGCATTGGGATCCCTCAAGACAGTGAACGATCTCAAGGACTTAAATTTGGATGATGCTAATGCGCGCGATCGCTGGTTGGTTGGTGGTAATGATTTTGCGGTGTTAAAGACCGATGTGGCTCCATTAATTGAGTTGATTGCCAATGATCTATCCAATCCTCTAAAACGACGTTACTTGTTTAGTGGCCGTCAAATAGAGAGAATTGTAAATAATTCTGAGTTCAAGTATTTTAAAGATGAACTAATATACATCGCCACTGCTTCATAGATCATAGTGGCCGCGTAGCGCTCTCCTAGACTGTAAGTGCGCCTCGATAAATTAAATATGCTTGATGGAGAGCCTCTCATGCCAAGCACCAAAACACGATCCAAAAAAAGAAATGAGTCCAGAGATGATCTCGGAGGTCTTTTGATCACCGCGTCATCGTCCGTTGAATGGAAGAAGGTATTCCTTCTTTGGCTCGTATTCATCTTAATGAACACAGAGATCTTTATTGAGAAGTGCGTCTCACGGTTCGATGGCGCTGTCGTTGACGGCAATCTCGCCATGAAGGGCACTCTGGTCATGTCCATAACCTTGGTGATTGGCTACATCTTCATTGACCTGCTCTATAGCTAGATCAGTCGTCTCATTCGACTCTACACTAGCGCGCTTCTTGACTGGCTTCTTAGCCAATTTGTGAATTCGCTTCTGTGGATAATCATAGTAGAGACATTGTTCTAGATTCTGATTGATCGTCTGTACGATAACATCTCTAATGATCTCTGCTTGGTGTGTGGTGTTCGCATGATCGATGTTGATCTTGCCGCTCTTGAATACCTTGACTGTTGTCTGCTTTTGCTTGTGTTTTTTGAGCGACTTGTTATTGTGTGCCCATGCATTCTGCATCATCTTCACCACTCTCTCCATTTTGGTGTCTGAGTCCGATAGCATCACTGGCTTGACCTTAACTAGTCTTGTCTTCTGCTGATAGTACAGCTTTGCCATCTCAATGAACTTGTCCATCGAGTAGCTTCCCGTGATGATCTGCGGCGTGCTGAACTTGACTCGCATTGCTGCGTATCTCTGCGGATTAAAGATCGCACTGTTGAGATAGATCGGGAGTCCTCGCTTAGTCTTGTACTCGGTGAAGATCGGCTCTAGTATCTGAAGATCGATCATCGGTTCGGCAAACGCATTCTCTCCGTGCTTGTTTACAAATGGTCTAGGTTCGTACGGGCAGTCGTCCTCTCCAAGAGTGATTGACACATAGTTCTTGAGTATCGGAGACAGATTCTTAATCTTGACTTCCATAAAGTCTCTGAACATGAGTTGTTGCGGGTGTAGCTTGATATATCCGATGATTATGTCGAATAGCTTGTTTAAGATCTTGTCTTGATTTAGTGGTCCGAGACCGGGAATCTGTACTCGTCCATTGGTAAACAACTTGATCTGATACGTGTGATAGAGTGGATTCTCGTCATCAAATGTGGTGTTGCAGATCGCAGTGAATGTGATCTGTGAGTTGAAGTGAGTCCCGAGTCCTTGTTTTTTTCTTTGATCGTTAGTAGCCTCGGCATCAGTTTCGCGCTTCTTAACGCGATCCTTATAGATGTCCATTGTCTTATACGTCTCATCGATCAAATGTCCATAGTTACATCCGATCTCGACGATGTCCTTGGTAAGAGTAAGACCGTTAATCGCAGTCTCTTTATCAAAGCGCACATTCGTGATCATGGCATCGACGGTCATAGTACTCATCTTAACTCGAGACTTGTCCGAGACAGAGGTAGTGTCGATGATAGAAGAGTAGTCCATGGCTATTGGCAAAGCAGATTACAGATGTACAACGTGATGTACCTCTTTGTAATATATTAATGTTTAATTAAATCAATTTTATTAAAGCAGCGCTGCTTTATATCGATTCATAGCGAATATGAACGCTGATATCGATAGATACAAGAGTTATTGCAAGGTACTTGGGTATATGTCTAATATCCAAAGTTATGAGGATTCCTATCGAATTGTAATGCAAGAGCTGAGTGCATTTCAGATCTCAATTCTCCATCGCCATAGTCGATCATTACCGGCAGACATGGTTCGTAAACTGGTGGTTCCGATTCATCGCAATCGTTGGTATGCAAAGGGCCAGCGCAACTATTCGAGCATTCGCAGCAAGTTAGTGAACTCGTTTCGCAAAAAAATAGAACATGCTGTAGAGCACATTGAGCATCATCCCAATGGATCTGATGTAGCAATGCTTCAAGATCCATCGTATCGAGACTCCAATCACTACAAATCTCTGGAGGCGATTGTGCTAAATATCATAGCAATGGATACATTCTACGGATTGTATGAAGATGTGATCGACTACATCGCAGATCGTAACCATACCTTCAGACATCTGATGCACAGTCACTTCGGAGAGCACATGTTCATATGAACGTGAACTTGGTATTGATATTAGTAGACGAGCTCGTAGCTAGAACGTCTGCAACGTCATTGCCGTCGGCATGAGCAGTTCTCTTGCCCTTCTGATGCGACCGAACATGAACATACTCCACTTCTATACCATTTTGATCCAGAAGAGTTGTGTAGTAGTATGTTAAGAGAAGTAAGTCGAAATTTTTTTTCTCCATCATAATGCCCTTCTTGACCCATCCTTTCATCCATTTGGTAATCACATTGATCCAGAACTGAGAATCAGTCACTATCACGATCTTGGGCGCCCTCATACTGTCTGCGACCTTGAGTTCATCTGGAGCGTATTTCTCTTTGAGACAGTTTAGCGACTTAAGTCTAAATGTATTTAGCTTCTCAGCAATCGCGGTTCCGTCGATGTCCTTATGATTAACAAACTTCTCGGCATATGCCCAAAGCACGGTTAAGATAGCATATCCTTCCATTCTGATGTTGGTTACTGGGAATCGGTGCGTCTTATCTTTATATGTGACTTGTTTGGTTGTGCATTTCTTATTTATCTTTAGCTCAGATGATGAGAAGGCGCTTGATTTGAAGTACACGCCGAAGCCTCCACTAGAGGTCTCTTTGCCGTTGCCAGAGCACGCTCCATCGGTGTAGATAATGTCTGTGGTCATAGTTGGTAAAGTATATTGATATATGCAAAAAAATCAATTTTTATTTACAATCCATTCTCTAGTATGTATCTGTCCTGTTTTGCATGAAACGCAACCACATCTCTAGAGACGTCATATTTGTCTGGATCATACGATTCTGTCGATTTGTCGCCTAGCCGATCTTTATGTCTCTTCGTAGATCGTTTTGCAATATAGATTATCACTAGCACTACTAGAGCAATGACTATGGCAATAATAACATTAGTATTACTAAACAATCCTCTATCGCAACTCTCGATAGTAGAGTTATCTTCTTGGCTAGCATGCGACTCTACTTCGCCGCCTGAGAATGCTGCGCCTGATATTAGGTGATCGTCCGAGCTCATTGCTATATTGGTTGTAAGTGATTTTATCTCTAAGATGAGTCAATCAAAAAAATATGGGGATTTCATCTATATTAACATCTTAAACTAGACCGGCCGAGGCAGCTTGTTGCTGCTTAATCTTTTCTTCCGGGCTGAGCTCCATGCGCTCAGTGAACTTGGCCGGGTTAGCCTGCGCGTTAGCAGCCATAGCAGCCGTCAGAGCCGCCGTTTGCGTGGGCTCCTGATCGGTCGTGGTAGTAGCCGTGCGAATCGCTAGCTGCGTAGCTAGATCAACCGGATCAACATTGTAGAGGTTAGGCTCGCGACCCGCCTCTACGAGTTGCTCTCGCTTACGGGCAGACTCGGCAAGCGAGTCCGAAGAGGGGAAGCCCGTATCATCGCGAACCGATAGAATGCCAGGGTAAAGGCCTTCCTTAGAGGTGAAGTGATCACGCTTGAAGTGAATCACAAGAACAATTACAAGAGCAACTGCAAGGAACGCACATAGAACCTTCCAGAAGTGACAGTTGTCAGCAAACCAAGCACGAACTCCTGGACCCGAGCCATAGAAATCGTCGCCGCCGGTAAAGTACTCTTCCATTGTTGAATTGGATTCGAAGCTAGATCGATATCTGACTTATATATATTAGTCTCAATAAAAGTAATTGCACAAAAAAATAAAATTAATTACTATCTCACTCCCAACCAGTGTATCTACTATAGATGTATAGAGCTGATAAATAATTATTGACTTCTATTGAAATACTTAGAAATCTTCTGTTGTCTGGACATCTGAAGATACTCTATCTGCTCCTTAGCACTCAAGGACTTATATAGCGCCAGTTCTTCATCATAACTATTGATCGCGAATCTAGACAGTCTGTGTCTAGCCATTGGGCGCCCTAGCGATGCCACTATGAAGCATGTCAGAATAAAGAAGATGATCAGCATTGCCACTTGCACAGCGCTCTTGGATCTGTGACAGTGACCGCCGCCCTCAACT
>JACCDG012088047.1_pt1 | contig 25844 bp, 11 predicted proteins | sample 7442471 | NCBI WGS metagenome assembly JACCDG01 (sample SAMN15323444, study PRJNA562643) | freshwater metagenome | isolation source: river surface water | place: USA:Blue River Watershed | collected 2017-08-17 | reverse complement strand
TAAGACATCTTCTGAGTCTGGCATTGAAGAGCCAACTTCTGAGGCTGAAAATACATTGTCAAAAGAAGATAGTTCTGCAGAACCGCCTTGTTCTGAATTTAATGAAACAAATGACCTTGTTTTAGAGCCAGGGGTAGTTTGCCACGAAATTGGTGGTTGTATTAGCGCTATTTTAAAAGATGTCCAAGAGGATTCCTTGCCGAAAGAAATTGAATTAACTGATTCAAACAAAGAATTGAAGCCAAAGCTCTTTGCGGATCTTTTCGATGGAGTTAAAAAAAGTGGCTGCCAAAAAACGGCTTGTAAGACTGTGGTTTATGATGAAAATTGCAATACCGTCAAACTTGACGAAAAGGAATTAAGTATAAAATTTTCAGATCAGATATTGGCAGAAGATGTTTTACATGAAGTGTTGGCATTAGCAAAAAGGCTTGAAATAAAGGCTTCTGATCAAAAAAACGTTTGCCTTTTGCGAGAGCTTGATAAAAAAATTAGCTCAACAATTCAATTGTTAGACAAAATAGATTTTATCAATCCGCCCGCTTTAGTATCTTCTGTTATTAAAACCATCAAATTCCTAAGATCTTTTTTACCGATTTTTTGCCGCGATAAAGAGGGTTTTAATAGGAAAATTGAAAAATATTTAAGTGAGAATATATTTTTTTTAGAAAACCTTGGCGCATACGAAATACAGCAAAAATATTATATTACTGACTTATTAAAAATTTATACTTATCTAGATTATTTGAGTAGATCCATTTCTTTGTTTGAAATTTTTTACTCTGGAAAAAATTTTTTTTATGAGCACGAAAAAGATTTTGATGCCTTAATTAGCATGATAAAAAATGATTTTGACACAAAGCTAAAAAATAAAAAATATACCTCTAATGCGAAGTTTATTTTAAATAACTCCATCTTTATGAAAAATATAGTCGATGATCTACGTTTTAATTATCTTGAAAATTTGTGCGCAGAAAAAAAGGCTGATAAAAATATTGATTTATTGAAAGATGTGGCGGAGCAGCAATCCTCAAGGTTTAAAGAATTGTATGATGATTTTATTTACCTAAAAAACAACAAAAGAGATTTTAAAAACTCATTTGAATCCCTGCAAAGGAGATTTAATTTGCTCCGCAGACGTGAAATTTTATTAAGCTTGTCATCTGTTGGCAATCACAATGTTTTTAGTATGTGCGACGACATGATTGCTGCGCTAGGCTTTTTAAAAGCTGATTCGCTGCAAAATTTTGTTGCGGTAATTAAAAATGTGATTTCAAAATTAAGGACAATGAAAAGCAGTCAAGATGCGATAAAAGATTTGATTAGAGTTAAAAATATTATTTTAGCAGCTTTTTTTTCAAACACGGCTAAAGACCTTATTAATTTTGAGGTATTTAAAAGTGGTAAGGCAAATGCCCCGAAAGTAAAGTTAATTGAAAAATTTATTTCGGAGTTAGCAGAGTTAAAGAAAAAATATCAGATTAATTAATTTAAGGTTGGGGGTGGCAAAAAACGGCGACCCCCAGAGATATTTATGCTTGTTTTGTTGTTGCAATGTTTTTAGTAGGTTTTGTTTCATTTGGTGCAGCAGTTAAAAGAGTAATTATTTCGTACATTTTTTGCTGGATTTCTTTTGAAGAAGTTAAGCCTTGTTGGTGGATTTTTTGAAATAATTTCTTTGCGTATGTGTTCGTGTCTTCGTGGTGAACCTGGCCGTTATTTTTGATTTCTAACAAATGATCTTTTAGCTGATTTATGTTATATTCCGCTTCTATTTCTTTAGATACTTTTTCTAAATGTTCTGCAGAAGTGTCTGGCATGTCTTTTTCAAAAAAAGTTGCTAAATCGGATTGCTCTTTTGCGTTTGAAATGCTTCGGAAGGTTTTTTTATTATCGCATATTTGTAAGTAAAAGCTCACTGCATCTAGACCTTCTTCGTACATAGCCATGTTTTCGTGGTTTATTTGTACGTTTTCTGCGCAGCCAGAAAAAATGTTTTGCGAAGCTATTGCGGCTAATAAAATATATAAAAAAAGCATTTTCAATCCTTTTAAAGGCGATATTCCCTCTTTATCAACCTATAAAAGATGGATGAATTTATCCAAAGCTTGTGCTTGTTAGTTTGTTTTTGATCAGAAATAATGAATAGTTATTAAAAAAATAGATTTTGCACAAAATGCAATGATGCTAGGTATTTTTTGTTTATAAATTAGGCTTTCTTGAAATTAATTATTTTAAAATAGCGTATTTTTTAGAGAAGGAGGGGCAAAAAGCCCCTTCTTTTTGTTTTATTCTTTTTTTGCTTCAGCTTTTTTGAGAAGCCCGATCCCGACATCTTTGAGCTTTGCAAGCTCAACTTGGCTAGGCGTTTGCATAAGTGGGCAAAAGCCAGTCTGAGTTTTTGGAAATGCAATCACATCACGAATTGACGGAGACTTGCTCATTATCATGAGAAGTCTATCAATACCCCAAGCAAATCCGCCGTGTGGAGGAAAGCCCATGCTTAATGCTTTTAAGAAGAAACCAAAATGTGCTTCGTACTGCTCTTTGGACATGCCAAGGAAAGCGAAGATTTGCTCTTGCACTTTTGAGTCATGAATTCGGATAGATCCACCACCAATTTCCATGCCGTTGCAAACCACGTCATAAGATCTTGCAATCAGGTCAGCAGGATTTTCGGTGCTGCCAAGCGGCTTGTTGGATGAGGTAAATGGATGGTGCTTAGACTCCCATCTGTTTGCATCTTCATTAAACTCAAACATTGGAAAGTCTCTTACCCACAACCACTTGCGGACGGAGTCGTCAATCATGTTGTATTTTTTTGCTACTTCAAGACGCAGCCTTCCAAGCGCCTCCCAGCTTTTTTCGTACTTTCCACCTACCACAAAGATTGTTGTGTCTTGGCCAAATTCTTTTTCAAATTTTGCGCAAAGTTTAGTCCAAAAGTCTGCTGGCGCAAATTTTGCTACCGGGCTATCAAGAGTTCCGTCTTCGCGTAGCCTGAAGTACAGAAGACCAGAAACTTTGCAAACTTTGGTTGCAAACTCTACAAGCTCATCAATTTCGCCACGTGAGAACTTTTTGTTTTCTACTGCAAATGCACCAAACTTGCCACCCTTGCTGATGATATCGGCGATAAACCCTGCAGAAATTTCTGAGATAGCTTCTGTGACGTGTTTTATTTTTAATTCAAAACGAATGTCTGGCTTGTCGCATCCGTAATTATCAAATGCTTCTGCGTAGGTTAGTACTGGAAATGGACGAGGGATTGTTTCGCCAAGAAGTTTTTCAAAAATTGTAGCAATCAATCTTTCGTTGATATCAAAAATATCTTCTTCTTTTACAAATGACATTTCTACGTCAAGCTGAGTAAATTCTGGCTGACGATCTGCGCGCAAATCTTCATCTCTAAAGCATTTTGCGATTTGGAAATATCTGTCTATGCCGCTACCCATCAAGATCTGTTTATAGATTTGCGGAGATTGTGGAAGTGCATAGAAACTACCTTGCATCATGCGGGAGGGAACCAAAAATTCTCTAGCGCCTTCGGCGGTACTTTTTGATAGCAGAGGAGTTTCTACTTCATAAAAACCGTCTTTGTTGAAAAAGTCTCGGATTGTAAAGACTAGGTCGTGCCGCATCTTGAGATTTTTGCTCATCATCGGACGACGAAAATCTAGGTATCGGTATTGCAGTCTGAGCTCTTCGGAGATGTGCGAGTTGTGCTCTCCTATCTGGAATGGCAGTGTGCCGCAACTATTTAGGATATCGATTTTTTCTACCAGGATTTCAATCTCACCGGTGCTAATATTTTTGTTGATAAGATTTGCAGATCTGGCTACCACTTGGCCTTGGACATTAATTACAAATTCATCTCTGATGGTCTGGGCAAGGCTGATAAGCTCTTTTTTTTCTGGAGATACTACCAGCTGAACAATTCCTTCTCTGTCGCGCAGATCGATAAATAAGATTCCGCCATGATCTCGGACTGAGGCTACCCAGCCACTTAGGTTTACCGATTGTCCGATGAAGCTTTTGTCAACTTTCCCGCAATATGTAGTTCGAAACATTTTTTACTTTTTTTTGGCTATGCTTTCTAAGTCTACGAAAAAGCGGATTCTTTTCAAGGTCTGATCTGTATGTTATAAGTACCGCGGTTGGTTTCTATGCAGGGTTGTCCTTTGGTATTTTTTTGTAAAAGTCGATTTCTTTATTTGTCTTTTCTATTTCTTTCATTGTCGCCGTCGAAACTTTCGGATTTGCTTGGTAATAATAAAAAGCTTGCGTTGATAGTCCAAAAAATTTTGACCAAAAAACAAAAGCCTATGACTAAATCATCATTTTTGGATAATCGTAATCAGCTTGTGGATAAAATTGAGGATACTTTTGATGAGCTTGAAAAGGCGGCAGCGAAAGACAGGTCGCTTTTGAAGGTGATTGAGAAAAATCCAGAAAATATTTTTTTGCGAACATTAATAGTTTTTCTGCACGATAAAAAGTTTTTTAAAAAAAGTGGAAATATTAATTTAACAACTTGGCAAAGCGTGAGTTATTTAAAAAATTTCTTTAAATATTTTGCAGCATCTGCAGTTGGTTTTTCTGTTTGTCTAGCGCTACTTTTAAAAACAAAGAAGACTTCAATTCTTGTAAAATCTCAAGATGCTGAAGCCTACTGTAATATAATTATTCCAAAGAAGCAAAAAAGACGTGTTAAAAAGACTAAAATTGGCTTGAAGGATATCAAGTCAAAAGATGCTACAAAGTCTGGAATAAGAAAGATAAAAAAATTGTTGGTTGCATTAAAAATAGCCGAAAAATTAGCCAAAAATAATTAAAGATGTCTTCGTTTTTGAAATCATTTCCAAGTCTTTTTGGGAACTTTTTTCAAAATTGTGATAGGCTGTGTCTACAGCAGTGGCAAACCTGCCAATTTTTTGTCCAAGCGAAGGTATTAATATTTCTTGTAATTTGCAAATTTTGCAAAAACAAAATACTTATTTGTCAAAAATTTAAAGTTAAAGTCAAAACGCCGAAGATCTTTTTGGGATCTATCAAATGTGGCAAAAACAAAAAACGGGGAACGTGATGGACAAAATAGAAAAAAAAGATCCAAAAAACAACAAGGAAAACTCGCAGTCGGATGCGTTAGATAAAAAAACAGAGATCACTGGAAACTTGCTACTTTTTTATGCTTACGATGTTGGGGATTCCATCGATATTGCAAAAATAAGAACTCAAAGAATTTTAAAGGCTTCGGATATGGAGCCGTTTCCACATTTTAAAAATTACCATGTACCGCTTTCGATAGATATTGAAGGTGAAGCAGAGCGTGAAGATGGTTTAAAGGTTGTGGCCAAGCTTCACTCTTTTGGTGTTATTTCATTGTACTATGTCATACCTTTTGAAGAGTCTTTTAATCGTCTAAAGTTTGAGCTTGTTAAGAGAGTTGAAGAGTACAAGCATATCAGCAAGCAAGATGCAAAAATTATTTATAACCAGATCAAGTCAACAGTTGTTGAGCCAAATTTTTTTAATTTAAAAAGCAGTTACTATGCCGTTCAAGCTGACACAAAAGCATTGAATATCAACAACAAGGATCTGGTGATAAAGTATGGTACAACAATTGCCTCATTGCTCAGGCTTGAGACAAAGAGTATGTCAGACTGGCAGGTTGAAGAAATTTTAGAATCAAGTACTGCTTACTACGGATCTGACTTGATGATTATCAGTGCAGAAGGTGCTTTTGTTTATGACAACGAGTATCACGAGCCGCTAGAATTTTTCGAGCTTGCAAATATTCAAAAACTTGAGTTGCAGTCCTTTGATAAACTGTTGGATAAAAAGTTAAATCACTTTTATAGCTCTGACACTTATAAAGTGCCGATGAAATCTTATATTCCGCTTTTTGGAAGCAGAATTGATACCATGCTTGTAGATCTTGCAAAGCTCAGGGTTGATATCTCTGTAATTACCGAGCGATTGAATAATAATGTCAATATGACGGGGGATTCTTATTTTCAACGTCTTTACACGATGCTGGTTGATGCTTTCAAGCTCAGAGAGTGGAAAAGTTCGATTGATGAAAAGCTTTCGATTGTTAGTGAGATGTACACCGTAAGAAAAAATAATCTTGATACGGTACGTGAAGAAATGCTGACTGTGGTAATTATTATTTTAATTGCGCTTGAAGCTTCTATCGCTTTTCTAAAGCATTAATAATCAAAATATCTTCAAAACCCTGGTTTTCAGGGTTTTTCCTTTGTTCTTTTTGTACAAAATGTTAAGTTGTGGATTATTTTTGTAAAAATGATATTGAGAAGATCTTTTTCTTAAAAGATAGTGTTGTCTTATTTATTGCTAATTTTACTCTTGTTTTTGGGTCAGTATTACACTCATGATGCGGAGTCTACATCAGACACAGCTGTTTATATTGATGCAGAATCGATTGCTCCATCTTTAGACAAGACTGATACCTCGACATCAGAAAAACGTGATGATTTTTCTTTGGATGCAAATGAACTCCGGGCGCAAATTAAATCTATCCAAAATCAAATCAAACCGCGTGGTGGAAAAATTAGGCACTGTCCGAAGGCTACAAAATAATTTGCTTTAAAAACTGCAGATACAATCAAATGAATTTTTTAGTTCTTTGCTAACAGATTGCTTGATTTATCATTTTAGAATTTTATATGATCGCTTGGGTAGTAAAGAAGAGTCCTGAGCGATCATTTTATGTTAAATAAAGCTGTATCTAAATCATTTGTATTTAAATTTTTATTTTTATCTAATTTTGCTTTTTCTTTACTGTCGGCTGCAGATGCTCTAGTTCCTTCTGCAACGGATGCATCAAGGCAGGCTATCGCAACAGATTTGATCGTTTTTAATAATGTGACAGACTTTGGCGCTTGTTCTAAGCTGGCAATTGCTTATCACCCGATATTTTCTGGCAAAAAGATACCCTTTTACATGTTTGCGGCAAGTGCAGATTCAGATTCAGCACTAAAAAACACAAGTCTAGATGGAAATGGTGCAAAACAAATTCATTCTACCGAAAATAAATTTGATAAAGTTTTAGAAGTTGATGTTGAAATTGATAATTTCAATGGCAATCCGATCTATAAACATGCTGTATCTGTAGCTCCAAGAGCTATCGATACAAACACGTTGCAGTCTTTTCGCTCAAACTGGAAGTATTCTAGCGAAGCTGCAGAGCATATTGCTTATCGTGTTTCATCGAAGCGTATTTTATGTAAGGTTTCTAATTATTTGAGTGGAAAATATGTAAGGCCTGGCGGTTTTGAGTGGAGTGACGCTGAAATTTCTGATGCTTACAACAAACCTTTGAATACTGATAATTGGGAAGATGTATCGACTACAGCGTCGATTGTCTACCCAACTATTTCATCTTTTGCATGGGGCTCTAAAAAAAGTGATCCATTGTCTGCGTATTTAAATAACTGGTTTGAATTGCCAGCACTTGTTGATAGTAAAATTTTGTCAGGTACACCAGTTATTTTCGGCGGTACTCTTCTTACCGTAAATGCAACGGGCGTGCAAGGATTTTTTTCAAGAGCGGATTGTTTTAGAAGCTTTAACTACAAACAAAGACACGACAGAATCCAGGTAAATACGTGGGGAATTAACGGTTTAAATATTAACAACTCAATGATTCCTGCAGATTATAATTTAAAAACAAGAATGGATAAATATGACGTTCACTCTTCCGACGTTTTGATGCGCCGCTGGCAAGATAAAAATAATTTATATTATGGCTCATTATTCGATCTTGGCTCAGAAAAAGTTGTAAATGTAACTAGATGTGCAGGCGCATTAGTCGTTTTGACAGATGCTGCGATTTATAAAGTGGATACATTTGGTGTTGGTGTTGTTTTTGGTAAAAAAATAGATAAAGCTGCAAGGAAAGTTAAGCTTGATGCAAATGCTGCAAATGAACTTTCCATGATCAAGTCTTATATCAAGGTAAGAGCAGGGCGCACGTCAGATAATATTTTGTGGCTTGCTTGTATGAAGCTCGATAAGACATTTGATTTGTTTAAAGTAGATTCGACGGGTACAAGCATGGTTTCTGTTGGAACCGTTATTGATGACGTTGCCCTTGATGATGCTGGTCACGTGGCTATGATTGATGGCCAAAATCATGAAGTATGGTGGGCCGATGCGCAAGCTGTGCTTTCTAATAAAAATGCTTACAAGTACATCAGAGACCTTAACAAAGAAAAAGAGTTGTTGGTTGCAAGAAAAATAAGTGAGCTCCAACGTACCGTAAATGTTACAGTCAATGGCCAGACTGTTGCAGCTAAAGATGGAATCTTGCCAAGAATTGAAAATGAAGTTTCTGTCATTGATGCTCTTGTAAAAAAAATGAGCGCAGGAACAAATGATTACTTAACCTCAGATCAATATAGAATTGACGAGGCAACGTTAACAAACTACATGACATCTCTTGAAGCTAATTTAGTTAATGGTAGCGACCTTATCAATGAGCTTATTCAGTTTAATGTTACAAATGCTGATGTAAAAAATCAGATAAACGCAATTCTTCCGTATCAAAATAATATTAATAATCAAAGAAATTCTGTTCTTGATCTAATCAATAATGATTTACAGAGGTACAATTCTCTTTATAACTCAAGAAAAAGCCTGCTTCTTAGCCTGCTATACTCACAAGATAAAAAAACTACCTTGAGTCTTGATGATTTTGAAAACGTTGTGACTGATTATGCATCATTTTTAAACATGCTTGTAAACAACAGCCTTGGAAGGCTCAGACGATTACAAAATTGGTATACAGTTTTAAGCCAAAATCAATCTGTTTTGAGTAGCCTGTTAAATAAAGATACAGGATTGTCTGCTGATGATACTGCTAGACCTGTGGTTCAGGCAAATTTTGACTCAATCAACGCTTCACTGCAAAAGATACAGGCGAACATTAATGCAAACAATGTAATTTACTCTCAAATGAAAGATTTTCCAGCAACCTTTGATGCATCGATTAATCAGTTTGTAAAAATGTTTAATGATAATGCAAATGTAATTTCTAACCCAACTTCAGACATAAATTTAACCGCTGCAATTGCATTGCAAAATATGATCGCAGATCAGTTAAATAGATTGTTCTCTGCAAAAGAGCAAGTTTCAAATTACATTTCTAATGCGTTGCAAAACGTTGTGTTTGATATTCAATCGAGAGTAGCTCCAAATGTTTCAGACGCCCTTACCACTTCTCAAAACGCTCTGCTTCCGCAGCTGCAAGATATTATTAAGGGCTTAGGTTCTGTAAATGATGAATTAATGTCCAAGCGTGATGCTGTAAATGCTGGATTTGCAAGAATTGCCCAAAGTCAGTTGGATGCAAAAATCAAGGCTCAGCAAGATTTAAGAGCTGTCACAGATGCAACTTTGCAGATTGCAAAACTTGCTGGCGCAGATACGACAAAAGCATTAGCTGCGGCAGATAAGGTTGCTGCAATTACAAGTTCATTGCAAAGTAGTTTTTCAGTCATGTCTACATACATGTCTAAACAACTTGCAGATATGCAAGCTGCTCTTAGTGATACGCAATCTTCATTAGATGGTCAGGCTGCAATGATTGATGGCTTAAGTTCTCAGCAACAATCCATTGCAAATCAGATGGCTGAAATAAAAAGCAAGATGGGGTCTTCTGATTTTAGCGGAGTTTCATCATTGTCCGACCTTACAGATAAAATGACATTTATCATATCAATGAAAGATAAATTGATTGCTACTTTGCAAGCAGATGTTGCAGCATTGAAATCTGCAAATGCGCAACTAAAAAAAGATTATGATGCACAAATTAGTGCTTTGCAGAAAGACTTGCAAGCGCAGAAAGACCTGGTTCAAACAATGAAAGATGCGGAAATAGCCGTCAAAAATAAATTACAAGAACTGTTTAAAAATCAGCCAAATCTTGATGCAACAAGTAAAAACATTCTTGGAAATGCAAATGTTTCTGTGCAGGATATGATTGAGCTTGTTACAAAACTTGTTTCATCCAAAAACAACCAAATTCAGTCTTTGACAGACAAGGCTAATGATCTTCAGAAAAAACTTAACTCGGCTATTGAAGCTTCAAAAGCTGTGGCTAGTGCAAATAAGTTGTTACAATCACAACTAGATGATGCAAACAAACAATTGGAAGAATTACAAAACCAAAAACAACAAGAGCTTGAGCAGGCAAAAGCTGATGTTGAAAAATGGCAGCAGATAGCAAGAGCAAATGAAGCTGCTTCTGTACTCTTGCGTCAAGATCTTGCAAATGTTAAAAATGCAGCAGCGCTTGAAAGTGCAAGATTAAATACCGAAATCCTAAAGCGAGATGCTCAAATTAATCAACTTAATGCAGATGCTCAGGCAAGCGCTGAAAAAATTGCGGCACTTCAAAAAGAAAAAGATGATCTTCAAAGAACTCTTGAGCAAAGAAATAAAGATTTAACAAATGCAAATGACGCTCTTGCAGCAGAGAATCAAAGACTCAAGCAGCAAATCGAAGACCTTAAAAATACAACAGATGCCCTTGAAAAGAAAAAGCAGGAACTGGCAGAGCAGCTAGCAAAGTCTGGAAATGATTTAGAAGCGCAGAAAAAATTAAATTCTGAGTTAACCAAAGTAAATGCAGACTACTCAAGATATTTAGCGCAGCAGCAGAAGAGAGTGGAAGAGCTTTCGGATCAATTAAATCAAGCTGTTGAGACAGGTAACGCAACAAAAAAAATCTTAGAAAAAACGCAGTTAGATCTGCAAAATTCGGTTGCAGAGCAAGATAGATTAAAGACTTTGTTGCAAGCAACGATTGATGAAAACTCTCGTATTAACCAGCAAAAAGATAAAAACATTGCTTTACTCGAAGCGTTAAATCAAAAGCGACAAGCAAAGATCGATGATCTTACAAATCAAGTAAATGTCTTGTCTGATTTTATTGATCAAAATGTTACATTTAAAGATATTCCTCAAGATCAGAAAGATAAGCTTCTTGAATTAATGATCCCTGGTTCAGATGAGTACAATCTGATGCAATCCATGCTCAGAGGTGAAAAGCTTAGTGGAAACGATCCAAAGCTTACTCCTTATCGCATGAATTGGATTAAGACCAATTATCTAAAAATTACTGATGATTTAGACGCTGTAAAATTGCGAGTCGGGTCTATTCAGGCTGGATTAGAGGCTGTTAAGCAAGGCAGTTCTGCAGACAAAGGTTTTGATGTAAAACTGATAACAAAATCTAGCACGCAAAGTAGCATTGAGAGTATTTTACAAGCTTATGATGTTCTTCAAAGTTTGATGCTTGACTCAAAAGTGTCCCTGAAAGATGCTTTTGTCAAACTAAATGAAGATCAGAAAAAATCATTACTTCCACTTGCTTCAGATCAAGACCTTTCTGCATGGTTGGATCTTTCTGTTGATGATTATAAGCTTGCAATTGCCAAAGCAGGTATTGAGAAATTTTCTGCAATTCTGGGAAATATTTCTTCTTGGAGCCCAATGAGTCTTGTTGATTCATTTGCAGGGCGAGTAGATGGCTTAGATTATACTACTGCTGAAAATCGTACTGCGTGGAAAGGTGAATTTACAAAAATTTCTGCCGGCATCAAGAAAAATCTTGTGGAGATGCAAGGTGTGATTGGTGGAGATCAGCAAAACCTTGATGCAACTCTTGTTCGTGTAAAATTAAATGTATTGCTTGCGCAAAAAAATGCTGAAATTACGCTTCAACAACAATCTAGTGATAGAACTATCAAAAACCTTCAACAAACCTATGACCAAGAAAGAGATAAGCTTAATCAAATGATTGCAGAGGGTAATACCAACATTCAGCAAGCTCAACAAAAACTTCTTGATTTAGAAAAACAAAAAAATGATCAAATTGCAGCTCAAAAACAAATGATTTCTGATGTTGGTGCAAGCTTTGAGTCTGCTGCAGAAGACACTATGAAGAGCAAGCTTGAAGTTCTAAAAAGACAGATTGGAAATGAGTTTCAACAAAAAGCTATGAACTACTACCAAAACAGATCTTCCTTGTTAAAAGCAAAAATTTCTGCTCTTCGCCAAATGCTTAGCCAGGGAGTTGGTTCTTCCGCAAACTTGGCGATAGCTCTTGAAGAACAAGAAAGATTAGATAAATGGTTTGATTATGTAATGTACATCGTGCCGCTAGCAGTTACTTACGACAAAGATGGAAATCTTGTTAAGTATGAGCGAACGCTTGATCAAGATGGTAAAATTGTTGAGTCTGGTAAATCAGAAATTGGGGCATCGGAGCAGGTGGAAGTAGCGCTGCATGATAAAGCCAGCGGAAAAATATTGTACGTTGATGCTTCAGCAATTGGAGATAACGGCGAAGTGTTACTAGTTAACTCCAACCGGTTTAATTATGCAAAGCATTCATTATCTGTTGTAAATCAGTCTGATAACTTGGTTTGTGTCGAAATCTCAAAAGATGGTAAAAATTACAGACTTACAATGGTTCCGACAGATAGAAAATACTCAAATGTTTTTGACAGAATTGATTCTATGCCTGATGAAGTAAAATCAGAGTTTCAAAAGTATCAAAAAGATTTACAAGCATTTGTTGATTCTTCAAAAAACTTTGACATTAAGTGGGTTGAATTTACGCAAGAACAGCTTCCTACGTTGATGCAAAAGTTCTACTTTGAAAGTCTTCAAAATCCTGCTACATCACAAGCTGTAGTTATAAGAACACACTCTGAAAAAACTGATGAAAACATGATGGGATACCTGACTGTATCTAAAAATTCTGCAGGTCAAAACATTCTTGGATTTGCGTATTGGATCTCTGCGGATTTTCATGCAAAAGAAGATTTGAGAGAAACTACATTTGCAGTGGTTAGACCATCTTTCAAAACCAGCATTGAAGCAACATTTGCAGCGTATGAAGCTGAGGCTGCAAAATCAAATGATGTGAACATAATTGATAATAAAAATGGATTCTCAGAATACGATTTAAAACTAAAAGCAACTCTTGACGGCATCTCAACACTAATTACAAAAATTCAGGCTGATAGATATCAGTTTGAAGAGTTTGTTGCTGCGGTGTCTGAATATGTTTCTGCAAGACAAGCTAGTGGAAACTTAACTCAAAAAGATCTTGCACAATTTAAAAAGTTTGCAAAAGAAAAGATTGTTCCAGCTGTAAACTTAATTAATCTTGTCTCAAAATCGCCTGCGTACAATTTATTGTTTGGTACTGATGATAAAGCTAAGGTTGGAGATGGTTTATTAAATAGATCTGACTCGTCTTATTCCATAAAAATTGGCACAAATGATGTTCTAAATATTATGTCTTCTGGTCAATATTTATTAGCAGATCGAGATAAAAACTTTGTATCATTTGCGTCTTCATCAGCTATGAATGATAGCTCAAACTGGATTGTCCAAGTTGCTTCGACTGGAAATCTAAATCTCTTAACAACAGACAAGCAAAAAAAATTGGCATTAAAGAATGGCGATTTGGTTTTAGTTGACGCAACGATTCTTGGTGGAGATGAGTTTAGCTTCAGTGGATCATCGCTAGAAAACATGCAGTTAAAAAATGGAAATCTTACAATGCTTGTTCAGACAGACTCTGCTGGAAAAACAACAGCTGCACTGATTGATGCGGCTGCAGCAAAGTTGTCAGAAGATCAGGCTAAAGGCTTTGCATTACAACTGTCTCGAGCTTCAGGTACCACTTTAAAGGCCGCACTTATTAGTCTTGCTCAGCAACAAAAAGCATCGATTCCTGCACAATTTGGAACAGTTGCGCTGGCTGCGCTCAAACAAGATTTGGCAAATTTAAATGACAACCTCTTAACCATTCAGGAATTTATTCAAAATCACGTATCTGATGCTTCTTTAGATTCTTGGCTAGATCCTGTTGCAGCGTTTTTAGCTGCTGTTACAAGGGATGCTGACTTTAAAAATGCAAATCCTGCAATTTTGAGTAAGATTGGAGATCTTGTAAAAATATTTGATGCAAATACCTCAGATTTCTTTGTAATTAAAAACAAAGACGGTCAAATATTGATGGTTCAGTCTCAGCTAAAATCAGAAGATGATGTTACAATTGATGGAAAAACAGAAAAGTTGATTGTAACACCGCTAGCATATTCTGCAAGCAACGATCCACTACGCCAAAATGCTGTATTTAGATTTGCTAAAGTTGCTGCAGGTCAAAGCAAGTTTGCAATTATAACTTATCCGGTGGGAATTATTTCGCCTACATATTTATCTGTGTTTAATCCTGCGGCGGTGAAAAATGATAAAGGTGTTGTTAAATATTCTGCTGGTCTTGGGTATGTATCAACTGTTGATGTTGATGGCAAGGTTTCTTCAAGAGATGTTGAGTTGTTTGATGTCAAAGGTAGTCTTGGTAGCGTGACAATAAGAAGTTTTGCTCAGGGATTAAATATTACAGATGACTCGGTTGGTTATTTGTCATCATTTGCAGGGCCAGATGGTAATAGAATTTTAACACTGCTTGATCCAGATTCAAATTACATCACAGGTTACACAAAGAAAAATGTTTATACAGAATTCAAGCTATTCAAGCTCAATCCGATGGAAAAAGAGTTAATGTTCTCAGAGCCTACAAAAATCTTTGTTGCTCTTTACTCAGTTCTGTATCAGCTTGTGCTAGACAAGAATTTGTCTCAGCAAGACAAATCTTCAAGAGCTGAGCAGTATTTACAATCATTTGTAAATTATATTTTTGATCGCGACGAGAAAAATGACTTTGTGGTTAAAAAGTTCTGGGCCGGTTACAACCTTGATACTCTTGTCAGTGACCCAACAAAACAAGTCTATGCATTGAAGGATATTCTGTACATGACCAAACAAAGAATCTTGTTTGACAACTTCAACCCAACAGGTATCAAGATGACCGAGAAAGCATCATTGCTGGTTGGAGATATGGATAAATATATTGCTGCCTTAGATGCGCAAGCTGCAGCAAGACAAAAAGCAATTGCTAGAAAATCTGATCTTGATATGTTGGTCGAATCCTTGATAATTAAAGATGGAAATGATCTTTCGATTCAGTTGGCGATGGCAGGAGACGACAAGGAAAAGATTAAGGAAATTGTAAAGCCAATCTTAGAGCTTGCATTTAATAGTTCGATGGACATTTCATCAGATACCCTTGTGATTAAAGATATTGATAAGAAAGCGATTCGTTCAGACTTTACCTTGGCGATTATTAAACGTTTAAGCGATATGCTCAAGGGTGCAAGATTAGTTGCTAAAAAAGGTTCTGCGCTAATGAATCTTCTTGAAGTGTTGGCAAATAAATTTGACCCAACGACTGTAAAAGTAGATGCGGTTGTGATTCAGCCTGCGCAATCTTCAGCCTACTCTTCAATGACATTGTACGACAGGTTAGATCTTGCGGAAGGTATGATAGGTGGTCGTTATCAACTTCCAGGAACAACAAAGATTATCAGAAAAGTAAATATTGAAGAAGCACAGAAGATCATGGACACAATTACAGATGCAGATCTTGCAGCGCAAGATGATGATTCTAGACAAAGTTATCAAGAATGGATTCAGACCTTGAAAAAAGAAATTTCTCTAAGCATGCCAAGTAAAGCTGCCCAAGAAGAAAGACTCAAACTCTTGTCTGGAAATCTTGGCGGATACAATCTTGGTGATGTGGTTACGCAAGCAGCTCCAGTGGAAACTGCTCCTGCAAGTCCTAAGAAAAATCCATCTGCTTACGGTCAGGTTGTAGACTAGTTTGTAATTTTGAAGGGGGTGCTTTGCGCTCCCTTTTTTTACTAAAATTTTTTTTAGATTTCAAAAATTTACTTTTGTTTTCAAAGTTTGATCCTAAAACAAAAATACATGCGTGTGATATTGCATGTAAAAAAAATATAGATTTTCTTACATTTAATTTAATTTTTACACACAAAATAAACGTTGCTGCGATAATGATATTGCAAATAATTGCACTTCCAAAGTTAATTTGAAGCAGCCAACTGTTTGATAATATTTTTAATATTTTAATCCACATCTGGCACATAAACTCTACGCTGAAGAGTAAAAATTCTGGTGATGTTCCAAATAATAATTCGCTAAAAAATAAAATCGAGCAAAGCAAGATAAAAACTATCATGATCGGAGTGAAGATGAAGCTTCCAAATAATGCTGCAGTAGAAATAGAAATGTTATGCAACCCAATAATTGGAAGTGAGGCAAAAACTGCAGCGCTGTGAAGAAGTAAAAACTTTTCAACACCGCCTAAAAAAATCGCTAGAGCTTGCTTGCTAAAATAATGAATCTTTTTGGTAAGATTATTCATTGTCAAATACCATCGAGATTGAAATAAATCTAAAAAAATGCTCAAAGTCGGCAGTTGGGTTGATTGTTAATCCTTTGCTCAGAACTTTAATTTTTTTTTCTAAAATATCAGAAGGTTTATTTGAATATTCTTGTGTCAAGAGATCAATGCTTTCTGCAAATACATTTTTGTAATTTTGTGCATTTAATTCACCGTTTTTTATAAATTCTTCGACACCTGTAAAATTTTGAAAATCTATTTTAAAAGCAAAAAAGTTTGCAACTAAAGAAGTGCTTTGTGATGTATTTATCTTTTCCAGAGCGGTGTATTTCTGGTTGCACCTGGAAATGATCGTGTCTAGAACATTCTTTTGGTTGTTTGTTAAAAAAACAAAATTGATTTGGCTATCTGGTTCTTCAATTTTTTTCAAGAAGCGATTTGCAACATTTTTCCCAAGTCGCTCTGCAAACAAGATGATAAGAAATATTTTTTGCTCACCATCGTGCTTTGTCTTTAGAAAATTTTCTAGCCAAGAAACGTCTTCAACTTTGTAGTTATTTTCAGGTTCAAAGAAAAAACAGTTTGGTAATTTTCTCAGTGCAATCCGTTCATTAATTTCGGATTTAGAAAAAAAATCAAAAATTTTTTGTTCAAAAAGAATGTTTCCAAGGTGCCAAAGCTGGGACTCTAAATTCTCGGATTCTATAAGTAATACAAGGTTTTTTGACACGACTTTACATTTAAGAGATACCCCTTTTTTTCAATCTAGCACCTTTTGGTCAAAAACTCTATTTTTCATTTTCTTGCGAAGACGATTGTTGCCGTGGTAGACACTTATAGCTGAAAAAATCATAATTCCATGCTTTGTTTGAAATTAGAAAAGGGGTTTTGGGTGGAAAATAGGCTCCATAAATCTTTAATGCTTTTTGCGCTTTTGGTGTGCTTTGATTTTAATATTTTGAAATCTGATGCCCCTACATTAGCTACAAATTTGGCTGCTGTAACCAACGGTCAGTATGTTGTAGCGAACGTAAATCCATTGCTGCCTACTTATGATACTCCAAATACTTTGACCTCTGTAAGCTTTGACGGTGTTGTTACTTTTGATCAAGATGTAGAGTTTCATGCTCAGTCAAACAAGACTTTAGAAATCAACATTGGAGCATCTGGAGCCACAGTATTTAAGCCATTTTTATCTACAGCCGCGGATCCTAATAAATACGGACATTTGATTTTTAACGCAGAAGCTTCCGGTACAATTGTTATTAATGTTTTTAATGACTTGTATTTAACTGGCTCGAACATAAATGATGCTATGATTTCATCGACAGATGATCCTGCCGACTACTCCAACACTCCGCTGAACGTATCATTTAAGGGTAAAGGCTCAATTATCTTTAAGCTTGTGAACGGCAAAAAAGTTGTTGCTACCAGCCTTATTGAATCAGGTGCTAGTCAGGCAGAAGCTGCGGTTCCTGCAACAAACGCAGATCGTAAGCCTCTTGGTGCGGCGATGATTGTTGCTATGGATCAAAGCAAAACAGATGTTGTGGACAAGGGTCTTAACAAAGTCATTTTTCAAAGAAAAGATTTTCCATTTGGTGGCGATTTAGATTGCGAATTCAGAATTGGTCATGCATCATATCTTACATTTGCATCTCCAAACTATTCTGGTTATGACAGCTCTGTAAATGCTACATATTCTAATATTCCAGTAGATTTAGCCGGATCCGGAACTGGTTTTCAGTCTTACGCAGCGCTAGCGTTTGACGTTTCCAACTACGATAAAGGTAGAATGATCTTTACCGTAGAAAGGCCTCAAACATCAAATGTGAATACAGATTACAACAAGTTTACAGATGGTGCGTTTAATCTTTGCGGGCATTATTTGCAAGCAAGCTCAAACTTTACAGCTTCTGGTCCTGCAACAAGCTACAGTAACTCTTTACTAAGAACAGCAGTAAACTTTTCTCAGATATCCGGTTGCAAAGCGTTTTTACGTGTAAATGATAACCAGGCATATTTTGCAGATATCGATAATGTTGGAACAACTTATTACATAAATTCTCTAAATCCTCAAGGTGGAGAACCCGGTGTGCTTAGCGGAGGTGCAAACTCTGGTAAGCACACAAGACGTGGGTTGTGGGTTAGATGTTCAAATATTAGTTTACCTTCGCTGGCTTCAAATCCTTATGGAGATAAGGCTTGGTACAATGCTGACACCGCTTCAAATACAGGCTGGGGAGCAAGCACTGTTCAGCCAGGATTCGTTCTTGGAATCAACGGTCACTTAGAAGTTGGGCATAATACATTCTTTGATTATGAGGCGCAAAGTAACAATATTCCTTTTGTTCCAGATGATCTTGGAATGAATGCTTTGGATACACTTATTTTGAACCAAGGAATTTCTAATCCAGGAACTATTTTTAAGACGCACAATCCTTCTGCGCTTCTTGTTGACGGCTTGGGATCTGTTATTGTTTCAAATGCTGAAAAAATAAAATTTGTTGCGCACACAGATTCTTCAATTTTGCGCCACGCAGAAGTTTATTTGTACGGTAACGCTGCAATGAACATTCATGGACCATTACTAAATGGTGGTACTTTGCAGGCTTATGATGGCTTTAGATTAGGCGGTCCAGGAGAAACTCTTGGTGACGGAAGAACTGTTTTGGATATTGAGGGTCCATTTACTTTGCGTACATTTGCCGACGATGCTGCTCCGTTAGGAGGAACGAATTCAAATGGTGGTTACAGAAACGGCTTGCACATGGGTAGTAACTATTCCGCATCAAAAGGTATTTTTAGAATGTCTTCTCTTTGGAGAAGTTATGACGACAGAGAAATTGTTAATACAAATGAGTTAACAAGTTCTTATGTTACAAGACCGCTTGCAGTTGGTTCAACTTACACAAGATATGATCGCGCGTCGATGCTGATCAACGACAAGGTTGATTTTGTAGATCTTTCTTGGCATCACGATGATGTTTCTAGAGATGTCCGTCCAAGTGTTACAACAGCTGACCCTGCTGTGATGGGTAGTGAAAGAGCTGTTGTTCTTGCAGCACTTTATGGCTCATCTTTAAATGTTATTGATATGGGTTTGTTAAGACTCAACAATACAGATTTGCATTGCCATGAATCAATTTGTGTTTCTGGTGTAAGAATGCTTATGAGAGAGTTGCCAGATATTATGGCCGTTTCGGGGCAACCAGAAGCAAACCAAAGCTCTATTGTTATGTATAACCACGGTCATACCTTGGATACAAACTTGAAAGGTTTTGCAAGAATTTTTATGATGGGTTCTAACCAAAACAAAACTTCCGCTGGAAATATTTCTCCGTACTTAAGTAATTGTTACTTCAATATTTTTCGCCATTCAGGTGGTGATCCTGTAACTGGTGCAAATCCTGTAAATGTTCCTGTAACGCTGTCTTTAAAAACAGCAGCAGAAGTTCCAGATGGAGTTGCTGTTACAGAGCGTGGCGTACAAATGTTTTTCATGGGTAATGAGTCTAACGTAGAAGTAGGCTGGACAACCTTGCAGGGTGTTTATAAAGATGCTTCAGATACTACAATTTTCCCTTTTGATCACTTAACTCAAGCCCAAGTTGATGCGCTTAGCACAGGAAATAAATTCAATTTAAGAGCAAATCAAGAAGCTCCTGCAACGCTACAATTTGCAGGTGATTTTATTTATCTCGGTGGAGTTGGTGCAAGTGGTGAACCAGCGCCTCAGATTGTTACAGGGGTTGGTCTTGGCCGCGTAATTTATATGGGGCATGGTAGTAAAATTGAGATTACAAAAGATCTTACAGATCCATTAATCCCTCGTCCTTACGTAGGCTTTTCTGATGCAACAATTGCAATTCGACTAGCAAAGGCTACAGAGCCATATTTGAATACTCAAATAAATCTGCCGCATGATCAGATGATTTTAAAAAGTTCTATCAAGCCATATGATATTGATTTAAATACTTTGACGGACGGTTCTACAAGTAAATATTTGAGATTGACAGCATTGACTGGTGCTGGTCTTGGAACAGCTGTAACTCTTGCTTGGAATTTGATTGGAAGATTGCCTGGAGTTGTTCCTCCATTTTCTACAAATTTTATGAGCCCAGAGATTTATAGAAGTATTTTAGAAACTAGATCTATCAGTAGAATTACTATGCCAGTTACAATGCCTACTCAGGGCTTGCTGCAAATGGCAACAGGTGATTATCTTGATCAGCTAGCCGTAAGTGGTGCGACACTTGCAGATCCATTCTTGCTTTACATGACTGGTGATATCAATGGTATTTCGCAAACCAGAGAATTGACCACAGAACCATCTTCGATTCTCGTTCCTGGTGAAGGATCTTTTGCAAGAATATTTATGGATCAAGGTGCGCGAGTAGGCCTTGGTACTAGAAATTGGAACGAAAAATCAATTAGAGCTTGGAACTTGATTGGTAAGAACTTTGTTTCTATTGTCCCAAATGGTGATTGCATGGTTGATGTTAATAGCTCACTTGTTGTTGCAGATGCGCAACCAATTGTTCCTACAACGAATTTTGGTAGCCAGTACACAGACAACTCAAGCCAGGTGATTAAACCATCTCACAGAATTACATTCTTTTCTCAAGAGTCAAAAGAAATCAGAGTTCCTGCTGGATTTGAGCTGGATTTGTCTGCATTTGGTAAAGCAACAACAGATAAAAAATTCTCTCAACAGATTGCAATTGGCGGAAAAGTAAAACTTATTTTTGAGCCTGGCTCTACACTTCGCTTCCCAGACCTTACTGGAGTTGATGTTGATAAGCAACCAGTGCTTTACATGAATGAAGAGTCAGAGCTTATTTTTGAATCAGTTCAAGACATGGACAACAAGTTTGTTGGAAATGTTGCAGATAAAATTCGATGGACAAAAATCACTGATGCAAATCGTGTCAAAACAACAATTAAAGGTGTTGGTCAAATTTGGCTCAACAAAACATCAAAGATGACAATCAATGATAATGCAATTGTTGCAATTGAAGCTGATGATATTACTCCACACACAGATGTGACAATAAGTATCCAGCGCGAAGGGCAGTTAAATATTGGTGATGCAAACATTTTAGGTGGTAGCCTTGTTGTGGGTAATCCAAGATTTAAGAGCGACGGCACTGCATACACTGTAAGTGGTGCAGAAATTAATTTTGCAATCAGATTAAATAGTCCAAGTGCAAAAGTTTATATGGGCCGGGGTGCGTTCTTAGGGTTTGGTGCCAACATTATTGATCGACTTGAAGATACAATGAACGGTCACTGGAAATTACAACCTCTTAAATATGTAAAAAATGCAAGAATCTCTCTAATCCAAGGAACATTTAGCCACAACCAAATTTATGATGGAACGTCATCTGAAGCATCTTTGATTGCATTTGGGCCGGTAGTTTCTGGTGGTAAGTACACCCTAGAATTTGGTCCAAGAGCTAACAACCCAACCTTCAAAGGTGGTGGCAACATAATTTATGTTGGTGATATTACAACAGCAGACCCAACGGTTGGTACTGCTGTAAATATTTTATCAACAGCAACTGGTCTTAGCGGATTAGATTCTAGCGACTCAGGAAAATATTCAATTGCAAATTCAACTCCAATTTTGGCATTGTTAGATAGTAACAGTATTACTTTAGATCCAAGCGGTGTTGTCGGAAGCGGAATAACATTTAGTGAGTCTGCATTTTCTGCTAGCTCTGGAAGCTTTGGGGTGCAGGGTTCTGCTCGAGATGCCTTTAGATTTATGTCATTTAGAGACATTGTTGCACAACCAACGCCGTATGTTGCTTTAAGTAATACAAACTTAGAACCTCGCATGGGTTACGTTATTGGTAGTCAGCCAGCAACAACTCCAACAACTGGAAATATTATCCGCACTTCAAATCTATTGCTACAAACAGGTATCTCTAATGCAGAGGTAAATAACGTTGAGTCTGGATCATTATTGGTAGCGTCTAAGGACAGTCTGGGTCAACCAGCTTCAACAAAGTTAGCTGAATAAAGGATTTTGAAGGTGAAAAATTTATTAATTGATTTTTTGGAGCTGTAAAATATGAAACTAAGATTCTGGCAAAGCCTTAGAACTATTGCAGAGATTCTTTTTCTTGCGATAACTTTTTCACCTCTTTTAAATGCCTTTGAATTTAGAGAATCATCTTTGAACTTAAACGGTCCTGCAAGATATCTTTTTGAAGAACAGTCTGATGACATGTCTGTGCGATGGTGGTCTCAAGTTTCTGGAAAAATTGCAAATAAAGCATTTTCCAATAAACATGGCCGAAACTTTCAAGATTTTCCTGCGCTTCTTTTTAATAAATCTCAGTTCAGAGTCTGTCATGCATTTAAGGATTGCCTTGCTGATCACAAAGCAGAAAAATATAATCCGCTCTTGAGAACCGCAAAGCTTAATTTAAAAGCTGATTATTTTGAAATTGGCACAACAATCGGTTTTAGATGGGATATGCCTCTTTCGCTAGTTGCTGGTGACAATAAAAACTGGGGTAAAATAGGGATTAGAGCTTCTTTGCCAATGAAAAGATGCCGCATCTCAAAATATGATATGGAAGGCGTGCGATCTGGTGGTGAGCTTCAAGACGTTTTAGCTCTTCAACCGTTCTCAACAACAGGTGTATCTCCTACAAATAATCCTAGCATTTCAAAATTAGCGGTTTTAATAAGATTAGATTTTGCCGAAGCGCTTATTCAGTCTCTAGATAAAAATAGTTTTATCAATTATGCGGATAATTTTGCTGCTGGAAAGCAAAGGGTTTCTATTGCTGGTACAGATACAGCTATTTCCAAGCCAGCGGCTGGAGCCGGAACTGGTGTTTATGTTGCAGCGGAATTAAGCAGAATGTTTACTAGCAGTGTAGGGATTGTATCTTCTCCGGAAGGAATTATTCCTACGGACAAAGCTAACGTTCTCGCTATTGTTGCGGGAACCACAACGCCGGCAATATTTTCGTTGTTGCCAGCAGATGCAAGCGTATCGCTTAATGATAAAAGTATTTATACTTTTGGAAATCCTGGCTCAAATATAACTAGCCCTGCAGGGTTGACGGTAGCGACAGATTTTTACAAAAGGCTTGCAGATAGTGAGAGCAAATCTGTAGAGCAGCGCGTGAAGGACCAAGATTCCAAATCACAATTGTGGTTAATTGCTATGGTGGATCCAAGCACCCCAGGATTGACCAGCTTGCTAGAAACTGCAAAGGTATTGTCAAGCCAAGTTACCCAAAATGTTTATGAGTTTCTTCATGATGCAGGCATGGACTTTGAAACTGTTACGATAGACGATATTGGAGACTTGTACGCGGAAGCTTTTTACGAGTTTATGATTTCAGACCGAGCTGTTGCTGAAGTTGCACTGGCCGTCTCTGCACCAACTGGTGGAAAAACAAAATACAAGCACAACCCGTACATGATATACGCTGGAAACGGTGGCCACTGGGAAGTTGGTCCAAAAGGTTCTTTTGGCTATAAATTTAATAAGTATGCAAGCATTCACGCTGATGCAAAATACATGTTTGTGCTCAACAATGACGAAGAGCGCGCGGCGACATTCTCTGGCTCGATAATTAAAAATTTTGGGCCGAGAGTGAACACTGATGTGAAGTGGCAACATTTTGTTGGTAACGTTGACTTAAACTTTATGCATCCGGGAACTGCTGCAATTACTGCTACATTAGGTTATCAGTTTGAGTACAAGCGTGAAGAGCAGCTAAAATACGAAAAAGATAAGATGGCTTCTTGGCTGGGAAAAACTTTTACAACCACAACCTCTGGCGGCACAAAAACTACTAGCTATGTTGATACTTTATTTGATCTAGATCCTAAGCTTGGTGCTGCAAACACAAATGCTATCACTCACAAGGTAAAATTTGAGTCTTCATACTTACTTTCTGACTGGCTAGAGTTTTTCTGGGGCGGCGCTTGGGCATTTGCAGGTAAAAACTCAATGAGTAGCGTAGATGCATATGCAGGATTTCACGTTGCCTTCTAGTTGTAAGATTGTTATTATTAAAGTGCATAAGGATTTGCCTGAGATAACAAAAAACTAGATGAGAAATGAGAGATTAAACCGCTTAAATGAGCAAATAAATTTTTTAATAGATTTAGAGCAAGATTCGTTAGATGAATGTTTGCAGGAATTTGGTAGCTTGATGGTATTTCTAGAGCAAGCTATTGCTTCTGTACATTCAGATGAAGCTGCCGGTGGGTTAGAAGTAGTTCGAAAAGCGCTTCAAGAAAACTATGAAAGTATGAAGAGAGATCATGAAGAAGATCTTGACTACCTAGAGCGTCAAAGAAATATTGTTGAACATGCGCTTTCTGTAAAAGATGATGCAAAACGCGATGAAATTGAAAAAATTATCATGGAAGATGTCGGAGAACTTGCAGAGCTTAATCAATTTAAAAAAGATGCACTCGAAGCCAGTCGTGGTAATCGTGAAGAATTTTTAAATATGATTGCAGACATTAAAGACTCTATCAGCGAAGGTTCTATTGATGAGCTGTCAGCTATTTTCCAGGCGACAATGCTTGATGATGAAGATGGTGAGCTAGAGTTTGAAGATGAAGAAGAAGAATCCGATCAAGAAGATCAAGAAAACAGTATGCACAAAGATGCTGACTGTGATTGTGATGATGAGGATGACGAAGGAGCTTGTCATGAAGGTAATTTTGATTTAGATAAAAATGATAAAATTATCGAATTTTTCAAAAAGATTGGTGAGCCAATAATAACTTCAGACGAAGAAAAAAAATAATTTATTCAAAGGCCAGGTTCAAATACTTGGCCTTTTTTAATATTTAAATGCAGTCGTGAGTTCCGATATTTGTCTTGTAATATTCATTTGTCTAATTTTGTTTGCTTTCAATGTAAGCTCTGAAATTAATTCTTCTGCATTTTGACTAGATTTTTCCATTGCCATAAACCTTGATGCGTTTTCTGATGTTAATGAGTTTGTAATATGATAAAGGATTTGGGCTCTTAAATATTTTTTAAATAAAATTGTTATTGTTTCACTCATTTTTTCGTAGCTACTTGATAAATCATCTTGCTCAAGCAACTGTTCTTCAAATGGCGCGATGCGATTATCTTTTATTAGTGTGGTTTGAATTTGGTTTTGAATAAAAAAGTTTCTAAATTTGTTATTGAAAATTATCACTTCTTCTGTATTTTCAAGTCTGTTCATAACATCTTGGCAAAGCTCATGAGAAAGTCTCTCTGCATCTTTAAAAGAAAAATTTATGTAGTTTTTGATGATGGAGATATTTTTTGAGGGTTGCAAGACCTTTTCATGATTTTTAGCAATAACAATTGCTTCAATATTTTTATCAGAGATGATTCTGCTAGACATGTCGCTATCAGAAGTAGGGAGCCCAGCACTGATTTTTTTTGAGATAAATTTTTTTAACTTGTTGCTAAAATCAGAACCAAATTCCTTGCTAGAACCAATAATAATTAGCAAAATATTTTTCTTTGCAGCATTACTTCTTTCTT
>JACCDG010173885.1_pt1 | contig 25846 bp, 31 predicted proteins | sample 7442471 | NCBI WGS metagenome assembly JACCDG01 (sample SAMN15323444, study PRJNA562643) | freshwater metagenome | isolation source: river surface water | place: USA:Blue River Watershed | collected 2017-08-17 | reverse complement strand
TTTTGTACTCGCGCGCCTTCCAGATGATGGTGGACGCCGGCAGCATGCGCGTGATGCAGGTGCTGGCCGATGCCACCAACGTGATCGCCGAAGGCGAGGTCCTGCAGCTGATGAACATGCACGACGCCTCGCTCGATGAAGAAGGCTACCTGCGCGTGATCCGCTCCAAGACGGCGAAGCTTTTCGAGGCCAGCGCCCGCCTGGGAGCCATTCTGGCCGGACAGGACAGCCCCACAGAAGAAGCCTGCGCCACCTACGGCCAGGCATTGGGCACGGCGTTTCAGGTGATCGACGATGTGCTCGACTATGACGGCAACACCGCCGAAATGGGCAAAAACCTTGGCGATGATCTGCGCGAGGGCAAGGCCACCCTCCCCCTGATCCTGGCCATGCAGCGCGGCAACACGCAGCAGGCCGCAACGGTGCGTTCGGCCATCGAAACCGGCAGTGTCGACCAGCTCGAAGAGATTGCCGAGATCGTCCGCGCCACGGGCGCCCTGGAGGCCACACGGTCTGCGGCCGCGGCCGAAGCCCAGCGCGCGATTGACGCCGCCCTGCTTTTACCGGCCAATGCCCACCGCGATGCGATGGTCACATTAGCCTCTCAGCTTCTCAGTCGAAGAGCCTGAAAAAGGCCGGACTCAGGCTGCCTGCGCAGCTATACAACGGCCCAGGTCAGCACAGGCCAAAGCTGGAAACGATGGTGCCCAAGTCCAGCCATATCGTGATGGACCGGTTAAGAAACACAGTGAGTTCATCATCGGACTTGATCATCGAGGTGACGGGCTTTCCCGCCGTGATCATGCGGCAACTTCGCTCGTGAAGTGCCGCAGGACCAAGGCCTTCGCGCACACAGCCCCTTCGGCAGACCCTGTCCTCGGGTTTGCTACAATCTCGGGTTCTATCACGGGGTGTAGCTTAGCCTGGTAGAGCGCTACGTTCGGGACGTAGAGGCCGGAGGTTCGAATCCTCTCACCCCGACCACAAAGTCCATCAAAAAGCCCGCAAGTTCACAAGACTTGCGGGCTTTTTGTTGTCTGCTGGGGCCTGGCCAAGCCCCCGAGACCGACGCCAGTTTACTTTTTCACGGCTGTGCACTTGCCTTCGGCAATGCTCTGGAAGGCCTCTTCACCCCTGACCGTGCCCTTGAGGTGGTAGTAGTCCCAGGGCGCTTTGGACTCACTCGGCTTTTTCACCTGGAACAGGTACATGTCGTGCACCATCCGGCCATCCGGACGCAGCTTGCCGTTCTTGGCAAACATGTCATTGATGGGCGTGTCCTGCATCTTTTTGATCACGGCCGCCGCGTCATCGGTTCCAGCGGCTTGCACGGCCTTGAGGTAGTGCATCACGGCAGAGTACACCGAGGCATGGTTGGAGTTGGGCTTGCGCTTCATCTGCGCTTCGTAACGAGAAGCCCACTGGCGTGTCTCGTTGTTCATGTCCCAGTACCAGGCTTCGGTCAGGTACAGGCCCTGAGCCACGTCGAGGCCCACGGCATGCACATCGGTCAGCAGCATGAGCAGGGCTGCCAGGTTCTGTTTGCGGGTCAGGCCGAACTCGGCAGCGGCCTTGATGCTGTTGACGGTGTCTCCACCGGCATTGGCCAGCCCGATGACCTTGGCACCCGAAGATTGGGCTTGCAGCAGGAAAGACGAAAAATCGCTGGTGCTCAGCGGGTGGCGTACCGCACCCCTGACCGTGCCGCCCGACTGCTTGACCACATCGCCGGTGTCTTTTTCGAGTGAGTGGCCGAAGGCATAGTCGGCCGTCAGGAAGAACCATGAATCACCGCCGTCCTTGACGATGGCCTTGCCCACCACCTTGCTCAGGGCAATGGTGTCCATGAGGTAGTGGATGCCGGTGGACGGCGAGCAGTCTTCGTTGGTCAGGCGGGCCGTGGCGGCCCCCGTTGTGATGGTGATCTTGTTCTTTTCCTTGCCCAACGCCTGGATGGCCAAGGCCACGGAAGAGTTGAGGTTTTCGACCGAAATGTCCACGTCTTCTCGGTCAAACCAGCGCAGGCCAATGCTCTTGGCGATATCCGGTTTGTTCTGGTGGTCGGCACTGACCACTTCGATGGGCTTGCCGAACATCTTGCCGCCGAAATCCTGCACCGCAAGGCGGGCTGCAACCAGCGCCCCCTGACCGCCGTAGTCACTGTAAACACCAGAGAAATCGGTCAAGACCCCGATCTTGACGGAATCCCCGGACAGCTTGTTTTGCTGGGCCATGGCCGCTGGGAGTCCAAGCAAGGCCGCAGCCAGCAGACCCGCACCCAGTGCATGTTTTGAACGAATCATTCCAAGTCTCCTTTTAAGTGTCGTCATCCCTGCGAAAAGCCGCGCAGACGCTCCGGACACTACGATACCCATAGCCGGAAGAAATGGATACAGCCCGCAGTCACCAAGTTGGCAGCGCGCTCTGTGCCCAGCCAGGGGTTCCTGTCAGCCCGGCCCGAGCACCTCCTGACCTCTTTACAAAGCTTCTCCACCCACCCATGATATGAATTCCTTGGTATTCAAATAAGGAGCCGTCATGGCCGATGTACAGGGGGGAACGCTGGCGCGCACCGGCCAGGTGGAAGACGCGCCCGTGGTGGTCTATGTGCAGCAACTGCTGGAACAGGCGGTGGCCCGACAGGCATCGGACCTGCACTTTGAGCCCTACGAGCAGCAATACCGGGTGCGCATGCGCATCGACGGCCAGTTGCAGGAGGTGTCTTTGGCCCCGCTCGCCTACCGCGACCGGCTGGCCGCCCGCATCAAGGTCATGGCCCGGCTGGACGTAGCAGAAAAGCGCCTGCCGCAAGATGGCCGCATCAAGCTCAAACTGCAGGATGGTCGTGAGCTGGACTTGCGGGTGAGCACTCTGCCCACCTTGTATGGCGAAAAGGTTGTCGTGCGGGTGCTCGATGCCCGCCAGGCGCAGCTGGACCTGGCCAGCCTGGGCTACGAGCCACAGGATCTGGCCCTGCTCGAACAGGCCATTCGCCGCCCGCACGGCATGGTTCTGGTGACAGGACCGACCGGCTCGGGCAAGACCCAATCGCTGTACGCCTGCCTGAACCTGCTCAACACCGCCGAAGTCAACATCGCCACGGTAGAAGACCCCTGCGAAATCCAGATGAACGGCATCAACCAGGTCAATGTGCAGGACAAGCCCGGTCTGAGCTTTTCTGTCGCTTTGCGGGCCTTCCTGCGTCAGGACCCGGACATCCTGATGGTCGGCGAAATCAGGGACCTGGAAACCGCGCAGATCGCCATTCAGGCAGCGCAGACAGGGCATCTGGTGCTGTCGACGCTGCACACCAACGACGCACCGGCCACGCTGGTGCGCCTGCGCAACATGGGGGTCGCACCCTACAACATCGCCGCCAGCGTGTCGCTGATCACCGCCCAGCGTCTGGTGCGCCGCCTGTGCACACACTGCCGCGAGCCGCAGCTGCTGAGCGCAGACGCGCTGCAACAAGCCGGGCTGCCAGCACACACGCTGCAAGCAGGCGAATACCGCGTCTATGCAGCCCGAGGCTGCAGTGCCTGCCACAAGGGCTTCAAGGGCCGCACCGGCATCTTCCAAGTCATGCCGATCAGCGACGCCATGCAGGCCCTGATCCTGCAGGAGGCCGGCACGCTCGAACTGGAGCGGCAAGCTGTTCGGGAAGGTGTGCGCAGTCTGCGCGAAGCCGGTCTTCGCAAGGTCTTGGCAGGTGAAACCTCGCTCGAGGAAGTGCTTGCAGCGACACGGGAGCAGGCGTGAGCCCCCCGCCCCACACGCCGACCTACCGCTGGAAAGGGCTCGATGCCCGGGGCATGCCACAGCAAGGCACGCTGCAGGCACCCGACGCCGAATTGGCGCGCGCCCTGTTGCGGCGCGATGGGGTTCGGGTGGAGCAACTGCAGCGCCAGTGGTGGTCGCCTCAGAGGCCGGTTGCACGTACAGCAATCACCGCGATGACGCGGCAATGGGCGGCCCTGATCCGCGCGGGTGTGAGCCTGGTGCCCGCGCTCCAGATGCTCCAGCGCAGCACCACGCAGCCCGCCCTGGCCCGTCTGCTCGACAAGGTCAGGCAGGACGTGGAAAGCGGCCAGCCTTTGTCCCAAGCCCTGGCTCAACACCCGCAGGCCTTTGGTCCGCTTTACGTGAGCATGGTGCATGCAGGTGAGAGCGCAGGCATTCTGGACACCATGATGGAGCGCCTCGCCCAGACTCTGGAGAAGAACGAAAAGCTGGGCTCGCGCGTGCGTGCCGCCCTCACCTATCCGGTGGTCGTGACCGTTCTGGCCCTCGCCGTCCTGGTGCTCATGCTGATGTATGTGGTGCCGGTGTTTGAAGAGGTGTTCCAGTCCTTCGGCGCCGAGCTGCCCTGGAGCACCCGCGCCGTACTGGCCCTGAGCCAGACCATCAGCCATGGCGCACCCTGGGCGGCGCTGCTGGCCATGCCGGTGCTGGCGCTGCTCAAGCGGCAGTGGCAAAACCCGGCATGGCAGCGCCAATGGCACAGGCGTGTGCTCGGCTGGCCGGGGGTCGGCGCCCTGGTGCGTGCCTCGGTGGTGGCCCGCTGGGCGCACACGCTGTCCGCACTGCTCGAAGCCGGCGTTCCGCTGACCGAAGCCCTGCCCGTCGCCGGCAGGGCCACGGGCCACCCGGTCTATGAACGCATCAACGAACACCTGCAGCGGCGCGTGGCACAGGGCGGTCGCCTGAGCGAGGGCATGGCGCACACCGGCCGCTTTCCGGACATGCTGGTACAGCTGTGCGCCACAGGCGAAGAATCGGGCACGCTGGGCATATTGCTGGGCAAGGCAGCCGAGCTGATGACCGAAGAACTTGACGCGCGGGTGCAGGCGCTGTCCAGCCTGATCGAGCCACTCATCATCGTGGTGCTGGGGGGTGCAATCGGCGTTATCCTTGTGGCCATGTATCTCCCCATTTTCCGGCTCGGCCAGGTCTTCTGAGCATGGCGAGCCTGCTCCCCGACATTGCCCTCATGGCCCTGCTGGGCCTGGTGTTCGGCAGCTTCCTCAATGTGCTGATCCACCGCCTGCCCATCATGATCGAACACTCCTGCTGTGAGCCTGCAAGCCCCGAGGAGCCTGCGTTCAATCTGGCATTTCCGGGTTCGCATTGCCCGGCGTGCAAACACCCCATTGCCTGGTACGACAACCTCCCCCTGATCAGCTTCGTGCTGCTGCGCGGGCGATGCCGCCATTGCCGCAGCAGCATCTCCTGGCAATACCCGCTGGTGGAATTGCTCACGGCGGCACTGTTTGCCTGGAGCCTGCTGAGCCATGCCGATTGGCCTGCAGCCCTGGCCTGGGGCGGATTTGCCGCAGCCTTGCTGGCACTGGCCGTGATCGATGCGCGCACCACTTGGCTGCCCGACGCCATCACCCAGCCACTGACCTGGGGCGGCCTGATCGCAGCCGCGATGGGCTGGACACCGGTCAGCCTGCCCGATGCGCTGTGGGGTGCCGTAGCCGGTTACCTTTGCCTGTGGCTGGTGTACTGGGGCTTTCGCCTGGCCACAGGCAAGGAGGGGATGGGCCATGGCGACTTCAAACTGCTGGCCGCGCTGGGCGCTTGGTTTGGCTGGCACCAACTCCTGGCCCTGCTGCTGATCGCCTCGGTATCGGGCCTGCTGGTCGCGCTGGTGCTGCTGTGGCGCAAGCGGCTGCCCGAGAACCGGCAGATCGCCTTTGGCCCTTTTCTGGCGCTGGCCGGCGCCTGGTTGATGTTTTTCGGGGCACCAGCCCCATGGAGGCTCTGACCCCATGCATTCCAACCGCATCTGGCGCATCGGCCTGACCGGCGGCATTGGCAGCGGCAAAAGCACCGTCGCCGGCATGCTGGCCGAACGGGGCGCAGCCATCATCGATGCCGATGCCATCTCGCGCAGCCTCACGGCCTCGGGCGGCCGCGCCATCGAGGCCATCCGCCAGCAGTTTGGCGAAACCATGATCGCAGCAGATGGCGCCATGGACCGCCAGGCCATGCGCGCACGCGTGTTCAGCGACCGGCAGGCGCGCCAGCAGCTCGAAGCCATCATCCACCCGCTGGTGGGACAGATCACGCAAGAGCAGGTGCAGGCGGCCTTGCAGGCCGAACGGCGCTGTCTGGTCCATGACGTGCCCCTGCTGGTCGAGTCCGGCATGCGCTGGCGCAGCCAGGTGGACCGCATCCTGGTGGTCGACTGCGACGCCGACACCCAGCGCCAGCGCGTGATCGGGCGCAGCGCACTGGCGCCCGAAGAGGTGGACCGCATCATCGCCCAGCAGGCCACGCGCGCGCAGCGCCTGGCCTGCGCCGATCTGGTCATCTTCAACCAGCATCTTGATCTGGAAGGATTGCGGCGACAGGTGCAGGAGGTGGCCCGGCACTTCGGGCTATGATCGGGCGATTGGAAGATCACCGCGTGATACTGTACGAATACCCTTTCAACGAGCGCATCCGCACCTACCTGCGGCTGCAGGAGCTGTTTGACCGGCTCGGCGTCCTGCTCGCCCGACCTGACGCCATTGACCACCACTTCGCGCTCATCACCCTCTTCGAAGTGATGGAAGTTGCCGCACGCCCCGAGCTCAAGGCCGACGCGCTCAAGGACCTGGAACGCCAGAAGCAGCTCTACAACAGCTACCGCGGCAACCCGGCCATTTCAGAAAAGGCGCTCGACACGGTGATCGCGCAGCTCGATGCGCACTTCGACAGCCTCAACGCCCAGATGGGCCGGCTAGGTCATGAACTGAGCGATAACGAATTCCTTTCCGCCATCCGCAGCCGTGCGGTCATCCCGGGCGGCACCTGCGAATTCGATCTGCCGGCCTACCATGCCTGGAAACACCAGCCACCCGCCAGCCGACAGGCCGATCTGACACGCTGGATCGCCCCCTTTGCCCCCCTGGCCCAGGCCATCGGATTGCTGATGAAGATGCTGCGCGAGTCGGGCATGACACAAAAAGTCATGGCCCCCCAAGGCCAGCTTCAGCAAAACCTGCCACAGGGACGCACCTTTCAGCTGCTGCGCGTGCGCATCGACCCTGCGCTGGGCCTCACGCCCGAGATCAGCTGTAACCGCTTGCTGGTCGTGATCCGGCTGATGCAACAGCAGGCCGATGGCAAGCTCGTGGCCAGCAGCGAAGATGCGCCCTTCGAGATGACCCTCTGCGCATGAGCGAGTTGCGGCCGGAATCGGTGGAACGCCGGGTGCGCTGCCCGGCCTGCCAGCAGTGGTGCCTCTACAGCCCGCGCAACCCCTATCGGCCCTTTTGCAGTGCCAAGTGCAAGGGGCTGGACCTGGGCGCTTGGGCCAGCGAGAGCTTTCGACTTCCCGAAGACACGCCCACCGACAGCGAGTTCGGCGACCCCAGGCTGCACTGAATCAGGCGTGGGTCGCGCCTGAAAATCCCCGTTCTTCGGCCAGCCAGCTCAACACCGGCACGGTGCCCGGCAAGACCGGCACCACCTGCACCGGCAGCTGTTGCCAGGCAAAGGACTGGGCTTCACGCATCTGCAGATCGCCCGCCCACTGCCTGACCTTGCAAAAATGCAGGCGCACCAGCGCATGCGGGTAATCGACCATCTGCGTCTTCCAGAGTTCGGCCGGGCCGATGGTGATGCCCAGCTCTTCCTGCAGTTCGCGGCGCAGCGCCTGCTCCACCGTCTCACCGGCTTCGAGCTTGCCGCCCGGAAACTCCCAGTAGCCCGCATAGACCTTGCCCTCGGGACGGGAAGTCAGCAAAAAAGCGCCATCGGGCTGCAGCAACACGCCTACAGCGACCTCGGTGATTGGGCGATCGTCACCGCCTTCGCGGACCTTTTGCCCATCGGCCACCAGGGTACTGCCCGTCTTCAAGCCAGCCGCCCCATGAAGTCGCGCGCAAACTGATAAGCCACACGGCCACTGCGCGAGCCGCGCTCCAGCGCCCACAGCAAGGCTGCGGGGCGGGCCTCTTCGATCTGCGCGGGCGTGGCACCCAGAGCGCCCAGCCACTGGCCGGCGATGGCGAGGTACTCGTCCTGAGAGAAGGGGTAGAAGCTGATCCACAGGCCAAAGCGTTCGGACAAGGAAATCTTTTCTTCCACGCCCTCGCCCGGGTGCACCTCACCGTCTGGCGTGTGCTTGTAGGTGAGGTTTTCGCTCATGTATTCCGGCAAGAGGTGCCGGCGGTTGCTGGTGGCGCACACCAGCACATTGGGCGTGGCCGCAGCCACCGAGCCGTCCAGAATGGACTTGAGCGCCTTGTAGCCGGGCTCGCCGTCCTCGAAGCTCAGGTCATCGCAATAGACCATGAACTTTTCTTCGAGACCAGCCACGACCTCGATGATGTCGGGCAGATCGGTCAGGTCTTCCTTGTCCACCTCGATCAGGCGCAGGCCCCGGGGGGCAAAGTGGTTGAGGCAAGCCTTGATGAGCGAAGACTTGCCGGTGCCACGCGCACCGGTCAGCAGCACGTTGTTGGCTGGACGGCCCTGCACGAACTGCTCGATGTTGCGCAGCATCTTTTCCTTCTGGTCGTCGATTTCCTGGAGGTCATCGAGCGACATGGCTGCGATGTGTCGCACAGGCTCGAGTACGCCATGGCCAGAGGCGCGCTTGCGGTAGCGCCATGCCACCGCCTGCGACCAGTCAGGCGCCGACAAGGACTGAGGCAATACGGTGTCGATGCGGTCAACCAGCTGGCTGACCTTGTTCAGCAATTGTTCGAGGGTGTTGCTCATGCTTGCTCTCCGTCGGGCCGCCCCAAGGAGAGCAACACCCCCTCGGGGGGCAGAGAGTAGACGAAGTGACGAATGTGGGGGCTCATGAACGGTAATCGGCGTTGATGGAGACGTAGTCGTGGCTCAAGTCGCAGGTCCAGACGGTGTCGCTGGCGGTGCCGCGGCCCAGGCCCACGCGCACGGTGATCTCGGACTGCTTCATCACGCGCTGGCCGTCTTCTTCGCGGTAGTCGGGATGGCGTCCGCCACGGGTGGCCACATGCACATCGTCCAGATGCAGCTCGATCAGGCCCTGATCCAGGTCTTCGATGCCGGCGTAGCCCACCGCCGCCAGGATGCGGCCCAGGTTCGGGTCGCTGGCGTACATGGCGGTCTTGACCAGCGGAGAGTGCGCAATCGCGTAGGCCACCTGGCGGCATTCATGGGCGGTTTTGCCGCCGTCGACCTGGATGGTCAGGAACTTGGTTGCGCCCTCGCCGTCGCGCACGATGGCATGTGCCAGCTGGCGCGCCACCTGCAACATGGCCGCCTTGAGCACCTGGCCATCGGCCGAATCCCAGGAGGTGACGGACGCGTTTCCGGCCTGGTGCGTGACCACCACGACAAAGGAATCGTTGGTCGATGTGTCACCGTCGATGGTGATGCGGTTGAACGAGCCGTCGGCCAGTTCGCGCGCCAACGCGGGCAGGAGTTCGGGCGCAATGGCCGCGTCGGTAGCCAGAAAGCCCAGCATGGTGGCCATGTTGGGGCGGATCATGCCCGCGCCCTTGCTGATGCCGGTGATGCTGACCGTCTTGCCACCCAGCTGCACCTGCAAGCTGGCCGCCTTGGGCACGGTGTCGGTGGTCATGATGCCTTCAGCCGCCCGGGCCCAATGGCTGGCGCTGGCGTCGGCCATGGCGGCAGGCAAGGCGGCGGTGATGCGCTCGACCGGCAGCGGCTCCATGATCACCCCCGTCGAGAACGGCAGGATCTGACGCGGCTGGCACTGGAGCAAGGCGGCCATGGCCTCGCAGGTCTGGCGCGCATGAGCCAGGCCCGGGGCGCCGGTGCCGGCATTGGCATTGCCGGTGTTGATCACCATGGCGCGGATGCCCTGACCGGCTTGCAGATGCTCACGGCAGACCTGCACCGGCGCAGCACAAAAACGGTTTTGGGTGAAGACACCGGCCACGCTGGCGCCTTCGTCCAGCAACATCACGCTGACGTCCTTGCGGTTGGCCTTGCGCACACCAGCTTCGGTGACGCCCCAGCGCACACCGGCCACGGCATGCAGTTGCGCGGGATCAAGAGGAGGCAGATTCACGGGCATGGGACTCTTCCGTCGCAAAAATATGTCAAGAAAAACGGGCCGAAGCCCGTTGCATGAAGGCGTGACCGATCAGCTCAGCTTGCCGTGGCAGGCCTTGAACTTCTTGCCGGAGCCACAGGGGCAAGGGTCGTTGCGGCCCACACCGGCAAACTGGGCGAGGTCGATGCCATCGGCGGTGGTGACGTGCTGCTCCCCGGTTTCATCGGGGGCGCTGTACGTGACGTTACCGATGTGCTCGGCCTTTTCCTCGATGGCGTGTGCAGCCTGCTGCACCTGCTCGCCACTCTGGATCTGCACCGTCATCAGGATGCGGGTCACTTCGTTCTTGACCGAGTCGAGCAGCTGACCGAACAGTTCAAAAGCCTCGCGCTTGTATTCCTGCTTGGGCTGCTTTTGCGCATAACCGCGCAGGTGGATGCCCTGGCGCAGGTAGTCCAGCGCCGACAGGTGCTCGCGCCAGTGGCTGTCGATGCTCTGCAGCAGCACCATGCGCTCGAACGGCACGAAGCTGTCGGCCCCCACCAGCTCCAGCTTGGCATGGAAGTGCGCATGGGCCGCATCGACCACGGTCTGCAGGATTTCCTCGTCGGTGATGGCATTGGACGCCTGCACCTTGGCCTGCAGGTCGATGTCGATCTGCCAGTCGTTCTTGAGCACGGTCTGCAAGGCGGCCAGATCCCACTGCTCTTCGACCGACTCCTGCGGCACAAACTGGCGCACCAGGTCGGTAAAGCAGCCTTCTCGCAGCGAGGCAATCTGGGCGTTCAGGTCCTGAGCGTCGAGGATGTCGTTGCGCTGCTGGTAGATCACCTTGCGCTGGTCATTGGAGACGTCGTCGTATTCGAGCAGCTGCTTGCGGATGTCGAAGTTGCGGGCCTCGACCTTGCGCTGCGCGCTCTCGATGCTGCGCGTGACGATGCCCGCCTCGATGGCTTCGCCCTCCGGCATCTTCAGGCGGTCCATGATGGCGCGCACGCGGTCACCCGCAAAGATGCGCATGAGCGGATCGTCCAGGCTCAGGTAGAAACGCGAGGAACCCGGGTCGCCCTGGCGGCCGGAGCGACCGCGCAGCTGGTTGTCGATGCGGCGCGACTCGTGGCGCTCGGTGGCGATGATGCGCAGCCCCCCCGCAGCCTTGACCTGCTCGTGGGTCTTTTTCCAATCCTCACGCAGTGCCGCGATGCGCGCCTGGCGCTGCTCATCAGCCAGCGACTCATCGGCCTCGATGGCCTGCACATCCTTTTCGATGTTGCCGCCCAGCACGATGTCGGTGCCACGACCGGCCATGTTGGTGGCGATCGTGATCATGCCGGGGCGGCCAGCCTGGGCCACGATGTCGGCCTCGCGGGCATGCTGCTTGGCGTTGAGCACCTGGTGGTCCAGCTTGGCCTGGGTGAGCAGCTGGGAGATCAGCTCGGAGTTTTCGATCGAGCTGGTGCCCACCAGCACCGGCTGGCCGCGCTCATGGCACTCGCGGATGTCGGCAATCGCCGCCGTGTATTTTTCCTGCGCCGTCTTGTAGACGCGGTCGAGCTGGTCTTCGCGCAGGCTCTTGCGGTTGGGCGGGATCACCACGGTTTCCAGACCGTAGATCTCCTGAAATTCATAGGCTTCGGTGTCGGCCGTCCCGGTCATGCCGCCCAGCTTGCTGTAGAGGCGGAAGTAGTTCTGGAAGGTGATCGAGGCCAGGGTCTGGTTCTCGGCCTGGATCTGCACGCCTTCCTTGGCTTCGACGGCCTGGTGCAGGCCGTCGCTCCAGCGGCGACCTGCCATGAGGCGACCGGTGAACTCGTCGACGATGACGATCTCGCCGTTCTGCACCACATAGTGCTGGTCGCGGTGGTAGAGGTGCTGGGCACGCAGCGCCGCGTTGAGGTGGTGCATCAGCGTGATGTTGGCCGGATCGTACAGGCTGGCCCCTTCTGGGATCAGGCCCATGCGCGCCAGCACTTCCTCGGCCTTTTCGTGGCCCTGCTCGGTCAGGAACACCTGTCGCGATTTTTCGTCGAGCGTGAAGTCACCCGGCGTGATGATGCCCTCGCCGGTGCGCGGATCTTCTTCGCCGATCTGCTGGGTCAGCTGCGGCACCACCTGACGCATGGCCAGGTACATGGCGGTGTGGTCTTCGGCCTGCCCGCTGATGATCAGCGGTGTACGGGCTTCGTCGATCAGGATGGAGTCCACCTCGTCGACGATGGCGTAGTTAAGCTGACGCTGCACACGGTCCTGCGGCTCGTAGACCATGTTGTCGCGCAGGTAGTCGAAACCGTATTCGTTGTTGGTGCCGTACGTGATGTCAGCACTGTAGGCGGCCTGCTTGTCGGCGCGAGGCAGCTGCGGCAGGTTGATGCCCACTGTCAGGCCCAGGAAGTTGTAGAGGCGTGCCATCCACTGGGCATCGCGGTTGGCCAGGTAATCGTTCACGGTCACCACGTGCACACCTTTGCCAGTCAGGGCATTGAGGTACACGGGGAGCGTGGCCGTCAGGGTTTTGCCCTCGCCGGTGCGCATCTCGGCGATCTTGCCGTTGTGCAGCGCGATGCCGCCGACCATCTGTACGTCAAAGTGACGCATCTTCATGACGCGCTTGGAGGCCTCGCGCACCACGGCAAAGGCTTCGGGCAGCAGCGCGTCGAGCGTGGTGCCGGCCGCCAGGCGCTCACGGAACTCCTGGGTCTTGGCCTTCAGGGCCTCATCGCTCAGCCCTTCGAGGCTGGGTTCCAGGGCATTGATGCGTTCGACGATCTTGCGGTACTGCTTGAGCAAACGGTCGTTGCGGCTGCCGAAGATTTTGGTGAGGAATTGGATGGCCATGTCTGCACGGATGCCTTGTGCGCGCAGCTTTCGCCGCATGCCGCAACCGTTGTCCTGTCAGGTTGTTGAATCTTGCCGCCAGCCGCTGCGCACGCAGCGTAGGCCAGCCTGACATTTTAGCGGCAGGCCAATTGCCCGGCTGCAATAGCCCGGCCGCCGGTTTGTGCTTCGCCTGTCACGCTGCTGGATAATGCGCAAACCGTGACCGAAGCCCAACGCCGCCACTTCGCCATTCCGCTGCAACAAGCCGCCGAGGAGTCGCCGACCCTGGCGCGTCTGGTAGACCGTGTGCGCGCCTCCAGCAGCCGATTTGAGGCCATCCGCCCCTTGCTGCCCGCTGCGCTGCGAACGGGGATTCAGGCCGGCCCCATCGAAGATGGCCAGTGGTGCCTGCTGGTCAGCTCCAACGCGGTGGCCGCGAAACTTCGCCAGTTCCTGCCGGCTCTGCAGATGCACCTGGAGGCCAAGGGGCTGGCGGTCAGCGGCATCCGCATCAAGGTCCAGGCCCGCGGCAGCTGAGCCTGAAGCTTTTTTGGCAGGCTGAAAACGGAAAAGGCCAGCAAATCATTTGCTGGCCTTTGGTTTGTGCATGGTGCCGGTTGTCGGATTCGAACTGACGACCTACCGCTTACAAGGCGGGTGCTCTACCAACTGAGCTAAACCGGCACGGGGTGGATTCTAACCGCTTGAATGCGCTGCTTTCGCAGTCGCCAGGTCATTTGATGCGCTTGAGCGCAGGGCGCTGGCCAGCAGCTGGTGGAGGTGTGGGAGGCTCGTCGTCCTGGGCAGGCGGCGCCGGGACCACTTCGGATACAGACGGCGCATCTTCCTGAACCGGGAAAGCCATGCCCTGCCCGTTTTCACGGGCGTAGATCGCCATGACACGGCCCACCGGAACCATGATGTCGCGGGGCTGACCACCAAAGCGGGCCTTGAATTCGATGAACTCGTTGCCCAGCTTGAGCGAGCTGGTCGCGTCGTAGCTGATGTTCAGCACGATCTCGCCGCCCTGCACGTATTCACGCGGCACCTGCACCGTCTGGTCAACCTTCACCGCCACATAGGGCGTGAAGCCGTTGTCGGTACACCACTCGTAGAGGGCCCGGATCAGGTAAGGCCGCGTGGAAGGCAGTTCGGCGTCCATCATGGCAGGCAACGCTTATTTGCGCATGACCTTTTCGGAAGGTGTCAGCGCCTCGATGTAGGCCGGGCGCGAGAAGATGCGCTCGGCGTACTTGAGCAGGGGCGCAGCGTTCTTGGACAGCTCAATGCCGTAGTAGTCCAGGCGCCACAGCAAGGGGGCAATCGCCACGTCGAGCATCGAGAAATTGTCGCCCAGCATGTACTTGTTCTTGAGGAACACCGGGGCCAGCTGCGTCAGGCGATCGCGGATGTGCGAGCGGGCCTTCTCGAGTGCCTTGTCGTTGCCTTTGAGGGCGCGGTTTTCAAGGGTGGCCACATGGGTGAACAGTTCCTTCTCGAAGTTGAGCAGGAACAGCCGCACGCGGGCGCGGTCCACCGGGTCACCGGGCATCAGCTGCGGGTGCGGGAAACGCTCGTCGATGTACTCGTTGATGATGTTCGACTCGTACAGGATCAGGTCGCGCTCGACCAGGATGGGGACCTGGCCGTAGGGGTTCATCACGCTGATGTCTTCGGGCTTGTTGTACAGGTCCACATCGCGGATCTCGAAATCCATGCCCTTTTCGAACAGCACAAAGCGGCAGCGATGCGAAAACGGGCAGGTGGTTCCGGAATAAAGCACCATCATGGTGGGAGGCTCCTCTACAAAATCAAAAAGAGTGGGTGGCCGCAAAAGGGGCCAGCCCACTCTGTCGGGCCCGCATCAGCGGACCGGAAGGCGGATATTACTTGACGTTTTTCCAGAACGCCGCATTCAGACGCCAGGCGATGAAGGTGAAGCCCAGCAGGAACAGCAGGACCCACACGCCCACGCGCACGCGGGTGTTCTGGGCGGGCTCGCCCATCCACTGCAGGTAGTTCACCAGATCGCCAACCGCCTGGTCGTATTGCTGCGGTGTCATGATGCCCGGCTTGACCTGCTGCCACTTGCCGGTGAAGACATGGGTGGTGTGGCCGTGCTCTTCACGCTCTTCGAAGATCGGCTTGCGCTCGCCCTGCAGTTCCCACAGCACATGCGGCATGCCAACATTGGGGAATGCCAGGTTGTTCCAGCCGGTAGCCTTGGTCTCGTCGCGGTAGTAGGTGCGCAGGTAGGTGTAGAGGTAGTCTGCACCGGTGCCACCGTGGCCGGCCTTGGCGCGGGCGATCACGGTCAGGTCAGGGGGGTTCGCTCCGAACCACTCCTTGGCCTGCTTCGGATCGATGGCGGCCTTCATGGTCTCGCCCACCTTGTCGGTGGTGAACAGCAGGTTGTCCTTGATCTGCTGGTCAGTGAGACCAATGTCTTTCAGGCGGTTGAAGCGCATGAAAGCAGCCGAATGGCAGTTCAGGCAGTAGTTGACAAACAACTTGGCGCCGTTTTGCAGGGACGCCAGGTCGGTGGTCTTGCCGGGAGCCTTGTCCCAGGCAATGGTGTCGCCACCGGAAGCCTGAGCAGCAGTGACCAGGCCAAGGGCCATCACCAAGCCTGCCGCAATGTTCTTGAGGGTTTTCATGTTCTTGAATCTCCGGATTCTGGGCAGGTTCAGTGCGGCTGGAAAATCACGCGGTCGGGCACGGCCTTGGGCGTACCGATGCGGCTCCACCAGGGCATCAACAGGAAGAAGCCAAAGTAGAACAGGGTACCAATCTGGGACACGCGTTCACCTATCGGCGATGGAGGCTGCACACCCAGATAACCCAGAATCAGGAAATTGATCACGAAAACGCCGTAGATGTACTTGTGCCAATCGGGACGGTAGCGGATCGACTTGACCGCGCTGTTGTCCAGCCAGGGCAGGAAGAACAGGATGATGACGGCGCCGCCCATGACGACCACACCCCAGAATTTGGCGTCAATCGACAGCATCAGGCCAGATATCACCACTGCAGCACCAATCACCCCTGCCTTGAGCACCTGGGGAAGTTTGCCTTTTGCTACGGCGAGAACTGCCCCAATCACCACACAAGCGATCAGCACGTACATCATTTCGGTAGTGATGGCACGCAGCATCGAATAGAAGGGCGTGAAATACCAGACCGGAGCGATGTGCGGCGGGGTCTTGAGCGGGTCGGCCGGGATGAAGTTGTTGTATTCGAGGAAGTAGCCGCCAAATTCAGGGGCAAAAAAGACAATCGCCGAGAAAGCGAGCAGGAAAATGCCGACGGCAAAGATGTCGTGGACGGTGTAGAAGGGGTGGAAAGGAATGCCATCGAGCGGCTTGCCGTTGGCGTCCTTGGGTGCGTTAGGACCCTTGATTTCGACACCATCGGGGTTGTTGGAGCCGACATCGTGCAGCGCCAGCAGGTGGGCCACCACGAGGCCCAGCAGGACCAGGGGCACAGCAATCACGTGGAAGCTGAAGAAGCGGTTGAGGGTGGCATCACCGACCACAAAATCGCCGCGAATCAGCAACGCCAGGTCAGGACCGATCACAGGGATGGCGGAGAACAGGTTCACAATCACCTGGGCGCCCCAGTAGGACATCTGGCCCCAAGGCAGCAGGTAACCCATGAAGGCTTCAGCCATCAGCACCAGGAAAATGGCACAGCCGAAGATCCAGACCAGCTCGCGCGGCTTGCGGTAGCTGCCGTACATCAGGCCACGGAACATGTGCAGGTAAACCACCACAAAGAAAGCCGAAGCGCCGGTGGAATGCATGTAACGGATCAGCCAACCCCAGGGCACATCACGCATGATGTACTCGACCGAAGCGAATGCCAGGTTGGCATCGGGCTTGTAGTGCATGACCAGGAAAATGCCGGTCACGATCTGGATCACAAGCACCAGCAGCGACAGCGAGCCGAAGATGTACCACATGTTGAGGTTCTTCGGCGCGTAGTACTCGGCCATGTGGACGCGGTAGGCGTCGAAGGCGGTCGGGAAACGGTTCTCGAACCAGTTGGTCAACTTGGCGCCTGCGGAGGCGTTGGGGGAAATTTCCTTGAATTCAGCCATGTTGCTCTCCGTCAGGCCTTCTTGTCTTCACCAACCAGCAGCTTGGTGTCCGACAGGTACATGTGCGGCGGCACTTCGAGGTTGTCAGGTGCCGGCTTGTTCTTGAACACACGGCCCGCGATGTCGAACGTGGAACCATGGCAAGGGCAAAGGAACCCACCATTCCAGTCATCGGGCAGCGAGGGCTGAGCGCCCGTCTGGAACTTGTCGGAGGGCGAGCAACCCAGGTGCGAACAGATGCCCACGGCCACGAGGATTTCGGGCTTGATGGAACGGTGCTGGTTCTTGGCGTACTCGGGCGTGGGGTAAGCCTTGCGATCAGAATTCGGATCGGCCACTTGGCCCTCGGTCTTCTTGAGCGACTCGAGCTGCTCGGGCGTGCGCTTCATGATCCAGACCGGCTTGCCGCGCCACTCGACGGTGATTTTTTCGCCTGGCTTGAGGCTGGAAATGTCCACCTCGACGGCGGCACCGGCCGCCTTGGCCTTCTCCGAGGGCTGAAAGGTGCTGACAAACGGGGTAGCAACAAAGCCGGCACCAACGGCGCCAGCGCACCCGGTGGCAACGAGCCATGTCCGCTTGCTGCTGTCGACTGGGGTATCACTCATGGAAATCCTCTGCGAGTCTGAATCAGGGTCAACCAGAGATTGTAGCGGAGTCAAACAGACAGACTTCTTACACAGACCTACGTCACAATGGTCATTGATCTGGCAATATTCGCTGCTTCACAACATTTTCATGAAGAGGTAAGCATGTCTTTCATCGGTGAATTCAAGACTTTCGCACTGAAAGGCAACGTGGTCGACCTGGCTGTGGGTGTCATCATCGGTGGCGCCTTCGGCAAGATCGTGGATTCGGTGGTTGGCGACCTGGTGATGCCGCTGGTCAGCAAGGCCTTCGGGGGTCTGGACTTTTCGAGCTATTACGTCGCGCTGGCTGGACAATCCACGGGGTTGCCGCTGGCCGAAGCCCGCAAACTCGGCGCCGTATTTGCCTATGGCAACTTCATCACCGTGGCGCTCAATTTCCTGATCCTGGCCTTCATCATCTTCCTGATGGTGAGGCAAATGAACCGCCTGATGGCCCGCAAGCAAGCCGAACCTGCCGCCCCCGCAGCGCCAGCACCGACGCCGGAAGACATCGTTCTGCTGCGCGAAATCCGCGACAGCCTCAAAACCCGGGGCTGATCAGGCCGGCAGGCCCGTCAACCGGCGGGCCATGCGCAGGGCCTGCACCAGACTGCTGGCATCGGCCCGACCCTGACCGGCCAGATCGAAGGCGGTGCCATGGTCGGGGCTGGTGCGGATCAGGGGCAGGCCCAGCGTGACGTTCACGCCCTGCTCCACCCCCAGATACTTGACCGGGATGAGGCCCTGGTCGTGGTACATCGCCACCACCACGTCGAACTCCCCCGGATGGCCTGCCGCATGGCGGGCACGCATGAACACCGTGTCTGGCGCGAAGGGCCCCTGCACCTGCATGCCCAGCGCGCGGGCCTGTGCAATCACCGGTTGCAGCACCTCGATTTCTTCAAGGCCAAACAGCCCACCCTCGCCCGCGTGCGGATTGACGCCCGCCACCGCGATGCGGGGCGCACGCCCGAGTAGGCGCAACAGCGCATCGTGGGTGATCTGCAGTGTCTGCATCACCTGATCGGTGGTGATGGCATCGAGCGCATCGCGCAATGACACGTGGATGCTCACCAGCACCGTGCGCAGCTCGTCATTGGCCAGCATCATGCGCACCGGCATCTGCGCCGGGGGTACACCGGCGTGGCGCGCGCTCTCGGCCTGCAGCAGCTCGGTGTGGCCGGGGTATTGGTCCCACGGCGCGCCCGCGGCATGCAAGGCCTCCTTGTGCAGCGGCGCTGTCACGATGGCCGCCACCTCGCCACGCAAGGCGGCGCGGGTGGCCCAGAGCACACATTCACCGGCCAGCCGCCCGGCACGGGCATCCACCCTGCCCCAGGGCAACTCAGGTGCCGGCTCCACCACCTGCAGCACCGGCAGGCAGCCCACAGGCACCTCCAGGGCTTCATCAGGGGCGTCGATCTCGAGCACCGGCCAAGGCACCGCCTCGCCCAGCAAGGCCAGGGCGCGGCGCATCACGCCCACATCGCCCGCGACAAAACAGCCGCGTGTGAGCTGCACATGCTCGCGCCAAGCGCGCGCGATGGTCTCCGGTCCGATGCCGCAAGGGTCACCGGGTGTGATCGCGATGGGGCGTGTCGTGTAGCGCTTCATGCCGGGTTGTCGATTTCGATGAACTCGTGCTCCAAACCCAGCTGCAGCGCCACATGGGCCGCCACCGCAGGCGCACCGTAGCGCTCGGTGGCATGGTGCCCGCAAGCCAGAAAAGCCACACCCGTCTCGCGGGCCAGATGCGCCTGCGGCTCGGAAATCTCGCCGGTGATGAACGCATCAGCACCGGCCGCAACGGCCGATTCAAAGTAACCCTGCGCCCCGCCCGTGCACCAGGCCAGACGCCGTATCGGGCGTGTGCCGCCCACACAGGTGACGGCGCGGCCGAGCACCTGCTGCGCATGCGCGGCCAGCGCCTGCGCATCGGACCAGTCGGCCGCGCCGGAAAAGCCCAGGTCCTGCTCGCCGAAGCGGGCATCCCACTGCACACCCAGCACACGGCCAAGTTGGGCGTTGTTGCCCAGCTCCGGGTGGGCATCAAGGGGCAGGTGGTAAGCGATCAGGTGCAGGTCGTGGGTGAGCAGCAGACGCAGTCGTTCACGCATCCAGCCGGTCACGCGGCCATCCTGTCCTCGCCAGAACAGGCCATGGTGCACAAACAGCGCATCGGCACCGGCGGCGATCGCCGCTTCAATGAAGGCGCGGCTGGCGGTCACGCCAGAAACGATCTTGCGGATCGGACGCGCACCCTCGACTTGCAGGCCGTTGGGTCCGTAGTCCTTGAAGCGCTCGGGCTGGAGCAGTCCGTCACAGGCCTGCAGCAGGGTTCGGTGGTCGGTCATCGGTTCACTCGCGGTTGGAAAAGGCATTTTGTCTCAAGCGCAGCCAAGTTCGCCGACAATGCCGACATGCGACGTTACTGGCTTTTCTTTTCGCAAACGGTCACCGTGCTGCTGGCCGCCTGGTTCATTGTGGCCACCCTCAAGCCACAGTGGCTGCATGGCAGCGGCGCCAACGGGGGCGTGACCCTGCTGCAGGCGGGCACCGACAGCACGCACCGGCCGGCGGGCAGCCTGAGCGCGGCGGCGCAGACCGCCTCACCGGCGGTGGTCAGCATCAACACGAGCCAGCGCCGCGGCAAGAACCCGCACGCCAGAGACCCGTGGTTCCGCTTTTTTTACGGGGAGCAGGAGGACGATGCGCCTGCCGGTCTGGGCAGCGGCGTGATCGTCAGCCCCGAAGGCCACATCCTGACCAACAACCACGTCATCGAGGAGGCCGATGACATCGAGGTCGTGCTGGCCGATGGCCGCCGCGCAGCCGCCAAGGTGATCGGCACCGACCCGGACACCGACCTGGCCCTGCTCAAGATCGGCCTCGACAAGCTGCCGGCCATCGTGCTGGGGCAGTCCGAGCAGCTGCAGGTGGGCGACATCGTGCTGGCCATCGGCAACCCCTTTGGCGTCGGGCAAACCGTCACCTCAGGCATCGTCAGTGCGCTGGGCCGCAGCCAGCTGGGCATCAACACCTTCGAGAACTTCATCCAGACCGATGCCGCCATCAACCCCGGCAATTCGGGCGGCGCGCTGGTGGACGTCAACGGGTACCTCATGGGCATCAACACCGCCATCTACTCGCGTTCGGGCGGCAACATGGGCATCGGCTTTGCCATTCCTGTGTCCACCGCCCAGCAGGTCATGCGCGAGCTGCTCAGCAAGGGCCGCGTCACGCGCGGCTGGATCGGCGTCGAACCCCAGGACATCAGCCCCGAACTGGCCGCCAGTTTCAAGCTCCCCGATGCGAACGGCCAAACCCTGCAGGGGGTGGTGATCACCGGCGTGCTGCAAAACGGTCCGGCCGCCAAAGCCGGCATACGCCCGGGTGATGTGATCACCCGGGTCGATCAGCACCCGGTGGGCAATGTGTCGGAACTGCTGACCCGCGTGGCGGGTCTGGAACCGGGCAAACCGGCCAGCTTGCAGCTGTGGCGAGGCCAGGGCCTGAGCGAAGTGACCGTGACCCCTGGCCAGAGGCCATCCACGCCGCAGCAGCGGCGCTGAACACCGCAGACTCAGGCCGACGGGCTTTCTTCGGGCGCCTGCGTGTGCTTGATGAAGATCTGCGCGGCCCAAATGCCCAGCTCGTAGAGCAGGCACATTGGAATGGCCAGTGCCAGCTGGGAGACCACATCGGGCGGGGTGACCACGGCGGCGATCACGAAGGCCAGCACAATGAAATAGCCGCGGAACGCCTTGAGCTTCTCGATGCTGACCACACCCAGACGCGCCAGCACCACCACGGCCACCGGCACCTCAAAGGCCAGGCCAAAGGCCAGGAACATGCTCAGCACAAAACTCAGGTACGCCTCGATGTCTGGCGCGGCTGTGATGCTCTTGGGCGCAAAGCTCTGAATAAAGGCAAACACCTGACCGAATACGAAAAAATAGCAGAACGCTACGCCAACGAAAAACAGGATGGTGCTGGAAACCACCAGCGGCATCACCAGCTTTTTCTCGTGCGAATACAGACCGGGTGCCACAAAGGCCCAGACCTGGTAGAGCACCACCGGCAAGGCAATCAGGAAGGCCGCCATCAGCAGAATCTTGAGCGGCACCATGAACGGCGAAATCACCGAGGTGGCAATCAGGGTGGCCCCCTTGGGAAGGTGCGCCACCAGGGGCGCGGCCAGGATGTCGTACAACGGGCCGGGGCCCGGGTAGAGGGCCAGGGCCACCGCGACCACGGCCACGGCAATCACCGCCCGCAGCAGGCGGTCGCGCAATTCGATCAGGTGCGCGACAAAGGGCTGCTCGGTGCCGGCGAGTTCGTCTTCGGGCTTGTTCTGGGGGTCGGACATGGGGGCCAATACAAAGGCCATCGCTTGCGCGATGGCCGGGGGTTCAGTTCAGGCTTTTGGGCCGGTAGCGGGCCACACGGGCCGCACCCGACAGGGCCTTGGTGCGCACACCCGCCCGGGCCTTGTACCACTGGGGAACGGCGCCGCGCTTGAGGCGCCAGTTCTTGCCCGGATGCTTGTATTCGGGCACGGGCGTTTCCAGAGTCGACCGGGGGGGAGTGGTCTCGTTGTCGAGGCTGGCGGTGGTGTCTGCCCAGTCCTTTTCGAAATCGGAGGCAGAGGTCTGCACCGACTGCTCGACATCGCGGGCGGCGGTCTCGACCGTGTCCTTCATCTTCTTGAGCTCTTCGAGGTCCATCGAGCGGTTGACCTCGGCCTTGACGTCGGCCACGTAGCGCTGAGCCTTGCCCAGCAGTGTGCCCACCGTGCGGGCCACGCGCGGCAGTTTTTCGGGACCGATGACGATCAGTGCCACTGCACCGATCAGCGCCATCTTGGAGAGGCCAAGGTCAAGCACGGAGCAGGCTCAGCGGCTCAGGACTTGGTCTTGGCTTCGACGTCAATGGTGGTCTTCTCGGCAGGCACGGCCTGGCCGGTGACCTGAGCTGCCGGCTTGTCTTCGGGCGTACCGCCCTCTTTCATGCCGTCCTTGAAGCCCTTGACGGCACCGCCCAGGTCGGAGCCGATGTTCTTGAGCTTCTTGGTGCCGAACACCATGACGACGATCAACAGCACGATCAACCAGTGCCAGATGGAAAAGGAACCCATGAAATTCTCCTGATGAATCCGGATGATTCTAAAGCGATACACCCCCGGGGATGGCCCAGGCTGCATCACCCGTGACAGATGGGGGCTTTGCGCCCGTGATCAACCCTTGAGCCAGGGGCGCGGCCCGCCCATCACATGCATGTGCAGGTGGTGCACCTCCTGCCCGCCCTCGGCACCGGTGTTGAGCACGATGCGGTAGCCGCCCTCGGGATAAGGGTTGCAGCCCTCCTGCAGCGCCAGCTGGGGCGCCAGGGTCATCATGTGCCCCATCAGGCCAAGGTGCTCGGCGCCCACATGGGCCATCGACGGGATGTGCAGCTTGGGAATGATCAGAAAATGCACAGGCGCCCAGGGCGCGATGTCATGGAAGGCGAAGACGTGCTCGTCCTCGTGGACCTTGCGCGACGGGATCTGCCCCGCCACGATCTTGCAGAAAATGCAGTTGTCGCTCATGGTTGAAAAACTTCAGACAGCAGACTTCTCTGGCATGGGCTGCCCCCGGTTGAGCCGCACCATGCCCAGCACGATGCGGTAGAGGAACCAGATGGAAATGGCCACCCAGGCCAGCCAGCCCGGGAAGAAAAACAGGAACCACAGCGGGAAGGTCACCAAGTACAGCAGCGCGGCCCAGACCACCGTGCGCAGGCGGTAGCCAAAGTGGCTGCGCTGCCAGCCCTGCCCCACATCGCCACGCTTGACCAGGTCGATGACCAGCGCCACCACCAGCAACAGTGGCCCCACCTGTGCGCCAGGGATCACCGCGCTGACGGCCACCACCAGGTGCAGGATGTAGCTGACCCAGCTGATGGTGAGGTCGTTGTCTTGCCGAAAATCGTCCATGGTGCAGCGTTCACTCCCCCAGACGCTCGCGCTCGGCGGCCTTGCGCAGGGCTTTTTCTTCAAGACCGCTGAGGCCTTCACGGCGAGCGAGCTCATTGACCACATCGGCAGGGGTCAGGCCGTAATGCGCCAGCGCGATCATGCTGTGGAACCACAGGTCGGCGACCTCGTAGACCAGCTTGGAGGCATCGCCCCCGTGGTCCACATCCTTGGCCGCCATGACGGTTTCGGTGGCTTCCTCGCCGATTTTCTTGAGGAAGGCGTCCGGCCCCTTGTGCAGCAGGCGGGCCACATAGCTTTTTTCGGGGTCGCCGCCGTTGGCCGGCTTGCGGCTCTCCACCACAGCGGCGAGGCGATCGAGGATGTCCTGGTTGCTCATGGGGCTCACTTGTAAATCGTTTCAGGGTCCTTGAGGACCGGGTCCAGCGCTTGCCACTGGCCATTTTGCAGGCTCTGGAAAAAACAACTGTGCCGGCCCGTGTGGCAGGCGATGCCGGGCTCATGCCCGAGCTGAGTCACCTTGAGCAGCACCACATCATTGTCGCAATCGAGCCGGATGTCGTGCACCTGCTGCACATGGCCGGATTCTTCGCCCTTGAACCAGAGCTTGTTGCGCGACCGGCTGAAGTACACGGCGCGGCCGAGTTCAGCGGTTTTTTGCAGCGCCTCGCGGTTCATCCAGGCAAACATCAGCACATCGCCGGTCGCGTTTTCCTGCGCGATCACCGGCACCAGGCCTTGCGCGTCCCATTTGATTGAGTCGAGCCACTCCATCGTCGCCCTCACAGTCGCACCGGAATGCCGCGCTGGCGCATGCGCTCTTTGGCCTGCTGCACGGTGTATTCGGCGTAATGAAAGATGCTGGCGGCCAGCACCGCATCGGCACCGCCGATGCTCACGCCGTCGGCCAGGTGATCCAGGTTGCCCACACCGCCCGAAGCGATGACCGGCACGCTCACCGCGTCGCTCACGGCACGGGTGAGCTGCAGGTCAAAGCCGCTCTTGGTGCCATCGCGGTCCATGCTGGTCAGCAGGATCTCGCCCGCGCCGTACTCGGCCATCTTCGCGGCCCAGGCCACAGCGTCCAGCCCCACGTTCTTGCGGCCACCGTGGCTGTAGACATCCCAGCCCGGCCCCATGGGCTGGCCGTTGGCGCCCAGGCGCTGCTCGTCTTCGGGCGTGCGGCGTTTGGCGTCGATGGCGACCACGATGCACTGCGAGCCGTATTTGGCAGACGCTTCGCGGATCACATCAGGGTTGGCGATCGCGGCGGAATTGAAGCTGGTCTTGTCGGCGCCGGCATTGAGCAGGCGACGCACATCGGCCACGGTGCGCACGCCGCCGCCAACGGTGAGCGGAATGAAGACCTGCGAGGCCACGGCCTCGATGATGTGCAGGATCAGGTCGCGCCCATCGCTCGTGGCGGTGATGTCGAGGAAGGTGAGTTCGTCGGCGCCCTGCTCGTTGTAGCGGGCCGCGATCTCCACCGGGTCACCGGCGTCACGCAGTTCGACGAAATTGACACCCTTGACCACGCGACCACCGGTCACGTCCAGGCAAGGGATGATGCGTTTGGCAAGCATGGAGGTCTTTTCAAAAATCAAAGCACACGCAGACGCTGCGCACCCTGCCAGAAGTCACCGGCTTCGATGCGGATCGGTTCATAAACCTGGGCGGCTTCGACGCACAGCATGTGCTGCCAGCCGTCTGGGGGCATGTCGGCCAGGGTGGCGCATTTGTCGACCCCGGGGTTCCAGACCACGGTCTGGGCCCAATCCATGTCCTGCTCGATCAAGAGCACATGGGCGCCGTCCTGCAGCGCATAGCCGTCGGGCGCAGCGGAATACACGCGGTCAAACTCGCCCACAAAGCGCAGCTCGGGTGCCGCCGTGGCGTGGCGGTCGCTCACCGCATCCCATTCGGCCCGGCCGCCCAGGCCCCGCAGGCGCGCCTGGGCCACGTCGCTGACCGCGAAATAGGTGTGCAGGGCACCGGTGAAGGTCAGGGGCTGGGTGTCGGTATTGCGCACGGCCAATTCGACCTGCAAGCCCCCTGGGGTGAGTTCGATCAGGAGTCGGGCCTCGAAGGCCTGGTCCCACCATTGCCGGGTCATGGCGCTGTCGTTCAGGCCCAGCACGAGTTGGGCCTGATCGGCCTCAAGGTGAGGGGGGTTCACGGTCCAGCCCAAGTTGCGGGCAAAGCCGTGCTTGGGCAGGCTACCGCGCTGGTTGAACTGCGGAAAGCACACCGGGATGCCGCCTCGTACGGCCGCACGACCGTCCATGCTGCTGCGCGGGCTGAGGTACAGGCGCTCG
>JACCDG011524158.1_pt1 | contig 25849 bp, 25 predicted proteins | sample 7442471 | NCBI WGS metagenome assembly JACCDG01 (sample SAMN15323444, study PRJNA562643) | freshwater metagenome | isolation source: river surface water | place: USA:Blue River Watershed | collected 2017-08-17 | reverse complement strand
CGGCCAGACTCGAGCAACAAGAAGCTGTCTGCGTGGTCTTTGCCGAACACTTCTTTGAAGTCAACGCCGGTGGCGCGTTCGTTCTTGCGCAACAGCTGCACAGAGGTGGTGCCGGTAGTGGTAGCAACGTTCTTGCCGTTCAACTGAGCAATCGATGTGATGCCAGAGTTGGCACGCACGGCAATGCGCACTTCTTCCACGTAGGTGGTGAATGCGAACGCCACTTGCTTTTGGCGCGCTTCGTTGTTGGTGGTCGAACCGCACTCGATGTCCACGGTGCCGTTCTCAACCAAAGGAATACGGTTTTGTGAAGTCACGGGGGTGTACTTCACTTCGAGTTTTTTGCCAGCTGCCTTTTCGACGTTGGCGATGATGCGTTGGCAAATCTCCACGTGGTAGCCCACATACTTGCCGTCACCCAAGGTGTAAGACAACGCGCCCGAAGAGTCACGCACGCCCATGGTGATGCTGCCTGCGGCTTTGACTTTGGCGAGGGTGTCATTGGCTTGCGCAAATGCGGTGCCAGCCAAGAGGGCTGAGACAGCCAAGGTAACGAACTGCTTTTTCATGTGAAGCTCCAATTGAAGTAATGAATTTGAACTTTACATTCTAGAGACAGTTACCCTCGGGAAAGCCCTAGGCAAAAATACGTAGGCCTAAATTGCTAGCCCCTTTTTAGTGCGTTGCGTTTCCACATTTCCCAAGGGCGATCGAGGTGCAAATCATTCATGTCTGACGTGGCTTTCGCTTCAGCTTCTGTGAGGAAATTGATCTCACCCAAACGCGATGCTTCGCTTTGCAAGCGCGCATTGCTCTCGGTGTAGATGGCGCGAAACACGGCTTGTTGGATGGCGTTACCCACCGTCACACTGCCGTGGCCTCGCATGAGCGCCACATTGGATTGGCCCAACACAGTGGCCAGCGATTCACCCAGGGCTTGGTTGCTGATCAACAAATCGGTGCTCTCACCCGCGCTGTGGCGAATGTCGTAAACGGGCGTCACCGCGCCTAAGAAGCCACTCATGTGACAAATAGGGCGCAGCCGCGCACCTGTGACACCAAATGGAATCACAGCCGGTGAATGGCTGTGCACCACCGACATCACATCAGGGCGGGCTTTGTAGATGGCGCTGTGAATGAAGCGCTCGACATAGGTGCGGCGGCCTTGCGGGTCGTGAACGTTGCCGTCTAAATCGACCTCCACAATGTCTTGCGCCTCGACCAAAGCGGGCGCCATGCTGCGCGCAATGAAAAAGCGATCGGGCTTGTTGGGGTGACGCACGCTGATGTGGCCAAAGCCATCGAGCACGCCTTCGTTGACCAAGATGTGGTTGGCCAGCGCCAAGTCTTCTAAGAGTTGTGTTGTCATGGTGATTTCGTTATTCAGCTTTGATGCCGGCATAGGCAGCGACGCGTGCCCAACGCACCAATTCGGAGCGCATAAAGTCTGTGCCGCTTTCGGATGAGGTGAAGAAGGGCTCAAAACCCAGCTTCTCAAACTTGGCTTTCATCTCGGGTGTGTTGCCCACTTGCACAAATGCTGCGTTGAGTTTTTTCACAATGGCTGGCGGTGTGCCTGCAGGGGCATACACCGCAAACCAGTTGGCCAAGTCCACGCCTTTGTAGCCCGACTCGGCCAACGAAGGCACATTGGGCAAGTTAGGGTTGCGCTGCGAAGCAGCCATGGCCAACGCGCGGATGCGCCCTTGCTGGATATAGGGCAACGCGTTTTGCACAGGGCTGAACATGTATGCCAGTTGACCGCCCACCAAATCTGTCATGGCTTGGGATTGCCCTTTGTAGGGGATGTGATTGGTTTTAGTACCCGCGAGTTGGTTGAAGAACTCCGCATGCAAATGCTGTGGGCTACCCATGCCTGCAGTGCCGTAGTTCAGCTCGCCTGGGCTGGCTTTGGCCAGGTCTACAAATTCACGCAAGTTGTTCGCCTTGACCGAAGGGTGCACCACCAGCACCGATCCCGTTTGCCCAACCAAAGTAACGGTTTGCAAATCCTTCAACAAGTCATAAGGCAGCTTGCGATACACCGCCACATTGGTGGCAATGGTGCCCGGCGACAGTAGCAAGGTGTAGCCGTCGGGCTTGGCTTTGGTCACGGCTTCCACGCCGATGTTGCCGCCAGCGCCTAAGCGGTTTTCAATCACCACCGACTGGCCCAGCAACTCACCCACTTTTTGCCCCAAGGTACGCGCTAATAAATCTGTGCCGCCACCTGCGGCGACGGGCACGATGATTTGAATGGGTTTGTTTGGGTAGCTTTGCGCAAAGGTACTGCCCAGTGGACATGCAACGCTCAGCGCAACAACAACCATCCTAAGAAAAAACTTCTTCATGCTGACTCCTTATGAAAGAACTTAAATCTTGAACGCTTCAAGCGACTCTGGTGCAAACAACTCCGCCACATCCAATTGACGAGGCGACAAACCTTGTTCGTGGTGATAGCGGGTAAAGGTCTCTAGTGTTTTGCGGTTTTTCTCAAGGCCATAAGACCACCAGTCGTCACCAAACTCACGGCGTGCATCTTCCACATGTGCCGTTAACCAAGGCAGCATCGCCTTGAGTGCAGCCGTTTCGTACAAGTCGTCATACGTGCGGCGCTGCGCTTCAATGAAAGCCTTGGTCAACGATTGTGCAATCCAACGGTTGGCTTCATACACCTCACGGCGAATCACCACCGTGTGCATGATCGGAAAAATGCCTGTTTCACGGTAATAAGCACGCTCGACATCGACATAGTTCTCAAACAAACGCTTGACCTTGCCATCGCCTTTTAGAAATGAAGATGGCATGCGCGCGGTGTAGAGCGCATCCAATTCACCATCGTGCAACATCTTTGACAAGGTTTGCGTGGGACCGATGGGGTTGACTTGAATATTCGGCGGCAACTGCAGCTTCATCTTTTCGATACGTCCCGACTCTTCTTCACCGCCAAATAAATAAGGCTGCGCGTCCACGGGCACACCGTAATGATCAGACAAGATGCCACGAATCCACACCGGCGCTGTCATTTGGTATTCAGGGCTAGCAATACGTTTGCCAATCAAATCTTTCGGCTCATGGATGCCGCTGTTGGCATTCACATAAATGCAAGAGTGACGAAAGAAGCGGGATGGAAAAATAGGCAACGCGACAAACGGACGCTCGGGTTTGGACAGCGTGACGCAATAAGACGACAACGACATCTCTGCCACATCAAACTCTTGAAACCGAGCCATGCGAAAGAAGGTTTCTTCCACAGGCAAATTCAAATAGTTCAAGTCAATGCCATCGACAGGCACCGTGCCATCCATCAAAGCACGGGTTCGGTCGTAGTTCCAACACGCAAAGCTCAGTTTCAATCGACTCACACATTACTCCTGTTGTTTGATGCCTGCGGCTTGGACGGCTTTGCCAAGGCGCTCGTTTTCGTCTGCAATTGCACGCGCATAGTCAATGGCGCTACCGCCAATAGCCTCAATCCCAGCATTGCTCAAGATTTGAATGGTTTCGGGTTGCTTAGCGACAAACGCCATTTCAGCACTGATACGGTCCATCGCTGCCTGTGGTGTTCCCGTGGAGGCCAACACACCCACAATGGGTGCAAAGTCAAAACCCGGAATCACTTCGGCAATGGTGGGGACGTTAGGTTCTTGAGCCGAACGCTTGCCTGAGTTACTGCCGACCAAGCGCACCTGACCCGACTTGACAAAGCCAGACAGTGACGGCAAAGCAGAAAACAACATGTCGACTTGACCACCAATCAACGCAGGTACAGATTGGCCAGTACCTTTGAATGGAATGTGCGTGATATCCAACGACAAAGCCGCTTTCATCGCTTCCATGCTCAGATGGTGCGTGCTGCCAATGCCAGAAGACCCATAAGTCAATGTGCCAGGCTTGGCCTTTGCCAACGCAATCAATTCACGTAAATTGTTGGCCGGTGTTTTGGGGTGAACGGCCAAATACAAAGGTGCTCGCGCGGCCAAAGAAACGGGAACAAAGTCACGCTTGTAGTCGTAGCTGATGGTTTTGTAGAGCGATGGATTGATGGAAAACATCGAACCATCAGTGACTAAAAAGGTGTAACCATCCTTTGGCGATGCAGCCATGGCTTGTGCAGCCACGACACCGTTCGCTCCAGGTTTGTTGTCAACCACCACAGGCTGACCCAAGCGATCGCCTAAGCGTTGCGCGTAAATACGCGCCACAGTGTCAGGCAACCCGCCCGCCGAGTACGGCACGATGAATTTGATGGATCGGTTGGGATACGCCTGCGCAAATGCAGCAGATCCAACACTTGCAGCAGCCACCGCCAGCACAACAGATTGCAATACACGGCGACGGAAAATATTGTTGAAATTCATGGTTTGTCTCCTGGTTGTTTTTTTAATTAAACGGGTTTTGCCTCGTGCTCTCGCCAGTCCACCTCTTTGGGGACGACGGCTTGATAGGAACACATCGTGCTTGGAATACGAAGCGGGCCAACCCCAATAGGAGGTTCGCCTTTCATAAAGCTTTGAACGGCCTCCAACATTTGTCGGCGAAATTCCACAATCGCTAAATCACTAGCGCCCAACCGGTCATGGGTACGGTCTGCAATGGGTCCCATCGTCACCCACATCGCCATGTCTTGGTTAGGAATACCTGGAATGCCAGTGAAGTTGCCGGCCTTCATCGCTTGACGGTCTTGCATGAAATCGTTCGCAACAGTGCGTACAGGCTTGAACTGCGCATCCACATCGACCCCTACTTGCGCGGACAAAAATTGGCGCCATGTTGCTGTTTCAGGCGTGCTGGCGGGGTCACCCCAAGCAATGAAATGAAACGCTGTATGTGTATCGTCAATGGCCGTATTGATGTTGGCGACGTTGTACAAATTATTGGGAGGAATTAAGGCCGAAGCAGGCGCAACAAACACCGTCGAACGCACATAGTCATGCGTCGCCGCGTTATGGATTGGGCGGCGAATCGCTGCGTAGCGAAAACCATAGGCATCACGCTGAGTTTGCATGCGCGGCGCTTTGTCAGTGGATGGACGAAGCCAGTTTTTGTCTGTTGCTTTTGCACCATCCACCCGAGCGGGCACCATGTCCGAAGAGTGCAAACTAGAGCTATGCGCCGAGTCAATTTGACCTTCCAAAATTTGTGCCCAGTTGCATGGGATGATGATTTTGGCAATCGACACACGAACATCTTCTGTCGGCGCCCAAGGGGGTGGCGTGAATTCGGTCATGGTGTCTGCAGGCCCCATGTAGGCCCACACAAAACCACCCCATTCTTTGGTTGGGTAAGCCGTGTGTTTGACCTTATTCGCCATACCGCTGGCCACTGGCTCTGAACTCATCTCTGTGACGTTACCTGCCACGTCCATCTTCCAGCCGTGATACAGGCAACGCAATCCACAGTTTTCATTACGGCCATAAACCAAGGATGCGCGGCGATGCGGGCAATATTCGTCCATCACACCCACACGTCCCTCGGTGTCACGAAACACCACCAAGTCCTCACCCAACACGCGGGCACGAATCGGTTTTCCATCAGGCTCGCTGACTTCTTCCAACAGACAAATGGCTTGCCAATGGCGACGCATAAGTTGCCCCATGGGCGCCTTGCCTTCCACACGGCACAACAGATCGTTCTCTTCCGGCGTCAACATAAATTTCCTTTTTGAGCTTGCAAAAATATAGTTAGATGGCTAAGATTAATTGAATTCTTGATCTATGTCAACTCAACCTCTGTCACACAAAGCACAACCTGTATATGAGCGAACCCTTCACTTTCCTGCGTGTCTCACGCAAACAATCAATTGCCACAGATATCACGTTGTTCGAGCTTGCGCACCCTGAAGGGCAAGAGCTGCCTGCATTCACAGCAGGCGCGCATATCACCGTACAAACCCCTTTGGGGATGCGTCGGAGCTATTCGTTGTGCGGAGATCCAGAGCAAACTACGACATGGCAAATCGCTGTCAAACGAGATGCAAAAGGACGAGGAGGCTCACAAAGCATGGTGGACAACGTGCAGGCAGGTGACTTACTCCCAACCTTGCCGTGGGCCAACCTGTTTGAACTCAATGAAACCGCTGCGTCATACATCTTTGTGGCAGGTGGCATTGGTATCACACCCATCTTGTCGATGATGCGTCGCTTGCTCAGCCAGGGCCGTACCGATTTCAAGCTGTATTACTGCACGCGTGATGCCGCTGGCACAGCCTTTATGGATGAGCTCCATGTACCTGAGCTGGCGGGGAAAATCACAGTTCACCACGACCATGGCGATCCTGCGAAAGCATTAGATCTGTGGCCTGTGTTTGAGCGACCCAGCAATGCACATGTGTATTGCTGCGGACCACAGGGACTGATGGACAGCGTGCGTGACATGACGGGACATTGGCCCAGTGAGCGCATCCACTTTGAGAGTTTTGGCGTGACACAAACTGGTTTTGCTGAAAACAAAACCTTTGACGTGGTGTTACAAAAATCAGGCACTCGCATGACAGTGCCTCCAGACCAAACTATTCTGGAGGCCTTACGCGCATGTGGGCATGACGTATCGAGCTCTTGCGAAAGTGGCACGTGCGGCTCTTGCCGCACAGGTTTGATCGCAGGAGAGGCTGAGCACCGTGACATGGTGCTCAGCCCTGACGAGCACACACATCAAATCATGGTTTGCGTTTCGCGTGCCAAATCTACAGAACTGGTGCTTGACTTATGACTTCATCGAAGCTTCGACTCGGTGTCGCAGGTTTAGGTCGAGCGTTCACTTTGATGCTGCCAACGTTGGCCAACGATACTCGCATTCAGTTGGTGGCTGCCACAGATCCACAGCCCTTAGCCTGCGCACAGTTTGAACGTGACTTTGGTATCGCATGTGACCCGAACTTTGAGGCTTTATGCGCCAACCCGAAAGTACAAGCCATTTACATCGCGACGCCACATCAACTGCATGCTGCGCAAGTAGAAATGGCGGCAGCGCATGGCAAACACGTCATGGTAGAAAAGCCCATGGCACTCACACTGGATGAATGCACGCGCATGATTGAAGCTACCGCACGCGCTGGTGTCGTCTTGATGGTGGGGCACAGCCATAGTTTCAACGCGCCAATCCTTAAAGCGCACCAACTCATTCAAAGTGGCGCATTTGGTCGCGTGCGAATGATTCATGCTTTAAATTACACCGATTTTCTATACAGGCCTCGCCGACCAGAAGAGCTAGATACGCGAGCAGGTGGAGGCGTGATATTTAGCCAAGCAGCCCATCAAATTGACATCGTGCGCCTCCTTGGCGGAGGCTGCGTCAACAGCGTGATGGCGCACACAGGTGCATGGGATGCAGCACGCCCCACGGAAGGTGCTTACAGCGCATTGCTCGGGTTTGAAGGCGGGGCATTTGCCAGTATGAGTTACAACGGCTATGGCCACTTTGACAGTGATCGCTGGATGGATGGCATTGGAGAATTAGGCCAAACCAAAAACTGGGCCGAGCATGGCATCGCTCGGAAACGTTTGATGAATGCAAGCACCGCTTCCGACGAAGCCACGCTGAAGGCATCACGAAACTATGGCGCTGCGCAATGGTCTGGCAGTCTCGCGCTGCCACCAAACGCACAGCACCAACATTTTGGTCCAATCATCGTCAGCTGTGACCATGCCGATTTGCGACCTACACCGCAAGGGGTGTGGATCGATGGCAACTTCGACGTCAAGCTCGATGCCTTAGAACCTCCCCCCCTGCCACGCAGCGAAGTGATAGACGAGCTTTACAACGCCATCGTTCACAGCAAACCGGTACTGCATAGCGGCATCTGGGCACGTGCCACTACGGCGGTTAGCTTGGCAATTTTGAACTCAGCACAAAGCGGTCAAATTCAAATTCCGACCCACCAAATGCCACCGGCGTATTGAATGAAGAAAAATAAATTTGATGAAACGCGCAATATTTTGCGCCACTGGCAAGAAGATGTCCCCAACGACCGCCTTGCGCATTTGGTGCGTGATGCAGGACGTGCCTACACACGTGCCTTGCAGTTGCGCCTAGCCAAACACGGCGTACCGTTTGGGCACTGGACGTTTTTGCGAATTTTGTGGGAAACCGATGGGTTAACCCAGCGCGAACTCAGCGATCGCGCGGGCGTGATGGAGCCCACCACATTCGCGGCGATGAAAACCATGGAAGCACTGGGTTATATCGAACGCCGTCAACTACCAGACAACCGAAAAAATATGTATGTGTATCTCACCTCAGCAGGGCGCGCTCTCAAGAAAAAATTAGTACCTCTTGCTGAGGAGACCAATCAGGTCAGCATTCAAGGCCTCAGTCCGTCAGATATTCAAACCACGCGCCGTGTGTTGTTCGCTATTTTGAGTAACTTGGCACAAGACGAGTCAGATTAAAAGATTTGCGCGCTGGTCGATAATTCAAGCTGTACATCTGTTTTTGAATATGCCGACAAATTCTGGCGCTCCAATTTTTTGCAAACCCCAAGACCTCCACCTTGACGAAATCACTTTGGTTCGAGGCGGTGTCGCCGTATTCAAAGCACTGTCACTGCACCTCAAAGAATCACGCATTGGTTTGATTGGCGACAACGGCGCTGGAAAAAGTAGTTTGTTTCGCCTCATTTGTGGCCTAGACACGCCGCAAGCTGGGCGCGTGACGTTGTCAAACGGCCCCAACACGGTGGGCATGATGTTTCAAAACCCAGACGAGCAAATCATCTTTCCCACCGTGGAAGAAGAGTTGGCGTTGAGCCTGCATCACCTCAAACTGTCACGCCATGACGCACAAGCGCGTGTGCGTGATTGGCTCGCTGCACGCCACTTGGCGCACTGGGCGCCACGCGCGATCGGAAGCCTCAGCCAAGGCCAGCGCCAGCATGTGTGTTGGTTGGCATTGATGATTGCCTCGCACAGCACCCTCTTGTTAGATGAGCCTTTCTCAAGCCTCGATTTGCCAGGCCAAGCCTTGCTGCGTCGTGACATTGCACAAGCCAAAGAGCAAATCATTGTGTCGACGCATGTGCTCGATCATGTGCGGCACTTTGAACGCGTCATTTGGCTAGACCACGGCACCGTGCGATTGGATGGCTTGGGCGCTGACGTCTGCGCGGCTTACGAAGCCGATGTCGCGCTGCGAACGGCCTAAGTTCATGAAAAGCCTTTACAGCGAACAACGCACATGGCTACACGGTGTGCCCGCTTCGGTGAAGTTGGTATTTTTGGCTGTGCTGGGCACCGGCTTGTTTTTCACAGACCAGTTACTCACACTGGGTGCAAGTGCGCTGGTGTGTGTGGCCATCTTCGTCTCGCTGGGGCGCATCACCGCCAGTGCCAAGCCTTTGCTGATGGGGCTCGTGGTTGCCAGCTTGTTGATTGCGGTGTTTCACCTGACCATGCAGCACCCCACCTTGGCTGCCGTGACGGTGCTGCGCTTGGTCAGCACCACCCTGATGGGCATCGCCCTGACACTGACCACGCGTTACAGCGATTTACTGCATGTGTTTGAACGTGTGTTGTCACCGCTGAAAATTGTCGGCATCGCGTCAGAGCAACTGGCTTTGCAACTGGCTTTGATGCTGCGATTTACCGAACATTTTTTCATTCTCTGGCGCCGCTTGGATGATGCACACCGCCTGCGCACGGGCAAGGCTGGCGGTTTTAAAATATTGGCTCCTCTCACCATTCAAATGCTGGTGGCTGCCCGTCGTGTGGCGGACACCTTGCATGTTCGCCTTCGTCGCTGAAGCGACGACCACGATTTTTCTTATGAACACATCTTCACTCTCTATCGCCTTGGTCTCCTTGTTTGCGGCGCTCATTGCTGTCTTCGGTTTGATTCCCAAAATTGATTTGCCTTTGGGCGTGCCCATCACACTGCAAACCTTAGGTGTGATGCTGGCGGGTTGCATGCTGGGCCCCAAGCGTGCATTGCAAGCTTTGTTGTTGTTCTTGGCTGCGGTTGCGTTGGGCTTGCCTTTGTTGTCGGGTGGCCGGGGTGGTTTGGGCGTGTTCTTTTCACCTGCCAGCGGTTACCTCGTTGGCTGGCCTGTCGGCGCTTTTGTAGCGGGTTGGGTCATGGCGGTGCTGCCTAAGCATTCGCCGCGCAGCTCTGCCATCAGTGCTTTCATCGCCTCTGCCGTGGGCGGTTTGTTGGTGGTGCATGTGTTTGGTGTTGTGGGCTTGGTCAACATTGCCAACCTATCGTGGGAGCAAGCCATCATGGGTACCTTGGTGTTTGTGCCCGGTGACTTGATCAAATGCGCGTTGTGCGCCACCGTGGTCCACACCGTGGCGCGTGGCTTGCCTGATTGGCGCTTTGGTGGCTGACCTGTTGGTGCATGCGCCACTGGCGCGTTGGGCTCAAACCCGCGCACATGTGGTGGCCATGGATGATGGGCAGACCACGCTCACCTTTGCGCAGCTCTACGCACAGGTTCAACAGCAAGCCCATGAACTGCAGCGCAGCCATGCGCCAGCCACCGTGTTTGTTGACGATCAGCTCACCACCATGGCGCAAATGGTGTCTTTCTTAGCCATCATCACCAGCGGGCGCTGTGCGGCGGTCAGCGACCCCGATTGGCCAAGTGCGGTGCGCCAAAACGTACAACAGACTTTCTCAAGCGCCCCCGCCACGCCACCAGCGCCAACACCGACAAGCCCGTTCTACATTGGGTTTACCTCTGGCAGCACGGGCATTCCCAAAGGATTTCGGCGCCACCACCAATCGTGGACCGAGAGCTTGCAGGTCTGCATCGACACTTTTGGCAAAGATGCCGCCAGTTGTGTGCTGGCACCTGGGCGGTTTTCTCACTCGCTGTTTTTGTTCGGCATGATGCTGGGCTTGTGGAGTGGGGCCGGTGTGGTGGTGCAAGAACGCTTCTCTGCCGCCCGCATGATGGACACCTTGAAACAAGGCCGCACCCCCTGCTTGGTGGCGGTGCCGAGCCAGCTGCTGCTCATGCTCGAATTAGCGGCACGCCGCGCCATCGCCCCCATGGAAGACGTGCGCTTGATCTTGATCAGCGGTGCGCGCTGGATGCGCGACCGCACCGAGCAGCTTCAAGCGCTTTTTCCTAAAGCGCGCATTGTTGAGTTTTATGGCGCCTCTGAAACCAGCTTCATGGCCTGGATGGATGCCAATGCCTCTGCGCCACCCAATGCGGTAGGCAAACCCTTTGCCAACGTCGAGATTGACATTCGACACCCCACGCCACCGCTTGGCACGGGGCAAATTTTCGTGCGCAGCTCGATGCTGTTCATGGACTACGTGGGGCCGCAAACCGACCACACCGCTGCCGTGCGTGACGGCGATTGGCTGTCCGTGCGTGACATGGGGTACGTTGACCCGCATGGGTTCTTGTGCCTCGTGGGGCGTGAAAACCGCATGGTCGTCACCCAAGGCAAGAACCTTTTTCCTGAAGAGCTTGAAGCTGTGCTCATGACGTGCCCCGGCATTGCCCAAGCTTCTGTGCATGGCGTGCCCGACCCCATCCGTGGGCAGCAAGTGGTGGCGGTGATACAACCTCATCCCACAGACACCCAAGTCACCACACAGCAACTGTCCGCCGCATGTCGTGCGCAGTTAGAAAGCTACAAAGTGCCCAAACGATTTCTCATATGTGCAGATTGGCCCTTCACGGCCAGCGGTAAAACTGACCACCTCGCACTTGCAAAGGCATTGCCATGTCTACCCACGCTCCCTTGATTGCTGCATGGGCACGCAGTGCCGTTGTGGCGCGTGACGGCGCGTTCAAAGCCCTGCACGCGCACGACATTGCCGCCCCCGTGGTGCAAGCTTTGCTGCAACGTGCAGGTGTTGAGGCATCCCAGGTCAATGCGGTGGTGGTGGGCAATGCCTTAGGCGCAGGCGGCAATCCAGCGCGCATGTTGGCACTTCATGCGGGCTTGCCAGAAGCGTGCGCCGCACTCACGGTGGACACCCAGTGTTGTGCCGGTTTAGATGCCATTGCCATGGGCGTGGCCCTGATCGCCTCGGGGCAGGCCGAGGTGGTGGTGGCAGGTGGCGTTGAAGCGTGGAGCCGCGCGCCCATCCGCATGCACCGCCCCTTGCACACAGACGAAGCAGCCGTGGCTTATGAACGCCCAGCCTTCGCGCCTCGTCCAGACAAAGACCCAGACATGCTGCTGTCTGCCGCCCGCTATGCCGCACACAGGGGCTACACACGGGCACAGCAAGAAGCCTACGCCCAGCAGAGCCATTCACGCGCGGTGATGGGTGAACCTCACATCGCACAAGAAATTGTGGCTGTCGCGGGTGTGGCGCATGACAGCTACCCCAGACACATCGACAGCCACCGCGCCGCACGCATGCCGGTCGTGGCACGCACAGATGCCGCGGCCGGTGACCCCCCCGATGCATGCGCCCTCAGCGCCTTGACCATTTCGGCACAAGCGGATGGCGCCGCTTTTGTGCTCCTGCTCAGCCCCAAAGCTGCCGCGCGTTTGAATCACCATGCGAAAGCCACTTGGGTGTCGAATGCATCCATTGGCGCTGCGCCCGAATTTCCGCTGCTGGCGGCCGAGCTTGCGGCGCGTGAAGCCCTGAAGCGCGCCAACTTTACGCATGCCAACGCGATGCGTTTCATCGAACTGCACGACGCTTTTGCCGTGCAAGGATTGAGCTTTACGGAGCGTTTGGGCATCGCGCCCGAATGCTTGAACCCCTTGGGCGGTGGGCTGGCCAGAGGCCACCCCATTGGGGCTTCCGCGGCGATTGCGCTGGTGCGTTTGCTGGCCAACCTTGAGCGTCACAACACCTCGGGGGCACACGGTCTTGCTGCCGTGGCTGGGGCTGGGGGGCTGGGGTCTGCCGCAGTGGTGCGCTGGCTGTAAACGGATGAGGCCGATCAGCCCATCACCTTGAAATACTCATCCAATTCGCAACGCGTGGTTTGCGTTTGGTTCACAGGCGCCTCTGGATCGGCGTAGCCCAAAGCCATGCCGCACACAATGTGCGACGAAGCATCCAGCGCCAAGTGCTTGCGAATCAACCCCGGGTACGACGCCAAGGCACCAATGGCACACGTTGACAAACCCTCGGCATGAGCAGCCAACATCAAGCCATACAGCGTCATCCCTAAGTCCATATAGCCGCCACTGCCAAAACCGTGCGGCATGGTGACGATTAGGGCCACAGGCGCATCGAAGAAACGGAAATTTTGCTCAAACTGGGCATCACGCCCCGCGCGGTCATCACGCGCCACACCCAATGCACCATACAAAGCCTGTGCAGCCGCCACTTGTCGGCGGCGCAACGTCATGGGCATGGGGTTGGGGAAATAGTCGTAATCCTCTTTCTCCTGTTCGCCTGCTCGCCAAGACGCCACCAACTCAGCACACAGTTGCGCCCTCACACTGCCCTGCACGGCAATGAACACCCCTGGTTGCAAATTGGCACCACTGGGTGCCAAACGAGCCAGCCTCATCACGTCGTGCAACAGCGCATCGGGAACGGGGGTGGAAAGATAGCCGCGCACCGAGCGACGCGCTTGGGCGAGGGGAGAGAAAAAATCAGGAGAGTTCACATCAAAAATTATCGACGCAATTCGCTTGGGCATAAAAAAACCCCATCACGCTTGCGCGTGATGGGGTTGCGCCAACAAAGGGTTGCTTAGAAGCGGTAGCCGATACCGACGCCGACCAGCACTGGGTCGAGTTTCAACGTACCTTGACTCACGCCACTGCTGTTGTAAACGGTGGATTGAATATTCACTTTTTTCAGATCGAAGTTAAATGAAACTTGTTTTGTCAAAGGCACGTCCACGCCAACTTGCAGGGCATAACCGTAGCTGTGGTCATCCAATGTGTAGTCGCCTGATGCCAGGTTGGTTTTGGAAATCTTTGTGTAGTTCACACCAGCACCCACGTATGGCTTGAAACCATTGAAATTAGTGAAGTGGTACTGCACCAACAATGTAGGTGGCAAGTGCTTGAATGTGCCCACGTTGGCGCCACCCAAAGCACCTGCAGACACTTGCTGCTGTTGGGGAATCGTCAAAATCAATTCAGCCGCAACGTTCTTGTTGAAGAAGTAGCTCACATCCAATTCAGGAATGGTTTTGTCGTCAACACTCAAATCCAGAGCTGTTGCATCATGGTTTGCCATGCTCAACTTAACAGCACGGGCACGAACCAACCATGGGCTTTCTTGTGCGGCCACTTGACCAGCAACCAATATACCAACAGCAGCGGCGATGAGAATTTTTTTCATGATGCTTTCCTTAGCGTAACTCGGGTCTATTCCCGTGCTGTTGATTTCATCGCAAATTGGGGAAGCATCTATTGATACGCATCAACCAGATTCACTCAAATTATTGATTTACATCAAGAGTTCCATACGTACAAAACCCCACGACTCTTGCGAGAAGTGGGGTTTAAACTTTAAAAGCTCCAACTGGGTAGCCAGCAAAAAAATCAGAAGCGATAGCCTACACGAATGACGTAATCCATTGTGTCCAGCCCGACGTCGCTTTTGGTCGTAACGCCGTTTGCAGGCGCTAGGGGTATGGGGCCTGTTTTACCTAGGAAAGTTGCGGTAGTTCTAATTGGTAAATAAGCAACCGAACCAATCACACTCCATTTTTCGTCAATGTTGTAAACAACACCAGCGTTGTAGACTGGCGCCCAAGTAGATTCTAAAGATGCCCCGTTACCAGCGAGTGCTTGTATTGATGCAGCAGCACTTGGAGATACATCTTTGAAAGACACATGCGACACACCCAAGCCCAAATAAGGACGAATCTTGTCTTGCGGCGTGTTAAAGAAGTATTTGGCAATAACAGCTGGCGTCAATGACTTGACTGTGGCGGCACCTTGCTCAGTCGTACCGTTTGCGCGTTGTAAGTCCAAGGTGAGTTTTGGTGGAATACCCAGCGAAAGCTCTACGCCGATGTTGTCGCTATACATGTGCAACCAACCGAAAGACACGGTAGTTTGGCTGCCAATAGAGCCACGTAAGCCAGCGTTTGATGCATTGAAAGCACCGGCAACAGCGTTTGGAGTACCTGCCGCACCTGTTGAAACCAAAGGCCCTACATTGGTGTCAGGATTAATCGATGCCAAACCAATGCTGACAATGTTGTCGCCAGCTTTCTGCGCGAATGCACCTGATGCCGCAACGAGTGCGGCACAAGCCAAAGCTATTTTTGAAATAGAAGTCATTTCAGTCTCCAATATGTTTTTACTTCAGAAATAAAAAGCCCCACCACTTTTGCAAGGGGTGAGGCTTTAGGTCTTTTAAATCCTAAGCTGACTTATGCCAGCAACGGGATTAGAAAGAGTGGGTCATACCAATTGCTGAGTATGTAGATTTGCCGCCGGCTGTGCTAGCAGCAGCTGAAGCAGCTGCTTCGTCTTTAGATGTACCAGCAGCAACGTATGCAGTTGTACGCTTGCTCAAAGCGTAACGCACGCCATATTGAGTTTGCTTGTACTTGTTGATGTCAGCAGTAGCGCTGGTGATCTTGCCAGAGCCGCCCAACACGAAGAAGGTAGCTGCGCCGTAAGGAGCAGTGAAACCGTATGTTGTGGCTTTGTAGTCGTACTTGCCAACTGTCTTGCCTATCGTACCGTTAGTCTCAGTACCAGCTGCGCCAGTAACTGATGTCAGGTCTTTTTCGCCTTTGACATACTGAACAACTGGCTTGATCATGCCGAAGTCATAAGAAGCGTTCAATTGAGTCAGGTTAGATGTGAAAGAAGTTGCTTTCAAATCTGCGTTAGCTGTAGACACGCCAAACACGCTTGAGCTAGTGCCTGTACCAAGCGTTTGCTCTTGTTTGTACGTTGTGTAAGCTGCGCCAACGCGCAATGGGCCTTGCTCGAACAAAGCACCCAAGCTTTGACGCTTGGCGTTGTTGACTTTGTAGCCGTTTTGACCAGCAGCCAAATCGCTCTCAAAGTCATTACGAGCTGTACCAGCGCCGTATTGAGCAGTCACAGTTGTAGTGCCTGCAATTTTTGGAGACACATACACCAAACCGTTGGCACGTGTGCCGCCGAATTCGCCGTTAGAGATTTTGTGCAAGAAACCGCCAGGTTGCTCTTGACCGATGAAGAAGCCTGTGTTGGTCGAAGTGTTGTACAACTCTGTGTATTGGTAACCAATACGCAACTCGCCCAAACCTTTGTCTGAAGCAGACACATAAGCTTGACGTGTGTTGCTGTTAGAACCATAAGCGCCGACTGGCATGTTGCCAGAGTTGCTCACGCCAGCGACTTGAGCGCCTTCAGCGCCAGAGCGGTTAGCGAAGCCATCAGGACCAGCAACAACGATACCAGCTTCGAACACGAAGTTAGCGTTGCGGCCATTGCCGAGGTCTTCAACACCGCGGAAGCCCACGCGTGAGCCAGCGTTTGAACCGTCAGAAACGCCGTTTGATTTGATCAAAACTTCACCAGCATTATTTTTGAGGGTGTAGTTTTTGTAAGCAGCGTCCATGACACCGTAAACGGTCACAGAAGATTGTGCGAAAGCAGAAGTCGCGGCCAAAGCGGCCAAAGCAACGAGGGTTTAATTTTGATCGAAGGTGCTTGAAGGTGTCGACAGTGTGCGTTGATAGTGCCCCGAGAGTGCCGACACCGTTTTGCTCAAAGTTGTACAGATATTGGTCTACAACTCGCCAATGTTTTTACAAGCGTGACCGCAATATTTTTTCATCATGGCGACCACGGTAGCTTAGCGGCTAATGCACGGTTTCTAAGCGTCGACAAATCATGCACGGTCACAACTTTCAGGTCGCGCGACACGGTGTACAACAGTACGCTGCAGCCATGCTCCAGTACTTCACGCACTACGCCACCCACGCTGCAAATGACCGTTTAATCTCACGCGAGCGCACCGTACCCATTCCCGCAACCATCACAGCAGTGCATGGCTATCCAAGTAAATTGGCGGTGTACAAGATTACAGCAAGCAAGTTTTGGCAAGTGCGATGCTGGATTGCAGGACGCACACATAAGCGCAGCACAAAGACGACTTCGCTGCCACTAGCCCAACGCTTTGCACGATGGTTTTACGAGGACTTATTGGTCAAGCAACTTGCTCCCAAAACTGCCACACAAACTACACCCCAAACAGCCAAGCACCAGCTGACGTTTGGAGCATTGGCTGCACAGGTTTATGCAGACGAACAAGCGCGTGTCGAACGTGGGGAATTTGGCGCAGGCAGTTTACGAATGTTCCGCAACCGTTTGGACGCACAGGTGCTACCACGCTTTGGGATGAAGTTAGCCAGTGACATCGACTACGCGGCCTTGCAAGAGTTCAGCCAAACACTCAGCGTCAAGTACAGCACCACCACCGTCAGCCATTACCTGATCGTTGTCCGTAAAGTGCTGGCCCATGCCGTGCGTATTGGTCAGCTTGAACAGCTACCCGAATTTCCCAAAATTAAAATCAAAGCAGCTTCGCGTGGTGCCTTCACCCCCACCGAGTATTGGCAATTGCTTCGTGCAGCACGTGCATTGCGGGGACAAAAACACCCCAACAGCAAGCAAGACCTTCGCAAACGTATCAAGCAGTGTTACAACGACCACACCATGCCCCCAGACATTGCGTGGGCGATTGGCTTTATGGTCAACAGCTTTATTCGGCCTGGTGACTTGACCAAAATCCGTCACCGCCACATTGAACTGGTGCGCGGCAGCACCAACACATATTTGCGCTTGACCTTGCCGGAGACCAAGTTGCACAGCGCACCCATCGTTACCTTGTACCCAGCTGTACGCATTTACCAACAAATCGTCCAGCACCAAGTCCAGCACAACCGTGCAAGACCTAACGACTATTTGTTCTTGCCCGAAATTACAAACCGCAACTATGCGCTGACGGTGCTGAGCTTCATGTTTAACTGGGTGTTGCAGCACACAGGGTTAAAACTTAATCCCCATGGCCATCCCCGCAGCCTTTACAGTCTCCGTCATAGTGCGATCACGTTTCGCTTGCTGTATGGACAGGGAATTGATTTGGTAACGCTGGCGCGAAATGCACGTACAAGTGTGGAAGTCATCAACAACCACTACGCCAGCACCGTGACGGGTGAGCAAAACATTGCCATGCTGCAAAGCAGACGCACCCACACTACTTAGTTTGCTGGTGGGTGCTGTACGTAGTTACTTCTTAAACCCATCACGCAGCTTATTACTGGCTGCATCCATCTGTGCGTCCAGCTCGCCGTTTTGTGCCGCGCCAATCAGCACATCCAACACATTGACCAGCTCTTTGCTGTTGGCGACTTCCACAGCAGTTTTACCCTTGGCCAGTTCCAATGTCTTGCTGCCGTAAAAAACAGCCAGCAAGGTCTCATTCTTCTCACCCGTCCACCACCAAGGTTTGATGCGTACCGCTTGTTCACGTACAGCGCGATTTCCATCAGCGTCTTGCACACTTCGCAAACGCTTGGGTGCATATGTGCGGCCTTCGCTTTGTGCCAAAGCCAGTTCGCGTTGTTCAGTCAACTTCAAAATTAATTTGTTGCGGCGCTTGACTGCGTCTGGCAATGCGCGGGGTTTACGTGCAGTTGTGAGTTTGAGTGCATTTAATGTCGCCATGGTGCTTGGTCCTTTCGTTGTGTAAGCACCGCCAGTCTGTTGCCATCTATGCCAAATAGCGACCAATACACCGACCGTTAGGCCGGTCATTGCTGACGAGAAAACTAGTTTGCAAACTAGTTTTTTGAGTGTCGATTTAATCGACACTGACCGTTACCGCAGTAACACTTGCTACCAAAATATCTCACATTTGTGAGATTTCTACCCAGCTGCAAAAACCTTAACTTAAGCTTTTCACGTACTTGTACAGCGTGTCCCTGCTAATGCCGTATTTGGCTGCGATGCGTGTTTTGTTGGCACCCAGCGCAGTGGCCTCGGCTGCAATTTGGGAGATTAGTTGGGGGTCGGTGATTTTGGGCTGACTACCCTTGTACACGCCACGCTGCTTGGCTTTGGCAATGCCTTCGCGTTGGCGTTCGCGTATTAGTGTGCGCTCGTACTCGGCAAAGGCACCAAGCATTGAAAGCATCAGCTTGTCCATGGCATCAGTCCCATCGCCGCGAAAAATCTTGGCCTCTTTGACAAACTGCACAGCGATGCCCCGTGCGGTCAAATCTTCCACTAATCGTAGCAAGTCACTGAGACTTCGCGCTAGCCTGTCCATGCTGTGTACGACTACAACGCTTCCTTGGGGCCAGTTGCCAGCCAATAGTGCTTGCAGTTGGGGACGGTCAGCGTTCTTGCCACTAGCTTTGTCCACAAACGTGACAGTTAAATTTTCACTGTCAAGCTGTCGGTCAATATTTTGGTCTGCGCTGCTGACGCGGACGTAGCCAATGCGAATGGGGTGTTGTACTTGCATGTGTTGGTCTTGCAGTTGTTGATGTCGAAATCAAGTCTGGCACCTGCAATACGGTCTGTCGATCTATATGTTTTGTAACCCCGTTTCGACACATATGCTTTGTCTTGCTGGGGTGTACTCAAACTCAACATTACTGTTTTTGGGGTTTGGGTTTGCTACGCATGTAATTGACCTCATTGGCAATAAATGCCTTGTGCTGTGCAATCCGCTGCTTCTCATCCTGCGTTTGTAAATCACCCCAACGTGTCAACTGCTTCTCCCCCAAATGCCAATACGCATTGTGCGTTTCAAACTGCACCCGTTCTTCCAACTCATACTTAACTGTTTGGGACAGTTTCTTGCGGACTATGAACGCATCGTGAATTTTGGCCAGTACACCCATGTTCTTGCTTTTCAAAAACTCGTACGCTTTGGCCATCGCTTGCGCTTCAGCGTTTTGGTACAAGTACGCAATGACTTTGGCCTTGCTGTGACGCTTGTTTGCGCGAAGGATTTCCAGTTTTAGCAAGGTCGGCTCTTGCACTTCCACGCACTTGTTAATGTACGTGTCCAATGTGTTTTGTTCCCGTACAAAGTCCCGCACATCTGTGCAGGCCATAAATCGCGTACGCTCATCTTCGTTTTTAATAATGTCAGCAAGCGCGGGGTTTTGCCATCCGTCATCGTTTGTGCGCCATCCATGTTTGGTTAACTTGGCACCAAAGCACAGCGCTGTCATTGCTTCTTTAATCAAGTTGCGCCGAAGGTCAATGGGAACGTTGGTACCGTCATCAAACGTTTGCTCCTGCACTTGCTGCATGAACTCAACTTTGTCCTGCAAGTACCACAGCGTGGTGCAGAACGCCTTTTTGACATCCTGCTGCAATCCCGTGTTTTTCAAATACTCGCTTGCAAAACTCATCTTCCAAGCCACCACGCTGCTGCGTACATCGTATTCCCAGCAGTCGCCAAGCATTGCCCTGCGCAAGTCTTTGTTCACGTTTTGTACGCTCAATCCGTCATAGTAAGTGCGGCCAAACTGGCTACGTTTTTTGCGTTGCAGGTACTTACCACCCAGTTGCTTAGTGACGGCCAGAATTGTTTTGGCTTGGCGTGCATACAACTCACGCTTGCCATCGTTAAGCAACGTAGCCTCGGTCAGCAACCATGTGATGTAGTTTTGCAAAGATGATTGGTCAATGGCGGCAATGTCAAACTTGCGTAACAGCTGTTCCTGCGTAAATTCCTCCTCTAGCTCTGGGTACAGCCTTGCAAGCAGCTGCTCCTCATGCTCCTCGCCACCCGCCAAATACTGGTCAATCTCAGCGTCCGTCAGCTGTCGCAAGCTTCCCGCCGCTGTTAATTCATCCGTCAGTGTGACCAAGTTGGTCAACTGCACCCAAGAGTTTGCATTGTTGAGGTTGTTACCCAGTTCAACAATTTTTATTAGCGCGAGGTCGTTATCGTCCAACCACTTGTGCAGTCGTGTTCGTTTTGGTCCAAATTGGCCGCAACGGTGCAGGGTGCTGACGTTCACGCTGTAGATACCGCGCTTACGCATAAACGTGCTGCGCTTTTGTTGCATGGCATCGTCAATCAGTCCCTGCAAAACTCCCACATACTTGTCCAGCAGACGTGCTGCACTAGCAGCTGGTGTTGGGTGTGCTTGGCGCAGTTTTGCCAACACTTGGGGGTCAATCGTTAGTTTTGTCATATGTGCTTAGTCCTTGTCGCTTGTTTATTTAGCCATACAAGCAGGGCCAGTTGTGTAATTTGGCGCACTTTTTGAAAAAATACACAAGCTTATAGTGAAGAACTTCATCCAACTAACCAACCCCATGTTGCCCCATGGAATTGCTTGCTTGCAAGTGAACTAGTCCTACTTTTTTATCTACTGCAGCCCTGCATTTCACCCAAAATTTTTCCCACAAATCGTTGTTTCTTAGTGCCGTGGTGATCGCATTTATGCGCAGGTCTGCGTATCGTGCTGGACACAAAACACTAAGGAGATTTAGGGATGTATTACTTTGAAGCCAGTGTGCGTTTTGGTGGTCAGTTGGTCAAAGCACGTGTCCAAGCCGCCAACGCATTTGATGCCAAGTTGTTGCTACAAGCCCAATACGGCGCTGCAAACATTGTGGGTTTCGTGCAGCAAATACGCTAGCCCAAAATCGCCACACTGTTAAATACGACAACAGGGGGACAACCATGCGATTACAAGAATTTTTGAGTGCAGATGAGCTGCGACAGTTGGAACAGCTGATTTACGCCAACGTGTACAAAGCGTTAGCCACGTACCAGCAGCAACAACGCCTTGCTGTCATTCAGCGCCAGCAAGACAGCACCAGCACTGTCAAACCCCAAGCAACTAAACGCAAAAAGCAACTGGCTAGTAAAGTTAAACGCACTCCCCATGTTGCTGCACCCAAGCCGTTACCTCAGCCAAAGCCGCAAGTAACCCCACAACCCAGCATCCCAAAAAGTTATAACCCCATCAAAGCTGCCAAGCCATTGCCAGCACCTACACGTGCAGCCATTAAACAGCCCCCAGTAAATCAGGGTGAAAACGCTAGGGCTTTGGGTAATGTTGACCAGCGTGGACGTGCCATGTTGCCAAAACACCAGCGCGATACACCCATCTGGGACTTGGTCAACAAGCAATAATTCTGCGCTGCCACGCTGACAGCTGCGTGGTCAACGTGATTGCATGATGCTGGGACAAATACACGCCCCAACACCCAGCGCACTATGCCCAAATACTTAAGTTAAGGTTTTCGCAGCGGTGCCAGAAATCTCACACTTGTGAGATATTTCCCAAGCACAAGCGTTACCGCAGTAACGGTCAAGCACCCCAAGCGTCGATTAAATCGACACTCAAAAAATCGGTTGCAAACGAAAAACTAGTTTGCAAACTAGCTTTTGTAGCGACGCCCAGCGCCAGACTGCAACGAAAACCGGCGACAACGCTCATAAACGTACTGGGCAATAGCAACACAGCTGACGCAAGCGACTAGCAGCAAGACGGGCGTTTTCGCACAGGCGATAAAAAACCCCACCGTGTTGCCACGATGGGGTTTTAGACTTTTAAATCCTTAACTGGCTAAGCCAGCGGGGGGATTAGAAAGAGTGGACCAGACCCAAAGCTGTTTGTGTGTACTTTGTGCTGTCGTTGTTAGCTGTGCTGGCATCTTTCTTCAAAGAGCCAGTGTTCACGTATGCGTATGTACGCTTGCTGACATCGTAACGAACGCCAAAGCTAGAACCGGTGTATTTGCGATCTTGGTCGTTTGTGTTCGCAGCAATGTACTGCTTGTCTTTCATGTTCAGACTTTGAGCGAAGAATGTAGCTTTACCCACTGGAACACGAACGCCAAAGCTAGTACCTTGGATTTTTCCGAGACCAGCTGCAGTACCAGTTGTATCGTCATTCAACACAGCTTTTTGGCTGTAGTACTGACCGAACAACTTTGCAACGCCCATGTCATAAGAACCAGCCAACAGGTCTGTTTTCTTTGTGGTGTTAGCAGCGGCCTGGGAAGCTGCTGTTGTTGTGAACAAGTAAGGCACAGGTGACACTGCATAGTCAGCAGCGGTCAATGTTGGGTTTTGAGATGTCACTTCATCATGGAAGTAACCAGCGTTGATTGGGCCTTGTGTGTACTGTGTGCCCAATGTCCAGCCCTTGCCAACGCGATACTGACCTGCTGGAGCAGCTGCGCCGTTGTTCTGGTGAGAGCCAGAAACACCACCAGACACCAACCAGCCACCACCCAATGCGTAGTCTGCGCGGACACCAGCACGACGGTACGCACCAATATCATGAGCGATTTGGTTACCGTATTGGTTAGATTGAGCAGCGTCAGTTTGCACTGCCAAGTTGCGCATTGCAGTTACGCCGTAACCCACTTGCACACGAGCTGCGCCGCTGTTGACAGCAGCCCAAAACTCACGGTCACCCAAGACTGTGTTGTCCAATGTGAATCCGTTACCGTTGCTAGTGCCGTTTGCCATCACCATGTCTTTGGCAATGCCAGAGCGTGGGTTTGTACCGATACCAGATTCGATTTTGAACTCAGCAGCCATACCGCCGCCCAAGTCTTCCTTACCAGTCAAACCCCAACGGCTTGAATCGTTAGCGTTGAGTTCAGCACCTGAACGGGTTGTTTGCATCAGATCGTTTTTCTTGTAAACGATGTTGCCAATACCAACGTCCAAAGTACCGTACAAAGACACAGAAGATTGTGCGAAAGCAGAAGTCGCGGCCAAAGCGGCCAAAGCAACGAGGGTTATTGCCACTGCTAAGCCATCTGATGAATTAAGTCTCTGTCAGGGTTCATGATTTTTCCTAGGATTTGCGTGTTCATAACTTTCCAGAGTTACGAACTACGTACACCCTTCACCCTTGTTTTGAAAAATCAAAAATGCTCACCCAAACCCCAGCCAACGAAGATTATTTTTTTATTCCGAAGGCACGCAATTCGCCCATCAAGCAGAGTTTTTCTCAAGTGCAAGGGCTGCCCGAAAAACTCAAGATTTTTCGAATCGCGGGAAGTAAGTATTGGCAGGTGCGTTTTTTCAACCACGGCAAGTACATTGCTAAAAGTTTGAAAACGACAGAGAAGCGAGAGGCTGAGTTGTTAGCGCAGCATTTTTATGCGGATCTAAAAATGCGTGGTGTTGTGAATGAACGAGGCGTTCTGCCAGTGTTGGATGAGATGTCAGCCTACATAGAAAATCAGCGGCTTTTGCATGATTTGATTCAAGAGGTGTTGGCGACTGAGCAAGAGCGTTTGTGTCGAGATGAGATCACGCTGGGGTCATTTTTGATGACCAAAGGTCGTTTGGAAGGGTTGGTGTTTGACTTCTTAAAGACTTGCACTTTGAGGCAAATCAAGACCGAAACGATGGAGGCATTCGTTAGTTTTTTAACTGAGAAAAAGCTGGCGCCGCCAACAATTGTTGGCTACATCGCGTTGATGAGAAAGCTGTTGCGCTTGTTGCTGCGTAAAGAGTTGATCGATAAACATCCGCTATTTCCAAAGATCAAATCACCACCCAATTCGCGTGGCGCGTTCACGGTGACCGAATACCGCGCTATTTTGAGGAGAGCGAAGACGCTTCGAGGTGTAGCGTTTACGAATTGGGGTGATGGCAAGCGTCCTTGGATCAAAAAGAAATACCAGCAAATGCCCGAGTCCATGAACGCCCTGATTCGTTTCATGGTCTATACATTTGTCAGACCCGGTGATATTCGACAACTTAAAAATAAACATGTTGAGGTGGTGAAAGGCAGTTTCAATTATTTGCGACTGACACTGCCTGAAGTTAAGCGGCACAAAGCGCCGATGGTTAGCTTGCCTTCTGCGGTGGGTATTTACGAACGAGTTTTGCAGCGACAAAAAGAGCAGGGGTTTGGCCTGCCCGATGACTATGTGTTCTTTCCAGAAGAACGAAACCGACGGTTGATGCTTGACATCATCGGCTGGTTGTTCAATTGGATTTTGAAAGAGTTAGATCTCAAGCAAGGGCCGCATGGCACGGAGCGAACGCTTTACAGTTTCCGGCATACGGCCATCACGTTTCGATTAATTTATGGCGGCAACATTGATTTACTGACCTTGGCTAGAAACGCGCGCACATCCGTCGAAATGATCGAGAAGTTTTATGCCAGCACGCTGTCAGCAGAGATGAACATCGCTTTGCTGCATGGCAAGCGCTGATCTTGATTTCAGCCTAACGACCGAATACGCTCCACATGCGCCAACAACGAACGCATGGCCACAGGCCACAAGCGTGGTGGCACATCGTCGTAGGCTTGTCTGACCCAATCGTCCATGCTGCCTTCAGGGTGTTGTTGCATCACCTTCAAAATTTTGGCTTCGCGTTTGAGGCGATGCGCTTTGAGGTGCGTGATGCACGCACGCGCATCATGCGGCTCATTCCACAGGTTGCCCAGCACATAGCCGTGGGCGGGCAGGATGAAGTCGATGCGGTCTTGTTCACATGCGGCCAAGAGTTTGTCGAGCGAGTTCAAGTAGTCGTGCATGTTGCCGTCGGGCGGGTCGATGACGGTGGTGCTGCCGTTGAGCACGTGGTCGCCGCTGAACAACAAGCCATCTTCTTCGAGCACCAAGCACAGGTGGTTGGCTGCGTGGCCAGGGGTGTGGATGACGCGCAATGTGTGCGTGGCATCTTTGCCTTGCAACACCAAACACTCACCATCATCTAGCTCGCGGTCAGGGGTGAAGGCACTGTGCGCGCGTGCGGTGGGCTGTGAGGCGAGTCCCAAGATGGGTGGCTTGTGGCCGTGCTGTTCACACAAGGCTTGAAGCGGGGCCGCACCGGGTGAGTGGTCAGGGTGCGAGTGGGTGCACACGATGTAGCGAATGTTGCCGCCCGCAGCACGCCACAAACGGTCTAGGTGTTCGGTGTCAGCGGGGCCGGGGTCGATGGCTGCGTAGCCCGTGTCTGGGTCACCCACCAAATAGCTGTTGGTGCCAGG
>JACCDG010515389.1_pt1 | contig 25852 bp, 34 predicted proteins | sample 7442471 | NCBI WGS metagenome assembly JACCDG01 (sample SAMN15323444, study PRJNA562643) | freshwater metagenome | isolation source: river surface water | place: USA:Blue River Watershed | collected 2017-08-17 | reverse complement strand
AGGCGGTTGCGTCGCGCGTCGGTGTGTACGTCGGATCGAGCAGGTTCGCGCGCGCCTGCGCCGAGATAAATTCGGCGTTGAGGATATCCCAGTCGAGACCCATCGCATTCATCAGGTCTTCGAACCAGCCGTCGAGTTGCTTGTATTTCGCGGGCAGGTTGAGGAACGCGGCCGAAGGACCCGCCGAGCCGCTCGAGCCGTATCCGCCGATCATGCGTCCACCGCGCCGAGTTGGCAGGTTGCCGCCGAGACCGTGACGAGCGACGACGCGATCGTCGGCGAGAGGAATTCGATCAAGAGCACGTAGCCGCGCGGCGTGACGGTGCTGTCATCGGCCCACGGCGCGGCCATCGTCGCGGTGACGCTCGTCTGTCCGAGCGTGGTCACAACGGCCGTAGCGGCCTCGTCGCCGTCGACAGCGCCGGCTGTGGCCGGCATCGCGAACAGGCGCATGGAGCAGTCGACGGCGCCGACGTCGACGGTTGCGGTCAGCGACACGGATCGCACGTAGCGGTTGAGTACGGTCTCGATGCGGTGCTCTCCCGGGCGCAGCGTCATCGGAACGCCGCCCGCCACGAAGAGCCGCCCCGTTGGGCCGACGTTGCCGCGAAGAGTAATCACGGCGTCACCACCAGGACCGACGGCGCTGTGCTAGTCAGGTTCGCGTACGGCAGCGTGTACCAGTTGGCGAGCGCGCGATCGTCGGACGTGAAAAACGGCACCGCGGTGGGCGATGCGGTTGTGCCCTCGAAAACGCGATCGAGCGTCAGCGTCGTCGACGTCGGAATGGCCGTCACGAGGTACGCGCGGCCATCGGCAGCGCTGTACAGGAACGTTTGGCCGGCGACCATGTTGGCCGAGTCGGCTGCGTTGCACACGGCGCCCGTCGAGCCGTTCGTGAAGTCGATCGCGTTGGCGCTCGTGCGGAAATCGGTGCCGCACGCGACGCGGCCGTTGATCTCGTAGACGCGATCCACGCCGTCGGCGGCCTCGGCTGCGTCTGCCATGTCGGCGACGTAGATCGGGCGTCCGTTCGGATACGCGACGAGGTCCCACGGGTAATTGTCAGGGGAGAGATAGGTGTTGAGCTTGGCCGAGACCGCGGCGATGACGGCCGAGCTCGAGAAGCGCGAGGATTTGACGACGAGGCACGCAGGGGTCGCCCCGGCGCTCGTGAGGGAGAGGAAGGAGACGGGCGTGTCGATGATGGTCGCGCCGAAGAACGAACGGCCCTGGAGGTCGCGCACGACGGCTGCGCGCTCGGAGGCCGTGACCGCGCTTGACGTCGTCCACGTCGGCGACAGCAGCGCGATCGTGACGTATCCCGCGGTAGAGGTGGTCAGGTTGACGTTGGACTTGGCGCGGGCGCGACCGAGATCGCCGAGCTGCTTGCGCGCGAATTCGGCGTAGTCGTCCGCGGTGCAGGCGACATCACGCACGGCAAACGCATCAGGAGCGCGCAGCACGGCTTCTGCGGCGGTCTCTTGATCGGAGCCACCTGCGGCGTCGGTCGTGTTGGTCACGGTCGACACGCCGGGCGGGGACGACTGGAGCGACGTCAGGGTATCGCTGCCTGCGTTGGTCTCGGCGCCCGTGGTGGTCGCTTGCGCGGGCGCAGAGCCGACGATCGCGCCGACATTCCACGCCTGACCCGAGACCGTCGACGCTGCGTTCGCGGTGAGCGTCAGCGAGGTCGTCGATGCAACGGAGGCGATCGTGTACCAGGTGCCGTTGACCGCGCGAATCTGGTAGCCAACCCATGCGGAGCCGGTGACGAACGTGGTGCCGACGCCGGTAACGGCATCACTGCCCGCGGTCATGGAGATCGTGCCAGCCGGGATGAGGTAGCCGCCGATAGTCAGATCGGCCGTCGTCGCGAATACGATGTCGCCGTCCGCGGTCGCGACTTCGGTGCCCGCCGAAACGATCGTGTCGTTTGCCTGCGGCGCCGAGAGCGTGAACTGCAGCGTCGTGGTCGCGGCGGTGGCGTCGAGCAATTGCACGTTGACCAGCGCGGCAACCTTTTGGAGCACCGCGCGCGGCCAGTTGTTGAGCTGGTAGATCAACGCGTCGTAGAGCGCGCCGTTGGCCTCGAGTAGAACGACTTGCGGACTGCCGTCGCTGCGATCGGAGAGCTCGTCCGGGAGCGACGTGATCGCTTGCGCGGTGACGAGGTCGCCGTTGCGCGCGTCCAGCGTTGGGTTCGGGACCGTCGCCATCAGGGGCCTCGGAAATAGGGGTAGGTCAGCGTGCGTACGTCAGCCTCGCCAACGGTGCGGTATTCGATCACGTAGTCGTGGCGGCCGTTGCCTTGGTCCTGCACGTCGACGTTGACGATCTCGCCGCGCGGCTCGTGGTCGCGCATCTGGTCGGCGAGTCGCTCTTGCTGGACGTGCGGATCGGGCGGCTCGAACAGTGCCGTAGCGGCGCCGAAGTCGGGCTGCATGACACGCTCGCCGGGGACGGTGTCGAGAATCGCCGTGATCGACTGCGGCACGATCGCGGCGCCCGACACGAGCACGAGGCGCCCGCGCTCGATTTGCAGCGGATACGCGATCGACTGGCCGAAGAAGCCGGCGTCAGCGGGCGGTTTCGGCAGCGCCATCAGTCGTTACCTCGCAACTTGACGTGTTTGGAGAGCGCCTTGGTGTCGCTCGACTTCGCGGCGACTTCGGCACCGTCGGCGGCTTGGGCCTTGGCGCCAGCTAGCGCGGTCGTGGTTGCGACAGGAGAGCCGCTTACGCCTGTCACTGGCCCACCACCGGAGGGCGCGGTAAAGCCGCCTGCTAGATGAGTGTGAGCATCGAAGTCGGCCTTGAGTTGATTGAACTGCGCGACGAGGTGATTCAGCAGCCCCATCGCAGCAAGGCCCAACACGGCCGGTTCCGTGGCGCGCTTCTTCGTCTTCTTCTGCGGGTGCCAGCCGTAGAACCCGCGGCTCGCGTCGCCGTCGACGAAGCCGACAATGATCGCATCGTCTTTCTCGGGTAGCGACTCGGTTGATCCCGGCCAGAAGGGAACGAGCCAGTCGGTCACGTCGTCGCCCTCGAAGCCGAAGAGCTTTGCCTTGACGCGCCCGAGGCCATCACTCTCAACTTCTTTGACCACGCCGTAAACGAAGCCGTAGTACCGCCCTTCGCGCTCGTCCTTCGACATCGTGCCGGCCGCGAGCGCTTCGATCAGGTCGTGCACGGCTAGACTCCTGTGGTCGACGTCTGAAACGGCACGAATGTCGTATTGGCTTCCGATGCCGCCTGCTCGCCGGTCGAGCGCTGCGCTTTGATCGTCGTGCTACTGAACCCGTCGGCGGGCACGAGAACATGGTGAATCGTCTCGGGCTCCCAAAGGCCGTCCAGCTTCGGACCCCAGCCCGAGAGCTTGACGAGGTTGCGGAGTGAGATGTCATGCAGCGGAGGCGATACGATCGTGAGCGAGTCTTTGCGCTTTTTGAGCAGATCGACTTGCGGCGACCACTTCACGCCTTGACCGTCTTCCGAGTGCGCGCCGTTCGACGAGCCAACGCTCATGGTCGGGTTGCGGCCCTCGCGCTTCGACGCGTTGCCCTTTGACTGCGCGCCGCTTGCCGCCTTGACTGTGCCGTCGTTCTCAAACGCGACCTGAGACGTTTGTACGTCGCCGCCTTTGCCTGGGCCTTTGATGTGCTCGATGCTTCCCTCGAGGCGAAACAGCGGCACATCCGGCGTGATCGTCGTGCCGTACTGCACCGACGCGGCCTTGCGAATCTGAATGCGCTTCTTTTTGTCGGCGTAGACCTCGATGCCGTCGGTCGCGAGCGCCGCTGTCATCGTGTCCCAGTCCGACGCGCTCGGCGGCATCGCCACGACGGACATGCGCCGCACGAGACTGCCGAGGATGTTCGTATCCTGCACGAGCTCTAGCCCGTACTCGTCGGCGACCTTTTTGGCGAACTCCGCAGACGTCAGGTTGGTGAACCGCTTGATGCGCTTCTTTCGCCGCATCTCGATCGAGTAGTCATGCGCCGCGACGGTGAGCGACTTGTTGTCAGGCCATCCCGTATCCATTCGCGTCAGCTTGCCCGCGAACACGAGCGTGGCCGGCGCGTCGGGGTTGCCCGGCTTGCCCATGTAGAACGAGACCGGAACGTCGGCATATGCCGGGTCGGGCAGTTCGTTGAAGATCTTTCGATCCGGATCTGAGATGCGCGCCGTCAGAAACGAAATGCGCTGCTTCTCCTTCTTGAGCTCGCACTCAACCGACAGGATGCGATGATCGTCAGCCGACCACGACCACTCGCGCGATGCAGCGCGTCCCGTGGTCGGCGCGTTGATGACGAGCCGAAACGGTTGCGCCATCGGCTACTCGATCGCCTGCAACGCGGGGATCAAGAGCAGCGTTCCCGCGGGGACTTCGTCGAGGTCCAAGATCCCGTTGTATTCGGCGATCTGGCGCCAGCTCTCGGAGTTGTAGCCTTCCTGGTACTCGCGCGCGGCGAGAAACGGAATCGTTTGGTCGCCGACGACGGTGACGCTGCGACTGCGCTTGTTCGGGTCGACGAGCTGCGACGTCCCGAGCCGCGAGTAGATGGACTGCGCCATGGGTCACCCCTTCGACGTGCGCGCGCGAATCGTTTTCATCGTGAGCCGCACTTGCGCCTGACGGACGCTGCCGTCTTCGTTGTGGATCTTTTCCTCGACGTCCTTGCTCGTGATACGGACGCGGTCGTAGCGCTTGCCCCACGAGAAAATCAGATCGGGCGGCTGGCCGTTGCGTCCCTTGGCCATGAACTTGTCGAGCTTCTCGAGCGCGTCGTCGACCGTGCCCTTGTCCTTATGGAACATGCAATCGGCCGAAATTTCCTCGGGCGGATTGCGCAGCCATTCGATCGGCGCCGGGGCGCTGGTCGGGTAGTTCCCGGTCCAGTCTGCAAGTGCCGCGTTGACGTCGCCATACATCGGGTGACGCGTACGGTGCAGCGTCGCCGGGTTCAGGTCGAACGTCAGTTGCTCGACGCTGCCGTCAACGGGACGCAGAGAAGCCTTGAACGCCGCCATTACCGCGCGCCCCCCGGCGCGGCACCGCCCGCGGTCGCGACGGATACGCTGCGCACCAAGCGCTCACGAAGAGCAGGCAAGATCGAATCGACAAGCTGGTCGGCGCGCAGGCCAGCCCCGCCTTGCAGGACGATGCTGCCGATATTGATCGGCATTTTCTCTTGTGACGCCTGCGCAACGGCTGCTTGTCCTGCATCGCTCGCGAGAAAGTCGACCGCGGCGCCAGCGGTGCTACCGAGTTGGCCCATTAGGTCGCCGAACGGGTCGCGGCTGACATCACGAAACCCACCCTTATCGTCCGCGAACTGAAGCGAACCGCGACGCATCGTCGCCTTGCTGGCGCGCGCGTAGCCCGTGCCGAAGTACTTCGCCGCAACAGGATCGACGGGATTCGCGTCAGCGTGTTTCTTGAGAATTTGATCGGTATGGTCGCTTTGATCTTTCGCGAGCCACATCAGCGCGGCGGTCGGAGCAGCGACTGCCGCGATTGGACCAGCAATGCCGGCGAGCAAGGATCCGAGTCCGCGACGACCAGCGGCCTTACCTGCCGCCGCAGCGCCGCCTGCAAGCTCAGGAATGAGCGATCCGCCCTGATTCACGACAAACACAGGCGTGACGCCCGCGGGGACGCCTGGAATTCCCGCGCCTGCGATTGCGCCGCCGATGCCGCCACCACCCAGGGCGCCTTTGACGGCGCCATACGTGCGCAGGGCCGCATAGGCGCCACCAATTAGCATCAGCGTCGTCTTGTTGCGCTCGATGATGTCAAACACTGTTGGCAGCGTCGTCGCAATCTTGACGAGCCCCGAGACCGTGGTCGCGAGCGCCGACGAGATGCCGTCGAGTGTCCGTTTCCCTTGCGGGCTCGAGAGGTAGTCCTGAAACTTCTTTGCGAGATCTCCGCCCTTGCCGATTTCTTTGTTGAGCTTCTCGAAGACCGAGAGGCCGATGTCGCCGATCGTGCGATCGATCGTGGCGCCGACCGAGCGCATCTGGAAGTCGAACGACTTGGTTGCGTCGGCCGCAGCGCTCTCACTTTGACCAGTGCGATCCAAAAGCAATTCGAGCCCGGAGCCTGTGCCTCTATCGCCCTTCTTGATACCAAGCCTCTTCGCCGCTTCGGGCCCGGCCGCTTCGTAGAGCTTTCCCTTTTCAAGCGCAGCCGCGATCTTCTTCGACTCGACGCGATTGAGACCGAGCGCGCCCGCGAGACGGCGAAAGCCTTCGGAGCCGGTGCCCGCTTCCGCGACGATCCGACCGAGATTCTCCGGGTCCTGTTCGGGATTCAGCTTGAGCAGGCGCTCGAAAATCTTCGAACCCGTGTCGAACGTCTGCTTGCGAATCGCAGCGGCCTGCGCTTCGTTGAGCTTCTTGCCCTTGAAGCGCGTGCCCGCTTGGACGTCGTTCGTCGCGTCGAAGATCTCGCTGAGGCCAGCCGTAACAGGATCGTCGTCGAAGCCCGCGCGCTGCGCGATTGCGGAGCCCATATCGCCAACCAGGCCGGCATTTGCACCGAAACGGCGTCGCAGCTTATTCGCGGCCATGAAATCGCCGCGACCCTCGCTCAAGATCTTACGACCGACCCCGAACGCGGCAGCACCAACCGCGGAGCCGACCAGCAGTGTCTTGAGGTTCAGGAACTTTGATTTGAACCCGTCGATCTTGGCGTTAATTCCCGTGATGCTGCGATCGACCTGCCCAAACGCCGACTTCATGGCGCCGCCCGCGGATTGCGCAGCAGAGCCAAGCGAACGCATTGCGCTGCCCGCGGCGCCGAGGCGCTTCAGCATGTCGTCGAGTCCGCGAGTCTGAGCCGTGATGACTTTTTGGGTCTTCTCGACTTCCTTCTGAAGCTTTGAAGCACCCGCAGCGACCTGCGGAGACTTCTCGGGTGTGACTTTGAGCTTGAGCTCGACAGTCTTCGACGAGGTCGTCATCAGGTCACCCGAGTTTTACGGTTTGCTCTGGCTGCAAATGCGAGATGACAGCGACTGCCATCGGCCAATCCATCGCGAGGAATTCGCTCCACGTCGGACGCGCGCGCACGGCAATCTTCTCGATCCACTGCCAGAGGCGCTCTACTTCAAAGGGCCGGCACTACCAGCTTGTCGCAGCGCCGAGATGGCGCCGTTGATGGCTTCGCGCATCGCCTTGACGTTCTCTTCGAAAACATTCTGCGCTTGCTCGAGCACCAGGATCGCGTCACCCGGCAGCATCGGCTTTTGGAATTTCGAAGCACGTTCCTGCTCGGTCGCATTGACGTGATCAATAAACGCATCGAAGTCGATCTGATCCCACTCGCGAATCTGCCCGATCGTGAGTCCAGGCTTGCCGTCAAACGACAACACCCGGCGCGCAAACATGTCGACGGTCAAGTTGATCTGGCTCTTGTGGGCCGCCTGCGCGTCGAGCTGCTGACCCACCGAGAGCGGCTTCCACGTAATCGCCTTTTGCGACAGCGGCAGCGTGAAATCAAACATTACAGCAGGTCCTTGACCGCGAGCACGAGCGTGATGTTTGCCACACTGTTGTCGCCGCTGGTGCCGCCCGGGATGTCGAGCGAGACCGGCTTGCACGGCCCATAGGTACGGCTGTCGATGACGGCGCCGATCTGATTGAGCATGCGCTTGGTCACCGACCGTTGCGACTGGTCAGCGCCACTGCGGGCTGCCTTGTACCATTCGATCAAGTCGTTGTCTCGACTCGGATCGAAGGCGCGGGTGAGCGTAATGTTGTCGGTCGACGTGGTGCCGAGAAGCTTGTCGGCCGTCGTCGCGCCCGCGGGCGTGTAGTCAGTGACGGCGGTCTGAAGCGTGCCACCGGAGATCGTGTCGAAGTCGCCGAACGTCGAGAACGACGCCACGATTTTGTGAGAAAGAAGCGGCTCAGCCATAGGGTCTCCTTACGGGCGAGTCGCGAACGCGCCCGGCGCCGCGACGAACAGGTTGAAGCGGATTTGCTCGGCGTTCGTGGTCGGCTTGATGACGACGTCGACGACGACCTGGCCCTGCGACAGCGTGTTGACGGTGTTGTTGCCGTCGTCGCAGAAGACGAAGTACGCGTCAGTGGGCTTGAGGTCTTTGCCGGGCTCGCTGCCGTAGAGAGCGCCGACGCTGAGTAGACCTTGCAGGAACACGCTGCAGTCGCTCTTGAGGCGCGAGAACAGCCGGCCGCGCGAGTCGATCGGCTCCATCGCGACGGCGTTGCCGATCTCGAGCAGCGTCGCTTGGATCATTTTGACGGTGCGCATCACGTTCGACTGGCGATACCGGTTGTCAGCCGACAACGTGCGGAGGCCGAACGCGTAGATCCCCTTGTTGCCGCGAATGCAGTTGATGAACGAATCAGCGAGCGTGTTGACCACGTCGTCGTCGATCTTCTCCATGCCGTTCGACTGGCGCTCGACGTCGATCGCGCCGTAGATCGGATGCGTCACGCCAGCGGCCGACTTGTGCGGCCCGCCGTAGTCGCGATCCATGCGCGCCTGCATGCCCATGACGTAGCCGACGGGGTCGACGAGCAGCGTGCCGCCCGTGTTCTCGTCGCTCTGGAGCATCTGCGGCCAGTAGTACATGCCGTCACCGGCGCTCGTGGACTTGTCGGTAACAACGGAGCTCTGATCGAGCGCCGACGGGCCGCCGAGGTAGGCGACGCGGTTGTAGGTAGCAGCGTGCGCGAGCAGTGCCGCGCGGCTCGTCGAGTCGTACTTGCCCGGGAAGGCGACCATGCCAGAGCCCAGCGTCTTGTCCGCCTCGAAGCACTTGAGGCCCGTGCGCGCGCCAGTGGCCGCGGTCGTGCCGATGTAGTTCGCAGACGTCGCCGCATAGGCGTCGGCCGTGCCCTGCGTGCCGGGCGAGTTGCCGAGCTTGCTCTGCGCGGCCGTGACCGGAAGCTGAAGGCCAGCCGGCAGCGTGATCGTGACGAGCTCGGAGCGGCGCGACGCATCGGCCGCATCGGCCGCGGTTGCAATCTCCCAGTATTCGACGATCGCGGCGCGCGCGAACTCGACGCGGATTTGCACGAAGCCCGTACCCTTGACCGGCGACGGGTTCGTCACCGTCACGAGTGTGGTACCGCCGTGCGCGCCGAGCCACTTCGACGTAATCGCCGTGTTATTGACGGTCGCGTCGGGGAAATTCTTCGTCGCGGCCGTCGGCGGAGAGGCCGTCTGCGTCGCGCGTACGACGTACGCGATACCGGGCGAGCCGCTGCCCTTGTTCTCGAAGAACGCTTTGACGCCGTAGTAGCCCTGCACCACGTCGGCGCTGGTCTCATAGCTCCAGGTGTCGGCCGCGGTACCGGCCGCCAGCGTCACGAGCCGATCGAGCCCACCGAAGTAGCGGAGGAATTGCCCGAACGACGCGCAGCGCTTGACGACGCCGACTTCGCCACGGGGCGCCTGCACGACAAAGAAGCCGCTCGAATACCCGACAACGGGAATCTGCGACGGACCGACCGACTGGGTCGTAACCGTAGAACCAATGACCGCCATTGCGGCTCCTGTGTGGCTAGGTGACGGTGACGGTCGCGGTGCCCGCGACGCCGTTTGCCGTCAGAGTGATCGTTGACGTGCCGGCAGAGACGCCGGTCACGAGTCCAGTTGCGGAGACGGTCGCGACCGCTGGCGTACCGCTCTGCCAGGTGCCGGTCGTCGTAAAGTTGCGCGTGCTGCCGTCGCCGTACGTGCCGATGCCGGTCAGCTGACGCGTCGCCGCGGTTGCGAGCGTGAACGCCTGCGGAACCGGCGCGACGCGGTGAAGCTGCGCGGACAGCGGCGTGGAGGCGAGCGGTTCGCCATCGGCGCCGATGCCAGAGACTGGATCGGTGACGGAGCGGCCGGTGTAGATGAAGTCCGCGTTGGCGTCGGATAGCTCCGTGCCCGTGCGCATCCCGAGGATGACCGAGTGCGCCTGCGCAAACTGCCGCCACTCGAGTCGCGTGCTGACTGAAAGCGCGATCTGCACCTCGGCGACCGCGTACGGCCAGCCAGGGATCTCGATCGTGCGCCCCGTGGTCAGCGTAGGGCCGCCGTAGTTCGCGATCGACGCGAGGCCTTCCATGCGCGAGCAGCCGCGATTGGCAAGCTTCTCGGGCTCGAACCAGCTCACGAGCTCCTGTGTCTTGACGTCGACGTAGAGCCCGCGCGTCGCCCAGCAGAACTGAAACAGATCTTGGAGCGTCTGCCGTAGCACCTTGCCGGCGTCGAGTTCGCGGAACGATGAGACCTTCAGCGCGCCGCGCGCGCGGATGTTCATGATCGCGTTCTCGTCGCCGTCATCCGCGACAGAAAAATCACCCGTCGACAGCATGAGGAACGGCAGTACGCCATCCGAAATCGTCTTGGGGTCGACCATCGCGGTCGAGACCGTGAGGAACCCGCCCAGTGTCAGCGGACGCCCTTGCAGCGCCTTCTCGAGCGCTTCGAACACGAGCGGAAACGTCGGCTCAATGCTCGACAGCCGCCGATCGACGCGGTCCTTTGCGTAGACGTTCTTGGCGGTCATTGGGCCACGTAGTCGAGGAGCGACTCCGCAAGTAGCGACAGTTCGGACTCGGCGCGGACGTCGAAGAAGTTTCGCGTCGGGTCGTTCCACGCGGCCTTGAGCGCGTCGAACTCGGACGCGAACGAGATCGAAACCTCATTCGGCCCGCTGACGACGGGCATCATGCCGCCGAGCATCAGACCCGTTGCGGTCAGCGTCGGCGTGTTGACCCAGCCTTTGCGGATCTTGTACTCGGCGTACCTCTCTGAGTACGGCGCGAACGGATTGCCGTCTGCGTCACTGCCCGCTTTGGTGCGAAGCAGGATGATCGCGATCGCGTCCCATCCGAGTTGAATCAGCTCCGCTTCCGAGAGCGTCGTCAGTTCGTCCGCAATCTCGCCGAGACGGTCGGCGATCTCTTGCGGTAGAATCGACGTCATCGAATCACCCTCGAATAAACGGACGCGGCATCGGACGATCTTTCTCCGATTCGGAGAACGAACCCGAGCCGTCAGAGTCAAAGTCGACCGCGATCACTTCGCTCTCAAAGAGCGAGTTGGCGCGCCCGAGGTAGTACCGGGCCTTGCTCGCCAACACGCTGTCGTCTCCACCCTGCGTGTTGCTGGTGAAGTAGACGAAGTGCAAGAACCAGCAGACGACGCAGTCTTTGAGTCGGTCTTGACTGCGAGGCGAGAGCCGGCCGAGTGAGAAGTTGCGCGGCGCGATCTGATGCGAGCGAAGCCGCCGCTCGAGCTCGTCCATCGCGAGCCCCCACTGCACGTCCCAGTCGTATTTGCGGTTGCCCTGTGCGTCGACACGCGGGCGCACGTTGTCGAGATCGGCCTCGTAGCGAAGAGCGTCCTCGTCGCGCGCAAAGCGCAGGTCAGTAGGCATTCGTCGGATCGCCCGTGATGACGATGCGGACGTTTGCGGTCTGCGCAGCTCCCGCGATTGGCTCAAGGTACAGCGACGTGACCTGAACGGTCGCGATGTAGCAGCACTGATCGGGAGTCGGCGCGCCCAAGTACGTCGGCGACACCGCGCCCGGCGACATCGTCAGTTGCGTTGCGCCCACGCCGTTGATTCGCACCTTGACCGGGTAGTCGCTAAAGATCGCGATGCCGTAACCGGTCGTGATCGGCGCGATCGGAACCTGCGTGTCAGCGGCTCCGGGCACGACGCGGACGACGGCCTGAAACACTTCGTTGTCCGCGGTCTGCCACGTCGTGATGCGACGCCGATACGCGATTTGATCCTGCGAAGAGTCGTCGGCTACGACGACCTCCGCGTCAATCCTGCGGTATGCCATTTGAGAACCTCGCTCCGGACTTGAACCGGCATCTCTCGGGAGGAGACGGACCGAGCGCTCTGCCGTGTTGAGCTATCGAGGTAGAGCCCGGCCCGAAATGGCGCCGGGGTTGATGGTTGTGATTACGCGACGAGAACGCAGCGCAGATAGAGCGTCGCGGCTTCGTCGGTCGAGGCGGTGCGCGTGCGCACCACGCGAACCGTCGCGCCTGCGGCCAGATCTTGATTGGCCGCCGTGAGCGTCGCGTACTGGATGCGCGTACCGGCCGCGACGTTGATGCTGATCGCGTCCGTGATGTTGTTCGCGGTCGCGCCGTTCATGACCTGGAGCGAGCCCGCGCCGCCACCAGCACCGGTGCCCTTGTTGCCGAACACGTCGACGACGCGGCACTTGGGCAAGCCAAGCGTGGTGAAATCGACGTTGCCGGTGGTGCCTGCGGGGACGTCGAGACGAACGACGAAGTCCGGAGTCGCCGAGGCGGATACGATCTTACCGTCCGGATCGTTGCTGATGGTTTTCGAGTAGACATCGAACGGCATGACTAGCCGCCTTCCTGCGGCTTCTTAGCCGCGGTTTTCTTTTTGTCGTCGACGATCGCGCTCTTGATCGAGCCGTCTTCGTTGCAGAAGCCGACCTTGATCGCCTCGTCCTTCGAGAGCAGTTGCGGCGCGAAGTCGCGAACCGCCTGACGCGACATCTCGTCCGGCAGATCGACGTACGAGCCCGGCTCGACGACGCAAAACCCAACGCCGACGACGCCGAGCGTGAGCGCGCCCTGCACAAACGGACGTTCCCCACCGCCGAAGCTCGGCGGAACCGGGATCGTGTCCTTGCCTTCGACGGGCGGGGCGGACAAGCCCTTTGCGGCGTCGACGTGATAGTAGCGAGCCATTGCGTTCTCCTTACTGGACGTCGGCCAGCACGCCGTGCGCATTGCGCGACGTCAGCTTGAGGCCGATCTTGGCGGTGTAATCCCACTCGGTCGCGTAGCCGACGCGACCGCGCGGCACCTCCTCGAACTGGAGGTTGGCGATCGGCCCCATGGTCTGCTCGATCGCTTGCGCCGCACCCGCGTCGTGCAGGGTCATGCGCGGCCCGGGCGGCTCGAGATAGAGCAGCTCGAGCTCGTCCGAGTTGAGGAAGTAGATCACGTTGTTCGCGTTGGTCTGCGCCGTGTCGGTGCAGTCCGGCGACTCGACGAAGTAGACCCCGGCCGTCGCCCAGTAGAAGTGGCGGAAGCCGTCCATGTTGATGTTCCCGCCGACCGTGCGAACCGTGCCCGGGTTGAGCACGAGCTTTTCCGGACCCGCGTTCGGGCCGGTCATTGCACCGGGCGCGATCGGGATCTGGAGATACGGATCGAACAGACCCTCGATCACGTCCATCAGCGCGGGCGTGGTGACCGCGATGTTCGGCCGACCCGCCTTCGACGCGGTCGCGATGACGCGGACCGTCTGCTTCATGAGCGGGATCGTCAGCGAGCGCAGAACGCCGCCGTTTGCGACCACGGTGGAGGCCCACTGTGAATACGTACCGGGCGCAATCGTCGCGTACGTGCCAGAGGCCGCGCACGCGGTCGAGAGACCGACGAACTGGTTCGCCGAGCCGGTGCCGGTGAAGATCTGCTGCTCGCAGAGCTTGAGCGCGGCGCCGACGGCGTCGAGCCGCTGCTCGTTGTACATGTCATTGAACGTGTTGTAGTCGGCGCTGATGCCAGCCGACGGACCGCCACGCCAGTAGATGTCGTCGGTCAGCTTCGCAGGCGCGCCGATCGAGCCGTACGCGAGCGACGCAGAGACCGGCTGATCGCTGGTGGCCGTGATGAACGCGCCGCCGTCGAGCGACGGGTTACCTGCGGCCTGACCGCTGAACTTCGGCGTCCAGGTGATGTTGGGGCCGGTGTTGCCCTGCTTGAGGCTGCCGAGCATCGACAGGAGTCGAAGGATCGGCGTCTTGCGCTGCGTCTGCGTGACCTTGCGGCGGTACACGGTCGACATCGACGCGCCCATGTCGGCGATGGAGAAAGTAGCCATTTCTGTTTTGTCCTTTCGGGTCTGTTACCGACGGACGAGAGACGTGCTCAGCGTTTGGGAGTGCGTTCGGCCTCGGCCGCGATCGCCTGCGCCTTGTAGGCCTCGGCTTGATCGGGTCGCGACTTCTGCAAGATCTCGTAGAGGCCCGGATTGAAGGCGACGCCGCCGTTGTCGACGCGCTGCGCTTGCGGCTGCGCGCCAACCGATCGCGCCACGCCATTGGACGGCATATTGGAAACGCGCGACTGCTGGACCACGGACTTCAATTCGCCGTCAAACAGCGCCTTGATTCCGTCGTCGAGCGGCTTGTAGTCCTCGGCGCCATAGGCGTCCGCGAACTTCAGCATCGTGACACCCTCGCGATCGACCACTCGCTTCTGCGCGTCGTAGAGTGAATCCACGATCAGCTTCAGAAACGGGCTGTCAGCGCCGATCTTCGACGCGATTTTCTCGCGTAGATCGCCGCGCATGCGAGCGTCCTTGGCCTTCGACTGCTCCTCTTGGAGACGCTTTTCGAGATCCTGGCGCGCTTTGCGCTCGGACTCGATCATCTGCTTGAGCGTTAGTTTCTCGCCGCTGTCGGCGGATTGCTGCTCTGGTGTCGCAGGCTGCTTGCCATTCATCATCTGCTGGATTGCGTCCAGCATCTGTTGCTGACTCGCTGCCTGCTTCTCCTCAATGCGCCGATCGCGAGCCGAAAGCGCTCGATTGATCGCTTCGTTGACCTGCGCCATTGAGAGCCCGCCAGCTTCCGCGCTGCCGGTGCCGCTTGCAGAATTTCCGGATCCTGCCGCCGCGTTTGCAGGCGTACCGCCGCCTGCGAGCGCATCGCTCGACATCTGTGCTTCCTTTCGGTCGTGGCTTGAGAGAAAGCGGCAAGCGCGAGCGTGCGCCTGTCGCTGAGGCCGGGATGCCGTTCCCGGGAGACGCTAGTAAACGAGCTCGCAGACCGCGACCTGGATGGTTCCGGCCACTGCGACCTGCAAGTGATAGAGAGTGGTGTCCGTGCTGCGCATCGCGATGTACTCGACGACGTTGGCAGGGAGCAGGATCATGTCCGCGGGACCCGTGAAGCTGCCTGAGAGGCCCGAGGGACCGATCGCGTAGTAGGTCGCGTTCGTCGCCGACAGACGTAGCGTCACGCCAAGGGACGCGCCGCCAGGGAGCGCCACGGACGCGACAGCGGCGCCGGTCGTTGCTTGCGCAACACCCGACGCGGTCGAGCGCGGACGAAGCTGTACGGGATTCGGAAACGCCATCGCTTACCCCTTGTCGTCCGCCGACTCGGGGACGAGGATCTTTTTGTCAATCAGTCGCTGCCGCATGGACGGCGTCATTGCAGTCGAACTGCACAAACAATTTGGGTGGGCCGGCGCATGTGCGATCTTCCGCGCCTTCTTCCCGGCGTAGACAGTCCATGTCCCGTCCATGTCGCGCATCGAGCCGTGAAGCGGCATGCAGACCGGGCACGGATACGAGCCGTTGTGAATCCAGACCTTCTTGAGCGGGCCGATCTTCTTCTGCGTCTGCCGCATCACTTGCTGCTTGGCGACGCCGTACGCCTCGGCAACTTCGGTCCTGACCAGTCGCTCGCCCTGTGACTTGCTCATGTCGCCGACGGTGTCGCGGACGCGCTTGACGATGGCGTTCGTGCTGTCGCCAATGCGGAGGCCCATGAACATCTCGCGCCGCGCGCCGTTGATTGCGTCCATGCCGTAGCGGTCGAGCGAAGACTTGAACTGCTCGGCAAGTAGCTCGTGGAGCGGGTCGACCATCTCGCGCTGCGCCAGCATCGACACCGGGAACGGCTGCGCTTCGATCGCCTTGGCCACGAAGTTCCATTCGTCGCCGAAGTGCTCGGTGGCAAGCTCGACCGCGTCGTCGAGCGAGCCTTTGAAGTTCGCCGCCGCGCCGCGCTTGATAGCGTCGACGACGACGCGCGTTTCTGCCTCGACGCGGCGCAGTCGCGCGACGTCGAATGGGTTGCCGTCGGAGCCCAAATCCGCGAGCCGTCCCGATAGATCCCGCTGGAGCTTCTCGAGCAGCTGCTGAAACTGTGTCGTGTTATTGGCCTGGAATCGGAGCAGCTCCTTTGCCTGTTTGGCGAGGTGCTTCCGAATCGGGTCAACGTTCATTCGTAGACGTAGACGATGCGAAGCGGCCAGCGCAGGCCGGCGTATTCAATCATCGACAGCGATAGCGTCGTCGTCATGCCACCCTCTTTACTCGCGAGACCGGGCCGACTGGCTTGACCGCCGAGACGCGTTTGACTGCCTCGACACGCCAGCGCCTTGCTACCGATAGCGTCGCCTCAAGCACGCCAGAGCCGCCTAGGACCGCGCCCATTGCCGCCGTTGCGGTCACTGCCGCTGCGATTGTTCCAGTCGCCTCAATGCGCGCCACGAGCGCCGCCGTTGCGAATGCGCGCGCCTGGAGCGTGCCGGCTGCGTAGATGTCTGCTTCAAGCGGCGCCGTCGCCGCGATGTCGCTTCGAACCCGGCCGCGTCCCTCGATTGCCGCCGAGACGCGTGCAATCGCTCGCGGCCGTGCTGTGACCGTGGCGGCGCCCGATAGCGTCGCTGACAGGAACGCGGGGATTGGCCGCGGTGCCTCTTCGGTGACCCAACTGCCGCGCCGTCGAACCGTGACCAGCGCCGAGATATCGCCCGAGAGCGAGCCCGAGCCACTGAGGTTCGCGGACAGCTCGGCGACGATTGGGCCAGAGCCGCCGTCTTCGTCGCCCCAGTAGTCGCCTGGCCAGTAGCCGAATGGAAAGTACCCATTCGGAAATGCGTCGGCCATGGGCTAGTCGTCCGTGTCGTAAGTGATGCTCGTTCGGTTGCCGCTGCCGTCGACCGTGGCGTCGATTCGCACTTTGTGGTCGGCGACGGCGGCGCGGTACTCAGTGCCGTTCGCCTGCGACTTGCCCGCCACTGCCGCCGTGATGAGTCGCAGCGCTTGCCGCGGCGTCAGGCCGGTTTCGATCGCGTCCGCCGCGTCGAGGATTGCTTGTGCGAGACTCTCCGGTGAGAGCTCGGTGTACGGCAGAATGTCGGCGCTCATGTTGCCGAGCGCGGTCAGCGTGGCGGCGAGCGAGCCTGAGCCGGATGCCGTCGCCTGAAGACCTGCCAGCGCGCCGAGCGCGCCCGTCAAGTCACCCGAGCCCGCCAGTGTCGCCGCGCCCTGAATAACGCCGACGATGTCTCCGGTGAGAGCGCCAGAGCCCGTGAGCGTTGCAACGGCGGAGACGACGAGGCCGAGCGCCGCGTTGGAGATCGTGCCAACGCCGTCAAGTGCGGCCTCGAGGTTGAAGCCGGCAGCAAGGTTCGCGTTGTCGAGCGAGCCCGTGCCTGAAATTTCGTTGCGCGACGCGAGCCCGCCCGATTTCTGCGGCAGCGACCACGTTGCCGGATGGCGATACCCCGACGGAAGGCCAGCGCGGTTGGTCTCGCCCGTGACCGTGGCGTCGCCGATTTGCAGATTGCGCAACGCGCCCGACATCGCCCACCGCTCGCGCGATACGCTGTGAATTCCCGCGCCGAACAAGATGCGCATCGGGCCGCCGCCCATGCGGACGCCAGAGCCGACGATCATCCGCCCCACGCGTAATCAAGCGCGAACGTAATCGGGCTGTTTGCGGTCGTGGCGCCCGTGCCGAACAGGAGCCACACGAGACACGCGCCGTCTTGCACGCGCGGCAGCGAAGGCAACTGATTGACCAAGTCGCGCTCTGACCACATGCCGGTCACGGGAAGCGCGATATCAAGCAGCGGACGCGCAATGCACAGCGCGATGACACCCGCGCCGGTATAGGCAGTGCCGCCCGACCAGGTAAACGATTGAATCGAGGCAATGCCCGTGTCGCCGCTGGCCAACGGCATGAACGCGCCGTAACGGCCTGCGGCGTTGCCTGAGTGCAGGATGCGGCCCGCGTATGCGTCGGCCGCGGCGCCATTTGTGGGCGAGCCTGCGAACGCTTTGCCCGCGGTGCCCGCGCTATTGGTATAGCTCGACGCCGAGAGGCTCGGCCCGCCGCCCGTTGGCGCCGTGATGACCGAGAAGAACGCCTGACAACCGACGCCGCTTGCGTACCGCGGCATTTGAATCGTCAGCGTGTGCGTTCCGGTGCCGGCGTCGGTGTACGCGATGGCGGTGCCTGCGACGTAATCGGCATACGAGGCGGCGACGCGCGCCGTGGTCGCCGAGACGCGAATCAGCCAGTAGTCCGTCGCGAGCGAAAGACCCGTTGGCAGTGTCGTCGTCGTCGTAAAGCGAACCTTGGTGCCGCTGACGAAGTCGTTCGTGTACGTGAGCAGAAGCCCCGAGCTCGACGACGCAGTAAACGTGTTGCTGTTGATGAGCGTGCGCGACGTGGTGCCGGTAACGTCGGTGCCGCTCAGTCGGTAGTAGCCTTGAAGGTCGACGAGCTTGGCGACCCATGGCGCGCCCGCTGCGGCAACTGCCATCGCGCCGACGTTGACGATATGTTTCGTCGCGGTCCCGCCCGGCGCGCCGCTCGCGTTGATGCCGATGACGTTCGTGCCGTCACCAACGTTGCCGTCGCAGTTCTGCCAGAGCAGCGTCGTGCCGGGACCCGTCGACGCGACCGGGTAGCCGTTCATCGTCATCAGGTTGTGCCAGCCGCCCGCGGTGTGGACGGGAGAGGTGAGCTTGGCGCCGTCTTGACGCAGGTACTGACCCGCCGTGATGTCGGCGAGCAAGTCATCTTGCGACGTGAAGCCCATTACTCACTCCATGCGAATCGGGCGATGCCCGTCAGCGTGCCAGCGGCCACCGTAGCGGGCGTATTGGCGATGAAATTCAGATAGGCGCCGTCGACAATCTGCGGCGGTCCCGGGCGACGCGAGACAAACTCGACCTCAACCGGCGTGTTGATTTCGCGAATCGCAAAATTCGTAATCGGCTTGCACAGCACGAGCGACATCAGCCCGCCGCTGCCTGCGATGAACGTGACCGACGTAATCGACCGAACGCCGCGCGAGCCGCTGGCAAGAGTCAGAAACGGACCCGTACCGGCCGTCGCCTGCTGCGATGTCGTAATCGTCGCGATGTTTCCCGCGGTCGTCGTGCATGACTGAACCGGCGACGTCTGCGTGTTGCCGTCTTGGTCGACGTACGTGAATGTGAACGTGCCGCCGCCGATCGTAGGCGTGACGTTGACGGCCATCACCTGGAGCCCATCGCCGGTTACGTACCGCGGCAACGTGACCGCGTTGTCCATGGCCTGCTCGTCGAGCGAATCGCCGTCGACGAATGGGTAGTACAGCACGTAATCGAGCAGCATCAGTTGCCCAACGAACCCAGCCGTCGGCGAGACCGCGAGCAAATGCGTTAGGTACTTCTGTGCAGGCGACTGCGCGGAGCCATGGAACAGACCATCGAAACCGTCGAGCGCAGCAGCGACGAGCGGCGACGACGCGTAGTAGTTCGGCTTCGGGTTGCCCGCCGCCATCGACAGATCGCACCACCAACCGGCCACCGTTGTTTGCGATGGGACCTTACGGAAGCTGCAAACGTGCGTGCGGCCCGCTTCCTCGGCGCCTGCAAAGCGACCGACCGAGGCAAAGCCAGCCATGCTACTTCGTCTTTACGCCGCCGCGCCCTTCGAGCGCAGAGCGCATCTCAGCGGTAATCGGCGTGTCGGCGGGACAGTGGCAGTCGCGGAACGGGACGCCTTGGAGCACCGTAACGGGCTTACCGCACTTCGCGCATTGGTAAATCATCTTGACTATCAGTCCTCGGTGACGCTGAGCGCCGACGCCGCAAATTGTGGCTGAATCAGGTTCGAGACGGCCAGCGAGCTATTGAGCGCGCCCGAGTAGAGAATCGTCCCCGCGCCCGACGACGCCGTTCCGATCGAGACGTGCGTAATCGTCGCGCCGGTGACGCCGCATTGCGGGAACTGAATCAGCGCCGCGTTAACGACCGAACTGCCCGTGACGGTCCAGCCTGCGCCGCTGCGCGCGACGGCGACGCGTGCGTAGTTGGTGTATGCGGTCTCGTTCGTGTTCTGCGCGCCAGCTTCGCCCGGGTCACTCGTGTGGAGCGCCACGTAGAGATTGGTCGCGGGTGACGTTGTGTCGTTCTCCGCAATCAGATCCCAAGTCGTCGCGTTGAAGATGAGCAGGAGAAGCGCGTTCTCGGTGCTATTGGCCTTGGACATTCGGCTTCGCCTTGCGTTTCAATTTTTGGGTGTAGGCGTCGACGTCAATGTCTTCGTCGAGGCCCGCTTCGCGCGCGGTCTTGATGACGCCGGCCACGCGCTCGAGCTCTTTGAGGTCGTCGGGCTCTTCGACCAGACCGCCCTCGGGAGGAAGCGCGCCGAGCGGCGGAGGCGGCAACTGCTCGCGCGCCTCGTTCTTCTGGTCGATCGCTTCTTCGATCTCTTTGGCGACGTCGTCGCGCGTCTGCTCGTCTTCGCGCTCGAGCAGTCGGTATGCGATCTGCGTCTTTAGCTTCTTCTCGAACGTCGGCGATGGAATGCCGAGCGAGTCGACGAGACCCGCGTTCTGCAGCTCTTCGTTCAAACTCGAGACGTCGAAGTTATCGAAGCCGTCGCACTGCCATTTGACGTCGTCGCCGACGATCAAGCTGATGATGTTCGCGGTGCGCACGATGGCGTCGCGCACGAAGGCGCCGTAGCCGCTCAGGATGATTTCCGTCGAGCGGCGGTCTTCAACCTTCGACGCGCCCGAGCGACCCACCGCGTTGACGGCCGTCGCGTCGACCGCGAGCGCCATTTGATGCGAGATTCGGTAGCCCTCGTCGCGCATCTCTTTGATCTGGTCCCAGATGTGCTCGAGCGGACCGACGTCGGGCGATTTCCAGCCGAAGTCCTCGCCCTCGACGCCTTGCGATCCGGGCTTGAGGTGCAGCAAGACGCCGTCGCCGAAGATTCGATTGCTCGCGCTCTCGTCGACGCTCTTGATGAACGGCTGGAGGAAACAGCCCATCAGCTGCGCGTACGACAGCATGTTGACTTTGTTGAACAGGTCGATCTGCCACGACGCGAGCTTGTTCGCGATCCACATCCCGTCAGGGATTTCGATCATGACGAACGGCACGACGCCGAGCGCGTGATAGTTGCCCGCGACCTGCACAAGCTCTTTCGCGGTCGTCTTGCCGTCGCCCTGCACCTGCCACGATCGCCACTGTTGACGATCGACGAACGTGTAGACCTCGCACGTGCCGCGCGGCGCGGGAAACTCACGCTCTGTCTCGCAGCGACGGAGTAAGATCCACTCAAGATCGCCGTTTTCGTCGCGCTGCCAGTCGAGGATATCCTCGGCGTTGTACGCGGTCAGAACCGGCGCAGCGCGATCGTCTTCACCGCGACCAATAAGCCATCCCGCCCGCTGCACAATCAGCGCGTCAAGGAAGCGCTCGCGGACGAAGTCCATCAGCGCGACGCCGGCCCCAGTGCAATCCGCCGCGAACGACGGCCACCACTCGGGAGCCTCGCCGGATTCGACGGGGCGAATGATTGGCGGACTCGAGAACAGCCACGCCACGAAGTAGTCGATGATCGCGGCGAGGTAGCCCTCGTAGTGCGCGCGATTCCAGCGCAGCGTGTATTTCTCGTCGCGCTCGCCGTCGAGCTGGTAGAGGAACCGCCGCAGCTTTGCCGAGCTCGCCGAGACGTACGACGGCGCGGCGGATGAAGCGCCGTAGCCGTTCGAAGTCGAGCCAGCCGCGCGGAGAAATTCGAGACCGCCCTTGTAGAGCAGGCGGTAATCGGACCACGCCGATTGCCACTTCTCGTATTCCGGATGGCGCTCGCTGAATGCGTCCAGCGTGACCCCGTCGAGCGGGTCCGCTCCCTCGAGGTCGGCCATGAATGTCGTCCTATTGAATCGGGCGCCCCGTGCCGCGGGTGCCGTCGGATTGATAGCGGGTCAGTTCCACAACCGCGTAGCGCTTGCCGTCGATCGCGTGGTCTGACTGATTGGGCGCCGGAACTTCGGAGAAGTCGCCTTGTCCTGTCGTCGGAGCCCATACGTAATTGCGCATCTCGCGGCGTAAATCAGGGCACGGCCCAATGCGAAGGCGAGGCTTGCCCTCCACGACGTGGAGGTGCTCGTTGATGCGCTGGACGCCGAAGAGGATGTCATTGTCTGCCGGGTACGCCGGCAAGCCAGCGCGTTGGAAATCCGCGATCGCGTCGGGGCGCGACGGGTCGCAGAGGAACATCGAGACGCGCCACTTGTTGCGCAGCCGCGTGGCCTCGGTCGCCCACGTGCCCTTGGTCAGTCGCGGATCGTAGACGTGCCGATGCGTCGCGTACGACTCTTCGAGCACCCACAGTTCACGGCCGGTGTCGCCCACGACGACGATAGAGCCCGGCGAACTCCAGCCCCAGTCAACGCCCGCGACGACGCGACGAAACGCGCTGACATCAGGGACGCGGTCGACGAAATGAATCGCCGGATCGAGGTCGAAGACGTTGCCAGAGAAGGCCTCGAACGACGCCAGATACTCGCGCTCGAAGTAACGCTTCGGCAACTGCCGACGCGCTGCTTCGATTTCGGTCGCTGGAATCTTCGGGTTGTCGGCCGTCGTCCAGTGAATCGTTTCGTACTCAGGCTCAGTCTCGGAGCGCTTGACGATCTCGTCGTAGAACCAGTTGCGCCCGAGAGGGGTCGTCGAGAACAGACCCCAGCCGTTTTTATCCGAGAGTCGCTGCCGAAGCTGACCAAGCCATGCGTCCGCTTTGATACGCGCGGCCTCGTCGACCCACAGGCCATGAAGACCGGCCGCGACGAGCTTGGTAGGGTCGTCCGCCGACTTGAATTCAATCAGCACATCACCGCGCAGCCAGAGCTGGCCTTGCGTGTTGATGGGCCGTTCAATCCATTCGGGCGGTGTGACCTGGTAGAAGTAGCGCTTGGGCTCGCTCAGCAGCGCGTGCGTCGGCGCGACAATCCAGTAATGCAGTCGCGCGCGGCGGTCTTTGCCGTAGCCGATTGCCTTGTCATGGCGCGTCGGGTCGTTGAAGTCCTCTGCGATGCGGCGGATAAACTTTGCCGCCGAGCCGTACGACTTGCCGCCACGAACCCCGGCCGCTGCCGCGATGAAACGCTTGCGACTACGAAGCAACCGGCGCTGTGCCTTGTGCGGCACGAACCCCGGATGAAGCTCGCTCACTCGTCGTCGCCGAGGATGGGCGGAATGACGATCGTGACGTCGCTGGTGCCGCCCTGATTTGCGAGCGACTTGGCTTGTGCCTCGAGTAGTTCCGCGCGAGCGACCATGATGCGGCGCTGTAGCGAGCGCTCTTCGTCGTCGAGCTCGGTTGCCCTGCCGACACCGCGATCGAGAAGTTCTTTGATCGCCGCGATCGCAACGCGACCGTCTTCAGAGTCGGCGAGCTCACGAAGCCGTCCGATGCCCCACACGTTGTGCGAACGTGCTGCCTCGCGGACTTCATGCAGGAGCTTCGGCCGTCCGCCTGGGTTGCCGGACTGACCTTTGACCCAGTTCGGATTTCCGGGCTTGCCTTTGGGTTTATCGCTTTTGGCCATCGGTTGAGGGCCAGCGCAATTTGGGCGCAGATATGCCCAGGCCAATTTCGACAGAAGACGCCACGGATAGCGATACCGTGAGTTGTGCGAATTCTGCGGACGCCGCGGAAGACGCGGATTATGCTGCGCGCATGAGACGCCATGGATTCGCGGCAGGGGTGCTTGCCGGCATCGCGTTCGTCGCGTGCGGGTCCGCGGGGCAGGATACCGTCCACGATATGGCCGCGGCGATCGACCTGACCAGCGTCACCGACGTTGACGGCTCAACGCCTGACGACGCCCTCGCGTTCCTCGACATGTCGCGCGTCGATGCCCAGAGCGGCGGCACGGTCCTAACGGCGGCCTGCGATCAAGTGCTCGTGGTTGGCGCCACGGGGTCGACGATCGCGACTCGCTGGCACTTCGCCGAATTCGACGTCGGAAAGGTCGTCAATGCAGCAACGTCGCCGTCGGTCGTCACGTGCGACATGGAGATGAGCAAGCCATGGGGCAGCACGGGCTACTTTTGCGACCCATCGGCACCGAATGCGATCTGCAACGGCTATGTCGTGCCACTGCCAGAGTGCACATCGAATAGCTGGTTCCGCAACGGCAACAAGGTCGTCGTTAACTGCGGCGCGCTGACGTTTGACGGCGACGTCATCAAAAGCGGCCAGCGGTTCAAGACGGCTGCGATCTACGTGCCGAACTAGCCTAGTTCCGCTGCGCCCACGCAATCACCTCGCCCTCGTCCGCGACCACGCGCCCGCCCCGCGTCGAGTACGGCAACGGGTCGCGCTCGCGGCGGCTGAACCGAATCACGGCGTCGGTGGAAACGGACCGCTGCCATACGCGTTGAATCAGCACCGAGATCGCTTTGAGTCCTTCGACGGTCTTTGACATCGCTGCCTCTAGGTTCACGGGGTGGTCTCCTTGGGGTCGACGCGGTTCAAATGCTCGTCACCGTCGATCGCCGAGATCAGTGCATTTATCGCTGACCTCGCCTCGCTGTCGTACGGCATGAGCACGCGATCTTTAGCGGCCAGGAAGATTCGCGCGGCTTGCTCGATGCGCTCAAGACGCGCGCTCGCCGTGAGCGGTTTCGTGGTCGTCTGATTCGAGGCGTCGCTCTCCGCGATCGCAACCGCCTCATCCGGCCAGTCATGCGACCGCAGCGAATCCGTGATCTCGTCGGCATAGCGCCAGCAGAAGATCATCGTCTCGGTGAACTCCCCGTCGGCGTCGTTGTTATGGTGAATGCGCAGCACTGGAGTCGCCCACGTCGACGATAGATAAGCCCCGCCTTCGCGGGCGATCTTGCCGTCGCTGACAATTAAACCGCTTGTCATGCTCTCATCTCCGGCGAGGCCAGCGCTGGCGTTCTGCACTTTGCGATCGCGGATGATGCGCGCCGCTTTGAGCCAATCGAATGTCTTAATCCTGGCCTGCACTCCGCACCTCCCGGTCTGTTGTCGGCTCATTCACGACGCCAACGACGTACGCCGAGACGATCGCCGCCGTATTCACCATCGCCGTGTGCTTGCCATCGGCCGAGTACGCGACCGCCATGCAGACGCCGCCGTTCTGCTTCGTCCAATCCGCGAGCGCAAACTCGACCGTGTGACCATTGACGGTCACGGCGCGAACGAGCACTTTGCCGCCGTCTTGGAAGTGTTTGTACAGGTCCAGCGACATGCGCCAGACGAGATCGTTCATGGTCATCCGCGCACCTCCCGGTCAATCAGCCAATCCGAAATCCGCGCGTACGCGGTCTGGACCTCGACGCGAACCTGCCGCTCGGTCATCCCAAGCGCCTCGCCGATGGCCTCGTTCGTGTGCCTGAGCGCTCGCTTACCCATGACTGCAGCGCGACGGCCCGGCGTATCAACCGGGTCCAAATACTCAAGTAGCACTTCCCCGTTGCGCGTCTGCTCGACCTCGGGGCGCGACTCGCTGTGGAGATGGCAGCGCGCCTGCCCGTGACGGCGGAACAGCCGGCAGCGGTAGCCCGACCGCGTGGCCGCGCCGCACTCGCCCTGCGTCTCGGGTAGCGCGACCTCGGCGCTGACCAGGGTCGCGCTCGGTACCGTCGCCTCGTAGTCCTCGATCTCGGGCACGAGGCGCTTGCCGTCCCACTGGCCGCGCGGGCTGTGCTTGAGTTCGAGGATGCGCTGCGCCACCGGGGCGAGCTGCGACCAGATGCGCGCGCCATCGGCCACGTCGACGAGGTCGTCAGCCATGCCCGTGCCGTGCTCGTGGTGCGCGGCCTTGACGGTCATCGCGGCCACACCCGTTGCGACTGCCGATTCGATCGCGCGCAGTTGCCCGCCGAGCGTCGAACGCGCTGCCATGCACGCGGAGCGTTTGACCAAGAACGACTCGACCCAGCGGGCCGCGGAGAGGGTGCGGGTGCTCATTCATCCTCGAAGCGCGGCGCGGGACCGTCGCCGGGATAGTAGGTCGGCTTCGTCGT
>JACCDG010843163.1_pt1 | contig 25858 bp, 18 predicted proteins | sample 7442471 | NCBI WGS metagenome assembly JACCDG01 (sample SAMN15323444, study PRJNA562643) | freshwater metagenome | isolation source: river surface water | place: USA:Blue River Watershed | collected 2017-08-17 | reverse complement strand
TCTTCCAGCGTTTTCAGCAGCGCATTGGCGGCCGCGTGGTTGAGCACTTCAGCCGGGTGTAACAGGGTGACGCGATACCCCTGGCGGTGCGAGCTGAGGTTGACGAAGTCGGTCAGCTCGCGCACCTGCTTGATGTTGATCTGCTGCACTACGCGCTTTTTGCTGTCGGGTTTTTCGTCTTCTTTGTCATCGTCGCTGCGCGGCGTGATTTCGCGGAAATCCGGATGCGTGCCGGCGGCAAACCAGGTGCAGGAGGGGCAGTTGCCGCAGGGGGCATAATCGGTGCTTGGGGTTTCGCATAACAGCGATTGCGCCAGTTGCCGGGCAAAGTCGAGCTTGCCGGTGCCTTGCGGGCCAGATAACAACACCGCGTGTGGCCATTGCTGGCGCGACAGATTCAGTTGTTGCCAGGCCTGCTGCTGCCACGGGTATAAAGCCATCAGATCAACTCCTGCAGCAACGTTGCCAGTTCTTGCTGGATGATTTCAATCGGGCGAGTGCTGTCGATCACCTTGATGCGCGCCGGATCGCGGCGGGCGCGTTCCAGATAACAGTTGCGCACGCGCTGGTGAAAGTCCTGCTGCTCTTGTTCAAACCGGTCCAGCACGCGGGTTTTCGCCAGTCGTTCGCGGCTCACTTCCAGCGGCACATCGAACAGCAGTGTCAGATCCGGCTGCAAGCCGCTCTGCACCCAGTGTTCCAGCACTTCGATGCGCTCGATGCCAAGGCCACGACCACCGCCCTGATAGGCAAAGGTGGCATCGGTAAATCGATCCGACACCACCCAGGAGCCGGCCTGCAGTGCCGGCAGGATCACCTCGGCGATGTGCTCGCGGCGGCCGGCAAACATCAACAGGGTTTCGGTTTCCAGATGCATGTCGTGATGCAGCAGCAACTCGCGCAGCTTTTCGCCCAGGGGCGTGCCGCCCGGTTCGCGGGTAATCACGTGTTCAATGGCGCGTTGACGCAGCCAGTCCTGCAGCCAGCCCAGATGCGTGCTTTTGCCGGCGCCGTCGATGCCTTCCAGGGTGATGAATTTGCCAAACATTAGCGGCCCCGCTGGTATTGGTTGACGGCGCGGTTGTGCTCCGTCAGCGTGGATGAGAAATGCGAGCTGCCATCGCCCCTGGCAACAAAATACAGCGCATTGCTGTTGGCCGGGTTCAGCGCCGAATGCAGCGATTTCAGCCCCGGCAGCGCAATCGGCGAGGGCGGCAGGCCGCCGCGGGTGTAGGTGTTGTAGGGGGTGTCGGTTTGCAGGTCGATCTTGCGCAGATTGCCGTCAAACTTGTCGCCCAGGCCGTAAATCACGGTGGGATCAGTCTGCAGGCGCATGCCTTTTTTCAGGCGGTTGACGAATACCGCCGCCACCAGATTGCGATCCGCATCGCGGCCGGTTTCTTTTTCCACAATCGACGCCATGATGAGCGCCTCGTAAGGATTGCGGTAGGGCAGGCCAGGCGCACGTTCTGCCCATGCGGCCTGCAGGTGTTTCTGCATGGTTTGGTGGGCACGCTTGAGAATCTGCAGATCGCTGCTGCCAAGCGCGGCAAAATAGGTATCGGGGAAAAACAGGCCTTCGGCGTGGGCGTAGTTGAGGCCGAGTTTGTGCAGCAGTTCGGCGTCACTCAGGTGTTGGCTGTCGTGCTGCAGATTGAGGTTCTGGTTCAGCGCGGCACGCATTTGCTTGAAGCTCCAGCCCTCGATCACTGTCACCACAGAAAGATGGAAGTCACCCGATACCAGCTTTTCCAGCAATTGCGGCGGTGTAATCGGCTCGGTGATCTGATAGCTGCCAGCCTTGATCTCGCTGCCTTTGCCCATCACCCGTGCAAACAGCCAGAAGCTCCACGGCTCGGGCAATATGCCTTGATTGGCCAGCTGGCGGCTGGCGGCTTTCAGCGTGCTGCCGCTGCGTACGGTGAAAATCTGCGGCAATGGTTTCAGGTTCAGCGGCGTATTCAGAAACCAGGCAAACCAGCCACCCAGCAGAATGCCTGCCAGCAGCGTCAGATACAGCAGCATCGACAACAGGCGCGAGGAAAAGCCACGGCCAGCCGGGGCGGGTTTGGGCGCGGGGCGTTTTGATGGTGTGGCTGGCTTTTTGGGTTTGGTGCTCATGCTTAGGTTCTGTTGACGTTTGTTTCGCCGCTGCGCTGGTGAGTAAGAAGGCCAGCCACAAGGCTCGCGACGCTGATAATAATGGATTATTTTCGAGGAGCGTAACGCCGCGGATGACCTTCTTACTCGCCAGCCCGAAGGGTTTGACGCACTTCAGTTACAACACGGCGTCGTAAACCGCTGGTGCAGATCACTGCACGGCGCGTTTTACTCCTTGTTTTGTAACTGAATTGCATCAAACGCAGTCGTGAAAAAAACGTCAACAGAACCTAACTCTGCGGGCGGATATAATTGTTTATAAATGCCCGCCGGCATGGATGTGATTCAACAAGCGCGCCATTTTACGCTAATCTTCGAGCAAATCACTCCTCACTTCAGGACTCCCTCCGTGGCTGCCTTATACCGTGTAGAACAAATCCGCGCGCTGGAACAACAAGCACAATCGATCAGCACCACCCCGCTAATGGAGTTGGCCGGTGCCGCCGCTGCCGACTGGGTGCGCACCCATTTCCCCGCCAGCGCGCCTATCCTGTGCCTGGCCGGGCAGGGCAATAATGGTGGTGATGCGCTGGTGCTGGCACGCTTGCTGAAGCAGGCGGGCTATCCGGTGAGCGTGGTGCTGCTGGGCGACGTGGGCCAATTGCCGAACGATGCGGCGCGTGCCTATCAGGCATGGATCGACGCCGGCGGTTTGTGCCAGAAACAAATGCCGGCCGAGGGCCGCTGGCGCCTGATTGTTGACGGCCTGTTTGGCATTGGCCTGGCACGGCCGCTGGAAGGGCTATGGCGCGATGCGGTGTTATGGATCAACGCGCAGGCCGCGCCAGTGCTGGCGCTGGACATCCCCAGCGGCCTGCATGCTGAAACCGGCGCGGTGCTGGGTGTGGCGGTGGATGCCAAATGGACCATCAGCTTCATCGGCAACAAACCCGGCCTGTTGACCCACGATGGCCCGGACCATGCGGGCGAAGTGATGCTGGCGCCGCTGGCGCAGGTGGAGACCCCTATCGGCGCTGCGGGTTATGCCTTGTCTGGCCAGAATGTGGCACAACTGCTGCCGGCACGACGCAAAAACAGCCACAAAGGCACGTTTGGCAGCGTCGGTGTGATCGGCGGGGCTGCCGGCATGGTTGGCGCTGCCTTGCTCGCCGGCCGTGCTGCGCTCAAGCTGGGTGCCGGGCGTGTCACGCTTGGCCTGCTCGACCCGGATGCGCCACGGGTGGACATGCAGCAGCCGGAGCTGATGCTGCGCGCTGCGGAAGATCTGTTTTATCTCGACCACATCACCGCTTTTGTGGTCGGCCCCGGATTGGGTAAAAGCGCCGATGCGGTGCATTGCCTGGAAATGGCGATTTGCCGCCCCTTGCCGCTGGTGCTGGATGCCGACGCACTGAACCTGATTGCCGACAAACCGGAGCTGGCCGACAAACTGGCGCGCCGTCAGGCGCCCACCGCACTCACACCGCACCCGGCCGAAGCCGCGCGACTGCTGGGCATGAGCACCGATGATGTCCAGGCCGACCGCATCAACCGCGCCGAACTGCTGGCGCACCGCTTCAACTGCGCCGTGGTGCTGAAAGGCTGCGGCAGCATTATCACCCGCCCGCAAGGGGCGTTCTGCATCAACACCAGTGGCAACCCCGGCCTGGCAGGCGCCGGCCAGGGCGACGTGCTGGCCGGTATTGTGGCAGCGATGCTGGCACAGGGGCTGGACGCGTTCGAGGCGCTGCAAATGGCGGTATACCTGCACGGCGCTGCCGCTGACAAACTGGTGGGCGATGGCGTAGGGCCGGTGGGTTTGACGGCATCGGAGGTGATTGTCGCTGCGCGGGAAGTGTTGCGCGGGCTGGGGCGGCGCTGATCATGTGCATCTCGCAGCAAACGCCGGGTGTGATGGAGCGTATTCTGCAATTGCAGGGGTCAATTTTGCGCTGAAGGGTGATGCGAGATGGGGTTGTGGTTTTCTGGCGGATTTCTGTCTTTGAATCCTGGTCACTTAAACGCCTGTACTTGACCAGCGTGCCGGCGGTTGCCAGTTTTTGCACCATTCTTCAATGTGCTCTGCGGGCATGGGGCGCGCAATTGCGTAACCTTGGCCATGCATACAGCCCAGTTGAAGCAGGTGAAGCCCCTGGTCCTCGGTTTCGATGCCTTCCGCCAAGACCTGCATGCCAAAGGCACGCGAAAGGCCGATGATGGCTGAAAGCATCGCCTGTGGCCGGTTTTCTGCAACGATCTCCTGGACAAAACTCTGGTCGATTTTGAGCGTATCCACAGGCAGTTTTTTCAGATATGCCAATGAAGAATAACCAGTGCCAAAATCGTCGAGCGAAAACGTCACCCCGAGTTTGCGACATGCTGCAATATTGGCGATGGCTGCGTCGACCTGATCGAGTGCCACGGTTTCCAGTATCTCCAGATCCAGTTGCGAGGCCTGGAGCCTCGGGTGGCGCAGCAGCAATTCACCGAGTCGCTGTGGAAAATCGACTGCCTGTAATTGTTTGCTGTCGATATTGACACTGACGTGCGTGTCAAAGCCTTTCTCCTGCCACTGTTCGAGCTGAGTGAGCGCTGCCTCCAGCACCCATTCGCCGAGAGTCAGATTCAGTGGATGTGATTCGATGATTGGCAGAAACTGCCCGGGATGGCGCAGCCCCAGTTCCGGATGTTGCCAGCGCACCAACGCTTCCAGCCCCGCCAGTTGCCCGGTAGCCAGGTTTACCTTGGGTTGATAATGCAGCGTGAATTCACCCTGCTGCAGGCCCTTGCGCAAGCGCTCCCGTTGTTCGTGGCGATCGCGCTGCCAGCGTTCTTCGTTCTCGTCAAAATATTCTATCTGCTGCTGGCCTTGCTGCTTGGCACGGTACAAGGCGTAATCCGCCTGCCGCAGCAGGGTATCGGCATCGACGGAGTGTGTTTGCGGAAAGCGGCTGACACCGGCACAGAAGCTGGTATTGACGCCCACACCTTCATATATCTCGCTGTGTGAGGCTATCTGCTGCAAGAGTGCAAGTGTTGATTCCAGGCGTTCTGCCTGGCGCACCAACACCAGAAATTCATCGCCCGCAATGCGTGCCAGCGTGCCCTGTGTTCCCAGGCCTTGCTGCATGCGGGTTGCGAGCCCGGATAGATAGCGGTCGGCGCTCTCCACGCCGATCTGGCGATTGATGCGCTGGAAGTCGTCAAGGTCCAGGGAGATGACTGCCAGGGGTATCCGCTTGGCAAGCAGGTTGTGCAACTCGTGCAACAGGCCGTTACGGTTGTAGGTGCCGGTCAGTGCATCATGGTAGGCGAGAAAAGCCAGATGGGCCTGGTGATCGGAGGCCTGGCGTTCCAGCGCATCCTGCATGCGCTGGGCCTGAAGCCTGAGCAGTTCGGCCTCAGCCGCTTCACGTTGGGCCTGTTCGCGCATCAGCAGCACGGATGTGCTGCTGAGTTGCGCATAGACGTCGATGATCGCCTGCATCAATACTTGTATGACCCCACCCATGGCTTTTGCGGCACGTTGCTGCGCTTCTGCAAAACTCACGTCATTCTGGAGAATATCCATTGCAATCAGTGCCATGCGGCGATCAGATTCGAGGATGTGCGATGCCAGCCAGCGGGTCAGGAATTCAAACAGGCGTTGTACGACCTGGTCCCCGGTGTCTGCATTATTCTCCTGCGAGAGTGTCTGAATGGTGTCAAAAAAGGCACGATGGGTCTGCTTGTGCTTGTCCACCATTTCCGCTTCAGGAATGAACTTTTCCCAGAGTTGTTCTTCGCTCTGAAAATGGTAGTCGGCATAATCCAGAAGTGATTGCAACAGAACGCCGAGCGGTGTGTCGTCGTGCCCAACCGCAACATGTCTGGCCAGGGCATTCAGCATGGCCACCAACTGCTGGTGTTGTGTGTCAATGACTTTAATACCCGTATTGAATGCATCGTTCCAGGGCAGGATTTCCAGGCTTAAGTTTGCGGCAGCGCCGGCTTTTTGCATTGATCGATTCCCATTTATACAACGTCGACACGTGCAGCATAGCGCAAAAACCCCGGTGATTTGATGCCTGGGGAGATGTATCTGTTGCAATGAGGCTGATCCGGTGGCGAGTATCGGCATGCAGGCTGCCGGGCCGGGATGGCCTGAGTGGCGGCTAGTTGCTACCCGTCATCCGCCACACCAACCACAGCGGCATCCCCAGATACAAGGCTATCTGTCCGATGCGTTCGATCAGGTAGCGGCTGTCGCTGGCTTGTTGCGGGCGTAGCAGGGTGGCGATGAGCGACATGCTTTCCATGCCCATGCGCAGCAGGGCGGCGCTGGTGGCTACGCCGATGGCCCAGGTGGCCCACCACAGGCAGAGGGTGGTGAGATAGGCCTTGAGACCAAAACTGTAGTATTCGCCAAAGCTGCTGCCGTAGGCGATGTGCTGGTGCAGGCGGAATGCCGGTAGCGCCAGCAGCAGCGGAAACAGCAGGTATTTGACGGCCGGATGTTCCAGTTTGCTGTGGCGCATCGATTCGCGGGCGCGGGTGAAAAGTGTCAGCATTGATCTGCACCAGCCTGGAGCATCTGTTGCTTGCAGTGGCCCAAGTGCCTGCGCCAGATCTGCCGGGTTGCGCAGCGCCAGGCCGTAGCGCCAGGTTTGCCCCGAGCGTAACTGCAATGTCAGCCCCGGCCCTGGCAGCGGCAGCCACCACAGTCGTGCTGCGGCAATTTCGGCAAGGGGCAGGGATAATATGTGTGGCCCGCTTTGCAGCCGCAACTCGCCATCAACAATGCGGGCTTGGGCGGCAAAGGCACGCAGGATCAGCCGGGCGCAAGCCTCCGGCAGCAAAAACAGCATGCCGAACAAGCGTGTCTGCGCCAGTGTATTGGCGCGCAGGCTGTCGTCCAGCAACATTGCAAATGCCAGCCACAGCAGACCACAGCGCGCTGCGGTGCGTAGCAGGCCGGCGCTGATGCGCGCCGCCAGCGGCAATACCGCCACGGTGCCGCTCTGGGGAGTCACGTTTTTGCCTGCCATGTCGCTTGCCGCGGGATGGGGCTGCCAGCGCGGTAGCAAGGCTGTCACTGCCAGCAGCGTGAGGAACAGCGTGCATGCCAGCCCCACCCAGTTGCCCCATTGCACCATCAGCGTGGGTGTTGGCGCGGCAGCCGGCAAGGCGCCGATGACCAGCGTCTGTTCTCCCATGAGCGAGCCGGCAACGATATTGCCGCGTGCATCGATTGCTGCACTGAAGCCGTTGTTGGTGACGCGAAACTGCGGCAGCCGGGTTTCGATGCTACGGAATGCCGCAACGGCCTGATGCAGTGCGGCACCGCGTGGGTAGTCGCTAAACCACGAATCATTCGACATGGTCAGGATCGCCTGTGCTCCCAGGCGTGCACCGTCGATGGCCAGTTGTGTATCAATGTCGTCGCGGCAGATCAGTGGCAGTACCGGAATGTCGCGGCCATCATGCAACTGCAGCGGAAAAATGCGCGCGCCGTTGCCCGGCTGCCAGGTGCCGGCCCATGGCAACAGCCGGCGCAAGCCCGGGCCATCCAGCCAGGGCGGCACGTATTCGGTGAGCGGGAACAATCGGGTTTTGCGGTACATGCCGATCAGGCCGCGCTGCGGGCTGACAAACGCAGCAGCGTTGTATTCGCCGTTGCTGTCGAGATCATAGGTGCCAAACACAAACGGCACGCGGGCCGATCGCACCACACCGAGGATTTCCTGATCAAACCCGGCGCCCGCCCGGCTTTTGGGCTGGCCAAAGGTGGTGGGATAGACGGTTTCCGACCATAACACCACATCAGCCCCTTGCCGCTCGACCGCGTCGTAACTCATGGCGTAATGGGTGTCGAGGATTTGCCGCACGGCTTGCTCAGCCCCCAAGGCTGTTCGCATGCGCTCGTAGTGCACCAGATTCGACTGGATCAGGCCGACGCGCAGCGGCTTTGCTTCCTGCGTGTTGTCATCAGGCGTGCTGACCCAGCCATAAGCGGCCAGCAGCGCAGGCATGCCCAGGCCAATGGCAATTGGCTTGAGCGCTGCCCGGCTTTGCCGGCGAAATGCCGGCCAGGCGGCGGCAAATGCCTCGTTGGCCAGCAACAGCAGCAAGGTCAAACCGGCCGCGCCGATATGCTCGGCCAACTGGCGCAGCAGGGGGGCGGGGTAGAGTCCATGGCCGAGCGTATCGCCCAGCAGCTTCGGCAGCAGGCGTTCACAGGCCAGCCAGGCTGTGGCGCCGGCCAGGGCGCTCAACAGCTGCCCGTAGCGACGTGACGTCAGATGCCGTGCCAGCGCCAGCGCAATAATCTGCGGCTGGAACAACGGTGCGGCCAGCAACAGGATGATGACGCCGGCGGTGGCGCCGATGTTGGTGTAATCGCCAATGGCTGAACCAAACCAGGCAAACACGGCGGCGGAATAACACACCGACATCAGCCAGGCGCTGAGCAGTGTGTTGCGCAGCGATGGTGATTGCCGCAGGGAATGCAGCCATGGCGCCAGCGCAACAAAGCCAAGCACCCATGCCATGCCGCCAGATGTGAACAGGCCGCAGAGTAGGGCGCTGCTGAAAATGCTGGTCAACATGATTTAACCTGATCAGAAATCGGGGCCGCGCACCAGGCTAATTGCCGGATTGCAGCGGCGGCGGAATATCGATGCGCCGGACCGGAAAACCGGGCGGCGCCAGTTCGGGCGGTACCACGCGGTCGGCAGGGATATCGATGGGCCTGTTGTTGGCGTCGAGCACCTGCTTGTCAGGCGCAAACATCAGGATCGGCTCGATTCGTTGGCCGTCGTCGGTGGACTGGTAGTGGCGCACATAACCTTCCGGCAGCGGATAGTCTTCCGGCACAGCCAGCCCCACCTTGGGCGGGCGTGTACCCGGCGGGTTGAATGCACCCAGGCCGGTGTGAATGCCGGCCTTGTGCAGACGCTCGATGACTTCGCCCATGCCGGGCGTGGCACCTTTGGGCAGGTAGTCCGACAGATCGGAGCTTGGATCCCGGCCTTCCTGATCGCCGGGTGCGGTTTCCTGCGCGGTGGCAGGCGCTTTGCTGAATACCGATGCCAATAATGGCCAGGCTGTTGCCCCGTTGCCGGCCTGTGACTGCGGCGTGGCTTCTGCGCCGCTGCTGTTGCCCGGCATTGCTGGATCGTAGAGCCAGTAGGCAATACCGGCGGCAAGCAGCAAGGCTGCAATCAGCAGATAAGCCATGGAAGGGCGCCACGTGCCGCGACAGCGCAGCGGGCGTGCGTGGCGTTGGCGGCGTGGCGTTTCCATGGCGTTACCTGTCAACGGTTACGGAGTGGCAGGGTTGGAGGTGGACACTGCCCAGCCCATGCGCTCGTGGCCCAGCGTGTTCCAGATCGGGTTTTTGCCACCGCTGAACGATGTGTAGCGCGGTGCGCCCGATCCGGTTGAGCCGCCCAGCAAGCCAGCCTTGACCGTGCCGCCGGTATAGGTCGGGTGCGTGTCGTCAGACTGGATGTAGTCGTAGCTGCTGCTGGACGAGACAAATTTGCTGTTGGAATCGCGAATGGTTGATTTCAGTGTTGAAGTAATGCGCGTCAAGTAACTCGATTCACTTTCACCAGCCACATAACGCAGGCCGTCGGCATCGATCTTGCCATCACCGTTGCTGTCGTAATCGGCCCCCATGAACTCAGCGAAGCTGTCTGTGCACTTGAAGCCCTTCTGGCGTGCATATTCACACATCCAGTAGTTGATGGTGGCCATTGCCGGCAGAAACTTGTCGCGGATATTGATGGTGGTGCCGGTGCTGGCATCCTTGCAGCTGCTTTGCACATTGTCGGCGTTGTAGCCAGGGTAGAACAGGTTGGAAATCACCTTTAGCTTGACGCCGGCGTAGGCGTTGGCATTGATGTAATCCATTGCCTTGGCGACAAAGGTTTTGCAGTTGCTGACAGCGGTATTGAGGCCGCTGTAGTCGCAGGTGCCAGTCTGGCTCTTGAATGCAGAACGGGCCTGCAGGCCATCGTTGCCACACATTTCAAAGGTGACGACACGGGTGTTTGCAGCCTGCATGTACGAACGCTCTGCGACGATCTTGTTGTTGTAGACGTCCGAAGCAATCGCACCCGACTTGGTGCGGCGTACGCTTTCGATATCGGCATTCCAGAGTGCCGAAAGGTATTCCGCATCCACGGTCGGCGCAGAATATTTGGCCGCGTTGGTTGTGGAGCCGTTGTAGCCGGCGTAGATCGAATCGCCATACGCCACCACGCGGTATTTGGTGCTGGTGCTGGCACGATCAATGGTCCAGGAAACGTTCTGGTTCAGCGTGCTGGCGCCGGCCTGGGCGCCAACGGTCAGCAGTGCCAGGGTTGGCAAGGCCACGCGCAACATGCTCAGCATGCGCGATGGCCGGGACGGATTAACAGCATTTCTCCTCGACTTCATTGGGTGTCTCCTTGTTGGTGAATGTGCAGTTTTGAATCATTGTTGTTTTCGGATTGGAACGTTGCACCAAGTGCGAGAGGCTCTGGCCGGCCTTTTTCGCAACGTCGCTGTGACTCGTGGTCAGCCGGGAGACTGCCGAGCGTTATTGTAGTTAACGACGTTTGAGTAGAGTATAGGCACTAAAATGTTTATGTCAAACAAATCAATTACTTCAGTATGATTTTTGCTGAAAAACAGTAAACATCTGTTCTCCGTTTGACTGTGGGTCAGCAACGCCGGGAACGAGACTTCTGGCTCTGGTCAAGCGCCGCAAGCGTGTTTTTGGGGGCCGGAAAGAAGCGGGGGAAGACAATGCAGCAAGTACAACACGACGCGAATGTGATGGATTCTTGTTCGCCTCCGATCAAAAATGCCAGTTCAAAATTGCAGGCAGAGACTGAGGCAGGGCGGGAGAAAATAAGCGGGGGGCACTGATTGGTAGAATCCGCTTGATCGGGTTTGGTGCCGACAGCGGCTTAGAGGCAGCGTTGATGTGCGGGCAGAGGGCGGCAGGCTGGCAAGCCGGCGCCGGCGGGCGGGGGCCGGCACCCAAGATCGGGTCGGCAGGGCCGAGTGTGGCCTGCCGCCGTTTAATCAGCGTCTGGTTTTATCCGCCTGCTGCAGCAATTCACCGATCTCCTGGTCTTTATGGTTCCACAGATCCTTGATCCAGTCGCTGTAGGCCTGGCGCACGGCCGGGTCGTTGGCGTAGTCGCCTCTGGCCATCTCGTGTGGCACCGGCAACTGGCGCACCCGCACCACCACGCGTTTCATCTTGCCGCACATGAAGTGCCAGAAAGTCGGCGCGCCATCCGGATAAACGATGGTGACATCAACAATTGCGTTGAACTTGTCGCCCATTGCATTCAGCGCGGTGGCAAAACCGCCGGCTTTCGGCTTCAGCAGGTGTTGGTACGGTGATTGCTGGCGTTTTTGCTTGGACGGAGTAAAACGTGTGCCTTCGAGGAAATTCATCACGCTGGTCGGCATCTGCGCGAATTTCTCACAGGCTTTGCGTGTGGTTTCCTGATCCTTGCCGCGCATTTCCGGGTGTTTTTTCAGGAACTCTTCACTGTGGCGGCGCATGAACGGGAAATCCAGCGCCCACCATGCCAGGCCCATCACCGGCACCCAGATCAGCTCTTGTTTGATGAAGAATTTCAGCAGCGGAATCTTGTAGTTGAAGGTGTGCTGCAGCACCAGAATATCCACCCAGGACTGGTGATTGCTGTTGACCAGATACCAGCTGCGGTAATCCAGGCCATCCAGCCCTTGCACATCCCACTGGCAACGCTGCGTCAACGCCATCCAGCCACTGTTGCAGCTCACCCACGATTCGGCGATGAATAGCGTGATCGGGCCGATCAGCTTGCGAATGAAGGGGATCGGGATCAGCAGCTTGAGAATGGCAAACACCAGCAGCAGCGGCACCCAGAACAAGGCGTTAATGGCGAGCAGGATGGAGGCAATGATGCCGATCAGCGGGGCAGGGAGGAAATTCAGCATGGAAGCGTGGCGGTTGACTCGGAAGCCGTGATTCTAGCCCAACGGCATGGCCTGCGGCGAACAGCTGTTCATTTACTGCCAGGAAAATCAGATGGAACGGGGCTTGCGTGTTGGTCGCAAGCCCCGCCCCTGTTGAATCGCCGCCCGCACCTGGCAGTCTCTCGGACTTGAGGCTGATCTGCTGTGCCAGTGGGAGAAGCCGGCCATTTTTACCTGTTTTTTTCGTTGCATAGCCCCGCTATGCGCCTTAAAAGCAGGTAAATCCGGTCTCGCTATCCCACTCCGCTCGCTGCGATTGCTCAGCTCCGACAGCGAGTTGGCGTGGATATCGGGCTGCGAAGATGTTGCAACCATGCTGCGTGGATTTACCACCAGGCTTCAGCTTGTACGCCGTAGCTCCAGCCACTGGTTTTTGTGTTGTAACGTGCATCGTTCGGCAATACCGCACCTTTCTCGTTCCAGTCGGCAAAGGTGGCGAATGCGCGCAGCGTCGGACGAGCCCAGTAACCGGTGCCGGCGCTGATCTGCGGTGCAATGGTGAACTTGGTCAGGCGGGTGGTTTTGGCACCAGGCAGTTCCGGATCGATCTGGTCAAAGCCAATTTCGGCCGCCAGGCTGAAGATTTTTGTGAATGAATACACCGGGCGGATACCGGCCGACAACCATTTGCTGCCATCCGGCGTGCCTGCGTTTTTTGATGCACCGCTGCTGTCAGCTTCGGTGTAGCTGATTACACCCTCTGCCTGCAGATTGCGCCCCATGTCGATGAAGAAATTGTCCAGCAGACGCCACTGCTTGCCATCATAGGTGCCGGGTGTTGAGCCGTAACTCAGGTCGATGTTCTTGTCTGCATACTGGAAGACCAGCTTGTTGTAACCCTCATTGCCGAAAATCTTGTTCTGGTTGTGCTGAACATGGAACAGGGTACCGTTCTGGTTAGCGGTCGCCACATTGTCGGCATTGTTTTTCCTGCCAAAAATCACCGCTACATCGATATTGCCATTGGGATTGGTCGGCAGGCCTTCGTAGCGGAAATCGTGGTTGGTTTGCGAGATCAGGGCGTTGGCCGGATCAACCTGGCGGATGTAGGCATACGACACCTTGCCGGGCCCGATGCTGATGTTTTCGATACCCCCACCCTGGCCTTCGTTCGACAGGTAGCGATAGTCATTCAGATGCGGACCCTGACGTTTGTAATAACGTTTGCCGGCCCAGGCGCTGGCAGTTGCCAGCGCACCATCACCGAGATTTTTCGCTTCGCCCCAGGCCTGTTGCAGCGCGTCGACATTGCTTTCCGTGCCGGTGTTCTGCGGTGCGTTATACGACAACATGGTGTGAACCGCAAAGCTGGTGCGGTCGATTTTGGCCACTTCGGCGCCCAGCTCGATTTCCAGCCAGGTTTCACATTCATTGCCGAGGCGATACTTCGAAGCGGCGCCCTGCAGCTGGAAACATGCTTGTTTGCCGCCTTCGTCGGCGGCACCGGTGCCAGATCGCAGATAGCCGTGGAAATCGATTGGAACATTACCCGCCGCAATCGCAGAAAAAGGTGTGAATGCACTGATTGTTAATGCTGCCAAATATTTAAAACGCATATGCTCTTCCTCAAATGATAAATACCCGTTCATTAAGCTTGGTAGATTCCATTTGCCGCAATGACAGGCTGGTTGGGTAATATCGGAATTAGTCGATCAGATATATATAGAGTACACGAATGTTTACTTGAATCAGGATTCGATAACTCAATACAGCATTAATATTCAAATCGCGTAATTTTGGTGTCTGCACTCAGTGCTAGTTATAGTTACCGTTTGGCGAATTACAAGCGGTTACTATTAATGCATGTATAGCAATATTTATTGAACTGGCAATCTGGTTAAACCACTTGGGCGAATGCATTTTGTGAACTATGTTGATTTGACAGTATCTCGTTGCGTCAGACTTGGGCAATGTGAAACAACACAAGGAGACAGTGGTTATGGATAAGCAGTACCTCAGGATGAAGGCCGTTCATCTGGCGGTGTTGGGGGCAATCGGCGCGACATTTGCGTCGCCGCCATTGCTCGCCGATCCGGCTGACGCAGTGATCCCCCGGCTGCAGAAAGAGTTCAGCCCGACGACCTTGAGCGCCGAGCAGCAGCGCAAGGAGCTGGAGTGGTTTCGCGAGGCCGCCAAGCCGTTCCGGGGCAAGAAAATCATGGTGGTTTCCGAAACGATAAATACTCATCGTTATGAATCAGAAGTCCTCGCCAAGGCTTTTACTGAACTGACCGGCATTCATGTGGTTCACGAGCAGACCGGTGAAGACGATGTGGTAAAGAAAATCGAGGTTCAGGCCCGTACCGGCTTGCATTTGTACGATGCCTATATTAATGACAGCGACTTGATTGGCTGGCATTCCCGTCGGCCGAATGCCGTTAATCTCACTGATTTCATGGCCAAAGAGGGCAAATCGGTTACGCTGCCGACTCTGGATATCAACGATTTTATTGGCAAGAGTTTTACCACCGGCCCGGATGGCAAGTTATATCAATTGCCGGATCAGCAATTTGCCAATTTGTATTGGTATCGAAAAGACTGGTTCGACAGGCCGGATCTGCAAAAGAAATTCAAGGATATCTATGGCTATAAGCTAGATGTGCCGGTTAATTGGTCGGCTTATGAAGATATTGCCGAATTTTTTACCGTGCATGTCAAGGAACTGGACGGCAAGAAAGTCTACGGCCATATGGATTACGGCCGTAAAGACCCGTCGCTCGGCTGGCGTTTTTCTGACGCCTGGTTTTCGATGGCTGGCGCCGGGGATAAAGGCATTCCATTCGGCAACCCGGTCGACGACTGGGGCATTCGCATGGAAGGCTGTGTGCCCAAAGGTGCATCGGTGGAGCGCGGTGGCGACATGAACGGCGCAGCTGCCGTGTATTCGGTAAGCAAGTTCATCGACTGGCTGAACAAATACGCACCACCGGAAGCCAAACAAATGGACTTTGGTACAGCAGGGGCTGTACCCGCCAAGGGGCAGATTGCCCAGCAGATATTCTGGTACACCGCTTTCACTGCGGACATGACCAAGCCGGGACTGCCGGTGGTTGCTGCCGATGGCAAGCCGAAATGGCGGGTGGCACCGTCGCCCCATGGCCCGTATTGGCAGAAAGGCATGAAGCTTGGCTATCAGGACACCGGGGCGTGGACTCTGGTCAAGGGTGCGCCGCCGGACAATCTGAAGATGGCGTGGCTGTATGCGCAGTTTGCGGTATCGAAGTCGGTGTCGCTGAAAAAGACCCTGGTTGGTCTGACCCCGATTCGCGAATCGGATCTGAAGTCGCAGGCGATGACCGATGCTGCGCCGAAGCTGGGGGGGCTGGTCGAATTCTATCGCAGCCCGGCACGCAAACTGTGGACCCCGACCGGCTATAACGTTCCCGATTACGCCAACCTGGCGCCATTGTGGTGGCAGAACATCGGCGCGGCGATTCGTGGCGAAGTGCCGGTGCAAAAGGCGCTGGACAACATGGCCGAGCAAGCCGATACCATCATGGCCCAGCTGGAAAAGTCAGGCTTGAAATGCGCGCCGAAACTGAACGATAAGAAACCAGCCGCTTATTGGTATGGCAAAGGCACTGCGCCTTTCCCGAAACTTGCCAATGAAAAACCGAAATCGGAGACATGGAGCTATGATGAAAGTATCAAGCATTCTTGGTAGTCTGTTGGCCTGCACGGCGGGTTATGTGCAAGCAGCGGGTTACGTGCTGGAATATTATGAGAACCCTCCTTTTGCGCAAACCGAAGCCGGCAAGCCGGCAGGTGTGGCAGTCAGTATCGTGACCCAGATGTTTGAACGGGCCAAACTGCCATTCAAACTGGAAGCGGCGCCATTGGCAAGGGGAATGGCCGATGCCAAATCCAAGCCCGATGTCTGCGTGTTTCCGGTGCAGCGTGCACAGAGTAACGAGGCCGACTATTCCTGGGTCAGTCCGATTCTGATCACTACATCCGGCCTGTTTACCCATCCGGATTCAAAAGAGCAGTTCATTACCCTGGCTGATGCCAGGAAACTGCGGGTGGGTGCATTGCGCGGCAGCGGCGATGCCGAATATCTGAAATCGTTCGGTTTTACCGTCGACGAAGCCAATGCGCAGGAGCAGAACCTGGAAAAGCTGCTTGGCAAGCGGATCGACATCTGGGCAACGGACGTACTCTCGGCCAATTACTTCGTCAAGAAATCAAACAACAAGGATCGTGCGCCGCGTGAAGCGCTCGACTTCCGTCGTTCGCTCGGATCGCTGGCGTGCAATGTCAAGATGCCCAAGGCCGATGTGGCCAAGTTGCAGGGGAGTCTGGATGCGATGATCAAGGATGGCACCGTTGGCAAGCTGACTGCATTCTGAGCTCGCTGGCGGCTGAATGATTCAATCGACCTTCAACGCGACCGTTACCGGGCCTGATTCCGATCAGGCGCAGTAGCCGGCCGCGTTGTTTTATTGTGTTGTCGTTCCAGATGATTCGGTCTGGAATGTGTCTGGCAATAGGGTGCAATATGAAACAGACCAAAGCACGGAAAAGCATTGTCACGTTATTCAATTCCTTTATTCTGACCGGGATTGTGCTTGGACTGATCGCCTTCAGCGTCATGATTGGCATGTACAACTACCGGACCTCGATGCAGGATTTGACCTCCAAAGTGTCAAAATATGCCAGCCTGGCAGCCATCAGCCTGCGCGAGCCGATCTGGAATTACGACGAAACGGCAGTAAGCAGCGTGTTTACCGCCATTCTGCTGGATAAGGATGTGGTCGCCATTCGGGTATTGGGCGCGACCGATGATAAAACCACATCGGAAAAGAAGCGCGAAGCAGTGGAAAAGACTGACTTTGCCGAGCTGCTGAAAGACCCGCATCATTTCAACAACCTTGCCGAAATTGCCAAGGATGGCAAGGCCATCGCGCGAGTGCAGATCGTGGCATCAAGCGCCCGGGTTCGGGAGTCGATCCGCGAAACGACGATGCTGATTGCGGGCTTTTCGGCGGGATTCATGGCCATTCTGTCGGTGTTCATCTGGGGAATGGGCAAGCGGGTGCTGGCGCGGCCGATCCGCACCCTGCGTGACAGTGCCGACCGTCTGGCCGATGGCGATCTGGATCAGGCGATCCAGACCGGCCGCAATGACGAGCTGGGTGCATTGGCCGGCAGCTTCGACAAGATGCGCAATGCGATCCGCAAAAAACTGGCTGACCTGGCCACGCTGAACAGCGCTGGCGAAAAGCTGGCCGGTATCCATGATCAGGTGCTGGCGCTGGAAACCGCGATTGATGTCATGAGCCGGCAAACCAATGTCGCCCGCGGATCGATCTACCTGCTGGACAAGGATGGCTCGCTGAAGTTGTCGGCGTATGCGCCGAAATACGACAGCGAGGTCGACCACATGCCGAAATCGTTCAGCATGAACGAGGGTATTGTCGGCAAGGTGGCGCAGTCCGGGAAAATCTGCTTTGTGCCCGACACTGGCCACGCCAGCGAGTTTGTTGATAACCCCGGTTCGCAAGAGGGGCCCAAGTCGCTGCTGTGTGTGCCCATGATGGACGACAAGACCATTTTCGGGGTCATGAATTTTGTCGGCGAGGTTGGTCAGGTCAATTTCAGTCCGGATGACGAAGGTTTTGCGTTGACCATTGCCCGTACGGTGGTGATTACGATCAAGAACATCCAGATGCTGGCTGTGATCGAGGAGCATAACCGCACGCTGGAACAGAAAATTCTCGAGCGTACCGCGCAGCTGCATCAGAAAACCAATGATGTAAACAATATGCTGCAGAATATGCAGCAGGGCATTTTCACCATTTTGCCGGGCCAGGTGATTCACCCGGAACACTCGGTTTATTTGAACAGGATTTTTGAAACCGATCAGGCTGCCAACCGTCAGGTATTGTCGCTGTTGTTTGAAGATAGCGATGTCGGCAGCGATACCATCAGCCAGATGTCGGCAGCGCTGGATTCAATGATTGACGAAGATCCATTGATGTTCGATCTGAATGCCCATTTGCTGATCGACGAATACACCAAGTATTTCCCCAATGGCCGCAGCAAGATTCTGGAGCTGGACTGGAATTCGGTCATGGGCGCCAACGACGTGATCGACAAGGTGATGGTCACCGTGCGCGATGTCACCGAGCTGAAAGCGCTGCAGAAAGAAACCGAGAAGCAGAAAGAAGAGCTGGATATCATCGGCCAGATCCTCAAGGTGTCGCGCGACAAGTTTGGCGAATTCCTGAAATCGTCTTGCGAATTCATCGAGGAAAACCGTTCGCTGATCGAAAACCATTCGGACAAGAACCCCGATGTGATCGCCGCCTTGTTCCGTAATATGCACACCATCAAGGGCAATGCCCGTACCTACGGCTTCAGCTATATCACCGATGCGGTGCACGAGACCGAAACCACCTACAGCCAGATGCAGGCTGATGAGACCGTGGCGTGGGATCGCGCCTTGTTGCTGGAGCAGCTGGATGCCTCTCGCGCTTGCATCAGCCGCTACGAGGCAACCTTTCAGGACAAGCTGGCCAGTTTTGTCGATGCCGATGGCGACCGTTCGCGGGCTATCATCGAGAAGATCGCCGCCGAGCTGGATCACGTCAACGAGACGGTTGCCTTGCCGGCTTTGCGCGATACCTTGCTGGAGGTGAAACTGGCGGTCAACCAGGCGCGGTCGGACGACATCGAAACAGTGTTGAACGGTGTGCTCGCCAGCATTCCTTCTCTGGCCCGGCAGTTGGGCAAGGAGGAGCCGGTGGTCGAGCTGGGCGCTTCGCCGGTGCGGTTCAAGCACGAAATCGTGCCGGTGCTGCGCAATGTATTCATGCACGTGTTTCGCAATTCGATCGACCACGGCATTGAAGCACCCGAGCAGCGCACTGCGCTGGGCAAGCCAGCGGCCGGGCAGATTCACCTGGGGGTGAGTGCCGGCGATGACGAAGTGACGCTGACTTACGAAGACGATGGCAAGGGACTGGCGCTGGAGCGGATTTACAACAAGGCGCTGGCCGAGGGTGTGATGCAGGCCGACGAACCGGTGACCGACGAGGACATTGCTGCGCTGATCTTCCGCTCCGGCCTGTCAACTGCCGAGGTGGTGTCGACGGTATCCGGGCGCGGTGTGGGAATGGATGCGATCAAGAAATTCCTGCAGAAATACCACGGCGATATCCGGCTGGAATTCACCGGCGAATCGACGGTTGCCGGGTTCCGGCCGTTCCGGCAGATCATTACCTTGCCGGCACGGTTTGCGGCACGCGGCGAATGAGCGCTTAGCCCACTCACTTTGACAAGCTCGCGGGGCTGGCACCATCAGGTGCCTGCCCCGTTGCTTTTTGCCGTGTGCCATCGGCCTGCAAACCAATACAGGAGCGGCCTGCAGGCCGGCTGGATGCCAGTCTGGATGTGGCCTGCAGGCCAGTGCGGATCAGGGGGTCAGCGTTTGCCGCCGAGAATCGAACCGAGCACCCCGCGCAGGATTTGCCGGCCCACGCCACTGCCGATGCTGCGTGCCATGCTCTTGGCTGCTGCTTCGACCACGCCTTCGTGCTTGCCGCCACGCGGGCCCGTGCTGCCGAACAGGATGCTCCCCAGCTTGCTGCCCAGCCCGTCGAACATGCCATCTTCCGATTCGGCCGGTTGTGGCGCGGGCTGCGGCTGCGGCGCAGGGTAGGAGGGGGCCGGCTGAGGTCGCCAGCTTGCAGGCTGGGGCGGAACCGGAGCGGGAGCCGGCTGTTGCGGAGCAGGGGCGGGTTCGCTCGCAGGCGTTGCAGCGGCTTGTGGCGTGGCTTGCAGATCGGCATGGGGCGCCCGCACACCACGCAGTTTTTCGTAGGCCGATTCGCGGTCCAGCGTTTGTTCGTAGTGGCCGTAGACCAGCGACGACTGGATCACCGTCTGGCGTTCTTCGCCCGTCAGCGGGCCGATCCGGCCGCCCGGCGGCACCACCATTGCCCGCTCGACGATGTTCGGCCGGCCATGGGCATCGAGAAACGAAATCAGCGCTTCGCCAACCGCCAGCTCGGTAATGGCTTTCGCTGCATCGAACCGCGGGTTGGGGCGCATGGTTTCGGCGGCGGTGGCCACGGCCTTCTGGTCGCGCGGGGTGAAAGCGCGCAGCGCGTGCTGCACCCGGTTGCCCAACTGTGCCAGCACCGTATCCGGCACGTCGAGCGGGTTCTGGGTAACGAAATACACGCCGACACCCTTGGAGCGGATCAGCCGTACCACTTGTTCGATTTTCTGCAGCAGGGCCGGCGGTGCGTCGCTGAACAGCAGGTGTGCTTCGTCAAAGAAAAACACCAGCTTGGGTTTGTCCAGATCGCCGACTTCCGGCAATTGCTCGAACAGCTCGGCCAGCAGCCACAGCAGGAAGGTCGAATACAGCCGGGGCGAGTGATACAGCTTGTCGGCCGCCAGCACGTTGATCACGCCGTGGCCGTTGACATCGGTCTGCATCAGGTCGTTGATATCGAGCATCGGCTCGCCGAAAAACGCATCGCCGCCTTCCTGTTCCAGGCTCAGCAGGCCGCGCTGGATCGCGCCGATCGACGCAACCGAGACATTGCCGTATTCGGTGGTGAACTGGCGGGCGTTGTCGCCGACGAACTGCACCATCGCCCGCAGGTCTTTCAGATCCAGCAATAGCAGGCCGTTATCGTCGGCAGCCTTGAAAATGATCTGCAACACGCCGGCCTGGGTGTCGTTCAGGTTCAGCAGCCGCGCCAGCAGCAGCGGGCCCATGTCGGAAATGGTAGCGCGTACCGGGTGGCCGCTCTGGCCAAAGACATCCCAGAACACCGTCGGGCAGGCGGCATAGCCGAAATCGGCCAGGCCGAGCTGGTCGATGCGCGCCTTGAGTTTCGGGCTTTCCTGGCCGATTGCGGCAACGCCGGAAAGATCACTTTTGATATCCGCCACGAACACCGGCACCCCGGCGCGCGAAAATGCTTCGGCCATCCTTTGCAGCGTCACCGTCTTGCCGGTGCCGGTGGCACCCGCGATCAAGCCATGGCGGTTGGCCAGTGCCGGCAACAGTTCGATATCGGTAGTGGCGGTTTTGGCGATGATGAGCGGGGCAGTCATGGTGCAATGGGCTCCAGGTGGCGTTGATGCGGGGATTGTAGCTTGCTGGCGGAATCTATGCCGATGCCTGGAGGATTTTTTCGCCGCAGCGGGGTGGCTTGGAATGCAGGCCTGATTGCGGTGTAATGTCTGGACTCGGCGCACCCGGCGCGGGATGTTGCCCCGCCGCCGCGCACATTCTGCTTTGCCGCCAGATCGGCAATGGAAAGGTCAACCATGAACAAGATGATGGGCTGGCTGCAATGCCAGGTGTTCGGTCATGTCGTTGCCAGCTGCACGCCGTACCGCCGCAGCGCCAGCACCCCGGCCCAGCGCAGCGTCAAGCTGATCTGTGCCCGCTGTGGGCGGCCGGTGACCGTGCTGCTGCAACCCAAGCGCTGAGCCGGCGGCGGCCGTGGGTCCGCAGTCCGCTATCGACGCATGGCGCAGCGGCCTGCCTGCAGTTAGCCGGTGCGCAAGGCCCCTGCCAATTGTTTCAGCAATTCCTCATCCGATTTGAACTGCAGGCGGATCAGCACCTTGCGGTCGCGTTCGTCTTCGCCAGCGTGGGCTTCGATCTTGCCGCGACCGGCGCCCATCAGGCGTGACAGCAGCGCATCGCGCTGCGGCAGGTCGGGCAGGCCGGCGATGAACAGCAGCACAGTGTTGGCGCGTTGCAGGCTCAGGTTCATATTGCCGACATAATCGCCAGACTGGCTGGTGTGACCTTCGATTACCACCCGCTGGATATCTTCACTGAACTCGGGTTTGGCGAACACTACGCGGGTGAAAATCGGCATGATTTGCTGCAAGCGTGCCGCGCCTTCCGGCTTCAGTTCATAACGGCCGGTATCAAAAAAGAATCGATCCGGCAGTACCATTTCGCCATCCGGGGTGATGACCACATCCACCCCGGCGCGGCGGAATTCCTGCTCCAGCGTGTCCAGCACCTTGTTGCGCGTCTGCTGTCGCACCTCGCTCAGTTCTCCGATCTGCATCAGCGCCAGAATGAACAGCAAGGCAAACAGCAACAGCAGGCCCGACATCAGATCGCCGATGGAGAGCATGGTGTAGTCTTCGCTGGTCTCCTCGTGCAGGGCGGCGAGATAGTCGTTCATGTTTGTGCTCCCTCAGCCAGTTGCGCCAGCAGCCGGCGTTGCTGGGTGGTGGCCAGCGCCTGTTGCGATTCCGCCAGTTGTCTGGCGGCGCTGGTGGCGTCACCGAGATTGTCGGCAACGTGGCTGATGGCGCTGACAATCGCGTTGGCCTGGCCATCCAGTTGCTGGAAGAAACGCCCGGCGCTCTGCCGTGCCGCATCAAAATACTGGCTGGCAGCCAGCGGCAACTGGCCGGTGAGTTCGTCCAGTTGTGCCGAAACCGCCTGCAGGCTGGCGCGCACCTGCTGCAAGGCGTGTGATTCTTTGCTCACTTCGTCGCTGAGCTGGGCATCGCGGCGTTGCAGTGCGGTCAGTAAAGCCTGCGCCTGCGACAGATTCACCTGCTCACACAAGGCGCCCACGGTTTTCTGCGCTTCTTGCAGTTTGCCGAATGCATCGTCCCATTGTGAATGCATGACGATGCGGCGTTCGGCTTCGTGGTCGAAAGCCGAGCGCAGCTTGTTGACGCTGATTTCCAGCCCGCTGCGTTGTTGCCCGAGCAGGCTTTCCAGTTGCTGCTGTTGCTGGCTGAAAAAGCCGTTCAGCGAATCGCGGAATTCATCACGCATCTGCGCCAGTTCGTCGCCGGCGATATCGCGCATTGCCGTCAGCTGCTGCTGCAGCTCGCTGCTGCCGGCCTGCAGTCCGTCCTTGGCGGCGCCCATGGTGTCCAGCGCCTGGCGCTGAATCTGGCCAAAGCTGTCGCGATAGACGCGATACAACTCGCTTTCTTCGCGCTGGCGTGCCGACAGGGCTTCGAGGAAGTAACTCTGATGTTTCTCCAGCATCGACTCGAACGTGCGGCGGATACGTTCCAGATCGGTTTCGGCGGTCTGGCGGATATTGTCCAGGTGCAGATCCAGTCCGTTGAGCGTGGTGGCCAGTTTGCGGCGTGCCGTGTCCATCACGCTGGCGGCGCTGTTCTGCAGCTCGACGAAAGTTTCGCGGTATTCCACCAGCAGCGCCTGTTCTTCCGCCTGACGTTTGGCCAGGGTTTTGTCAAAGGCATCGGCAAACTGCAGCAGCGCATTGTTGACCTTGCTGTCGAAGGTGTCGACGGTGTTGCTGAACAGGGCAAACGGCAGCTTGATGTTGTCGGAGAATTGTGCCAGATCGGCAGCGGCGCTGGTGAGGCGCAACATCGACTCCTCGTGTACGGCTTTCAGCTCGTTCACCGCACCCGGCAAGGGCTCCAGCACTTCCAGCGCGCGGCCCATGGTATCGACGGCGGGGCGCAGCAGCTTCTGCATCGCCAGCACTGCGCTCATCAGGCTCTCTTGCTGTTTCAGCGCATGGCGCATGTTCTGGTTCAGGTTGCGGGTTTCCTCCAGCATCGCCTGTGCCGGCGCCAGTTGCCGGCCTTCAGCGGCGGCGGATAGCTCTGCCTGCTGCTGTTGCAAGCCTTGCGCTGCCTGCTTGCGCCAGTCGCGCACTTTGATGCCGAGCAAAGCCTGCAGAATATTGAAGCTGGCCGCGCCAGACAGGCCCACCAGCGAGGCATAAAACGCGGTTTTCATGCCACCTACCAGCGCGTGCGCCGAATTGATGAACTGGCTGGTACCCTCGCTGCCGCCAAAATGCGCCAGCCCGGCAGTGATGCCGCCAAACGTGCCAAGAATCCCCAGTGCGGTCGACAGTAGCGGCACAAAGCGGAAGCCTGTCAGCGGGTCGGGGCGGTTGAGAAAGTTGCGGAAACTGCGTTCGCGCCGGGCCAGCAAAAAGGCCTGACGGTATTGCTGCCACTGCAATAGCTGCAGCGTGACAAACGCCGCCAGCACCGTCAGCGTCAGGCCGACGCAGACGTCGGTATTGGCAAACACCGCTCGCAACAAGGCGAACAGCGGCTCGAAAACAAACGGGGAGGGGGTCATGATCGGGCTCCTGATGTTGCTATCACAAAGCCCTTGTTGCTATGTCAAAGTGGCAGAATCATCAATATTTTCAGATTTGCCCGGTTTTTCGTATTTTTTATGATTATTGCATGATGGTTTGTGGGGCTGTCAAGGTCGGTTTTCAGCCATTTATTATCGATTTTTTCTGCTGTGCAGCTGTGCTGCTTGAAGATTTGCAATGCACCATAATGGAGCGCTGTTGCGGCTCCTGAGCGATTTCAGTCATTAGTTGTGTTTATGCTTCAGGCATTTTGTGTGCGGCTGCCTGGCAGATTCGAGAGGAAATATCCGCAGTGTGCCCATTTTGGGTAATTAAGGCTTGGCGGAAATTGATATGCCTCAACGCGTAACCCAACATGACCATGTTACCAATAAGGAGTCGGATCAATATATGCTTTTGGAACAGGAGCAGGATATGTCGATGGAGGGCGCGGAAAGCAGGGGTGACCTGGCTGTGATGGCCACGATCATCGGCAGCTTCTGGATCAGGTATATGCGCCGCACCTGCGAGCTGTTTGATCACGATCTCACCATGGCATATATCCTCGGCGAAATCGGCGTGCACAATGTGTCGCACATGCATGCCAAACCGTCGATATGTCAGTCCTTGCCGCAACATCTGTCGGCGGGCACCCTGAGTTCCTTCCTCAAACCCTGCAATGCCTATTCGATTGCCGAGGCCACCGGCATGCCGCGGGAAACCGTGCGTCGCAAGATTGTGCGCCTGGAGGAGCTGGGATGGGTGACGCGTGTGCCTGAAGGTGGCGTGGTGGTGAGTCGTCGTTGTATCGACCATACCTACGAAACCGCCTACCCCGATACCTTTTTCGAATTGCTGGAAACCTATTCCCATCTGCGGCGGCATTTGCCGGAGAAATGGTTTGAGTGAGGCCGTGCTGACCCATCCAGGGGGGGGAGCAGTTGAATGCAGTGTTTGCTTCCGGAGACATCAAAAATGCAAGTAACGTTTCGTGAAAATGGCCGTGTTGCGCGGCTCGCATTACCGTTGAGGTTTGTATTCTCCGAGCATCCTGTTTTCCGCCAGATGCTTGCCAAGGCGCGAAGCGAGCCATCAGTTGCCATGCTTGAGCTGGATTTCTCGAGGGTGGAATACCTCGATAGCGCCGCACTGGGTATGCTGCGCTGCCTGATCGATGCAGAAACGCGGCTGGTGATTCGTTTGCTGAACCCCTGCCAGACAGTGCGCGAGCTGCTGGAAATGGCTGAGCTGCAGGCGGTGTAAGGTTTTTGCCTTCTGCTTCGGCGCAGGCACAATCGTTTTTGCCCTATCCAAAGTTAGGTATCAAAGGCGTGGGTTTCTGCCACATTGTCGACTATCCGACAATAATATGGAGAAACTCACATGGATCAGCCGGTTTATTCCCCTCCCATTTTGCACAGCCACAGTCGCTGGCTGGGGCAGAAGCGTTACTGGTATCTGCTTAATCCCTTGCTGGTGCTGACACCGCTGTTTTCGTCGCTGCTGGCGCTATACAGCAACAATGGGCTGTGGCTGTGGGCCACGGTGCCGTTCATGTATCTGCTGATGCCGCTGCTGGATATGCTGGTCGGGCAAGATCCGGCCAACCCGAGCGATGCCGAGATGGAGGTGCTGCGCGACGACGCTTATTACGTCAATGTGCTGTA
>JACCDG011876762.1_pt1 | contig 25864 bp, 26 predicted proteins | sample 7442471 | NCBI WGS metagenome assembly JACCDG01 (sample SAMN15323444, study PRJNA562643) | freshwater metagenome | isolation source: river surface water | place: USA:Blue River Watershed | collected 2017-08-17 | reverse complement strand
GCCCATTGGGGTGGTCCTGCTGCATTTGCAGAAATTATGTCTTCGATTCATGCCCTTATGTTTGAAAATAAATCAACACCTTGGTTTGAACAATTTAACTTTGTAAACGATGCCGGACATACTGAAAATGGTATCTATGCGCTACGAGCAAATTATGGCTTTGACGACCTATCAATTTCTGATCTTTTTAAATTTAGATCCATTAAATCAAAACTAACCGGACATGGTGAAGTTCATTTAAATCCTGAGGGTGTATATATCAGCAACGGCCCTTTAGGATCTGGAGTTCCCCAGGCCCAGGGTTTGGCCATCGCCGATAAGCTATTAAAAAACAATCGAATCACTATCTGCACTCTTTCCGATGGTGGAGCAATGGAAGGTGAAACGAAAGAATCACTTGCCTCCATCCCAGGCCTTGCGAAAAAAGGTAAAGTTAACCCCTTTGTTTTAGTGATTTCAGATAACAACACAAAGCTTGGTGGAAGGATTGAAGAAGATTCCTTTTCCATGTCAGGCACTTTTGATTCTCTAAAAATTTTAGGATGGGAAGTTGTTGTTGTCGAAAAAGGAAATAATCTTCAGGAAGTATATTTGGCCATCGAAAAGGCCATAAAAACGGTATCTGCAAACAAACCCATAGCGGTGGTTTGTAAAACTATAAAAGGTTTTGGAGTAAAATCTACGGAAGAAGATAGTTCTGGAGGTCATGGTTACCCTCTTAAAGCTTATAGCGATAAATTGATTTCCTTCCTGGAAGAAATTTACGGAAATAAACTTCCTGCAGAAATGATGGATTGGGCCCAAAATGCCATTAAGAAACCAGAGAGCAAGCCCTCCGCTGAAAGCGCAGTTAAATCGGAAAAAATTCAACCCGGATTTTCCCGAGCAGCAATCAGAGCTGCAAAAGAAGGCTATCCCCTCTTCTCAATTTCTGCCGACCTTCAAGGTTCCACGGGAATTGAACCGTTCCATGAAGCATTTCCTGATCGTTTTATCGATATCGGTATTGCTGAATCAAATATGATTTCCTGTGCGGTTGGACTTTCTAAGCAAGGACTAATTCCTATTGTTGATACCTTTGCCCAATTTGGTATCACTAAAGGAAACCTGCCGCTAATTATGGCCTCATTATCACAAGGACCAGTGATAGCGTTATTTTCCCATACAGGTTTTCAAGACGCCGCGGACGGGGCTTCTCATCAAGCAACAACCTATCTTGCCGCAACCTCCGCCATTCCCCACACTACTTGTGTAGTGGCCAGCTGTTCAATGGAAGCTGAAGCATTAATGTATCAGGCCATTGAAAGATTTGCTGAAGCTAGAAAACAAGGGAAAGTCCCCGATAGTATTCTCTTTTACCTCGGAAGGGAGAACTACCCTCAATATTACGACAAAAATATGAAATATAATTGGGGATCGGCCCAAGTTTATAAATCAGGAAGCGATTTAACTATTGTAGCTTCTGGTTCTACTCTAATTAAGGCCCTCGAGGCCCACGAAGAACTCTTAAAGCAAGGAGTAAAGGCATCTGTAATTCACAATGCTTTTGTAAATCACCCCGATATATCAACCATTGGAACAGAACTTAAAAAAACCAAAAATAAACTTATTACTATTGAAGATCACCAATTAATCGGTGGAATGGGTTCACAATTAATTCAACAATTGAAAATTAATGGTTATGAGTTTGAGGTTAAATGCCTGGCCATTGAGGGAAAATTTGGCCAATCCGCTTATAAGGCAGACCACCTCTACGAGCTACACGGTCTGGACACAAAATCTTTGATTAAGGCCGCAAAGGAAATGAACTAAACTAAAGCTTCCCCTGATTCTCCACCACGAGTGATAATGGCCTTTCCCTTGGACTCTAAGTCTTTTATTTTTGCAACTATAAGGGCCTGAGTCTTTTCGACTTCGGAAAGCCTTGTTGGGCCTAATGCTGCAATATCCTCTCCCAAAAGTTTCCCCCCACGAGTGGACATATTGGACATAATCTTAACTTTTACATCTTCAGTGGCAGTTTTAAGTGCAATGGCCAACTGCTTGGAATCAATTTCTTTAAGCAAATTTTGAATACCTAAATCATCTACATAAATTAGGTCTTCAAAGACAAACATTAGTTTTCGAATTTCTTCGGCCAGTTCAGGATCTTTTTCCTCAACCCGAGACATGATATTTTTCTCGGTGTTTTTATCCATTAAATTTAACATGTCAGACACTGGCTCCACTCCACCCAAATGGGAGGTATCCATAGAACCAAGAGTCGATAATTCAGTTTTTAAAAGTTCATCCAAATGGCCGATTAGATCTGGCGATACATAATCAAGATTGGCAATTCTCAAAACCACTTCCGCCTGAAGGGCCTCAGGAAGTCTTCTTAGAACTTCAACTCCTTTTTCCGCTGCCAAATGAGCGATAACCAATGCTATGGTCTGAGGGTGCTCATTTAAAAGAAAATTGGCAAGAGTTCTTGAATCCACGAGCTCTAAAGATTCCAACTTTCTGGCTTCTCCTGCTTCAACACTCTGGCCTAAGAGTTGCTTGGCCCTTTCCTCTCCCAGGGTTTTTAGAATAAAATCCTTCCCCTTATTATCTGAAAATAGAAAATCCGCATCCTCATTTATCCTAGAGTAGAACTCCTCCATAACTCTTTTGCCCATCCAAAGCGGTGTCTGCTTTGTATCTGCCATAAGCCCTATCAATCTTTTTACATCGTTGTCTTTTAGATGTTGAAAAATAAGCTGAGATGATTTGGTTCCTAAAAGGGACAAAAGAATTGAAGCCTTTTCTTGGCCACTCAATAGAGCATACTGAACTTCTGGGTCTAAGGAGGTTTCCGCCATAATTTAATCTTCCTTGATAAATTCCCTTATTGAAAAAATTATAACACATATTTGATACAGAGCAAAAAGGTTGGTTTTTTTGTTGAAATTCCACCTTTCTATTAATAGAAAATCACCATGCAAAAAATTGGCATTACGCCTGGTTTTTTTTATCCAGAAAAGCACCCTCACGTTCATGGGAAAAAGGCACTAACCTACGTAGAAAATGATCTGGTCTCCTACATTGCAAACTCAGGGTTTATGCCAGTCCTGATCCCGGATCTTAAAGGGGCCTTGTTAGTTTCCTTTTTAGAAGAATTGGATGCCATCGTTTTCCAAGGCGGGGATGACTTAAGTCCGAAATCCTACGGAGAAGAACATATTGAAAAGGGCAGATGGCCCGGTGATCCCTATAGAGATCAATTTGAACTTCAAATAATGGACTTCGCTTTCTTTAATAAAATACCCGTCCTAGCTATTTGCCGAGGTTTTCAGCTGGTCAATGTCTATTTTGGAGGATCTCTCTTTCAAGACATAGCCACACAAAGTAAGACACCTATTTTGCATAGAGATGGAGAACAATACGATAAGATATTTCATCAGATTGAATTTAAAGCAGAAAGTATTTTAGGCAAAATTTATAGGAATTATGGCCCCCTTAGTGTTAATTCAGTTCATCACCAAGGCGTTAAAGTTTTGGGAAAGGATTTGGTGGTCGAGGCCATCTGTCCAGAGGACAATCTAATTGAGGCGTTCCGTCATAAAAATTTTAAAGAGCATTTAATTTTGGCCGTTCAGTGGCACCCCGAATTTTCCCACACTTTAGGCGATAAAATTCTTGATCCACAACCTTTGTTAGATTATTTTATCAAAGAGATCAAAGCGAGGGGTTTATGAGCAGTATAAAAGAACAATTGTTAAAGGCCGGATTCAAACCATCTCCAAAACCGGAGGTCAAGCCAAAACCAGTTGCACCAAAACCGGTAATAAAGAAATATGTCCCTCCAGCTCCAAAAATTGAGAAAAAAAAGCATACCCACCAGGGACATCGAACCTTTTGTGAGAATTGCAAGAACATCCTCCCTGATGTTGAATTTTATAACCACAGAAATCCTGATGTTACTGGTAAATGGATCTGTACCGATTGTGCCGATAAAAACTGGATACCTGATGAAGTAAGACAAACCGCTCAAAGTGAAGCATCTAGAAATGGTATTTTTAAAAGAGCTTACGGAAAAACCTTTAGGGATATTCCTTCTTAAATACGAACCTCTTTAGGGGAACCTTTTTTAAGAATTAATGTTACAGTAGTTCCCTTACCCTCAGTAGATTCTATTTTTATATCACCACCATAGGCATTAATAAATTTATTAACTAGGGGCATTCCATAACCCGTACCAACTTCTCCCTCGGTTCCTTTCCTGGTTATATCCCCATCTTTTAACGAGAAAATTAGTGGCTGGGTTTCTTTTGGAATACCAATGCCAAAATCCTTAATTTCAAAACTTACTTCTCCATTATTTTCCTTGGCAAAGATATCTATTTTTGATCCTTTTGGAGAAAATTTAATACTGTTAGAGATTAAATTAGGAAGTACCGATTGAATAAAAGATTGCTGGTGTACCAGCACACATAATTCTTCTGGGACTTTGGAAAAATCTATTTTTATCTCTTTTTTCTTATAATTTAAATCCAAATGCTTAAGGACAGATTCAATCGAAGATTTAAGGGGAACCGAGGAAAGATCCCATTCCTTTCTCTTTCCTTCTATAAAAATAAAATCCTTTATAATCTCAATGATTGCCAAGGAATTTTTAATTGACTCATCAATTAAGGGAAGAATCTTTAAAAACTCCTCCTTGTCTTCTTTGACAATTTCCAAAATTTCCTTTACCCCAAAAAGTTGATTAGATAGATCATGACCTACCAACTGAAGAAGTTGCTTGGATTCAACGACTCGCTCTTCTAATTCAAACTTAACCTTGGAAGAATTTATATGGGTAAATACTCTGGTTGAAAGCTCAGAAGCGCTAAAGGGTTTGGTTAAATAATCTACTGCACCTAAAGAAAATCCTTTTTCAAAATCTTCCGTGGAAGTCTTCCCACTTATGATAATTACTGGGATTTTTTCAGTTGTTGGAGATTTTTTTAACCTAGTTAGAATTTCAAATCCATTAATTCCTGGGAGGACCAGATCCAGCAAGATTATATCTGGTAGAACTTTCTCCGCTCTTTTAAATCCTTCCTCTCCATCATCGGCCAAATACAATTTGTAATTTTGTTGCTGTAGGATGGAGCCTAAAAATTGAAGGTCATTTGTATCATCATCAATAATTAATATTTTTGCTGCATTAATAGAATCCGCCATATTTTTATTATAACGAACAAAATTAAAATCTATTAAATAAAGTTTTTCACTCAACCTTTCCGCACCAGTGAGGCCAAAATGACACTAGCTTAGACCAGACTAATCGCGTTATCTAATTGAAAACATGTTAGATAAGTTGGCATCATTCATGCTTAAACCCAAGCAACCGTTGAACAAAAGGAGAAACACAATGAAAGGATTTTTAGTATTGATAGTTGCGATTGGAAGTATTTTTTTAGGAGGATGTAGCGTGGTTATAGGACCCTCCCCTACAAAACTCGATTACGCCAACGAATTTGTGGACAACCTAACCAATGATCCAAATGCTCTGGACTACTTTTTTCTAGAAAAGGCTTACACCATTAGAGGCGGCGGTTGGATCCTAGTAGAAGATGATTTCGGCGAAATGAGGGCCGTAGATATTTATTCCTTGGTAAGAGATACCTATGCCTGGGATTTGGATTACTTTACGGATTACAGTAAGCCGGTAGATTATCTCGGAGGTGATGTTTGGGAGGATTATAATGGAAACCTATATGAAGAAAAGGTTACCTCCAAAAAAGACCTTGAAAAAATGGCATCTGACCTTGAAAAACTTAAAGTCGAGTCCCTGGGCGAGTCCTTCGCAGAAAGATTTGGCCTAAGCGAAGAAAGAGGACTCCAAGTGGCGAATATGGTTAATAACTGGAAAAAAGTTTCCAAATCCAGGGGAATGACCGAAGCTGACGCGGATGCATTTTCCAAAAAAGTTCTAGGCTTTAACTTAACAACTGGAATTAAGGCAATGCAGGACTTTAATAGTGGCAACACTAAACCTTTGGAATCTCTAGTGGCCGTTGCCGCCAAGACAAACGGCGTATCACCTGAACAAATGAATACCATTTTAAGCGAAATGTTAACAAAGTAAGCTAAACCCATGACCCCTCTATTTGGAGGGGTCTTTTTTTTTGATTGTAAAAAACGGGCCAGGTGTTGTCTTATTGATTAAAAATTATTATTGCTTAATCAAGGAGAAAACTTATGACCAATAGAATAAATGCCCAACATATACTCGTAGACCAAGAATTTGAGGCCCAAGATATCCTTAAGAAACTTAAAGAAGGTGATTCTTTTGAGTTTTTGGCGGGTGAATTTTCAAATTGCCCATCAGGAAAAGAGGGCGGTAATCTGGGAACATTTGGCAAAGGTCAAATGGTACCGGCTTTTGAAAAGGCTGCGTTTGAACTGGAAGTTGGACAGGTTTCTGGACCGGTTAAGACTCAATTTGGCTATCACCTTATTAAAAGATTAGCTTAGACCAGATGAAGATAATTCCTTTCAAACAGCGGACTCCGGAATGGTACGCATGGAGAAGAGCAGGTATTGGCGCTTCTGATATTCCTGTATTAACCGGAAACTCGCCCTACACAAGTAAAAGGGAATTGTTCCTCCAAAAAAAGGGGGAAGGTAAGGATAAAGTAATTAGCGAGCATGTTCTAAAGATTTCCAACAAGGTCGAAGAAGATGGCATTAATTATTTTAAAGAAAAGCAAAACATAACCTTTGAGCCTATTTGTGTTGAGCATGATCAAGAATCGCTACTTCGCGCAAGTTTAGATGGTTGGAACGAAACAGAGGGAATTTTAGAATGCAAATATATTTCCTTTGATTATTTTAATGACCTTAAAGAAAATAATAAAATTAGACTCGACCACCAAGACCAAATGCAATTCCAGATGCTAATTACCGGCCATACCTTTGCTCGCTATTACGTTCAAAATACCAAGGGCGATAACATTATCCTGACCCTAAAAGAGGATAAAAATCGCCAAAATGATCTTAAAAAACTTGCTTTGGATTTTTTGAAAGAACTAGATATTCGCCTTAATTAGGCTAATCATTTCCGCTATATCTTTATCTGAAAGCAATCCTTCCCGTCTAAAAATTGGCAATCCATCAGAATTAATAACCATAAAGCTTGAGCTATTATCCTTAAAGTTCCATTGATCTACAAAGGTCTTGGAATAATCCAGAACATAGATGGTATCAGGATATTTTTTCTTATTTAGTCTTAAAGCGGTCCTTAAAATTGCGTCCGGAACCCAGGTGGATTTAGCATTTATAATTACTACAGATCCATATTTAGGTCCTGATAATTTTGCTTCTGCAAGGGCATTTTGCGCCTTTTCATTTAGGTCTTTTTTATCAGGGTCTATATGAACTAAAAGGTAGGTTTTGCCTTTAAGAGTGGAAGAATCAAAAATATCTCCCTCTAGTGTTTCTCCGGCCTTTTGGGAAAGGACAACTTTTGGCAAGCCTGCGTTAATGGCACCTGAAAAAATTACTAAAAAAATTATAACAAACTTTTCCATTTTTCTCCCCTTAACCCTTACTAGATATCATGATGCATAAAAATTAAAATAAGGTCCTCTAATAAATGCAATAATGAATTTTTTTCCATGTCCTTTTTAACAAATAAACACTATCTTAACCCACATAAAAAACCACCATTGGAGTAAGTATGCAGAAACTGGTTCTTTTTATCGTTCTATTTCTATATTTACCCAATTCCGCATTTTCCTTTTCTAGATGGGACGAACTCAATAAACCTACCATTTTTGAGCTGGATTATGAATTTAATCTTAAAAAACTTTCAAAAAACGGTTTCCTTTCAGTAACTCCATGGAGCGATGATTATTACCCCACGGATAAGGGTGGAATTTCCTATAGGTGGAACCAACCAAACTATTCAAACGAAACCGAGTTATTTGGCTATAACCTGCTAAATCTTAATAATCTTAATGGCGTTAATCTTGCGGAACTTTCTCCTTCTGAAAAATGGGATATTTTTATAGGTGATAAAGATTGGGGCCTGACAAATTATGAAAGAAAGAGAACCAAAATAATGAGAACGGTCCCCGGAAGTAGTTCCTATAATCCAGATTATAAAATACCTAGCTGGGAAGGCCTTTGCCATTCATGGGCCACGGCCACTCTTTTATTTGAAGCTCCCGAACCTGTGACCATGGTTTCTGCAAATGGTGTAAGTGTTCCCTTCGGAGCCTCGGATATTAAGGCCCTTTTAACCATGTTTATGGATACCACTGAGTCGCAAACTAAATTCTTAGGTAGTCGCTGCAATTTAAGTAGAAATGAACTTAAAGAAAAACTGGCAAAAGGGGAAATAACCGCCGAAGAATATGCTGATGGAATGGTAGAACTGAATGGCCCCGAATGTGAGGATGTTAATGCCGGTGCATTTCATATAGTTTTGGCAAACCAACTTAATAAAAGAGATGAGGGTTTCGTAGCAGATATTACCAGAGATTTAGAAGTCTGGAACCAACCCGTAATTGGATTTGAGTCTCAAATGGGCACGCCCGAAAAAGGCGCTAGTCCCGGTTCAGCAGAAGGAACCGTTTTTCAAGTTTATGTAGAAACAAAGATGTATTACATCTCGGAAATTCCTATGTCTTGGACTTCTGAATTTAACAAAGAATCGATTGAAGCAGAAATTTATGAATATATTTTAGAACTCGATAAGGATTTAAATATTCTTGGCGGTAAATGGCTCACTGAAGATCATCCAGATTTTATTTGGAAACGAGAACGACCAGATTTTAAGGGATATTTTAAACCATTAGAGGCCATCTATAAAAAATCCCTCGAAAAAAATAGTAGGTTACGTTTTATTCGGGCCGCTAACAGTCTTAGAAATATCCACAGAAATGCTAATGCTGCCAGGAATCGAACTGCTGCTTCAAGACCACAGTAAATTAATCTACCTTTTTCCCTGAGGCCCTTTCTCTTTAATAATTAATTCTTTATTCTTAGCCTTATGAAATTTTTAATTTTGACCTTTTTTGTGTGCCGAATGGGGTTTTCTCAAACCTATAAGTGTGAATTTAATACTGCGCCACCGGGAAAAACTTTAACCCCTGAAGAAGCAAAGGAATTTGTTCGCGAAATTGATTTTGACTCCAATCAGAAAGATGGGAAAGTGTTAAATTTTAAAAATCACAATATTTATGTTTGGAAAAAAGGAACCTCCATCCATACCAAATATCAAGACACTGCTTCTAACTTAGAATTCACCACAGATTATCTATCAACGAGAGATAGCTTTTCCTTTAATGTTACCCCCAACAAACTTTTTAGATGTTCCATTCCTAAATTGGAAAAGGTCTCAGCGCCATTGACCTCAAAAGATGACTTAGCAGGTCAAAAAGAAAATCTAACGGTAAATGTCCTGACCGAATTGAAGTTTTTATTTTACCAATCCAAAGCTAATGATCGCATGAGGGCCATTGTATTCCAAGAAGGCGCGACTTATTCACTTGATTCGGAGAGAGACAAGACAAAAGACTGGTGTATTCTTAATATTCAGGTAAAGCTCGATGAAGATACCTTTATCCCCAGGGGTACAAAACTAAAGGTTGTTGGTTTTAACGTTCTTTCAAATAGTCCAGAACAACAGGTTTATGCCTATGATTTTGTAAATGTGGCGGAGGGAAAAAAACTTTCCGAAACTTCCAGATACGCTCCATTTTCCCTCGAATGTAAAATAGGGAAGGATAAGATTTTATCCGCTGAATACTTTAAAAAGATCACTGGCAACAGACTCTCCATAACTGTAGGAAATTAAAATGGGAAAATTTTCTGAATACGATAAATATGATGGATTAGGTCTTTCAAAACTCGTCCAAGATAAGGAATTAACTCCTCTTGAACTTTTGGAAGAGGCCATTTCAAGGGCAGAAAATCTAAAAAAGCTAAATGCCATAATCTATCCCATGTATGATCTGGCCCGAAAGGTGGCACAAAAGAAACTACCTGAAGGCCCTTTTACTGGTGTCCCCACTCTTTTAAAGGATCTGATTGCTGATTACGAGGGAACCCCCATCTCTTATGGCTCCAAAGCGCTTAGAAATAATATTTCAAAATCTGATAGTGAATTAGTGAAACGCTACAAGACTACGGGAGTAGTAATTTTTGGAAAAACGAACGCTCCTGAATTTGGAATCATGGGAACTACAGAACCTGAGCATTTTAAGCCCTGTCACAATCCCTGGGACCTAAAAAGATCATCCGGAGGTTCCAGCGGTGGATCAGCGGCCGCAGTTGCCGCTGGTATTGTACCCTTTGCCCATGGAGGAGATGGCGGTGGCTCTATTCGGATTCCTGCCTCTATGTGCGGACTCTTTGGTTTTAAGCCTGGCAGAGGACTTACCCCGCTAGGGCCATCCCACGGAGAAATTTTAGATGGGGCCGTGGTCCAACATATTATTTCAAGAAGTGTTAGAGACAGCGCCGCCATGCTTGATGCCACTATTGGTTATGAGCCAGGTGCTCCCTATAAAGTAATGTTACCCAAAGAAAAATTTATGGAGGCCCAGAACGCTCCTTTTAAAAAACTAAAAATTGCTTACTCGCCAAAATCTATTATGGATGAGGAAATCCATCCTGATGTTCTTGCGTCCTTTAATCACACTTTGCAAATCCTCAAAGGATTAGGCCATGAGTTAATCGAAGACCACCCCGTGCTAGATGGCGATAAACTCTCCAAGGCTTATCTAATTAATCTGGCCGGTCACATCAGCTCGGATGTGGAAAATGCAAAAAAACTGGCCGGAGGAAAAATTGCTCTATCCGAGATGGAAATTTTAACAAAAACTCTCGCTCTTATTGGAAGAAATATAACAGCACTAGAATTTATTGAAGCAAAAAAATATTGGCATGAAGTAACTTATGCCATGGATATTTTTCATGAAAAATATGATGTCTATTTAACCCCAGTTGTAGCGGTTCCTCCTCCACTTCTAGGATCCCAAAAATTAAAATCTTTTGAAATTTTCTTAATGAAGGTCGTTAATTTCTCTGGTGCTGGAAGAGCACTTATTAAGTCTGGTATCGTTGAAAAAATTGCAAAGCAAAGTTTTGAAAAATTTCCCTTCACCCAAATCTCCAATTTATCTGGAAACCCTTCCATGTCGGTCCCATTATTTTGGACTAAAGATAACCTACCAATCGGGTCACTTTTTTCAGCTAAGTGGGGCGATGATTTCACTCTCTTTAAATTGGCTTTTGAACTGGAAAAAAGCTCCCCATGGTTTAATAAGAGACCCTAAAAAATCACTTTATTCTCTCCTTCCCCGAAAGGAATCCATAAAACTAGGCCTTTGATTGGCCTTTAATTTGGGAGGGAGTCCATGAAATTATTAATTTTGACTTTTTTGCTTTGTTTTAAGGCCTATTCGTCTACCGCTTTTACCGTCGAAGGTGAGTTAATTTATGAAGATAAAAATAACGGAATGACCCTGAAAACCGATGCAGGTGATCTTTCGATAGTAAATAAATCTTTCAACGCCTATGGATGCCTAAATGGAACCTTCGTGGTGGTAAATAATTTGGAAGATACTAATACCTACAACATTCTTGAAATTATTCAATGTAAAAAATTTAAGGAAGGAGAAGAAGAGGCCACTTGCTCCAAAAACATTGATTTATCCTGTGGACAACCAACTTCCTACTGTGCAAATGGAGAGGAATGTATTCAGGTTTGGCCAGAACCAAAAACCTTTACTAATAAATGTCTGTTGATTAAATCTGGATCGATATTTTTATACAAAGGTAATTGCGAAGTTAAAGAGCAAAACTAGGATTTGAGTTTCAAAGAAAGTGTTAAGGTAAATATGGCCACCGGATCATTTCCGAATTTCTCGGGTACGGTGGCAATTACTTTAATGGGCATATTCATCCTATCGCCGGATTTAATAACCTCTTCAACAAATTTCTTAATTTCAATTCCTTGATTATTTTCAAAAAAAGTATCTCCCTCGGCCCTTTTTAAAAATTCTGCCGAGAAATCCTTAAAACTTAAATGAATATTTTTCCCGCTTTTAAAAATATGATTCATGGCCGCAAATCCTGAAGTCACATCCGCTGCAGTGGCCATTGCTCCAAAATAAAGTGAATTTAGATGATTCCTAGTCCTGCGATTAAGCGGCACTTTTATCAACGTTTTCACATCAGTCATTTCAACTATTTTTGGTCTAACATAACCTATTAAGGGTATTCTAAAAAAACCAAAAAAACGTAGGGCCAGATTATTTTTTAAATTTTCTGGGAGCATACTTAAAAACTTTTTAATCATTTTTATTTCCAACTTCCGAAAGAGTTACACATCTATTTAAGGCCGCTTCCAAAGATTCCTCTAAAATGCCTGCAAGATCTCTCTTCCCAAATGTTAAAAGACCTGCCTCAGTGACGCCTCCTTTGGAGGTCACACTTTCTCTTAGGGATTCATAACTTTTACCACTTTCAATCATTAGCCTGGCCGCACCCAAAAAGGTTTGATTAATCATATCCGTGGCCATTTTGGGGTCGATTCCCTTTTCCAACATCTTTGAATGCATAATTCTAGCAATTTCAAAAATAAATCCAGGCCCTGAGCCAGTAAAAACCGTGGAAATATTGATTTGATCTTCCAAAGAGAGCTCAAATACAGCTCCAACCGCAGAAAATAACTCTTTAATATGTTTTTTATCTTCTTCTTTAATTGCATCACCATAAAAAATGGAGCTAACTCCCTCCCCTACCGCACAAGGAGTATTGGGCATTACCCTGATAACCCTTTTAGAATTAAATTTACTTGAAAGCGTCTTAACAGATATTCCCGCCATTATGGAAACTAACAGGGCATCTGGAGGAAGGTAAGGGGAAAGCATAATTTCCATTTTATTAATTTGTTGTGGCTTTGCACCTAAGAGATAAATATCACATGAAGGTAAATCTTTTATTTCTTTAACCGCCAAACCACCAATTTTCTCCATAAGAAGTTGGGTCTTTTCATAGGTTGGATTAAATCCAAAAAACTTCAGATGTGGATTTTTAGTATAAAAACCCTCGGCCAATGACGATGCCATTTTCCCACAGCCTATTATTGCGATTCTTAAATTAATCATTGAACGCTCATCGGGGCACCATGCCTCATTATGTTAATTGCAAAAGATCGCACAAATACTAGCTTCTCGATTATGGCATCAAAATCATAAACGCTGGGGGAATCAAATGGAGTCAAAATTTGCTTCATATATTTCTCAGAATAAGAATCATTATAAACTATTTTTAAAACCCCACTTATTTGGTCGACGCCACCATCAACTACTATGGTTCTAAGATCGTCTTTGATAACCATCTCTTCAAATATTTTTTGATTTGGGAAAAAGACATCAAAAGATCTCTCTTTGGAATATTTGTAAAAAATGGATCTGATCTTATTCCACCAATCAAAAGAATATTGATTTCTGGCAAGAATTGAAACCCCAACACCCATGGAAAGTGCGGCCAAAACCTCCATAAGTGTAGAAAAATATGGCCTTTGCTCGTAGGCAATAACGACTATATTTGATTCCAGCAATCTGTGATCATTATAAGATAGCTGACCTGGAATTTCTTTATTGGGTGTTTTTTTATTTTTAAAATCACCAAGATTATTTAGAGCGTATTTTTTAAAATTTAAAAGAACTTCTTTTTGATTACCGTAGATTCCATCAAAAAGATTTTCAAAGTTTTGAATCAGCCGTTCCATTCCCTCATCAAATATTATTCTTAATTCTTTCTCCTCAAAATTGGTAGAGAGACAAAGATCAAACATATAAGATTCCCCATCTTCATCTGAGGGGACATTTTTTATGTTTTCAGCCTCTGACGGAAGGTTTAAGGGCACTATATGAAACGATGGCACATAACTTTTTCCGCCTGCTTTAGGTCCGGTGCCCGATAATTTAAATCCTCCAAAAGGCTCAATTCCAACTCTTGCACCGGTTATACTTCGGTTGATATAGACATTCCCGGACTCCAAATGTTTCATCAAATAATCTATATCGTTTTGAGATTGAGAAAATAATCCTCCGGTAAGGGCATATTCGGTTCCATTGAAAATTTTAATGGCCTCATCTAAGTTTTTAAACCCTATCACATGAACAACAGGGCCAAATAATTCCTTAAAGGCGAAACTTTGAGGATTAAGTGCTCTCGCAGATGGGAGTTCGATTAAAACAGGGCCCATGCAGCTACCTGGTAATTTTTCCTTAGAACGATCAACATGAACAGCTCCTCCGTGGTCATTGGCCTCTTCTATTGCGCCTAATACATCCCTCCTAAGACGATCCCGTTCTTCCATGGTTATAATTGGATTCATTGTTGAAGAAAAATCAAAAGCTTCTCCAACCTTTAGGTCGAGGCAAGCCGCTTTTAATCTTTCCACCAACTTATCTTTTATTTTTAAATCTACTAAAATCCTAGAGGCAGCAGAACATTTTTGCCCCGAATGTCCAAATGCTGAATATAAGATTCCGGAGACAGCTTCATCCAATTCTGCATTGGAGGTGACGATGATGGCATTCTTTCCACCCATTTCAGCAATTACTTTTGCGGGAATTTTTTCTCCACCTTCTTTATTTATCACTAATCTTTTTCCAGCTTTGTGGGCCATGGTAAGGCCGACCGCCTTTGATCCTGTGAACACTATTCCTGAAATATCCTGAGAGGAAACGATAGTCTCCCCAACATCTGAACCCTTTCCAGGAAGATGAACAACCACATTTTTTGGAATATTGGCTTCATGAAGAATATCTATTAACTTTTGTGCCACCAAAGGTGTCGGCCGCGCTGACTTTAAAATGACGGAATTACCTGCTACAAGAGCAGAGGTTACCATTCCACAAGGTATGGCCAGGGGAAAATTCCAGGGAGAAATAACTCCAATAACACCCCTTGCCTCCATTTTGCTGTTTTCTTTTTGAATTCTTCCTTCTTCATGGGCATAGAAGTTTAAAAAATCTATTGCCTCATCCACATCCGCCAAAGCTTCAGTGAAAATCTTTCCCCCTTCATAAACCATCAGGGACGCCAGGTAGGTCCTTTTGGCCAGCATAATTCTAGCTGCCTTTAGAAGACAACTAGACCTAACTATCCAAGGAACTGCAGACCAGACGCCACCCAAATAGGCACTTTTAAGTGTTTCTATGGCCCTAGTGGTGTCCTCGCTATTAGCATATCGAATTTCACCCAAAACTATTTGAGGGTCTGAATTACAAATGACTTTAAAGGTTTCACCATTAAGGGAAAATGAATTGGGATAATTTACATTTAAATTGTTTTTTCTAAAATTTTCCAGGGCCTCCTTGACCAGGGCACTTTCCTGGGGCAAATAGATCCTAATTGGTGGAATATTAAAGTAATCCCCTGATAATGAAGCTCGAGAAAGATCTTTTTTTAATTCATCCAGTCTTATATTTTTTTGATGAATCTTTTCAGGTTGTTGAATTTTTTTAAGGTTCTTATGGGATCTCATAATGGTCAAAATTCCCACTTGAGAGGAGTTCTCCATAATTCTGCGAACCAAATAGGCCATTCCAACTAGTAGTGAACCAACCGGCATATAATTTCTTACAGAAAATCCCATCTGGGCAAGAGCGGTAGAAAGTGCTTCATAGGTCATATGAAGACACTGATGTTCAATAATTGGTGAATTTGGATAGATTTTTTTTCTGAGGACTTCGACATAACAATGATCAGCAAAATTATGAGATGCCAAACCAAGTTGAATACCAGATGAGGCCTTAAGCATTTCCTCGGCCATTTGTCGAAAGTTTATATCTGTTTCCTCTTTGTTGAGGAATTGAGGTGCCTCATGCCCATGAGCATCCGCCTCAATAGTTTCTGCATCCCAATAGGCTCCTTTTACCAACCTAACTGGCATTATTATTTTTCTTTCTTTTGCCAGATTTATAATTTCTTGGAGGTGGGGATAGGAATCTCTCAAATATGCCTGCAAAACTATTCCAGTGGCAGCGAAATTTTTTAAATCCTCTGTCTCTAATAAAACTCTTCTATAAATATAAAAAACAATATCCCTATAATGGTAATGTTCGGCATCGATATTAATAAAGACATCATTTTCTTTAGCCTCAAGAAGTATTTTTTTAAGCCTTGGGGCCACAAGGTTATAAGTATAGGTTTTGGCATAAGGCTTAAAATCCGAACATAGTGCTGAAACTTTGATAGAGACATGTGCCCTATTTATGCCGGCTTTATTTTTTTCGCCCTTTTTTACATGGAGTGAAAATCCACGAATCAACTTGATTACTTCATTCTGATAGTGATCAGCCTCTTTTTCCGAAACAACCAATTCCCCCAATTGATCTAGGGTAACATCTCTTTTGGTTTTATAAATATTTTCAAGGGATTTTTCAGCAGATTCGATCGTCTCTCCGGCAATAAATCTTTTGGCCATAAACCTGACCAGAAATTTTACAATGGAAGCCAGAATCCCTGGTGGTAGGATAACCGAAAAGAATTTAGCTATTTTAAAAAGTGTAACCAGATACCACGGAAGTGGCCTATCCTGCCCTTTTTTATTTTCATGAATCGCTAATCTATTATCATGTTGGAGTCTTTTGAAGGTTTCCAAAAGAATTCTTTTTAATTCTTTCCCAGAAAGGTCATAGTCAAGAGAAGGAAGAATGGCCAAGAATTTTAGAAGATGGATTCTGATAAGTGAATACTGAGCGGCCAAAGAGAGCGCTATATCTGAAAATTTTTCTAGCAAACTTGGACTATAATGGTTCATTTTTTCTAGTAATTTTTCAACTAGTTGGTTTGTTTCCTTATGAATAGAGGCATATTTTTCCTCGCCTTCCAAATCCTCAAGACCATATTTTTTAGTATTGATTTCTATTTGTGAGGGAAATTCCTTGGGAGAAAGGGTTGCAACTTTTTTGGTGTGCTCCCTAAATTCTAAAAAGTCTTTATCTGATAAATTCTCCAAATTATTTAACAGAAAAAGTTCTTGGGATAGTCTTGGGGTATAGAATCTAAATTCCCTGTCGTTGTAGAAAATACCTACCAAAAAGGTTACTGTGTTAAAAGTTACCTGAATTCGAAAGGGGTTGGTTTCAATTTCTCTAAATGACTTTAATGGATCATGCGTAAAATCTACAAATAAATCCTTAAATTCTTCATAAAAACAATATGTCCATCCATCCTGGACCACTTTAATAATTTTTGGAACTTGAGGTAAGACTTTTTCCATAATTTCGCTCTGAGTAATTTGGTTGTTTTCCCTCATTTTCTACCCCAATTATAGGATATTGACTAGGTGAAGAAACATGATAAATCCCATTTGACTCAACTCCAACCAATTACTAAAATGACATTATGAATCGAAAAATTTTGACCTTCTTCTTTTTATCGCTTCTGATGTCATTTCTTAAGGCCTCTACCCCGTATGAAATGGGTGATTTAGAAACCCTTTATAAAGAAAATAACTTCAGCGAGTTTTTAAATCATGCTCTAGATATAAGGCCAACCTTAAGAGATGCGAAGTGGAAAAAAATGGTTTTAGAGATGGGCGTTGATTTTGTTAAGGATAGAGATTCCCGAAAACAATATGACGAAAAGACACTTAGTTATATAGAAGGTCTCAGTAATTGGCCGGTCCTTAGAGAAGATGAAATTTTCTTCCTAAAAAGAAATAATTTCGGTGTAAATTTTTTCAAAGAATGTTTTAACAATAATAAAAAGGAAGTCTGTACCGCTAAGATCAATAAGTTTTGGAGCAACACTTCCATTAAAAATCCAGACTTAGGCCTCAGTTTGGCAATTTTATTAAGTGAAAATGGAGATGATGGAAATCTCTGGGAGTACCTGGCGTACGCAACCAGGAGCAATGTTGCGGAATTTTATTGCAAAAATGCCCTTATAAAGAAAGAAATATTAAAAAAAATTCAATCCATAATTTCCGGAAATCTTTCCCAATTTGACCAAAAAATCGGCATCCAAAACGCCATGAGCGAGAGTTGCCTAAAAACTATCGTGCCCGAAATAAAAAGTGCCTTTTTAGATGTTGAATCGTCCTTAGTTAAAGAACTTTATCTTAAATTTTTAAACCTAACCAATAACCTAGATTCAACAGAAAAGGATTTCTTCTTAACTCTCTATTTTCTTCAGGGGCCAGTTATCGGGGATTTATTCAATGAATCTTGGAATACAATTCAAATTTTGGGGCAAAACTACAATAAAAGAAAAGCCGTTTTAGACAAACTAAAGGAGCTTAATCTTCTTCCTGATGTGATTTTTGCTACCTCCAACGAAAAAAGAAGAGAAATCATGCTCTCCCATTTTTACAAAAATTTCCCAGAATATCTTGATTTTTATGCGAATACTTGTGTTGATTATCTAGAGGGAAAAAGGTCGTTTCCCAACGGGAACCCTACTCTTAGATGCAAAGATCTGTTTAAAGAAGCTGAAGGAACTAAAATCATAGAACCTTCTATCCAAACTAAGTACCAAAACGTAAAAAAGTTCGAAAAAAAGGCCTGATTTTCATCAGGCCTTAATCGAACTAATAAATTCTTAAATAAACTTATTTAAGATTTTTGTTAATAATTCCAGCTAATTGAAACATGGTAATTTCTTTTTTACCAAATAATGCTTTCAAATTATCATCAGCAAGAATATTTCTTTTGTTTTTTGGATTTTGTAGGTTATTTTTTTTGATATAAACCCAAATTTTCTTAATAGCTTCAGTTCTTGGCATTGGTTTTCCACCTACTACCATTGCAAGTTCTGCGGAAGGAGTCATTGCCTTCATAAAAGCCGCATTTGGCTTTCTCTTAGTTGCTGCTTTTTTAGCAGTTGTTTTCTTTGCTTTCGCTGGTTTCTTTGCTGCTTTCTTCTTTGTTGCTACTTTTTTCTTAGCCATTTTTTCCTCCATATAGAAAAATTAATAATTAAATACCTAACTATTTCTTAGAAATTATGTCCTAACAACTTATTGAATGTCTATAGTTAAAATCATTTTAAGTTTTTTATCCACTCTACAACCTGTCCATCCTTACCCACCCTCTTATCTAATTTCCGGTATCCATGGCTTTCATTGAGGGAATACATTCTAAAATTATCAATCCTGCAATAATGGTGAATTTCTTTGCATTTAAGCTCCCTAGCCTTTAATTCAAAAAAGTCTTTTATCTGGTGATTATACCCGGATCCCTGGTGATGGGCCGCTACTGCGGTATTTTTGGTTAGAAGCTTACTACTCTCTCTTTTCATGAAAACGGCCGCAATAACTTCATTTTCAAGTTTTACGGAGTAAACCTCCCATCCTTCCTTTACTTCTTTTTTTAATTCATCAAGGGTCCACTTAAAATCAGGGGAGTCGGTAAAAGCATCGATATTATATCCAAATATCTCTTTAATTTCCTTGTCTGTACCTGCTGGCTCAAAGGTTAATTCCATTTTAATCCTCAAATTTTTAGAGTCGATACATAGGCCGATACATCTTTGATATCCTTTTCGGACAATCCTTTTATATAAGGCATCATTTTGGGATTTTGCCTTTTTCCAGAAAGGAAATTCTTAATTTGGGTTTCAATATACCAATCATATTGCCCTCCAACCCTTGGCCCCTCTTGAGCGGGAACACCCTCACCCTTCTCTCCATGACATAAAATACAGTTCGAATAAATTTTCTCTCCCAATTTAGCGTCTTGGGAAAAACTATATGAGGAAGCTAATAATAACAAAGGCCACAGATATTTCATTTTTCGCTCCATTTATTTCCGTGTTGTGAATTATAACTAGTCGGAATTAAAAATTACAGATTTTTCTCTATTTGTACTAGGAGTTCCTCATTTTTAAAGTAACGTCGCAAATATTCCTGCCAAAAAGCAGAAAATCCCTCTAGAGCTGGTCTCTCAATAACTTGGTTCGTTTCCACTTTAAAAATCAGTTCGGGATATTCAATGTCCACTAAATCAACTTTTACCTCATTTAAATTTAAATTCTTAAGGAGTTCTTTTACTGCCTTAATCCTTGGGATAAGGTCTAATTCGGCAAAATCTTCCCGAAATTCTCTTTGAGGCACATTGCATGAATAATAACCCTTAATAAGATCCCTTATCCAACTTTCCAGAAGTTTTTCAGATATTTTAGACTCTGGGATCGCCCTTATATGGTTTTCGTCCCTTAAATAATTTTCAATTTCTCTGGTGGATAAATTAAAAATCCGTCCTCCATTAAAAAAATCAAGAAGAACATCAACAATACCCATTTCAAAGTTATCTAGGTTTTGGGGGATAAACCAAGTTTTCCCTTCAACGTTCCACACAAATTCCAATAATCCTTCCTTAGTGAGTGTGGATATAAATCCCTCTGTCCCCCGGTTGAGGCAGTATTTAAGATTATTGGCCCTTTCGTTTATTCGATTAGAATAAGTATTCAGATTTTTCTCTTGTAGCATTTAGGATATATAATAAATATTAGGTAAAAAGGCCAAATAATGGAAAAAAATGAATTTAAAGCAATTCTAGCCACAGTAGAGGAAGTGACCTTAATAGGCCCCTTGCTGGTAAAGCCCCCAGAAAAGTTTAATCAACCTTTTATCTATGTGGATAGAGGAACTCACTTCAGAGAATCCTTTAGAAAATTAGGGGTTAAAGGGTATTGTGATATTTCCGTAGGCGATGGTGACTCATCCGTCCTTCCCTTAGATATAAATCTACCAAAAGATAAAGATTATTCAGACCTAAAGTTCGCCCTCGATCTCCTGCCTTCTTCCATAAAAAGAGTTAATCTTTGGGGCTTCCTAGGGGGAAGGAGGGACCACGAAATCCTAAATTTAGGGGAGATTAATAATTGCTTAGTTAAATCTCTTCCCGATACCCTTTTCTCTTTTGAGGATAAGGTTATTGGAAAAAATAAGGGTGTTTTGAAAATAAACATAAAAGGAACCTTTAGCTTGGTGCTTTTCCAAAAAGCCGAGGTCAAAATTGAGGGGAAATGCCAATATAAGCTTCCAAATTTTAAAGAATTCCTTCCGTTATCGAGTCATGGTTTAAGCAACTTCGGAGATGGGGAAGTTATTATTGAAGCAAAGGCTCCATTTTTCCTTTTTCTGTCCTGAGAGACTATGGAACAAAAGAGATACCCCATTGTCGATGAAATCCGCGGTCTGGCCATTGTCCTGATGGTTTTCTTTCATTTTTCCTTTGATTTAAATCTTTTTAACTTTGTAAAAATTGATTTTTCAAATAATCCCTTTTGGTGGCTTTTACCTAGGATAATTGTTTTCCTCTTTCTTTTTTCCGTCGGTTTAAGCCTGGCCATAAGCCACAGTGATCGGATAAAATGGAAAAAGTTTTGGCATAGGTTACTTAAAATCCTTTTATTTGCCCTAATTATTAGCCTGGCCACTTTTTTAACTTTCCCCGATAAATGGATCTACTTTGGCACTTTACACTGCATCGCACTTTGTAGTTTATGGGCCATGCCTTTTTTAAAACGACCCTCTCTAAGTTTGCTTATTTTTCTGGGGTTATTTATCCCTTCGATTTTTTTGGATTGGAATATTCCCTGGTTTGACCTAAACCGCTACTCTTTGGACTATATTTCACCCTTTCCCTGGTTTGGAGCGGTTACCCTAGGGATCTTTCTTTTCCACAAGAATTTCCATCAGTTAGAGCTGCCAGAGAGTTCCTTGCTTAAATTTCTAAGCCTTTTAGGGAAAAATGCCCTGGTCATTTATTTGCTTCATCAGCCTATTATGTTTGGTTTGATTTGGTTATTTTCAAAGTTAATTTAAGTTTCTTAATCCTTGTGTTAGGATGGCCCGTCATGAAAACCAACTACTTTCAAAAGCTAGAAAAAACACTAGGCGGAATTAAACTAGCGGTAATTCTTATATTAACTTTCACTGTTTTTATGGTCGTAGGAACCCTCTTAGAAAGTAGCTCTGGCGCAGATTATGCAAATCGAATGGTCTATAAGAGGCTCCCTTTTATGCTAGTGCAATTTGGGATGTTTCTCTCCATCCTCTTTGCTGCTTTCCTAAGGCTACCCCCCAAAAAAAGGCTTTATGGCTTCTATACCATCCACTCAGGACTAATCCTATTGGGATGTGGATCCTTTATAACCTGGTATGCGGGGATTGATGGTTCCTTGGCCCTCACCCAAAATAATCCTGCCCGAAGGGTAGAGCTAAATGATGATGTTTTTTTTCTGGAAGATGTCTCGGAAGGAAAAATTTATACAAAAAAAATGCCCTATACTGCCCTTACAACTGACTTAAACGACGAAATTAAGGGAATCAGAATCAAAAAGTTTCTACCCTTCAGCGATAATAAACTCGAGTGGTTGGATTCAACCGATTCCTTTCCCAGCTCCCAGTATATACTTTTTAACAACAATATTACCCAGGATTTCGTTCTTTCCCTCAATCCTAATGCACCCGATTTTAAGTCCACCTTAACCATGGGTAAACTTAACCTTCATTATCTTCCCGGCGATTTAGCGGAATGCTTTAAAAAAGATTCCCCCTCCAAACTAATTATTTGGAATCTTGAAACAAAAAGTTGTTTTACCCCTGAAGAGAAAAAAATCGCTGTAAAAACTTCAAAGCAGGGAAACCGGTTTTTTGTACTCCCTAAAAGCCTTTCCCCTGATTTAGTCTCTTTTTTCCCCGAGTTTTCACCCTGGCCTTTAGATGAAAAATTAAAGGTAAATCAATCCAGTTCCTATAGGGTTTTAAGTAAAAAACTTTTTGAAGAAAGTCCTACTCTTTTTCTTTTTGGAGATAAGCTGTCTTATTTCTCGGAGGGAAAATGGGAATTTAATATCATCGATAAAAATTCAACGATCCAACTTCCATGGATGGGCTTTGAATTGAAAATGCTGAATCATGCTACTAATAAAATTCCAACTTATATCCCCGTATACTCAAAGCCCCGTATGGAAAAAGGCCAAGTAGTTTCTGGCGCTCAAAAGGCCATTTTAGTTGAAGCTAGGGGTAAGGAGCATTGGATTACCGATAATTCAAATGTATCTCTTCTAATAGATGGAAAAAAGTACGTTATAGGAATTAAAAAATCCCATATGGATCTTCCCTTTGAATTTACTTTAACCAAATTCAAAATGGATCATAATCCTGGCACCCTTGATCCAGCTAGTTATGAAAGCTTTGTTAGGCTTTTCACCAAAGATGGTCCATCAGAACATCACATCTTTATGAATAATCCTCTTAAATATTCTGGATTTACTTTTTACCAAGCGTCTTATTTTAAGGATGAAAATGAAAATTATGGTACGGTGTTATCGGTAAATGCAGATCCAGGACGTCCTATTAAATATTTTGGCGCTATCTTGGTTATTCTTGGTTCCATTTGGCATTTTGTTATTAGAAGTGAATTCTTTAAACAAAATGCCCGTCTTGCGGAGGCAACCTAAATGAAAAAATTAATCCTTCTTTGGACCATTTTATTCTCCATGTCTTCCTATTCCCTAGAGACTTTTTTTTGTAACCCAGAACTTGAATCTCTTCCCATCCTTGAAGGTGGAAGAATTAAACCACTATACGTAACTGCTGAAGAATCCCTAAAATTTTTGGTGGGTGGCAAAAAAAACGAAGGCCTTACCAGAACTCAGGTGTATTGTCTTTTAAGTCTTAAAGACGTGCTCAAAAGAGATGATTTGGGACTTAAATTAAAAATTGAGCATATTAAAATCCAAGAACTCCTAGGACTAAGCGACAAGGACCCTCAGATTACTTATGAGAAACTTCATGCCAGTGCGCAAGAAGTCCGCTTTGCTATGATGAGAGAAAAAGGTGAAACCCCTTTAAAAAAGGCCTTAGAAAAAATATTAAATCAGATACACCTTTACGACCAAATAACCAGTGGCCAACATTGGGTTCTCCCTAAAAAAATTGATGGGAAAATTGAGTGGCTTCCGATGATATCCTATTTTACCGAGGAGGATTTCAAAAACTCTTCCTCCCAAGGTGCTCTTTTTGAAAAAATCAAAGAAAATTTTATTTCTGTTGAAGGCGATAAGTACCTTTTTGAACTTAAATTTTTAAAACTCAACCTACCAATTTGGGCCCTTATATTTAACTCTTTGGCGCTTATTTCTCTGGTTGTTTTTAAAAATTTCAATATTGTATTGGGGTTTACCTCCTTTACTTTTATTACCCAATTAGCGTTGATGATTTGTCGTATCTTTATTTCCGGCCGAGCTCCAGTAACTAATATGTATGAAACCGTCATGTTCTCAGGATTTGGATCACTCCTTTTAGGGATTCTAATAGGGCATTTTCTCAAAGAAAAAATCTACGTTTATTTGGGTCTGGCCTATAATATGTGTACCCTTTTAATGTTAAATTTTGCTTCAGGACTAATTTCTGCTTCCATTTCTCCCTTGGTTCCTGTTCTTAGGGATAATTTCTGGCTCTCAACCCATGTTACCTCGATTGTCTTGTCCTACGGAGGGCTGGGGCTGAGTTGGGTATTGGCCAATGTGGTTATGATCCGAAAAAGATTTTTTAGCCTTTCTTCAGAAGAGGAAACCTACTATTCAAAAATAATTTATAATTGCATTAAGTTTGGAGCAACCCTCTTATTCTTCGGAATAATGCTCGGGGGTGTTTGGGCCGATTATTCTTGGGGAAGATTTTGGGGCTGGGATCCCAAAGAAACCTGGAGCTTAATTGTATTTTGTATTTATATGGCCATTTTACACGGCAAATACACAAGCTGGCTCCCTACCAAAAACTTTATCCCGGCAGTGGCAATTGCCTTTCTATCCGTAATGATGGCCTGGTTTGGGGTAAATTATATTTTGGCCGCAGGACTTCATTCTTATGGTTTCAGCCAAGGTGGAGCGTTCTTTTTGACTACCTTTTTTATTGTTCAAATTTTATTGGTTGTGGGGACCCAATCATTTAAATTCAGTAATAAGCGATAGATTGGCCAATTTATATCTCTGAAGGATTGAAAGAACCTGTACCACTTTGTCATAAACAACGTTTTTATCAATTCTAAGGTCCACCGGTATGGTTGGATCGGTGATATTCGCGCAATAAGCAGCAAACTCTTCTAGCGTAGACTTTTTGGCGTTAACTGCGAATCCATCCTTATTTAGCTCAATTAATAAATTTTTGGGAGTTTCCACTTTTTTAGCGCCTCCCTCTGCCTTAGGAAGCTGAACCTGAAGGATGGATTCATTACTTCTGAAAACCGAGCTAACCAGAAAGAAAATAATCAAAAGAAACATTAAATCCATGAGCGGAGTCAAATCTAAATTTAATTCTTCCCTTGGTCTTCTTCTTTTCACTTGGTATTGGCCTTTTTAAAATAGTTGGTAATAATTGCTTTTTCCAAACCTACTTCATATGAATTAATCCAACCCACCAGGTAGTTGTAAGAAATATAATGAGGAATCGCTACAATAAGCCCGCCAATGGTCGTGATAAGGGCCAAGGAAATACCCTCGGCGAAAACTGATGGGTCCGACATTCCATTAACTGCAATTGATTCGAATGCCATAAAAATCCCAACGACCGTACCAAAAAGGCCCAGAAGAGGCGCAATGGTGGCGATAATTTTTATGGTATTTATTCCCTTTTCCAAATCGTGGGAAAAGGTGAATATTTGATCTTTAGCGAGGTCCAATACTTCCATATCATCGGAAACATTTCCCCTTGCCTCAGTTACTTTTTTTAAAATATCCGAAGCAGTTTGTGAAATTTTCCTTTTTTCTTGTTTAAAATTTAAAATTTTCCAGCCAATGATCGCTACCCCGAAGATACTCATGGCCAGTAGTATCCACATAATCGACCCGCCATTTAAGAATTATT
>JACCDG010702595.1_pt1 | contig 25881 bp, 39 predicted proteins | sample 7442471 | NCBI WGS metagenome assembly JACCDG01 (sample SAMN15323444, study PRJNA562643) | freshwater metagenome | isolation source: river surface water | place: USA:Blue River Watershed | collected 2017-08-17 | reverse complement strand
TCTAAATAGGTAGGGATATGCCGAGCATCAGAGATAAAGAAACCAGAGAAAAAGTAATTAAGTCTGCGGGTGGAGAATTAAATTATCCAACCCAATATCTTCAGCCCAAAGATGGTGAGAGTAAGCTTTTAAGTCTGGTTCGAGAATATGAAGGAACCTCAGCTATTTCTAGATTCTTTGCAAGCTTCACTCCGTTTGGCAAAGCGGCTAAATTAAAGCGTGAATTTGATAAGGCTGGGTTTGGTGATGAGAAAAGATTTAGTGAAGAAATCGCAAAAATTGAGCGACCTAATACTGGGCTTGCAACATCATCAACGACAAGATCAAGTGAGTATGGATCAATCTCTGCTGCACTTTCTAGTCAAATTCCTGAGCAAGTTTATGGTCCTGCCCCTGTGCTACCTCCAAGAGAAAGTATCTACAGCAGTGTTGGAGTAGTATTCAAAGATGGAACCCAAGCAAGTGCTTCACTTCCGAGTTCAACTGGTGAGTACGGCCCTGCACCAACGCTTTCTCCTGTATATGATAAAGTACCTCCAATCTCTGCTTATGGCTCTGTTAAAGATTTGGAAGAGAATCCTGTTAGAAGGCCAGCGCCAGCAACTCCGCCACAATTTTTTGATGCCGTTAAAGCTGAGGATATTACAAGTGTGAGAGATATGCTGGATAATCACCCTGACTTATTAAATGCGAGGAATGAAAGAGGTAATACAGCATTAGAGATGGCAAAGCAGCAAGGTAATATTGAGATGGCAAGACATATAGAAGGCAAAGGTAAGTTTGCTCAGATGATCGCAAATAAATCTAGTGCTGGGTCAGGCATGCAAAAGTAATTTTTTGCGGAAGTGAAGAGAAAATATATTCACGTATTAACCAATCATTAACCAGTCGTGTAGTAAATTACGAGTAAGTAGAGAATTATGGTTTTGTCATGGCATTTGATATTACAAAAAAAGAAGATAGAGAAGCGTGTAAAAATATTCTTGATTTAGTAGCGAATGCAAAAGAAAAGACTAGTTTAGGACAAGAGATACAGCAAATGCAAGGCCTTTTAAAAGAATATGACGAAGCAAAAGGATTCTTCAACATTCTTAAAAGACGCGATATCAAAAAGCAGTTTGATAGTTTGCAAATTAAAGTTGAAAATGCATCAAGCGGTAAACAATATGTTGCTGATAGCAAGCCTAAGGATATTAAAGGCGAACAATATAGTAGTGCTGGATTGAAACAAGCTCAGGCAGCACAATATGGTGCGGCAGAATTTAAGAGAACGCATGAATATGCATCAACGGCTAGCGTATCAAGTAGAAGTTCTGATTCAGGTATCTATGCGGGTTTTCCTCAAGGGCAGGGTGAAAATAGTCCAAAAACAACGCCAAGACAGCAGCATCAGAAATTACCAGATGCGCCACCGCCACCAGGCACAACTTTCAAGCCGCAGACGCCTGTTGCTCCACCGACGCCTGGGATAATGTATGGAGCACTCCCTGCAGAGCCCCCTGCAGCACCCCCTAGACAAAAGATTTATACCACTCTGCCGCCTGAACAAGCGGACAGAACAAATTATCAGCCTTTAGGAAAGCTAGTGCAGGGATCTATGACACAGAAGTTAGCTGACCAAGCCGCAAAGCAGGCTCAGCAAAACAAAGATGTAAAAGGGCGTTAGAAAACAACCACAGCTGACATAATAACAACCCAAACAAGTGTAAGTGGTAAAAATACTTTCCAGCCTAATCTCATTAGTTGGTCGTATCTATAGCGTGGGAATGCGGCGCGCACCCAGATGAATACAAATAGACAGAAGCATACTTTTAGAACAAACCAGATGAATCCTGGAACAACTTCTAAAAATTCTAAATTAAATGGTGGAAGCCAACCGCCTAAGAACAAGATAGTTGCGATTGAGCTCATCAAAATCATATTGGCATATTCGCCTAAGAAAAATAAAGCAAACGCCATTGATGAGTATTCTACGTTATAACCGGCAACAAGCTCTGCTTCTGCTTCTGGTAAATCAAACGGGTGACGATTTGTTTCTGCTAATATGGAAATAAAAAATACCACAAACATCGGCAATAATAATAATTCAATGTGCAGGGGCATTGTGCGATGCGAATTTACAATCTCAGTTAGGTTTAAAGATTGTGAATAAAGCAGCACGCAAATTATTGTAAAGCCAATTGATACTTCGTAAGAAACCATTTGCGCAGCAGAACGTATAGCTCCTAAAAACGCATATTTGGAGTTACTTGCCCAACCAGCGATAATAATTCCGTATACTCCAAGTGAGGATATAGCCAGCAAATATAAAACTCCGACGTTTATATCCGCAATAACAAAGTCTTCGCTAACAGGTATTACCGCCCAGCCAATCATGGCTAGAACGAATGTAATTACAGGTGCTAGGAAGTATAAGAATTTATCTGCACCGCTTGGGATGATGGGTTCTTTGAAAATAAGTTTTACCGCATCTGCTATTGGCTGTAATAATCCAAAAATGCCTACAACATTTGGGCCTTTGCGAAGTTGCATTGCTCCAATGATTTTTCTCTCGGCATAGGTTAAATATGCCACGGAAAGAATGAGTGGGATCATCAGCATTAATATTTTAAGAACGATCTCAAGCGTTAAAGGTAAATGTTCGATTATTGCTTCTAGCATGGTAGATAACTTCAATAAATAATTATAATAAGTACTATAACTTTAGTCATACGGCAATAATTTAACTCAACATCCGGCTTAATATTTGCATTTAAAATTTATAATCTTATAAATAGAGTTCTTACAATACCTTCTCTCAAGGAAAAGATGAATACAGATTCGTATAATTTTGTTGAGTTTGGATCTACTTTCGCAATTAGTACAAATACTAATGAGTACAAACTAAAACGCAATGTAGGTTTGTTTGAAAAAGGATCAAGCTGGAAGATACTGAAGAATTTTTCCCATAGTGAAATGTTTCGAATGTACATGTCAGCAAAAATTATAAAAACTTATTTTCCAGATGCGAAATTTTATGACTTACTATTTGTACGTTTAGAAAATAAGAAAATAAAATTGGCTGTCAGAGCTGATGTAAAGTTAGCCCAATTTACCAAAGATTGTTTTGTTGGAGCAATTCCATTTTATTGTCTAAATGGAAAATGTGAGATTGAAGATGATGGATTTATAAAGCTAAACTCTTCACTAGAAAGGTCTGTTTACTATGATTCTCCGCTTCGGAGCCATAAGTGCATGTCTAATAGTTCAGAAATTAATGGTGGTTTCGCTTGGGAAAATATCATTCCGTTTGATGTGGCTATAGAGATTGTAAGTTTTGAAAAAGTTTTTCTTACGACATTGATGCTTGATACGCATGCTGTGTTTTGTGAGGATTTTGCTCTAGAGTTACAAGATGATTTAATAAAGGTGAGGCTTCAAAATATTGAAGATAATTTTTTATCATTAACAAAATATAACCCTAATTTTCATGGTTTATTATCTGTAAAGCTTCAGGATCAATACGATTCTGAGGCTTTGAAGCCACTGGAAGATTTTGAAACAAATGTCTTTCTAAGACTTATGAGAATGTTGCCAAAAGAATTTTTAAATAAAATGTCCTATAAAAGATTAGTAGAGGCTATTGACCTAATTTTGGCTAAAAATAATAAGCTTGGAGTCATAGTTAATGAAGTAATTGGAGATATGAAGTATATTTTCGGTGATTCATTATTAGAAGATATTACTTTTGAAAGGTCACAATTCTCAAAATATAGAGATAAGAAAGTAAGTTTTCTCACATTGAAATCTTATCTGCGTGACCTGCTTGATATAAACACAAAGAATCTGGAGAAATTTAAATTTTGTATTGGGGTTGAAACTACGCTCTTGGAGAATAATAAAGAGAGTCTTCGCAGTTTTTTATACGATGATTTAATGAATGAAGCCCCATTATGTTTGAGTATTTATAGGCTTCCTCAAGAAAAGGGATATATTGACGCTAGCCAATTTGTTATATGTAAAATGACCAAAACATTTAAATACCAAAATGAAGCTGCTGATTTGTTGAATAGCTTTTGCCGTGGCGAAGTGCAGTTGCCGGAGATTGAGCAAGACACATTAATTAATGAATTGTAATTTTATACTTGCTCTTGTGCGTAAAAAGTTGCTTAAATAAGAGTGTGTTAATTAAATGCTAAATATGATTGTAAATAATAAAATCTTACTTGTGGAAGATGACGAAATTAATGCCAAGCTAGTTAGGGATTTTCTCACATTTAAAGGGTATAATATTGTTGTTATAAATAATGGTCTCGAAGCAAAAGCAGCTGTAGAAAGAGAAAGACCAGCTTTAATACTTATGGATATCCAAATATTTGGAAAGTCTGGAATTGAAGTTGCAAAAGACTTAAGGGAAGATATGAATACTTCTTCCATCCCAATATTTGCAGTCAGTGCATTTTCAAAGAGTAAAGTTTTAACTCCTGATCAAGCAAATCATTTCGATGAGTATATCGAAAAACCCATTAGATTCGCTGATTTCTTGCCTTTGCTAGAGAGCTATTTAGATGAGGATAAAAGAAAATGACAGCGCGCGTTTTAGTTGTAGATGATATTGATTTTAACGTGAAGCTTCTGGATACGAAGTTAAAGCAGGAATACTATACAGTTTTTTCTGCGTATAACGGTAAAGAGGCAATCGTAAAAGCTAAGGAAGTTCAGCCCGACATAATCTTGATGGATATAATGATGCCAGAAATGGATGGCTTTGAAGCGACCAAAATAATTAAGGCAGATCCAGAAATTGGTCACATTCCCATAATTATGGTTACTGCGCTAAATGCTCAGGAAGATAAGGTGAAAGGTTTGGAATGTGGTGCTGATGATTTCCTGACAAAACCAATAAATGATACTGCCTTATTTGCAAGATTAAAGTCTTTAGTAAGAATGAAAACTATGTTGGATGAGCTTAGGCTGCGTGACAAAACCAGCGCCGAGTTAGGTGTTGCTTCTGAAGGACAAAAGAAAAAAACCAGCATCGAGGGTGCTAAGGTTTTGTTGATTGAGGATGATATAATCCAAGTAGAAAAGATAAAGAATCGTCTAGCTTCTAATAGGGTTGAAGTAGATATTGCTGACAACATGGAGAAGATTGTTCGATGCTTGAATCAAAAAGATTATAGCTTGATAATCGTGAGTACTCTTCTCTTATCAACAGACGGCTTGAGGTTATGTTCAGAGTTGAGAAGTCATGACAAGGCTAGAAATGTTCCAGTTCTAATTATTGTTGATGAGAATGATGATAGGACACTTCATAAAGGCTTAGAAATGGGTGTTAATGATTACTTGATTTCACCTGTGGATTTAAATGAGTTAATGGCAAGAAGTACGACTCAAATAAAAAGAAAAATTTTTCAAGATCAATTGAAGCAGAATTATTTATCAACAGTAACGCAATCTGTAACTGATGGTTTAACGCAGCTACACAACAGAAGATACTTTGATACGCACTTTGCAAATATGGTAAATCAAGCTAAAAGCATGAATAAAGATATATCTATGATAATGATAGATGTAGATAATTTTAAACCAGTGAATGACACTCATGGTCATCAAGCTGGTGATGCTGTGCTTAAGGAAATGAGCCGTAGAATAGACTTAGGCATAAGGACTTCGGATATGAGTGCGCGATTCGGTGGAGAAGAATTCGTAGTTGTTTTGCCTGAAACAAATGCTGCCTCAGCAAAATTTGTTGCGGAAAGGCTAAGGATGATAATTAATGATGCGCAATTTGAGATTCCAGCGAACCCAAAATTCATTACTTGTTCTGCGAGCTTTGGAATTGCAGGTCTAAAGCAGGGTGATACAGCTGAAGATATTATAAAAAGGGCGGATGCTTGCTTGTACAAAGCAAAAGCAGCTGGCAAAAATAGATGTGTGTCTGATTCAGACGTAGCTTAACCTATCTTCGGCCATAAGCTCTTGAAAATAAAAGATTATTGTTTAGTATAGGTAACTCTGCTAAATCTAGAAGTAAAGGGGACTTAATCGTTAAAAATGAAAGAAGATTTTCAGGTCTTTTTAAAGGGGATCGAAAAAGAATTTTGTATGCTTGGCTTAGATATTGACGCCATAAAAGCTTACGTGTGTCGTGTAACAAATGAGAGTGGCATTGACTTGCAAGAATTGCTTTGTGGAATTGAAAATTCTTATAATGATAATTCAAAATTTATTAGATATTTTTATACTACAGCAAATTTATGTGGGCTTTGTGAAGCTAAGTGGGATGCATTAAAGTTTGAAATGAATTATTCAGAGTTGGCGCTACAAAAATATCCACCAGCATTATACATGATTGGCTTGTTTTATTTATTGGGCGTGAACTCTGATAAAGACTTGAGCAGAGCATTAATGTATTTTAGGTTTGCAGGAGACAGAGGGTTTGCGCCAGCTAAAACTCAAGTGGCAAATTTAATTTTTCGTGGATCTCGTAAATACAGTATTCCTGCTGACAGATCATATGCAGAGTTATTATACCATCAGACAATGCTAGCTGGGGATCCAAGAGCTGCATACTATTATGCATTTAGCTTACTAGATGTCTATCATGTACCAGCACACGATAAACAAAAGGCTATGGTGTTGCTGAATGAAGCTGCTGCGAAAGGCGTTCAAGCTGCGATCAGACTTTTAAAGATTGATGCTATGACCAACAAACTTAGGCAAGAGTCGACCCCTTCACCTATGTTTGAAATGGAATTGTAAAAAAAACTCTTGCGGGTATATATTAATAAAGCATGTAGATGGGATTTAGCCAAACTTACTAATTCTTGTATCAACTGGAAAAAAGTTTTTGAGTTTTAGCAATAAAGTGTCAACCACATAGTGTGCGTCCATATCACCGCTTTCGACTTTAATATCTGCAAGCTGATAAGTCGGCGTTCTTTCATCAATAAGTTGTTGTATCACTTCAAGCTTATTTCCTACATTAAGTAGTGGGCGAGTGTTTCTTCTAGACACTCTTTCATGAATGGTTTCAATTTTAGTATCAAGCCAAATAGAAACAGCTGAATTCTTAATAATATCGCGCACTTGTTCCAGCATAAAACTGCTGCCACCAGTTGAAAGAACTACTGGGCCGTAGCCTAGGACTTCGGTAATGACTTCAATTTCTCGATTGTTGAAATAGTCCTCTCCACGATAATCATGAATATCTAGCACGCTTAGGCCTTCTCTTTCCTCAATAATTTTATCGCTATCGTAGAATTGAATATTAAGTTTATTAGCTAATCTTTTACCAATTGTGCTTTTACCGCTACCCATCATTCCAACTAAAACAATCGGTTTATTTACTAGTATATTACTGCGCATTTTTAGGTTTTCCCCTTATATTACAAACTATTAATTTTCTATATTTTTCAGAGCTTTATTTAAATCTAAGACTAAATCCTCTGGATTTTCAAGTCCTATATGCACCCTAATTAGGTGACCGCCTTTTTTAAGAGTTTTTGCGGCACGAATCTCGTTTAATTGGTACGGTAAGATGAGAGATTCAAAACCTCCCCAAGATAAACCTTTACCAAAAAGCTCTAAGGAATTTATGAACTTAAATAAATTCTCCTGAGAGCATTTTTTTATTTCAAAGCTAAATAACCCAGAAGCACCTGAGAAATATTTTTTCCATCTATCATAATTTTTAAAGCTTGGCAGAGCAGGGTAGAGAACTTGCTCTACTGCTGGATGTTTTTCTAGCCATGTAGCGACTTTTAAAGCATTTTCCTGGTGTCTTTGTAGTCTTACATCAAGAGTTCTAAGCCCTCGTAGTGCTAAGTAGCAATAATCAGGACAAGCTATTGATCCATAGTTTCTAAAAGTTTTATATATGGCGGGAAACGCTGTGTCGGTGGCGGTTATTGCGCCAAGGATTATATCAGAATGACCGCTTATATATTTAGTTAATGATTGGATAGATACGTCTATTCCAAATTTATATGGATTGAAAAATTTTGCTGTTGCCCATGTGTTATCTATAGCAGTTATGATTTGTCTAGATTTAGCAACTTTTACAATGCTTTCAATATCTTGAATTTCAAAAGTTCCAGATCCTGGGCTTTCTAGCCAGATTAGTTTTGTATTCGGTTGTATCAATGATTCGATTTCGGAGCCAGAATCAGCATCATAGTAAGTTGCTGAAATATTTAGGTTTGCCAGCTCTTCGTTAGCAAATCTTGAGGTGCATCTGTAAGCTGCATCTGGAATAAGAACATGATCACCAGATTTAAGAAATGAGAGCATGGTGATTGAGACTGCATTCATACCACTGCTAACCACGATGCAATTATCGACACCGTCTAAAGCTGCAATTGCCGTTTGCAATTCTTTTACAGTTGGGGTACCGCTTCTGCCATAAGTTACATCGGTATGTATAGGTTTATCAAGATCTAGTAATTCTTCTATCTTGTTGAAAAGTATTGTAGAGCCCCTGTAAACGGGTGCGTTAACCATGCCAGAGTATTTGTTGGGATTTAAACCTACATGAACTAGTTTCGTTTCAAAATTATGATCTTTTCCCTTCATTAATTACGCCGCTTTCTTATCTTCTGTTTTTTTCTTAAATCTTTTTGTTACTTCGTTAACTAGTTGTTTTATCTCGTTTGCAGCAGCACTATCAGGATGTGTTTCTGTTACAGTTTTGCCATCCATCATACAAGTCGCAAACGCTACTCTATTACCTAAGTTCGAAACTTGCGGGTTACCCAAATGGTGGAGTATCTCTATAGCAAGTTTTGAGTTAGGTGTCACGCGATTCATTACAATGTGATACGGAATATTTTCGCGATCAGCTAGATCCATAGTTGCTTTAGTCGCCCAAAGGTCGGTCGGGCTAGGCTGAATAGGAATTAAAATTAAGTTGGCTGCCCTTATAGCTGATTTCGCTTCGGTCTCGGTGTGAGGGGGGCTATCGATGATTATATAGTCAAAGTCACGCTTAATGTTTAGAATCTCGCTGTTGACTCTCCAGCCAGCTGTAGAGCTAAAGTACAGACCTGTATAATCTTCGCCGTATTTTTCGGAACGAATTCTATGCCACTCCTTCAAGCTGCCTTGAGGATCTATATCAATGATTGCTACGCGATTGCGTTTTTGCATCAATGCAACAGCCAGGTGGGCAGCTATGGTGGTTTTACCAGCCCCTCCCTTTTGTTGAGCTATGGTAATAATGTGTGCGCTATCTGACATATAAGACCTTGAAATTTGAATACTTTTTCAAGTTATATTCGTTACAGATGAAATGCAAGTACTTAGGTTATAAAGAAAAAAGTAACAATTTTTAAAAATCATCTTGACTCTGGGGCCTGTTCAAAATATTATCCCACGACTAGCGCCTAGCATTTGTTGCTATGCGTATGAATAAATATTGTGAAAAGTTTGGAGAGTTTAATGCCAACAATTAGCCAATTAATCAAGGCTCCTAGAAGAAGTAAAGCGAAGAAAAATAAAGTTCCTGCGCTTGCTCAATGTCCTCAAAGACGTGGTGTATGTACACGCGTTTACACAACAACACCTAAAAAGCCTAACTCGGCTCTACGTAAAGTTTGTAGGGTTAAGTTGACAAATGGTCATGAAGTAACCAGTTATATTCCAGGTGAAGGACACAATCTTCAAGAACACTCAATCGTTTTGATTAGAGGTGGTCGTGTTAAAGATTTACCAGGTGTTAGGTATCACAATATTCGTGGCGCATTAGACTTGCAAGGTGTTCAAAACCGTAAGCAAGCTAGATCGCTATATGGAACAAAGAGACCGAAATAATTAAAGGAACAACAAGAAGATGGCACGTAGAAGAAGAGCTTTAACAAGAAATATTATTCCAGATGCAAAATATGGAAATATTATAGTTGCGAAATTTATTAACAGCATAATGAAAGAAGGCAAAAAGTCTGTCGCAGAATCAGCATTTTATGCTGCTATTACTTCTGCTGCTGAAAAGTTGGCCTTGGATGCAATAGAAGCGTTCGAGAAGATATTAGGAAATATTCGTCCTTCGGTTGAAGTAAGATCGCGTCGTGTCGGCGGTGCTACGTACCAAGTTCCATGTGATGTTAGACCTTCAAGACAAACAGCTCTTGCTATTCGTTGGCTGATCACTGCAGCAAAAGCAAGAAAAGACAAAAAAACATTCCCTGAGAAATTAGCTGCTGAATTTTTAGATGCGTTCTCAGGAAGAGGTGCAGCTTTCAAAAAGAAAGAAGACACACATAAAATGGCGGAATCTAACCGCGCATTTGCTCACTATAACTGGTAAGGAGATTAAATATGCCTAGATCAGCACCTATTGAGTTGTACAGAAATATTGGAATCATGGCGCATATTGACGCCGGCAAGACGACAACAACAGAGCGTATTCTTTATTATACAGGTAAGTCACATAAAATCGGTGAAGTGCACGAAGGTGCAGCAACCATGGACTGGATGGAGCAAGAGCAGGAAAGAGGTATTACAATTACTTCTGCTGCGACAACCTGCTTTTGGAAAGGTTCTGATAATAAATCTTATAGAATTAACATCATTGATACACCTGGACACGTTGATTTCACAATCGAAGTAGAGCGCTCATTGCGCGTACTTGATGGTGCTGTTACAGTGTTTGACGGTGTTGCGGGAGTAGAGCCGCAATCTGAGACCGTTTGGAGACAAGCTGACAAGTATCGTGTTCCACGTATCTGTTTTGTAAACAAAATGGACAGAACTGGCGCGGATTTCTTCCGTTGCGTGAAAATGATTATTGATAGACTTGGTGCGCGTCCACTTGTGATGCAACTTCCTATTGGTTCTGAAGAGAACTTTGTAGGTGTTGTAGACTTGCTAAAAATGAAAGCGATAGTGTGGAAAGACGAATCTCTAGGAGCGGAATTCTTTGAACAAGAAATCCCAGAAGATATGAAAGAGATTGCGAACGAGTACCGTTCAAAGCTGGTTGAGTCTGCTGTTGAGATGGATGATAAATTAATGTCAGATTATCTAGATGGCAAAGAAATTTCAAATACTGACATCAAGCGTTGCGTGCGTAAAGCTGCAACTACATTTGCAATGGTGCCAATTTTCTGTGGATCTGCATTCAAAAACAAAGGTGTTCAGCCTCTACTTGATGCGGTTGTAGACTATCTACCTAGTCCAATTGATATTGCCCCTGCAAAAGGACATAGCACAAGAGATGATTCAGAAGTTACAATTAAAGTTAGCGACACTGAGAAATTTGTCGGTCTCGCATTTAAAATTATGAATGATCCATTCGTTGGTTCATTAACATTCGTTAGAATATATGCTGGCCAATTGAAAAGTGGTAGTGGTGTTCTTAACACAAATAAAGATAACAAAGAGCGCGTTGGACGTATGTTGTTAATGCATGCGAACAATCGTGAAGACATCAAAGAAGCTTATGCTGGAGATATCGTTGCACTTGCTGGTCTTAAAAATACAACTACAGGTGAGACTTTGTGTGATGAAGATGCAGAAGTAGTATTAGACAGAATGATCTTCCCAGAGCCTGTGATTCACGTAGCTGTAGAGCCTAAATCTACTGCTGATCAGGAGAAAATGGGTGTTGCTATTGGTCGACTAGTTGCTGAGGATCCATCTTTAAGAGTTAAAGTTGATCATGAGTCTGGCCAAACAATCCTAGCAGGAATGGGCGAGCTTCATCTTGAAATTATCGTTGATAGGATGAAGAGAGAGTTTAAAGTTGAAGCAAACGTCGGCGCTCCACAAGTTGCATATCGCGAGACAATTACAAAGTCTTACGAAATGGATTATACACATAAGAAGCAATCTGGTGGTGCTGGTCAATTTGCTAAAGTTAAAATTAAATTTGAGCCACTTGAGCCGGGTAAAGGTTACGAGTTTGAAAGCAAAGTTGTCGGTGGTAACGTTCCGAAAGAATATGTTCCTGCTGTGGACAAAGGTATCGATGATATCAGAAATAGCGGTATTCAAGCTGGTTACCCTGCAATCGACTTTAAAGCAACTCTACTTGACGGTGCGTACCACGATGTAGATTCAAGCGCGTTAGCGTTCGAGATTGCAGCAAAAGCAGCCTTCAGAGAAGGTATGGTTAAAGCAGGTCCAAAAATTTTAGAACCAATTATGGCTGTTGAAGTTATAACACCTGATGAATTTATGGGTGATGTAATTGGTCACTTAAATAGTATTCGTGGGCAAGTTCAAGGAATGGAAGCTAGAGGTAACGCCCAAGTTATCAAAGCAAATGTTCCTCTTGCTACAATGTTTGGCTACGTCAACACACTAAGATCTATGACTCAAGGTAGAGCACAGTATTCAATGCAGTTCTCTCACTATGATCAAGTTCCGCAAAGTGTTGCTGAAGGAATAATCGCGAAAGCTTCATAAGAATTTAAAAGAGAAGAAAATATGTCACAAGAAATTGTAATAAAATTAAGAGCTTTTGATCACAGAGTACTTGATCATTCAGTAAAGGATATAGTTGGTACAGTTAAAAGAACTGGTGCTAAGATCAGGGGACCAATTCCTTTGCCAAGAAAAATTCAGAAATTCACAGTTAACAGATCTACTCACGTAGACATTGAGTCTAGAGAGCAGTTTGAAATTAGATATCATACAAGACTAATGTTTGTTGAGCCATCTCCTCAGACAGTTGACTCTTTAATGAAGCTAGATCTTCCTTCTGGAGTAGAAGTTGAAATTAAGTTAAATGAGGCTGCGTAATGTCGATTCATACAAGAAGAACAGGTCTTATAGCTAAAAAAGTTGGGATGTCTCAAGTTTTTGACCAAAATGGTGCAGCTATGGCTGTAACATTGGTAGAAGCTAAAGGAAATTTTGTAGTTGGTTCAAAGACTACTGAGAAAGATGGTTACAATGCTGTTATCTTAGGTTTTGATGAAAGAAAGCCAAGCAGAACAACTAAGTCATTGAAAGGCACTTTCGCGAAAGCTTCTGTAACTCCTAAGAGTAAAATCAAAGAATTTAGAGTTTCTGATTCGGCTTTAGTAGAAGCTGGTCAAGAAATTTCAGTTGAACATTTTATCGTTGGTCAATGTGTTGACATTCAAGGCGTAAACATTGGTAAAGGCTTTGCTGGTGTAATGAAGAGACACAATTTCCGCGGGTTAGAGGCGTCACACGGTGTGTCAGTCAGCCATAGATCTCACGGTTCAACTGGTCAGAGACAAGATCCAGGTCGCGTTTTCAAAGGAAAGAAAATGGCGGGACATATGGGTACTGAAGTTGTCACAATTCAGAACGTGAAAGTTGTACAAATTGATAATGAGTTAGGACTTATTGCTTTAGCCGGATCAGTTCCAGGTAAACCAGGGTCTTATTTATACTTATCAGATGCAGTTAAAGTTGCATTACCTATCAATGCACAATTCCCTGCTGCGCTAATCAAAACAGCTAAGGTTGAAGCTGCTCCTAAAGTAGCAGAACAACCTCAGCAAGAACAAACAGCTAATTAATAGAAATAGTCATGCAAGTAGAAATTAGAAATTTAGATAATAAAGAGGCTGGCAAGACTGAACTCAACGCTGAGATATTCGGCCAAGAGTACAGATCTGATGTTTTAGCACGTGTTGTTCAGTGGCAAAGAGACAGAGCAAGATCTGGCTGTCATATGGTGAAAGATAGATCATTAGTTACTGCAACTACAAAGAAAATGTATAAGCAAAAAGGTACTGGTCAAGCTCGTCACGGGTCGTATAAAGCCCCAATTTTCGTGGGTGGTGGTACTGTATTTGGTCCTGTAGTGAGATCACACGGTTACAGCTTAAATAAAAAGATAAGAAATTTAGGTTTAAAAGTAGCTTTATCGTTGAAACTAAAAGAGAAATCGTTTATAGTTCTCAGCAACGCGAAAGTAGAATCAGACAAGACATCTGATTTATCAAGGAAAATAAAGAACTTTGACAGCAAGTCGGTGTTAATTATTGATTCTACCGTGGATGAAAAACTTAAACTTTCATCACGTAATCTAAAAGGTGTAGATGTGTTACCTGTTATGGGTTTGAATGTTTTAGATATCTTAAAACATGACAAATTGATGATGACAGTTGATGCGCTCAAAGAAGTTGAAAAGAGGTTAGCATGTTAGATGCAAAACTATATGATGTGATCGTTAGACCAATATTTACTGAAAAAGCTACAAGTATGGCTGATAAAGGTAAGTATTTGTTTGAAGTAAGTTCTTGTGCAGATAAGAAACTTGTAAAGCAAGCCGTTGAGAAAGTATTCGAAACAGAAGTTTCTTCTGTCAATATACTTAATCGTAGAGGTAAGGCAAAAGTATTTAAGGGCACAAAAGGAAGAACAACTGGCTATAAGCAAGCCATTGTCACTCTTAAAAAAGGAAAAACAATTGAAATTAGTGCTGGAGCATAACTATGGCATTGAAAAGTTTTAGTCCAACAACTCCAGGCCAAAGACAACTTGTATTGATTGATAGAAGTTCTTTGTGGAAAGGTGAGCCTGAGAAAAGCCTAGTAGCTGGTAAGAAGAAATCTGGTGGCAGAAACAACGCTGGAAGACTGACATCTTTTAGGAAAGGTGGTGGTCATAAGAAGAAGTACCGTGTTATTGATTTCTTGAGACAAAAAGATAATGTAACTGCAGTAGTTGAAAGGATTGAATACGATCCTAATCGTACAGCTTTCATTGCTTTAGTAAAGTATTCGGATGGTGAATTAGCATATATAATCGCTCCTCAAAAGTTAGCGGTTGGTGATAAGATCGAGTCTGGTGAGCAGGCAGATATTAAAGTTGGTAATTGCCTACCATTGAGAAGTATTCCAGTTGGTACAATAGTTCATAATATTGAGCTTAAACCTAGAGCAGGTGCACAGCTTGCAAGGTCTGCTGGGGCATATGTCCAGTTAGTTGGTAAAGATGCTAGTATGGCACTTTTAAAACTTCGATCTGGTGAAGTAAGAATGGTTAGTGCTGAGTGCAGAGCTACAATTGGTTCTGTTTCAAATCCTGATCAGCAAAATACAATTATTGGTAAGGCTGGCCGTTCTAGATGGAAAGGCATTAGGCCTTCGGTGAGAGGTGTTGCGATGAACCCTATTGATCACCCACATGGTGGTGGTGAAGGTAAGACATCGGGTGGTAGACATCCGGTTACACCTTGGGGTAAATCAACAAAAGGTAAACGTACAAGAACTAATAAGCGTACATCTAAGCTTATAGTTCGTAGAAGGTATCAAAAGTAAAGTAGGAGATTAAGATGGCAAGATCAGTATGGAAAGGCCCTTTTGTGGATGCGTCAGTAATTAAGCAGGTTGAGAAAGTTCAAGCTTCTAAGAAGTCTGCAGTAATTAAAATTACGTCTAGAAGGTCTACAATATTACCTCAGTTCGTAGGTTTAACTTTTGCAGTTTATAATGGTAAAGCATATTTGCCAGTGCAAGTGACCGAGATGATGGTAGGACATAAGTTTGGTGAGTTTTCCCCTACAAGGACTTTTAGAGGCCATGGAGCAAACAGAAAAGCAGTAAATGAGTAATACAATGAAAGCTAAAAATAACAACAAAGTGATTGCCAAAGGAACAGCCATCAAGGGTAGTGTTCAGAAGGTTAATCTTGTAGCTAATATGATTAAAGGAATGAAAGCTTTTGATGCATTGCTTCAGCTTAAGTTTAGCAATAAAAGAGCTGCAAAAGATATTTATCATATTTTGAATTCTGCAATTGCAAACGCTGAAAACAATCACAGTAGAGATATTGACAATTTATATGTTGATAGAATAACTGTTGGCAGAGCGTTTGTGTTAAGAAGATTCCATGCAAGAGGAAGAGGTAGAGCTTCAGGCATTAAAAAGCCTTTCAGCAATGTGACAATTTATTTAGATGAGCAAAGGTAATTTATGGGTCAGAAAGTTAGTCCAACGGGGTTAAGAGTAGGAATCGTTAGAACTTGGGATTCTGTTTGGTTCGCAAGTAAAGGTTACGCTGAAAAACTTCATCAAGATATTAAAATTAGGTCTTTGGTTCAAAGAACTTTACCAAATGCTGGCATCAGCAGAACGGTAATTAAAAGACCAGCAAATAAAGTCACTGTAGAGATACATGCTGCTCGTCCAGGAATGGTTATTGGTAAAAAAGGCGGTGATATTGAGAAATTGAAGAAACAAGTTGAACAGATTTCAGGCGCTGAAACAGCAATTAATATTGTCGAAGTTAAAAAGCCTGAGATTGACTCTAAACTTGTTGCGGAAAGCATTGCTCAGCAGTTAGAAAAAAGAATTGCGTTTAGAAAAGCTGCAAAAAGAGCTGTACAGACTGCAATGAGAATGGGTGCAAAAGGTATCAGAGTAAACGTTTCTGGCCGCTTAGGTGGAGCTGAAATTGCACGTATGGAATGGTATAGAGAAGGTCAAGTTCCATTACATACACTACGAGCTGATATTGATTATGGTACAGCTGAAGCCCATACAACGTATGGTTTGATAGGTGTTAAGGTTTGGATTTACAAAGGTGATGTGAAGCCTGAAGCAAAGCAAGTTGAGCAAAAAAATAAAGTAGTTAATGGGTAATTGAGATGTTAGCGCCTAAAAAGACAAAATTTAGAAAAGCCTTTAAAGGTAGAATTCATGGAAATGCTAAAGGTGGTTTTTCTGTAGAATTCGGCTCATTTGGTTTGAAAGCATTAGAACCAGAAAGAGTTACTGCGAGACAGATTGAAGCTGCTCGTCGCTCTATTGCAAGATCAATGAAGAGATCAGGAAAGTTATGGATTAGAGTGTTCCCAGATATTCCTGTATCAAGAAAGCCTGCAGAGGTGAGGATGGGAAGTGGTAAAGGTAACCCTGAGTTTTTCGTATGCAGAGTAAAGCCAGGAAGAATTATGTTTGAGCTTGATGGTGTAGATGAAGCTGTAGCTAAAGAAGCTTTTGAAAAAGCAGCTGCTAAGTTACCAGTTAAGACAAAATTTGTTAAAAGGATTGATTAAGGTAATTGGTATGAAAGCTGCGGATTTAAGAGTTAAAACTATTAACGAGTTGAATACAGAGTTGACAAAGCTTAAAAAAGAGGCTATGAATCTTCGTTTTCAAAAGGTTACTGGTGAATTGAAAAATTTTTCGAGAGTTAGATATATTAGAAGAGGAATTGCTCTAATTAAGACTCTTGTTAACCAGAAGAAAGTAAAAGGTGAGAAGTAATTAAGTATGGCAAAAAAAGTTTTGAGTGGTGTAGTAATTAAAAACAGTGGCGATAAGACTGTGTCGGTCGAAGTCGTAAGATCTGTGAAGCACCCTAGGTATCACAAAATAGTTAAGAGAACAAAGAAGTATGCTGCTCACGATGAGTTAAATACATGCAAAGTTGGAGATAAAGTAGAGATTCAAGAGTCTCGCCCAATTTCTAAAAATAAGCGCTTTGTAGTTTTAACTTCAGCCAAAGCTGCATAGAGGAGAAATTAATATGGTACAAATGTTAACAAAGTTAGACGTTGCTGACAATTCAGGCGCTAAAACTGTTAAGTGTGTTAAAGTGTTAGGCGGTTCATTCAGAACAATTGCGAATACTGGAGACATTATTGTAGTGTCGATTCAAGATGCTATTCCTAAAGGAAAAGTTAAAAAAGGTGATGTTCACAGAGCTGTAATTGTTAGAACAAGAAAAGAACTTAAAAGAAAAGATGGTAGCTTCATAAAGTTTAATAAGAATGCTGTTGTTTTGATTGATAAGCAAGGTGAGCCAATTGGAACTCGTGTGTTCGGACCAGTTCCGAGAGAGTTGAGATCTCACTTTATGAGAATTATTTCGTTAGCTCCAGAGGTATTATAGTTATGTCGCAAAATAAAGTAAAAATTAGAAAAGGAGACAATGTAATCGTTCTTACTGGAAAAGATAAAGGTAAGAAAGGTCAGGTTGCAAAAGTTATAACAGCTGAAAGAAAATTGGTTGTTGGTGGTATCAATGTTGTTAAAAGACATACTAAACCTTCTAGAACAAATCCTAACGGTGGAATTGTTTCTAAAGAAATGCCAATTGCAGTTTCAAATGTAGCCATATTAGATCCAAAAACAGACCAACCGACAAGAGTCGGCTTTAAAGTTTTGGCAGATGGAAAGAAAGTTAGAATCGCCAAAAAGTCTGGCGAAGTAATTGATAATGTGAAGTAGTTATGAAAAGTAGATTACAGGATTTATACGAGAAAAAAATAGTAGATAACCTCTCCAAGAAGTTTGGTTATAAAAATAAACTTGCTGTTCCTAAGCTAAAGCAGATCGTAATTACTATGACTGTTAAAGAAGCGGCATCTGATAGCAAAGCTATTGATAGAGTTGCTGATGAGCTGTTTGCAATTACTGGTCAAAAACCGGTTGTTACTAAAGCAAAAAAAGCGATTGCGACTTTCAAAATTAGAGAAGGTATGCCTCTAGGACTTAAAGTCACGCTAAGAAAGCATATGATGTATCACTTCTTAGATCGTTTTGTTAATATCGCTTTGCCAATGGTTAAAGACTTTAGAGGTCTTAGCCCAAAGCAATTTGACAAAAAAGGCAATTATTCGATGGGTCTTAAAGAACATGTGATCTTCCCTGAAGTAAACTCAGAAAAAGTTGACAGAAATCAAGGAATGAATATTGTGTTCGTGACATCTGCAAATACTAACGAAGAAGGTTTGGCTCTCTTAAAAGAGTTTAACTTCCCTTTTAATCAATAACTTGTAATAAGATATGGCAAAAAAAAGTTCAGTAGAAAAAAACAATAGAAGAAAGAGAATGGTAGCTCGTGATATGCAGAAGCGTAAAGTGCTTAAAGATATCATTATGAATAAATCCATCCCTCTTGATGAGAGATTTGCAGCGCAGCTAAAGCTTGCTAAAATGCCAAGAAACGGCGCGGCAGTTAGAGTTAGAAATCGTTGTGAGTTAACTGGAAGAGCAAGAGGCTTCTTCAGAAAATTCAAAGTTTCAAGGATTTGTATAAGATATTTGGCTGGTAGAGGTTTACTACCAGGCGTAACAAAATCAAGTTGGTAATTTACTATGTCATTAACAGATAGAATAGCAGACGCGTTTGCACGAATTAAAAATGCACAGAGAGCAGGGCATGGTTATGTTGTTGTCCCTTCTTCTAATCTTGTAAAAGCGGTTGTAGATGTGCTTGTAAGAGAAGGTTACGTTGAGGCAAGTGAAGAGCTTGCTCATACAAACGGAGCTAAGTTTTTAAAAATTGATTTGAAATATCATGAAGCGATGCCTGTTATCAATCACTTAGGAAGAATTTCTAAGTCTGGTCGCAGAGTTTTTAGTGGTGTTAAAACAATGCCAAAGGCACAGGGTGGTTTAGGCATTCTTATTTTTACAACACCTCAGGGTGTATTTTCAGATCATGAAGCTAAAGCAAGAAATTTAGGCGGTGAATTAATTGGTGAATGTTGGTAATAAGAGATTAAAATGGCTAAAATTAAAAAGCTTCCAGTAGCAATAAAAAAAGATGTTAAAGTTTCCCTCGCAGATAATGTTTTAGCAGTATCTGGCGCGAAAGGTAACCTTCAACTTAAAGTTCCTTCAGAGGTATCTGTGGAAGTCAAAGGCGAGATCATTGAATTTTTCACAACAAGTTCAGCAGCAAATGCAAAAGCTCTTTGCGGCTTAAATAGAAAACTTGCTGCAAATATGATCCTAGGTGTATCAGAAGGATTTAGAGTAGTTCTTGAATTGACCGGAGTTGGTTTCAAAGCTGAGACCGATGGAAAACTTTTAAGATTAACCCTTGGTTTTAGTCACGATATAGTGTATGAAATTCCTGCGGGTGTTTCAATTAAGTGTCTCAAACCTACGCAATTAGAAATAACTGGTTCTGATAAACAGCTAGTAGGTCAAGTTGCATCTAATATTAGAGGGCTAAGAAGACCTGAGCCTTATAAAGGAAAAGGTATTAAGTACGAAGGTGAAGCAATTCGCCGTAAAGAAGGTAAAAAGAAATAGTTAGGTTTTTATGTATAGTGATAATTTTGATAGAAGAAAGCAGAGAGTTAGGAGAGCCCTTAAGAAAAAATCTTTTGGCAAGCTAAGGCTAACAGTATATAGATCTAATCAGCATATATATGCTCAGATTATTGATGATCTTAAAGCTGTGACAGTTGTATCTGCATCTACGAAAGAGAAAGATTTCTCTAAGAAAATTAAATCTTCTACAATAGCAGCTGCTGAAGAAGTAGGAAAGTTGATTGCCGAAAGAGCGCTAAAAGAAAAAGCAAAAGATGTAGTTTTCGACCGTGGTGGATACTTATTCCATGGTAGAGTTAAGGCAGTAGCTGAAGCTGCAAGAAAAGCTGGTTTGAAATTTTAAAGGTTATACATGTCTGAAAATTTAGAAATTTATAAAAAAATAGTTGATGTTGCTAGAACTACCAAAGTTGTGAAAGGCGGTAGAAGATTCAGCTTCGGTGTTATAGTAGTTACTGGTGACAGAAAAGGCAGAATTGGTGTTGGACTAGGAAAAGCAGCTGAAGTTATGGATGCGAACGAAAAAGCAACCAACGAAGCTAAAAGAAATATGATCAAAGTTCCATTGAGAGATGGCAGAACACTTCATCATGATGTAATCGGTAGATTTGGAGCTGGTAGAGTTATTATGAGATCTGCTCCAGCTGGTACTGGTATCATTGCTGGTGGTGCGGTTAGAGCGGTTTGTGAAGCTTTGGGAATCAAGGACGTTGTTGCTAAATCTATTGGTTCTACAAATCCTCATAACTTGATTAAAGCTACATTGAATGCCCTAACACTTACAAGATCTCCGAGATTTACAGCTGAGAAGCGTGGTAAAAAGGTTGGAGAAATAGTAGGCAGAAGAGAAAAAGTTGCTGTAGGCAGCGACGTTGAAGTTGCAGAGCAAAATGTTGTTGCGACCAAAAAGAAAGTTGTAAAGAAAGATAAGAAGTAGTAGGAATCATGGCAAAAGAAGTTAAAAAAGCTCCAAAAGCATCAGGTAAAATTAAGTTTTACCAATTTGCAAGTTCTGCTGGCAAGATTAAGGCGCAAAAGCAAACTTTAGTTGGTATGGGTCTTGGTAAGTTGCACAGTACTTCAGAATTGGAAGATACTCCTTCAGTAAGAGGAATGGCTGCAAAAGTAAGACATTTAGTTAGAGAAGTTAAGTAGGTAAAGCATGTTAAACGTAATAAAAGATAATTTTGGCGCAAGACGTAAGTATAAGAGACTAGGTCGAGGTATAGGTTCTGGTAAAGGAAAAACCTCAGCACGCGGTGGTAAAGGTCAAACAGCACGTACGGGCGTAGCACTTAATGGCTTCGAAGGCGGTCAAATGCCTTTGCACAGAAGATTGCCAAAAAGAGGTTTCAATTCTTTGAATAATGAGATTGTTGAAGTTATTAACTTCGATTCGATTGAAACATTTATTAAGTCTGGAAAATTAAAGGCAAATATTTCTGTTGAAGATCTCAGAGCATGTGGCCTTTTAAAAGGTAGAACATCTAAAGTGAAGTTACTTGGTTCTGGTGAATTGAAAACAAAAATTAACATTCAAGTACATGCAGTTTCAAAACAAGCTGAAGAAGCACTTAAAAAATCAGGTTCTTCTGTAGAAATAGTTAAATTCTTAGCTCCAGCTAGCGTAGAAACCGCTCCAAAGTCTAAGTCTGCGAAAAAAGAAGTTACTAAGGAAGTTTCTTCTGATAATAAAGAGAAAAAAACTGCTGCTAAACCAGCAGCAAAGAAAGCACCAGCAAAAGCAAAAACTACAGAAAAGAAACCTGCTGCTAAAAAGACGACTAAAAAATAAGTAATTTATAGTTTGATCATATATGACAACAACTGCAGAAAGAATGGCATCAAATCTAAGCTTTTCAACTTTTGGAAGGGCTTCTGAACTTAAGAGTAAGATTTGGTTTGTCATAATGATGTTGATTGTCTATAGAATTGGCACATATGTTCCTCTTCCTGGTATTAATGCCTCTGCTCTTGCTCAACTCAATAATGATCAGGCTGGTGGCGTTCTAGGCATGTTTAACATGCTCACAGGTGGTGCTTTGGGACGTATGTCTCTTTTTGCACTAAACATCATGCCGTATATTACTGCTTCTATTATAATGCAGTTAATGACTGTTATATCATCCGACATTGCTGCACTCAAAAAAGAAGGCGAACAGGGTAGAAAAAAAATCAATCAATATACAAGGTATCTTACCGTTATTCTTGCTCTTGTTCAAGGCTATGGAATAGCTGTTGGCGCTGAGGCAACTCAGACATCGCAAGGACTTTTAGTGAGTTCCCCTGGGATTTTCTTTAGAATTATCACAATGCTGACCCTAACAGGAGGTACTGTTTTGGTGATGTGGATAGCTGAGCAAATTAATACGCGTGGTATTGGTAATGGTAGCTCACTAATCATATTTGCAGGAATCGTGGCTGGTCTTCCTTCTGCCATAGCAGGTTTGTTCGAAATGGGCAGAACCGGTGCTTTATCGACTCTGTTTATTCTACTCATAGTTGTGATCTGTTGTTCTTTGATTTTGTTTATAGTTTTTATGGAAAAGGCTCAAAGAAGAATCTTAGTTAACTATCCAAAACGTCAGATGGGAAATAAGGTATTTGGCGGAGATTCAACACATCTTCCATTAAAGCTAAATACTTCAGGAGTTATACCAGCTATTTTCGCAAGTTCTCTATTGCTATTTCCTCTTACTATTGCAGGGTTTAGCCAAGGTGGGGAAGTTGGAGGTTGGAAACAAATGGTTGCCTTATATCTATCTCATGGCAAGCCATTATATGTTATTCTCTATGCGAGTTTGATTGCTTTCTTCTGTTTCTTTTACACCTCTGTAGTGTTTAATCCAGAAGAGACCTCAGAGAACTTAAGAAAAAATGGTGGAGTAATTCTTGGTCGCAGGCCAGGTCCACATACTGCTGAGTATCTTGATTATGTTCTAACAAGAATTACAGTTATCGGTGCTGCTTATATGATAGTTGTATGCGTTTTGCCTGAAATATTAATGTCTCAATATGCCATTCCATTTTATTTAGGTGGTACGAGCTTATTAATAGTAGTTAACGTCGTTATAGATTTGTTTACCCAAGTGCAAACACACCTATTAAGTACCCAATATGAGGGTTTATTAAAGAAAGCAAAACTTAGAGGTCGTCAGTAATGAGGTTGGTACTTTTAGGTGCGCCGGGGGCAGGCAAGGGTACTCAAGCTGATATTATGGCTGAAGAGTTTAACATACCTAAGCTTTCTACTGGAGAAATGGTTCGTGCAGAAGTTGCAGCAGACACTGCGCTAGGAAAAGAAATTAAAGAAACCATTAATAAAGGTAAGCTTGTATCTGATTCAATAATGGTTGATCTTGTAAAAAATAGGATTAGCAAAAATGACTGTGTTAATGGTTTTATATTAGATGGTTTCCCAAGAACCATCCCTCAAGCTGAGGCCTTTGATAGTTTGATCAAAAGCTTGGATAATCAGAGTTTTATGGTTATAAACTTTGCCGTGCCAACAGAAGAGTTAGTTAAGAGGATTAGTGGCAGATACACATGCAAAGCGTGCAATGCAGGGTATCACAAAGAGTTTAAAAAGCCTATTGTAGCAGGAGTTTGCGACAAGTGTGGCTCAAGTGAATTTGTTTTTCGTGAGGACGATAAGCCTGAAGCTGTTAAAGTAAGGATTGATGTTTATAATGAAAAAACTGCTCCGTTAATTGAATACTATAAGAAAAATGGTTTTCTTAGCGAGGTTAACGGAACAGGGACGATAGAACAAATCAATGCATCTGTGCGTGCATTGGTAAAGGGTTTTAACAGTGGTTTTAACAAAGCTGCTGGTGAGGCTTAGAAATTTGTGATGAATGACCTTATTATAGCCTTGACTTAAAGGCATATTTAGGTATCATTCTGGTTCACAAATTTAATTTATTATTTTGATTTGAGGTAAATGTGGCTCGTATAGCAGGTGTAAATATTCCAACGAACAAGAAGTTATGGGTAGGTCTTACCTATGTTTTTGGTATTGGAAAAAAGACATCATTTGAAATTTGTAAAAAAGCAAACCTAAGCACTGAGAAAAGAGTTAATACTCTAAGTGAAGATGAAGTTAAGCTTTTACGTGAAGTAATTGATGGTGGATATAAAGTTGAAGGTGAGCTTCGTAGGGATATTGGTTCTAATATTACAGCTCTTAAAAGCATTAAGTGCTATAGAGGTTTGAGGCATATTAGAAAGCTCCCTGTAAGAGGACAAAGAACTCATACAAATGCTAGAACAAGAAAAGGTAAAGCGATTCCAATTGCCGGCAAGAAAATGGTAACAAAATAAGCGAGATAAAATGAAATCTACAAGTACAACAAAGAAAAAAAGAAAAATTGTTCCAGTTGGCATTGCTCATATTAATGCTACATTCAATAATACTTTTGTAACAATTACCGACGCTCAAGGTGAAGTTATTGCTTCTTCTTCAGCTGGTGCAAATGGTTTTAAAGGATCAAAAAAATCTACCCCTTTTGCTGCTCAAGTTACAGCGTCAAAAGTTATAAATAAAGCTAAAGAATTTGGTTTGAAGACTCTTACAGTAAGAGTAAGCGGTCCGGGTACTGGTAGAGAGTCAGCGATTAGAGCGCTTTCTATTCCTGAAGTTACAGTTACGTCTATTAAAGATATAACCCCTGTAGCACACAACGGTTGCAGGCCTCCAAAAAGAAGAAGAGTGTAATTTACTTTTTTTGGAACTAATTTAAAAATTTATTGGGTGCAAGTATGTCGGAAAAACTAAAAAAGATTGAACAAGAAGTTAGACAAGAAGGGGCGAGAAATATTATTGCTGCAAATTGGGCAAGTTTGATTAAGCCTTCTGACTACTCTTTTGAGCAAGTTGATGAAAGAACAGCTGTCTTCAAAATTGAGCCTCTAGAAAGAGGATTTGGTGTTACACTTGCTAATTCGATTCGTAGAATTTTGCTTTCTTCTTTGCAAGGTGCGGCTATTACTTCCATCAACATCGAAGGTGTTGATCATGAGTTTACAGCTATTACTGGAGTAAAGGAAGATGCAACTGATATAGTTCTTAACGTTAAGCAAGTTGTATTAAGATATGCTGGTAGTGAAAGAAGAAAAATGTCTTTAAAAGCCACAGGCCCATGTGTTGTTACAGCAGGAATGATTGAAACTTCGCAAGATATTGAAGTAATCAACAAGAACCAAGTAATTTGTACACTAGATAAAGGTGCAAAAATCAACATAGAATTTGTAGTTGGAACAGGAAAAGGTTATGTTTCTGCAAATGACAATAGAAGAGCTGATGCGCCATTAGGAGTCATTCCTATTGACTCTATATTTACCCCTATAAGAAGAGTAACTTATAAAGTTGATCATAGTAGGGTTGGATCAGACACAGAATATGATAAATTATATCTGACAATTGAAACAAATGGTTCTATAGCTCCTGATTTGGCATTAGGTCTTGCAGCAAAGATTATCCAAGATCAATTGCAGATTTTTGTTAAATTCCAAGATATCCAAGAAGTTGCGGAAAGCGAAGAAGAGAAGCTTCCGTTTGATGTTTCGCTACTTAAGAAAGTTGATGATCTTGAACTTTCTGTTAGATCACAAAACTGCCTTAAAAATGATAATATTGTTTATATCGGTGATCTTGTTGTTAAGACAGAAGGCGAAATGTTGAAGACACCAAACTTTGGTAGAAAATCATTGAATGAAATTAAAGAATTACTTGCTTCTATGAATTTAAGATTCGGTATGGAAGTTGTAGGGTGGCCGCCAGAGAATATAGAAGAACTGGCTAAAAAACATGAAGAGCAATTAGGCTAAATTTAGATTGGAGAATTAATATGGATCACGGAAGTAGAGGAAGAAAATTTGGTAGACGCGGCTCGCACAGAACTGC
>JACCDG010314307.1_pt1 | contig 25885 bp, 39 predicted proteins | sample 7442471 | NCBI WGS metagenome assembly JACCDG01 (sample SAMN15323444, study PRJNA562643) | freshwater metagenome | isolation source: river surface water | place: USA:Blue River Watershed | collected 2017-08-17 | reverse complement strand
AGTCCACGACCATATCACCTGCCCTAGATAGATACATTCCTACTTTGTCAGTTCGTCCGTATGATGGTGCTGTGTCTCTCATATACTGGAAGTCCTCGTCTGTTCGATCTATCCCCCAGTTGTTTGCTATACACGTCATCACACCATACCAGCAACACCCTCGTGGGTCTTTGGGTCTTTGGTTGTACGACATTTTCCTTTCTTTGTATGAAAAAAGAGGGGCAGGAATACTTGACGTATCGCCCCCCATCATATAATCATACTCAAAATCACTTTCTATCGCACCGCCTACAATATCTTTATCGTCCATATACTTTTGCAGTTCGTAATAAAGCTATGATAAACACTATAATCCCTAGTGGGTAGCGTTTCTTCCCTCTATACTGTATCGGGAGTTTACGTTTCATTTTTATGCAGTAGGATTTGAAGGTGTTACGTACTTTTGTACTTTCTCGTCAATCTTTGCTTGACCAATACCAGCTATTTTCAATAGCAAATTGATAAATCGTAGCTCTTTACCATGTGCAGATACTCCCATATTCTCTATGATAGATGTGAGTTGACCGAAAGAGAACCCTGCAATCATCATAAATACACACCCCGATAATAGCATCGTTATTTTGTCAGCTCCTATCTCATGTGATAGCTCACCAATGAGGACCATAATTCATAGTATCATCATACCTTGCGTAACTTTCCTATATACTCATACATCCCATGACTTAGATGAAACGATGAGATGTGCTCTCGCAAGTGAGTACCCATAAAGTGTATCCACCACACAAAGGAAGCAAAAGAACATAAAAGAGATAACCATGAAATTGAATCCGTAGAATGTGAACCCCAATGCTCATCCAATAAGTAGTGTCGTATTTTTTACAGCAGATAGTGTTCAAGTCATTATACAATAGGTTCTTCAGTAGATAAAGGTTCCTCAGTCGTAGGTTCTTCGACAACAGGTGGTAATTCTCTAGTAAATCAATTTTCTTGGCATATCATATCAATAACATAGTCGTCATTCTCACCCCGAAGCTCTGTTTGTTCCGATGTTAATGGATATTGTTTTTCAAATACCTCCCCACCAGTCGATACCTTACAAGTCACTATAACTTGTTTATTTATAGAGTCATAGCCCCACATAGAGTATACCTCTATAGTTGCTTGCTCTGTAGTTGCAGGCTTTGTGATTGTTCCTTCTAAAATCATTATGGGATGTTATAGATAAAACTATTTATTCTCTACTACTTCTTGCTCCATTCTTGCTCTGATTTCTGCGTTTACTTTTTGTAGTTCTTGTTGTATAAGCTCGCTTTGTGCTATAAGGTCATAAGCTCTTGCTTTAAGTTCTGTAAGTGTCATGGTTATATAATAATAAATTAAAGCGATTGTATTTCTTCCCACCCTCAACTTGCATATAGATATAGTTTCCTCTTTTCAGTATCATATACTACCAATCCTTCTTCTGGAGATGGTATTAAATTCCTTTGATCAGTATTCATACGAGGGGGAAGGAATCCTCTCTCTTCTGATCTTAATTCTAAAATAGCACAATCTAGTGGAGCACCAGTTCATATCCCGACTGCTTTTGCAGTCATTCTCATAATCTCACTTTGAGTGCTCTCAAATACACAAGTAAATGCAATCTCTCAAGTAACTGCTCAGGACGTATGATCTTGGTGGATTCCTGCTATCCTAGAGCTATATGTATTAGCGCCAATAGAATCACGAGTTGCAAATGCGAGCGATGAAAAATTACCATTAGTATTTCTTGTATTATCAATCCATACTTCTGCTGTATTTGCTATTCATGCTGTATATACAGTAGCATCTGTCCTTATCGTATGTAATATTCTTTGGGGAGATATACCACCAATTGCAACATTGTTGTCGAATGTAATGGTACCACCAGATGCTTTTGTTGCAAATGCTAGTGTTAACACGGCAGTATTACCTATAGTTACTACCTGATTTGGTGCTGTACCAGTAATAGTAACCCATGTATTCCCACTCACAGGATCTCTAAATACCGCACTGTATACTCTAGGTGTTCGTAAGTCTCCTACGTTACTAACGTATGTAAGTGCAGCACCTGCGTTGTTTTGCACTTCAAATATATTAGATGTTTGTGATGTTCCTGCTCTTACAAATACTCTCCTATTTGCTTGTCCAGAACCTTCTCCAAATACTAGATTATGTAAGTTTAATTGATTGCTTCATCATATTGTTAATGGAGTTGCATTGTGTCCGATACCTACATTATTACTCGCTGTTGTCCATGACCCACTAGACATAATATATCCTCCCAGCAACACGTTATTACTCGCACTTGTCGTGAGTTGTGAACCTGTAAAGTATCATGCGGTGATGTTGAAACTTCCTGTTGTAACTGATTGTAACGATGACCTTGTAAGCACTGTGTTGTAACTTCCAGTAGTCAATGACAAGCCAGCCGAAGATCCTATCAATGTATTATCTATCGCCGTAGTCATAGAGTTACCTGCGGTATATCATATAATAGTGTTATTACTTCCAGAATTGATAAGCCTACCTGCCCTATATCATACCAATACATTAGCACCACCAGTTGTAATAGAGTTACCTGCTTCAAGTCCGAAAGCTGTAAGTGATGAATGCAAGAACATCGCTCTTGTCCCATTCAATGTTATGAATCTGTTGGTGGTGTCGATTTTATCATATATTGTCCTTTCTGCAGCTGGTGCCGTAATAGAAGCATCTGGGAAAGAGTCTACAAATGTTATTGTCGTGTTGTCGGCAATAGTACCAACAACAGATCCATAACTACTCCCTTCTCATACTTTATTTCTATAGATTTTTCTCCCTATCACGGTTGGGTCTGTACTCACAGGGATCCCCGCTATACTCACAACCTGATTTCAAGCTGTAGTGGTTACCGCTATGGCATTACTTGCAGTAGTTTCTCATATTGTACTGTAGAAAGTTACCCTATAATAGTATTGTCATATCTGCAACGCAGTACCAGTTGTTGGCGTAAGAGTAAAACCACCTCCCAATACAGGAGCAGGGACAGTCGATAGATTCAATCCTATGTTTGTTGTGATACCATCAGTAGCAGAAGAACCCCATACATCCAATTTATGTGTTGGTGTTGTTCTACCTATAGCAACCTTTCCATCAGCTAATACTCTAACTCTTTCAATATTGTTTGTTCTTACAACTAATGGTTGTGCATCCGTTGTCCCTATGAAGTCTGTAGATGGGGTAGTTCAAGCATTGCCTGTGAGTCTTCGTCAACTACCATCTACCCATTCAGTATCATAATCTCCATTGGTCTTCTTTGCAAGGACTTGCCCTGCAGTACCTCATTGTGGCACTCAGTTTATAGCGTATCTTGATCATCTTCCTGTATGAAATTCTGGTCGGTTTTTTATATGTGAAGCATCGAGCTTGTCATCATCATTATCAGTAGGAAGGCTTGACAGTTTCTCTAGTATCTCCCTTGCTGTATCAGATGATCCATCCTTACCGTCTTTCCCATCCGCTCAGTCCTTTCCATCTTGTCCATCTTCGCCGTCTACTCAATCTCTCCCATCCTTCCCGTCAATACCCTTGACGATCTTTGGCTTTATAGTCTCCACTCTTTTGATCTCTGATGATAGTGTCTCTATAGTTGTCTCGATCTCCTCTATCTCTCAGTCTATTTCTATGACCTTGCTTTCTACTACTGATACTCTCTCACCCATTATATAGTCTTTCTCTTTCTGTACTTTCAATATGTCTCTCATTTCAAGAGTCTCTGAAACATCATCCTCTACGTCTAGGATGTCGATGATGTCCAGCTCTTCCTCTTGTTGTTTTGACATAGATTATTGTGTTGTAAAATTAGTCAGTCACTGCTATCCCTATATCTCCAGTAGACAAGTCATACCTAAGCCTTGCATTTTGGATATATGCTGTATTCCCAGGGTTGTAACTAGTTGTAAGATATATATCAACAAAACTTCACACGCCAACCGTAACATCATTGTTGCCTGCTACATATGAAGTTGTGTTATTTGTGCTAGATAATCATGTATTTACACCATTTACATATATTGTACCTGTTGTTGTTATCCCGCCAACTAAGTTTTTTAATTCTTGATATACGTTTACGACTCATGCATATGGTGTCCTAAATCTTTTTACTAAAACTCATGGAGCGGTATATGTATTTGATGTCCTTTCTGTATCAGCGGAAATTCTTACGTTTGACGATGTTATGGTCGTTGTTGTGTTTGCAAGGACACCAAAGTTTGATGCTTCTGGATATGTCCTCGAAAAGCTAAGATTTGTAGTACCAACTGTAATAGCACCAGTAGTAGTCAATGTCCATCTACTACCTCCATTTACTGTACCATTAGAAACCCATACTTCTGCTCCAAGATCTATTTCATTATTTACATTACTATCAAAATCAGTTACTCTCGTCCACGCCCCAGCGGCTACAGCATATATACCGTTCTGGCTTGCTGTTGACTGATCTTTTACCAATGCTCTATTTCCCGCTACAGCAGAATAACCATCAATAGTCTGTAGTCCTGAAAGTGTGATATTGGCAGTTGTAGCACAATGTACGTCCTCCTTGCTTTTGATCTTCAACGCCTCAGCCGTTACTAGGTCTCTCACAGCTTTTACATGTGATGGCTGTGGGACCAATGGCTCGCTTGACTCTGTATCTGTACCAGCGATAGACTGTGCAGCATCTGCAAGTCTTACTGCCCCCTGTCCTGTATCTGTAGCAGATGACATCTGGACCATAGCTGCCCAATATGTTACATTCGTTGGCAGGTTACCAGTAGTTGCCAAAATACAGATGTAGGAAACGCCATTGTATGATACAGCATCATTGACAGCGTATGCAGTCGCTCCACTGTATGTACCCTTCCATACAATAGGATCACCCTTTGCACCCTTGACGTTAGAATATTTTATTTTCTTTACTTTATTAGAGTCTGCACTATCAGCAATGAGCAACATGTCATTGTTGGCTGGCGTTACTTTCTCTACAAACTCGATAGGAAATTTTTTAGTTGTCATTGGTTATAGTTATTAGATAGATGGCTCTGCAGTTCGTTCAGTGCTAGGGAAAGGATGTCAAGTATCAGAAAAACAGATGATGTAATCACCTATCTCGTTGCCTATAATTACTTCTGTACTGTCAGCGTGGTCGCCCACAAGTACATTTTGGTATAGGTCTGCTATATCTCACTCTTTGCTCCATACTGTACTCATGTTTATGAGTATATCGTAGGTGCGTTTTTCGCAAATAGAAATACAAAAAAGCCCACCAACTCGGTGGGCTTCTATAAAGTTTGTGAGCCTCTATTATTATTTTGTAGGTTTTGTGAGCGTCTTTAGCATATCCTCCTTATCATGTAGTATAATATCTGGATCATATCAACAGTCTTTGTCGTGTATGGTTCATTTATTACCTTTCAAACATGCGCTATATACTGCCGTGTCGTGTGCATATGTATTTTGTAGATTTAGCACTTCGTTTTCTAGTTTATAATAGATATTATCATCGACTACCTTTTGCAATGCCGATTTATTATCTGAATACCATCTATATAGTGTATAGTATTGTGTATTACAGCCTTCTTTTTTATCTGTTGCTATGATTGCTCTTTGCACATTAGCAAGAACATTGCTTGCCCCTGATATGTTGTCGCTCCACAACCCTGTCATCATAGTAAATCATGTACTAGGCATAGGTATAGAACAAATGACACCAGTGTTTACAGTGCCAGTCGATACTTTCACCTGTTTTTTCTTCATCTGTGCCAATCTCATCGCTGCGATCTTTTGTCTAGGCGTGAGTTTTGCAGGAGTCTTCGCGTTTACAGCACCAACAAAGGCAAAGAGAGCGATAAATGATGCAATAATTGCTGTTTTTTTCATTTTTTTGCTTGTAATAATAAATATGCCTTGATAATACTCCAAAAAAGGGTAAAATCAAGGCAATTTTATACATTATTACACCATAATGTTAGACTATATAATAGTGATTGTATGTGTTCTTGTTGTGATATGGGCTATAAAATCAAGCATGCATAGCAAATCTAATGACAGTAGCGATAAAGAATAGCTATCTATTCATCATCTGATTTATTTTCCCTGCCCCTATAATACCAGCTGTAGTTCACAATACAGTCTTTGTATTAATAATTCCTTCTGATGGTTTCAGTACCTTTGCACTAGTGCTTCCTAGTATGTTTTCCTGTGCTTTGAATAATGCTGACATCTCCTTGAACCTTTGTTTTACTGCCATATCTGTGGTTGCTTCTGCTGCATTGTCTAGGTAATCATTTAAGAGATTTCTTGTCGTCTTCCAGAGTTGCTGTGCTTTTCTAGTAGAAGGTGCCGACATATCATCTGCTTGTTTCACTGCATCGCTGAAGTATGTGTCCCACTCTTTTCTTAGACCCCATACATCGTCTAGGTTTGTAACCTCATCTAGTTTTTTCAATACCCCTCCTATTTTCTTTCTCTCGGCATTTGTAAATTCATCTGTAAGAGTGGTAAGCTCTTGCACGCTATCTTTCAATGGCTTCAAAGCCGTCTTTGATTTTACTGATGATGGCAATCCCACTTGTTTTAGCTTGCTTCATAGCTCATCACTCCACCTAGATACAACCTCCCCTATTTGTCTGTATAGTTTGCCTGGTGTCTTTGCTGGTTTCTTAATATTCTTAATAACTAAGTCTGTTGCTTCCTCGATCTGCTTCGTAGGCGCAATACTAGCTCACTTATCGCCAAACAATACTCTTTTTACAGTCCCCACTGTGCTTTCCTCTAGCCTGCCTTGCTGTATTGCTTTTTGTACTGCTTTCTTTGTCTCTGGTTCTGCGATTAGATCGGCAACATTAGAAACGGCTTTTATGGCTTTATTGGCGGCGACTTTCTTTGCTATAGCTGCTCAAGCTGCACCAACTCACGCTATCCCCTCTGCTACATTAAGCCCTGTCTCTACTCCCTTTGCAACTGCACTATTGGGGTCGCCTCCTGTTGCACTTTCTTGTGAGAATTCACTAAATGATTTGTCGTTCTTCACCTCTAGCCCTGTTACATTAGAAATTCCCTGTACTATAGCCTCTAATGGCTTGTCAAGCAACCCACTTTCTGCAATAGCTCATGGAATACCAGCTGCATATCTATACATACCTTCTCCTATGTTCTGTAATGTACTTGCGTTGCTTTCCTCCTCTTTCACCTCTGGCATCTTGCCTGTAATCATCATACTATGTACCTGATCGACTGATAGTTTACCACTCATATACTGTGAGAAAATCTCTCTTGCTTTCTCCTCTCCACCCACACTACCCTTAAGTGTCTTTGCAAGGATCTCATCATCTGATACCTTAGAGACACCAACAGCCCCTTTCTTCATAGCATCCTCTCTGATGTAGTCGGCGAACGTAGACACCTTTGTCATTGCTATAGTGTGGTCTTTGGTACTACCATCTCCTTGTGTGGCTGCATACTGTGCTTGTGCCAACATCTTTTTTCTATCAGCAAGAAACGCCTCGTCTTGCTTGTTCTGTAAAACGCTAGGGTAGAGATCCATCATCTTGTATTTATCCCCCTTCGTGTAGTCAGACATCTTTTGTACGTCCTTCTTAGACAATCCCTTGTATTCTTCGTCTTCATCGTCGATAGATGGAGCATATGACATCATAGCTTGTTGTGGGATAGGCTGTTGTGCTTGCTTTTGTGGAGCTACTGGGCTAGGAGTAGCTACACTTGCAAACTTGTTGGGATCATATGCAGGCTGTGTGAACTGGCTCGCATCAAATCATGGTTTCTTGTTGAGTGTAAATCCGAACATAGACCGTTATTTATTATATAAAGTAGATGCGTATCATGCGTATGAAGTGTTATTCATATTGCTATTCCGTCCGTAGTCTATAGTTGCTGGTTGTGTCGTAGACGTTGCCTGTTGCTGTGTTGGTTTGATAGATTCTATCAATGGGTATAGCTGCTGTGCGTTTTTTGACCCAGATTGTGATGCTAGATTTTTAGTTACAATCAATCTATTGTTACGCTTCTGCTCCAACGTCTTTGCATCATCTCCTGGCGTAGGAAAATATTGCTTCTTGGCATTTGTAAACTCTGAATCTGAGATTGCAGCGCCTGATTCCTTTCTCAAGACAGCTGTAATAAAGTTTCTTTCAGCTTGCTCTTGTTGTCTGAATGCGTCATCCTTGAGGGCGTTAGGTAGATTATCCCGCCTCTGAAAGTAACCTCTTGCAGTTGATGTCCCCGCCACTTTCGATTCCGTCTCTGCAAATATCTTTTCTGCATCTATCATTCTAGACGCATAATTGAATGATGAAGACTGTAACTCGTTCTTGAATTCTAGTGTATCGTAGTTTATCCCCGTTGTGGTTGTACTTGAAGCAGTCGGGCTTTGTTTTCCTGGTGCAGATGTAAAATACATTCTATTGTCTACCTTTGCGCCTTTGTTAATACCTACCATCTCTTTTCATGCTCTTCCGTTACTATCAACATAATCGAATGTACCATCACTATTCACATTTGTCACAATGGCTACATGACCTGCGTTTACTGTCTTTCCGTTACCGTCAACATAGCTTGCCCCATTATCTATCACAACAGCACCGCCTACGACAGGAATAGGAGAATACTTGTTTGGTGCTTTAGTTGCTGCAATCTTTTCTGCTATTGTATTTGTAAACGTACGTTCTCCTAGTATTCTATTGACAAAAGCTCCACATTGTCCACCCTGTTTCCCTACCTCTGCAAGACATGCTGATGCTATATCGTAGTTATCATATTGTGATTGTCCGCTTGATGCTCTTTCTGCTTGAACTTGTGCTGTGATAGCTTGTATTTGGTCTGATGAAATGTTATTCATAGACTTGAACTGATCCTCTGTGACGATAGAATACCCACCCTTGCCATCTGGGATGCTCAACAATCCGCCACCTAGTGATGTGGGTCTTGCATCAATGCCTAGTTTGGCGTTTCTCCATTGTCTGTACTCAGGCTTTCCTTGTATATCTGTTGTGATTTCACCCAATACAGCACCGTATGATTTCCCTGACTTGATGCCTTCCTTAATTCTCGTCACAAGCTGATCTCTGCTAGATGTGATTAGACCGTCATATTGTTGCATCATCTGGTCTACATTCTTACCAATAGCTTTTTCTACAATATATGGATCCGCACTATTGATGTCACCGTTTTGGAGTTTATCGACTCTCACAGCTTGGTTGAAGTCTTTTTCATACTTCTCATTCATCATCTCCACATCACGCTTGAACTGCAAATCTGATGCCTTCATAGCATCCTGTCTTTTTTGTTGGTCTGAATAGATACCATATGCGAAGCTCATCTTTTGGACCATAGATTGCTCTTGTTGCATCTGCATAGTATATTGTTTCTCTTGTGCTTCGAGTGTATCCTTAATTACTGTCAATTTGTTATTGTACTTTTGTGCTGCCGTCTGGTATTCGAGATTAAGTGTGTTTCTCTTGTTTTGGAGTAGCTGTGTTTGGTCTTGGAGGATAGCATTGATCCTACCTTGTGACATACCAGAACCCTTGAACTGCGCTTCCAGCTCACTCTTGCTTGCATTGATTTGTTCATCTATCTGCTTAATCTCCCCCTCTTTGTTCGTCACATCATTCATCAAGCCTGTGACCTCAGGATCATTCATAGACTTCTTGTATTCATCGTACATATCTACTGATGATGTCCTAGAAAGCATACCATTGATTTGTGACAACATTTTTTCTGCTGGTGTCTGCTCCTCTGCCTTTGCCTCCTCTCCATACAAAAGCCCTGCATATTTCTTCGCAGTCTGTTGCTCTTGGATCTTTGCTTGCACCTCTGCATACTTTGCATGGTCTGTCTGTTGGAGGTTCGATAGGTCACTATCTGAAAGAATACCACTCACATACGAGCTCGCAATATCACTAGATGGTTGTCTTGTCATTCCTGCTGTCTTTGTTGCTTTCTCTACGTTGTTGGCATACCAGTTGTCGAGTATACTTTTTTGGAGATCGCTTCTTGCCCCATATGAGAACGATTTATTGAAAAGCTCCCTGTCTGCCATCATGCCAGGATTGGTCTGTTGGTATTTATTGAGGTTGTTGATGATCTCATCTTGTCTTGCTTGTGTATCGTCTTGAAAATCAGGCAAAACACTAGGTTGCACCGCGGCTGGCTGCTCCACTTTTGCAGGTTCTGCTGGTGTTGCTTGTGGTTGTGTAGTTTGTGTATTTTGTGGTGTTTCTGTAGCAACAGGCTTTGCAGTTTTCTCTTGGTATTTAGAGATGATCTGCTCATCAGTCATACCACCAGCGACTAGCGCTTTATACTGTGCTGAATTCTTGTTGACTACCTTCCCCTTGCCTAGATTTATGTATCACTCAGTTGCTCACGTCTTTGGAGCTTCAGGAGATACTGGTGCGGGTGCTACTGGTACATTCGCAGGTGTTGTTGTAGCTGCTGGTACTGGTGTGGTAGTAGCAGGTGTTTGCCCTGCTTGTATCTGTGCCGCTAGTTCTTGTGGTGTTGCCATATATCTATTTAGTTAGACTAGTAAAATATGCGAATATAAGTCCTGTTGTGCTATCTACTTTGTAGTATTCTCATGCAGTAACAAGGAACGTAAGCGATGGTGATGCTGTCTCGCCTCAACCCAAACTATATCACTGCTGATCGACTATGGTCGTTGGTGTTATATTTGTGTCTGCATATCCTGTGATTGTCACTATCTGCCCTGTTGCAGCTTGTGCTTTCACTAGCCCCGACATTTTAGCGTAATATATCGTGTTGTTTGTCATCTCATTACGACTTCACCATCATAGATTTCTCAGCCTGCCAGCATCCATACCTTCTTGTGACTGTCAATACTCATATGATGGAGTATTTAGCTGTGGCTGTGGTACATCATCTGGAAATATCTCGTTTGTCTTAGCCATTATTTGGGTCGATAAAGTCAAATAAAGTCTTTATTGAGTACAGCTCAGGCGTGATAGATTTCTGCGTACTATTCAATACAGCCCTGATCTCTAAATCATACCACGCTCTAGTAAATGGTATCTTTGCTTTTCTTTTTGTTGTATCTGTAATAGATGTAAGAAACACAAAATTGTCGACATTGGAGAACGTCAACGAAGCATCGCCAACCCCATATGTTCTTGTAAGTGTCCCAGAGTTTCTTGTGATGTTGTTGTATTGCGGACCATTTTCATTCCTACTACATACAAGCTCGTTATGTGATGTAAACTCCTTCACTGTGTAGGTACATCCACCATACGTATATATATCCCCCTTGACTGGGTTGCTTGTGGGAGTAGAACAATCAAACACCCATTCTTCATCCCCATTCACTCTTGTATAGATGTCTATACTCGTAGTCCCTGTTGGTGCTGTTGTCTTGCTGCCTAGTCTATAATTTACGATGATACGGTTGTTGTTCTTCTCGGTCTCTATGTCGCCTCCATCGAATGCCAAAGTATGTACAAATCCAGTGGTGCCATATGCTCTTCCTGGTCTTACATCCTGCTTGATGATATGATTTACTCCTGATGCATCGTAATATGCAACGTACATGTATGCTCACTGTTGTATATACATCGCAGTGATCTGCTCGCAGTCTGATATTACTATGTCCTTGCTAAGTGATGGCTTCAGTGATGCTTTAGATGTACCATATGAGTATGTGCAGTGTCTACCTGCAAAATATATAGTATTGTTTTCTACCTCGATAGCGTTCGTATGAATAGGAGAAAAGAAAAACAGTTGCTTGTCGTTCTCTAGGTAGTCACTACCAGTGATGAGTGTCTTTTCAAATCCTGACGACAAGAAAAGCCTTCTATATTTTAGTGTGTTAAACTCGCCAGTACCAGTGATTACATAGTCATAGTTCCCCATATTTGCCACGTTCAAGACTGGGTTATCTGCCCACTTTTGGATATATAATGGATATTTAGATACCCCATCCCATGACATCTTGTATCAGTTTACTCAGTCTTCCGAATATATGAAAATCTGGTCCCCTATCTCGGTTATACCCCTGCATTGTCCTGGGATTGTGACGGTCTTGTACAAAAACCATGTAGAAGTGCTGATGTCGATAGCATCAACGGTCCCATTTCCTCCAACATACATAAATCATCCACTTACGAGAATAGGACGATAGTCGCTTGTGTTATTAGATAATGAAACAGTTGCTGCTGCCGTTAATATACTAGATGAGTCATCGTTCCACCTTCGTACTCCGTTTGTGCCCTGACTCCTTGCCAGCACTCAATAATTCACACCTGCTGACACAACCTTAGTAATATTTCTACCACCAGCAAAAGCACCAGCATAAGTAAATAATGTACCTGTTGTTGTGTCTATAGCTCCACCATCATATAAAGCATATAGGATGTCATTAGTACCGCCTGATTTGAACTCTCACATACCGTACTGTCTATACGCAGAACCAGCGCCCATAACCGATGTATCATAGATGCCTGTCTCTCTTGTATTATTAGACAAGAAAACACCTCTGCTTTGTCTCCTGAGGTTTACCCCCTCAGCATCTCCACAATATCAACGACCAAGAAATCTATCATCGGTGATCCCGTTGCTCCACTCTTTCTGCTGTTGATACTGTAATGGCATAGATTACATAATTGATGATAAATCCGCATCTTCTTGGATAACTACGCTATTCCCTCTGTTCGCTATAGTCCTCATATGCTCATTGAGAGACTGTCTATAGTCTGCCTCCGCGATACTCTTGTCGTCATATTGTCTGCTCCTCTTGTAGAGATCGGCGCATAGCCCCTCTGCTATAACTTGCGTGAAATTACGTAGTTCTGTATTCTCCCCGAATATATCTTCCTCCGTGCTCGTAACTGTTACATCTGGGAGGTTTACAAATCACTCTACCATAAGACCGTCTGCTATATTTTCTGTAGGTGTTGGATATATGTAGATACTACCATTCTTTAGCTGGTACATATTTTTTCATGTGTTGCCTCCTAGAACATCCCCCTTGATGAGAGTTCTATATTGTGCTGTGCCTGAAAGCATAACCTCCACTCTTTTGACGTCTATAATACCGCCTGAGGTAGGCGAAGACGTAGGCATAACATATTCTCTCTGCCCAGCGATGAGTGATGTGTAAAATGTTTCATAAAAGTATTTTTCTCAAGTCCTAGCTACTATAGCGTTAAACACATCATTACGTCTCTTTTTCACATATGGCAAAGCATCGGCATACTCTATACTTAGCCCTGTGGTCTCTTTTGCATAATCTACTATTTCTTCGTAATTCATATTGCCGATAGCTGGATAAATATATAGAGAGGTGATTTTCACCACCCCTCTGATAATTACGCAACAACCTTTCCGTTGAGCATTCTTTCTGCACCTTCTGTGAAGGTCTTGAGACCGTAGAGGTTAGTAACGAGGTATGTGTAACCTGTTTGTCTAACGATCTTATTTCTTTGGATTTCTGGGTATCTTTGAACAACCATATCCACTGCGCCCTTTCTACCGATTTCCAAGTTAGCAACTTGAGTACCAAGAGTAATAGGAGCACCAGATTTAGAAACAGCAACAGCACCAGCAAATTGGATAGTAATAACTCCAAGTGCTGAAGTAGCAACTGCGTTCAATCTCTTGATCTTTTTTCTGTTTGCAGATGACAACTCGATGTATGTAGTTGCTGAAGGAGTACCAGTCTTGTTGAAAGCGAGTACAAAGTTAGCAGCTGCATCAGTATCATTAGATCCAAGATCTACATCACCAGGATTAGTAGCAACAGTTGCAAAGTTGAATGTAACACCAGCAATAGTAACTGTGTTAGTATTAACTACTGTAGCCAATGTGATAGTCTGTGTATGTGTTACGTTAGTAGACTCATACATAGCCAACCCGAAAGCATTACCCTTGTATCCGTTCTTGAGTGTAGCGTCTGCCAAACCAAATCCGTTTGCTTGGAATGACTGCTCGATCAATGAAGAGATCTTTGGTGTAATGATTGCATACCATTCTACATCGTCCTCTACATCGTTTGTTCTGAGTGTAGCTTTAGCAGATGAGAAGAATTGGTTAACATTTGCAGCAGTAACAGTAGCAGGAGTACCAGCAGAACCACCTACATCACCAGCGTCGGCTGTGTAAGATGCGAACAATGTTTGTTTCATACGAGAAGCATCCATTGTGTTCTTGATTTGATAAGTTGCTCTATCCATTGCTTTTGCCTCTACATCGTATTTAGATTGTGTCTTGTCATTGAGATCGAGATCCCATGAAATCACTTTCTTTTGGTCGATGTCGAGGTATTCGTCAGTTGTTGTTACGTCCTGTGCAGTTGCATCAGTATAGTTTACGTAATCATCAGTAACGAAGTCAGGAGATACTGGTCTGTGGACTCTGTCTCCGAATTTCAATCCATCTTGTTCCTCGAAGTTAGATACTGCGAGAGATACAAGTGTCTTTTCTCTGAGTTTTTGTGATCTAGCTGACCACATCTCAGGAATAAATGCGTCTATTGAATTTGCCATAGTTTCTATTTACAAATAAGAATAAAAGGTTTTACCCTCCTTTTCTCATAGCAACCAGTTCTTCATAAGACATGTCAGAATATGCTTTGGCTGGTTCTACAGTCTTCGCAACTCATTCAACGCCTGTTGATTGTTGTTTGCCTAAAAGGTCGGGCTTGTTCTTCGCTAGATACAACGTGAATGCATCCTCTGTCGACAAGTTGTTTGTCTTCTTCAGTGCTTCGATGTCTTGCTTGAACTCTTTAGCAACAGGATTATTGAGGTAATACAACTCTTCGCTGATGCGTTTTTCTACAACCTGCCCGATGTCGATGTCGCCTGTAGATGTTCTCCCCTTGATTTCGTTGAGTTCCTTAGCAGTTTTTTTGAAGCGCGCCTCTGCTTTCTCTCTCTTCTCTCTCTCGGTCATAGTCTCTGCTTGCTGTTCTTCATACAGTTGCTTGTAGTCGGTTGTTTCTTCAGTCTCCTCTTGCTCAATTTCTTCAATTTCCATGTGTGTGTTTGTAAGTGATAAAGGTCTTACTGCCTAAAGGCTGTGTTAAGCTACACGTTGCCAAAAGCATATGTGAGAATGGTTACTCCTGTTTTGGTTTCTCGAACAGATCTTCCACCTGTCCGATGCCTAAAGTCTCATGCTTGTTCATCTCCTCCTCCAATTTTATTTCTTCCTCAACTTCCACTTCAATGAGCGGTATGTTTACCATCCCATTGTAGCATCTGATGAGCCTTCTGTTGATGTCAGCCTCTGAATGGACTTTCTCCTCGCTGTGAAGCTGATTAAGAATTGCCAATACACAAGCGTCTCTCCTATCTTTCAGTATTTTTTCTATGTGCTTCCAACCTGGCGAGTAAATAAGTTCTTTGATCTCTTTTCTGACTGTTTTTGTTGCCATTATTGTCATTGATTAGATAAAGCTGTTTCTCTGCTCACTGGTCTTTCTTTCTGTTGGTTCTGTGCCATCATCATGTTTGCCGCACTGTTCGATACTTGGTTATTACCTTGCATCTGTTGCTTTTGTCCGTTCTCCAATAGATACTGGTTGAGTGTATTTAGCACCTTGTCTTTCACTTCTCACTCCTCCGCTTTTTGTAGGTAGAGGTAATATGTGAAGAAATCAGCATCAGGGTTAGAAAACAGGCTCTTTGGCATCACTCACATATTAACCATGTCGACATATTCTTTGGCTTTTTGCTCGCTTGGTGAATATGGAGCGATTATGTTTATCATGTTTTGTTGTATACCGTTGATCTTATGTGCCAATCTCCTGAATATCATCTTGCTCACCTCAGGTACTGAAGGGTCAGCGACTATCTGTGGCAACATTTGGTTGATGTATGCTTTCCTGCTCTCATTGATTGCGTTTATCTCGTCCTCACTACCAACCATGATGTATGGGATCTGTGACCCAATGAAGTTATCCTTAGTATATGTGACACCTTTCCACTCGAAATTAGATGATAGAACCGCAAATTTGTTTTGCCCAGCCTTCATATGTTCCTGGTATCATCTCCATCGTTGGAAGAACATGTCTTTATAGAACCATTGCTTGATACTGTCGACTGTGCGGACGATAGCGTTGGCGTTCCCCTGGATTGTTTGCGCTTCTGCTTTCGTCATTGTTTTGTCAGACACTAACCCAGCTTGCATGTTGTCTATCTTGGCTCTCTTGCTTGCTTCCGCATCGAGCGCGTTTATCATAGCAAACGTATCGGACTTGATCTGTGATTGTGGTAGCTCAAACATTGCATTTTGGATAGGGTTGTCGCCCAAACTATCCTCGTCAATAAATAAGTACCTAGTTTCCGCTGTTGACTTTTGCAGATCTTCTTTATTTTTGATGAGACGGCTGTTTACTAGGAAGTCACCACCCAAAGCCTCTTTCTTCGCCTTGATAACATTAAGGTTGAATAGGATATCTTTAGCGTTCTGCTTGTCTTCTAGCTTGTCACATAGACTGTTACCAAACGCACTATCTCTCATAGGGTCGGTATAGTTCAACATGATAGGTCGTGGCACTAGCTTTGGATCTATCTTCTCTTCTTTCAATACAGACTTCAGCTCCTCTTTCTCAAAAATATGAGAAAATTGTCAGTCAGTAATGACCTTGTGCTTTCTACCATTGATGATTGTATAGTGTGTGTATAGATCTAGTGAGAAATTGTCTGTGAGCTTATCACATGTAATAGGACCATATCACCCCCTTGCTGAATACGCTTGTACTGTTAGCTGGTTATCGCTGTTGAATTGCTTTGCAAAGAAATCGTTAACATTAGATATACCGAACCTATCACGTAGATCATACGCATTAGTTCTCATCATAAAGCCATGAAATCTATAGTTTTGTCAGTCGAATTGTCCTGTCTGTGTAGGTAATGGGTCGGGGATCCAGCAAAGCGGATTGACTGCTCTCCATATGTTACATACTTTTGTATTATCCCAACCTACCTTATTGAGGATACCAACACCGAAAAACCATGAGTCCTGCTCTAGTTGGTATCTCACTTGTTGTCGAGCTGACTCTCTTTCATCAAACTCTGCGACCCTAGTAAGGTTCTCTGCTTCCTCTTCTCCAATCCATCATGCAGAAGAAACAAACTTGACCTTGAGTCAGTTCGTCCGTGATGATGCTATCTTCACATCAATAGCATCTGCGATCATATCTGTGTTGATCTTAGACTCCTTCTTGTTTTGTGGGTTCCAACGCAGTATTCTCCCTCTGTATAATTGGCGCAAAGGTTGTACATAGTTGTATCACAAGTTGTATTCGTCTTTGATCTTGGTAAGAAGCTCATTGTTTTCCATACAACAATACTATCCTGCGTGCATTTTTCGCAAATAGATTTTTTTCTAGTATAGCTTGTCGTCATGGTTGACTGTAATAATGCTTGTTGTCTCTCACCAGACAATCTTTGGCTCTTTCAGCATCTGCACACATATAGCATCAGACATAACCACGTCATCATTACAATTCTCGTCCGCTTGTGGTTTGCTATTCTTAATTATGAATGTATTACACTCGCTTTGTAGTATGTCGTCCATTTCTATAGCATTGTTCTTTATTGCATTCTTGTGCTCGTCAAGCATAAGAGGTCTTGTAACGCCTGTAGTCAGCCAACCTCTTTGCCCATCCTTCTTTGCTGTCTTGTCGTTTTTATCTTGTTTTGGTTGGTATATATAACGATACCACTTGTATCATTTGGCAGCATATAGGAAAGTATGCCCATGGTTATTCCTCTCTGGTCCTATTATTCATCTAATGCCGTTATTCCACAGAAACTCCACAATTCTACATACATCTCATGGCTCGATCTTTCCACGCCAACTACATATAAGTTTGCCTTCCCTTGTCCTAGCACGCAATACAGTATAATCTCAATGATCTAATCACTCTGCAAAATCTATCCCGATAACGCAGTTATGGTCTTTCTCTTTTTTGTACCACACAAGTTCCTTGTCAAAGTCGTCAACGACTCCTGCTTTTATAGGATAGTCTCTTATTATATGGAGATCATAGAACGGTCGACCAGAAGAGATAAAGGCATCTATAGGCTCTGATGGGTATTCTTGCAACGTACCATCTTTGTCGTTCTTGTACTTTTCTTCATATCGGTACATCTGATCGTTGTCTAATAAATACTTGTCTTGTAGATATTGCAGTTCCGCCATGCACTTGTATCACTCAGGCGCCGTCTTTCTGTATGTGATATCAGTAAACCAGGGGATAAATACCTTTGCAAACCTTGTGTCGTTATCCCAAAAGAACTTAAAATCATTCATCCCATTTGCCGTTGTCTCTATCGTTACATCGGCATTCTCTGATGCTGGCAGTGTCGCTCTCATCATACCTGTGAAATCCTCAATAAAGGCTCATTCTGATACATGTAAATCTGTGAGCGTTCCCGATCTACTGTCTAGTGTTACCTTGAAATGACTATTTTGAGATGGGAAGTAGTAGGCACTCTTGTTGTCATACTTTGGTATAGGTTTCTTCCGTATGGTTCAGTCTGATAGTAGTATCTCATTTGGTATTCTTTCGTATGCAAGTTTCACTCTCATAAATATATCCTCTAGTTTTTCTCTGCTATGTGCTACAATGTTTGCTGTGACATTCTTATAGAACAAACACTTATCGAGCTTGTCTATGATCTTGTATGTTGTGAATCCTATCTGTCTAGCCTTTAGTATGGCAAGCCACACTTTGCCTATCTCCTTTCTCATCTCTAGCTCTTTTGTATATAGGATAATCTGTCAAGCATTGAGCTTAAATCTAACCTCTTGCCCGAACTTATCGACTATCATATATAGGTGATTGAGTCTCCACCACCTAGAATATATCTTTGGTTTCTCCATGATGTCTACTCTTCTAAATCTTCCTCCTTGATAGATACAAATGTATTCTCTACCTCAGACCTTGTACTAAACTCGTTCTTTCTTTTCCTCTCTAGGTATTTAAGAGCAATATCAGGGTCTTTCTCAAGTGCTTGAATGACTGTCTTTCTGGCTTTATAGACAGGGTTTTGTCTTAGAGCTTCAAATCTCTGCAATAAATCAGGGTTAGACTCTACTCGATTATAGTAAGTGCGCTCAGAAATGTCTGCACAGAAACATGCTTCTCATATAGTGCAGTCCAACAAAAAAGCCTCCTCTAATTTCTTCAGACTCTCATCTGACATCTTAGACGGTCTTCCAGAGTCTTTATGCTGTGATTTTGGTTTCTTTGCTGTCATGTATTATAGTTTAGAGGATAACCATTGGATGTCGTTCTTGTATCTCATAGGGATCGTACCGAACTTAGCGAGGTATGTCGCTTGTACGTCTTCTAGTAGAGAGCTGTCATCTTTCCTAGATAACTGCTTGTTTATGAGATCTTGGAGATCTAGTATGACAAATGATGTTGGGATAACTGCCCTGGAGCTGTACTTAGTAATCAGTAGTTGTAGACTGTCTATCATTTCTTGGCGATAAAGGAGTAAATTCGTCTATGTATTGTGACAACCACGCTTGGAACTCTTGTAGTGTTGTGTTTCTGGTGGTCTTTTCATCATGGGTGTTGAGATACAACAAGATCATGTCAAATCATGTTGTAGCCTTGTATCACATACTACGTCACTTATGGCGCAGATTGTCTGCTATGATGCTTTGTACTTTCTTCTTCATCTAGGTGTTGTTATGAAGTAGGAGTTGCCTTCTTCTTTCTTGGGAGTTTTTGCTTTGGTTCTTCTTTTGGTATATCAACAACTAGTCTACGGAGAATCCCCTCCTCGCTTTTCAGTAGCAATGCCATTTTTGTATCTGAGATGGGTATAGTTATATACGCTCAGGCTCGTGGGATAATCTTCCCTTCTGTATCTTCTGCTCAGTCTGTGTGTATCTGATATTGCATGTGTATTTTGAGATGATAAATGTTGATGTATGTATATAAATACTCTATTCCATCTTGCTGAACTCTTTTGTGTATTGCTCTGCTGTTTTGATCTCCCCTAATAGCCTAGCAATATATCATTTTCTATCACCTAATCATCGACAGATAGTTATATCTCATTTGGATAGTCTTATTTTTGCTCAAAACTGCTCATATCTAAAGTCTCCTATCACATAGGGATGTTGTGTGTATCAGAATCTATCGACAAGCACCCCCTCCAATGTTTCTATGTAGTTTTTTTGCAGTTGGATTATTTCATCATGGGATATTCTTGTGGTACACTCTAGCTCTTCTACTCTATCCTCTAGGATTAAAATACTATCTCTTAGTTTTTCTATGCCGAACATGTATTTTATAGTAAATGATAAATACTACTCCTCGCCTTCTTGCCCACTCGTTACCCTGCCGCCTAGATCGTTCAATAGTCTCTTAGCAAACTCTAGTTGTACTCTATATCATGCTCTAGCCTCAGGGTCTTTTGTAGAGTCTATACAGTTGGATATATCTGAGATCTTTCTTGTTATGAAAGGTGGTCAGTATTTGTTGCCATCTTCCTGCAGGTTTGTTTTCCGTATAGGTTCCATATGTCATGTGTTATCTGATAAATAGTTTAGGTCGCTCCATAAATGTTCTGTAGAGTATGTCGTTGTCTTTAGCATACTGTGATTTACTCTTCCCTGATTTAGATCGTTTGGAGACATGGGATCTCTTTTCTGATATGCTTCGTTTCTCTCTCTTGTTTAGTCCTCTAGTCCTCCTCAGATCTTTCATCGCCTTTCGTCCTATGTCTGGGATCAATACTCATGGTGGTCTCTTAGGAAAGGCTGACATATTTATGTAGTATTCCTTCATTTTATACACTCGTCTAAGTAAATGTTCTTGCCCTTTCGTTTCTTAATCAGTTTCTCTAGATCTATCTTAAGGCTCTCCTCGAGTGCTGTGTCCTCTATGTGATAGAGTTTCTCGATCTTGTCTATAAGGTCTCTATTACCAAACAATGTGTGCAGTGCTGAGTGTATGTAGTGGTATAGCTTTATCTTGTTGTTTGCATGATTGCTTCCCCCCATATGTCTTGCAAGAATATGGTGTATGTTTTCTGCCGAGTCTTTAGCAATCCTCTTGTGGGCTGATCTATGCTCGTTGCTTATGTATGGGGGTTCTATGTGTTCCATTATGCCATAAGGAGTACAATAAATCATAGGATTGCTACACATGCCATCACCACCAGCATATCTTTAGCGTTGAGATACTTATACTGTCGATCAATAGCCTCTTGTTTTGCTACTCTCTTTTCCTCAGCCCATCTCTTGTGGACAGCACACATCATGTGATACACAGGCTGTGTTACCTCTTGTTCCTCTCCTGTGGCTGTATCCTCCAATATATATTTCATCTCTTCCGTTGGCTCTATAGCTGGTGCTTCTACTTCGTTTACTATTATAGGATCGTATTCAAATAATAACTCGTGGTCTTTCATAGCTTGTTTCTCGCTCTTCTCAAAATCTTTGTAGCGTGATCTCCGAGCACTCTTAGTCGTTCTACCTACTGATGAGTCTCCATAGTTTGCAATATCCGCTAGATGCCTTCTGATGTTGTCTTGTGCTCTGCTTGTCTTTCGTGATGGTCTTGTGTCTTTCATGGGATATGTATATCTGATAAAATAACCGCTCATAAATCCTCTACCGTCTCCATACTTTTGTAGTTGTGGATCTCTGCACTCTCTCACGATCTTACTATTGCTGTGATGTATTCCATGTTTGTACTATTTGTATAAAAGCTATACTGTATTTGCCCTTGCTTCTGCTATTTTGCAATAGTCTGCATCCATCTCATATCATACATACTTTCTGCCTAGCTTCTTGCATGCCATTAGTGTTGTTCAAGATCATGCAAATGGATCTAATACTATTCCATCTTGTTTTGTTACCATGTTTACTAGGTATTCCATTAGTGCTATAGGTTTAACTGTCGGATGTCCGTTGCTTTCTCATTCACTCATCCCCATATTCCTTTCACTCTTACTTGCTTTAGCTTGGTATATGATAGATTTGAAGAAGCGAGAGGCGTTGCCTGAGTCGGCAAAACAACTTGTAATTATTCCTGTGGAAGCGATACTACTTGCATTTTCAGCAAAGCCCTTACCTGTTCCAACTGTTGCTTTTCCACTCTTCGTTTCAGGAAAACACTCTCTTACTTCATCACTTCAATCGTGGATTAGATTTGCTGGGAAGCGACCAGTAGGAACTTTATATGCTTCTCCATTACTGCTCGTAAACTCTAAATTACTTTTAATATGAACTGTATGTGGGTTCTTGGCGTGTATATCATCATCTTTGTCTATCCCCACCCTACACCCATCTATGTTTATTCCACCTACTCCCCACTTCAAACAGTTCTCTGCTACTGTCTTTTCTCATAATGGTTTCCTTGCTACTGTGATAGGTTCAAGAGCTGGTTTAAGAGCTGTCCCCCAACCTTCCCAAGGTGAGGTGCCTTTGTCTTGGAATCCCCATTTAAACTCTGCAGAATTAAATCCCTTTTTACTTGGATTCATTGCTGTAAAACTTCCATCTTTTCCTGATACTTTCCCCTCGCTTATTACTTCCCTCTCATTTCACTCCATCTTATCTACCGCCTTTCATATATTCAAACTCTTTGGAAACCCACTACCATATACCCAAGCTATCATATCTCTAATCTCAAATCAAGCATCTTCTATTCTTACTGCCATTCTGTGTTGTGTTCTAGTTCCAGCAAAGGCTAGTAAATATCCACCTGGCTTTAATACCCTCAACGCTTCTTGTCGTATCTCTTGACTAGGTACATCGTAATCCCACTTCTTACCCATGAATGATAGACCATATGGAGGATCTGTAACAATAGCATCAACTGAATTATCTGGGAGCATCTTCATCCCTTCTATGCAATCCATGTTGTGTAGTATGTTTGTTTCCAAATTGTTTCGGTTATATGATGTAAATATAAAGCTGATATGGAAGCCTAGCCACTTGGAGCGACTAGGATCAGCTAGCCAGTGTTGCTTTCTCAAAGCTGTTGCTGTACATCACAACCACACCTAACCTTACACTTACTCCCATATCAACCCTAAGAGGTTGACTGCATTTTATATCATTATTCACAGCTTTATTATGGTGTTGGTACTGTGATTGATGCAATTACACGTTGTCTTGCAAACCCCTAGTCGTGTATTATAGCGATACCACTAGAACTCGTTATTCTTGTTGCTATACTCAAACGAGAGTTTTATATCATTATTCTGATACACTTTCTTCAATGTTTACTGTGAGGTCATCTTCTTTTGCTTCATCTACTTCTTCTTGTGTTACTACTTCATCTGTTACTGCATCTTGCAATACCGCTTCTGTTGTTTCTTCTGACATATGTGTTTACTTAATTATAAAACTTTTAGAACATTCATATTGTGGTATTCTCTAATCTCTTATTTGCTATATCAACATACTTCTGCTCTTTCTCTATACCTATAAAGTTTATTCACATCTCCTTACAAGCTATAGCAGTTGTTCAAGATCATAAGAAGCAGTCTAAAACAATTTCTCATTCGTTAACATAGTCTAGTATAATTGATTTAAATAACGATACTGGCTTTTGTGTAGGGTGGAATCTTTCTTTTTCTTCAGATATAAATCATTGTTGTATAACTACATATTTATTAACTGACTTTCTATCTATATTACTCCACGCCAATTCACACTTACCGAATGGGTTATCAAACTTAATTTCTCACACTTTATCCCATACTATCCAATGTCAATTCACAGGTAGTTTATCAGTAAAGAATTGTCATCAAAATATTATTACCTTTTTACCTATTCTCATCATCTCATCAAAATACTCTTGAGATGGTGTTATATTATCTCGGTTATCTACATAGTGTTTATCTGTTTTACTACTTCCAAATCATCAAACTCACTTACTAGCATTGATTCAATAAGGTGGATCAGTAAGAACCAAATCTATACTTTTATCAGGTATAGACTTCATAAGCTCTAAACAATCTCAACAATATATCTTATTTAATTCTAGCATAGAATATGTGTAACATTAAATGTTATTGATGCACGTTTCTAATAATTCGATAGTCTGTTGTGTTTCATCCCATCGAAGTCCAGTAGTTTCCTCTACCTCGTCCGCTCGCACTGATTGGAGAGCTTTCATGTAATAGAGTTTGTCCTCTAGTGTTTTGATTGCTCTAGTATTCAGTAGTTTCTGCATAGTATGTTGTTTCCGTTTTGCCATCTATTTATATTTTACTCATAAATCGTCCAATTCCTCCTCATATTTCCTTATCACCTCCACCATATCATCCCATGTCGGCTTCTTGTGCATTCTTGTGAGTTCGTCTAGTTTGTCTTCAACCCATTCCAATCAATACAGCCTAACCATTCTTGTAGTTAGTCTATTGTGGTGGCTTTCTTTGTCGAAACCGTTACATGTGGCAGTACAGCAATGTATGTTTCGTTTCTCCCGCCTGCACCAATAATTCCCTGCACTCATTCACTTTGCCCCCTTGTCTATCCAGTGAGAGCCATTGGCTTCGTCAATACTATACATTATCCTATCACAGCAATCACATTTTACAGGTCATCCATTTTGGAACGCTACAGCCTTCGGATAGAGTTGTGCTAGATAGTCTGCCCTATCCCTAGCCCGTCATCGAGCGTAGGCTTCCTCATAACGGAACAACCTATGAAATCACACTTCTGCGATTTTCTTTTTAATGTTACGTATATCTAGCTTTACTTTCGTTTTTGGCATGACTAGATATTACTCCTATTCTAGTAGAATGCAATAGCATTTTATAACTTTGTGTTGACATATTTATAAAATAAAAGTATATTTTCCTCTTGCATTTTATTAAAATATCCGTAATATTCAAAACAGCCGAGCCTATCACTTAGGTCGTAGGCACACAAAAAACACTCGATATAGCTAGTTCGTGGGGGTAAGAAGCCACAAGCAAGCTACAACCACGAACACTTCTTACAAGCTGTATGGAGTGTTTTTTGTTTATCTACTTATCGGTACGCATGAAAATCACAGAAAAGATGGTACGCTCTCTATTCCCTAGACAAATCAAGGGAGCAAAGAAAGTATGGGAGGCATGGTTGGCATACCAAAAGGGGAAGATAACACCAGGGTATATGGAACAGATTTATTTCTTTTACACAAAGTAGTATGGCGAGACCAGTAAAAAACAATGCGGACTATTTCTCGCATGATAATGATATGAGAAACGACGATAAAATACTCGCGGTTAGGAGAAGGTTTTGACATGAGTGATATTCTATTCGGAACATGATACTTGAAAAACTATGTAAATCTAATTGATTTATTATCGACGTCGATAATGTTTCAATTGAACTATTATCGTGAGATTTTATGATAGAACCAGATACGTTACGCAACATTATCGACTATTTTTGCAACATTAGACTACTCAATAGGGATGGGGAAAAAATATACTCACAAAAGATGATAGATAGGTTTAGTTGACTGCTATCTAAGAGGAAAAGGGATATTGATTATCGTGAAAGAAAACCTGTATCAAATATAGTTATCGACGTCGAAAATACACAAAGTAAAGTAAAGGAAAGTAAAGTAAATAATAATATATTACCTAACGGTAACACGACTATCGTCGAAGTGGAGAAAAAAGAATATACTCCGACTCCTCAGACACAAGAAATAAATGACATGATTGAAAAAGTAAAGAATGCCTGCAATGATGCTTGAGTTGTCTATGCCCCCGACCCGAAAGAAAGACAATATGCAAAACACTTGCTATCCAAAAAGTTCGAGAAGGATGCTATAGCACCACTCAAGACGGATATTGATTATTTTGTTAGGAATGTTATAGCCGCATCT
>JACCDG011091781.1_pt1 | contig 25916 bp, 26 predicted proteins | sample 7442471 | NCBI WGS metagenome assembly JACCDG01 (sample SAMN15323444, study PRJNA562643) | freshwater metagenome | isolation source: river surface water | place: USA:Blue River Watershed | collected 2017-08-17 | reverse complement strand
CCTCACGCAATGGCGCTTCAGCCAATGCAGTGACCTTAGCGATAAATGGCTCGTCTTTAGGAGCAGCAGTCCAATCCCACTCTGGCTTGCCAGCTTCACGCACCAAATCATTGATTGCGTTGATCGCAGTTTGCATTTGGTCATGACCGTATACAACCGCACCTAACATGATCTCTTCTGACAACTGATTGGCTTCTGACTCAACCATCAATACAGCAGCTTGTGTACCAGCAACAATCAAATCCATCTCACTAGTAGCTTGCTCTGTACGAGTTGGGTTCAAGAGGTATTGACCATTGGCATAACCAACACGTGCTGCGCCAACTGGGCCAGCAAATGGAATGCCTGAAACAGCCAAGGCTGCAGAAGCAGCGATCAACGCAGGAATATCAGCAGGCACATCTGGGTTGATGGACAGCACATGAACCACAACCTGAACTTCGTTCAAGAAACCTTCCGGGAACAATGGGCGTAATGGACGATCGATCAAACGCGAGATCAATGTCTCACCTTCTGATGGGCGACCTTCGCGACGGAAGAAGCCACCAGGAATTTTTCCTGCAGCGTAAGTTTTTTCGAGGTAATCAACGGTCAATGGGAAAAATGATTGGCCTGGCTTAGCTGATTTAGAGGCAACTACCGTACCCATTACTACTGTGTCATCCACATTAACGATGACAGCACCACCAGCTTGACGAGCAATCTCGCCTGTTTCCATTGTTACTTGATGATTGCCCCATTGAAACGTCTTTACTGCTTTTTTAAACATAGTCATTCTGATCTTCTCCAAATTGTTCACGCAAAAGCCACATGGATTTCACGCTTGTCGTGGGATAAAGCAGTGTCACGACAACACTGGAGCGTTTAAAGATCACAAGGGATGCCATTCCAGGGAGGCACTGGATTTCACAAACCAGAATCTCATTGGAATGACACGATCCCCTACACAAATAATCTTGAAGCGCTCAAAAAACATGCCATCTGCTTAAGACTGATTCTGTTACGAAACAACCTTAAGAAAGATGGCATTGCAATACCGATAAGAATTACTTACGGAGACCTAATTTCTCGATCAATGCGCGATAGCGACCCAAATCCTTGCCTTTGAGGTAATCCAAAAGGCGGCGACGGCGTGAAACCATCTTCAACAAACCACGACGGCTGTGATGATCTTTAGCGTTAGCTTTGAAATGGGGGGTTAATTCATTAATACGAGCTGTTAGCAATGAAACTTGAACTTCAGGGCTACCCGTATCGTTTGCGCTGCGCGCGTTTTCTTTGACGATTTCCGCCGTTTTAATATCAGCAACTGCCATTTTCATACTCCTTACTTGCGAACACCTGAGCTCTCACCCAATTTGTGTCGTGCATTTATTAATCAAATAAAACAAAAAAGCTTTAAAAATCAAAGCCCTCGAATTGTAGCAGAGAGAAGCTCAAAATTGAGCCCCAAGCCTTAAAACTTGGTATTCTTTGCCTACAATCTGAAACCAAAACTCTATATAAAATCCAATAAAATCAATAAGTTAAAAAAATGAAATCACCTATTATTCGCTTAATTGCCATTTTTTTAGGCACCCTTCTCCTTCAAACTAGCGCTTTTGCCCAATTCTCTAACCCCTTTGGCCCCCAAAAAACAGTTGCCCAACAGCGCCAAGATATTCTCAAAAAGAATGAAGATATCCTGAAGCAACTGTATGCGGTCCAACCAAAAGCCAAGGAATTGATCGAAAAGTCTATTGGCTACGCCACTTTTAGTAACTTTGGTATGAAGATTTTGATTGCTGGTGGCGGCACTGGCAGTGGCGTCGTCATGCATAAAGATGGGGCTAAACCGGTTTACATGAATATGGCGGAAGTACAAGCAGGCCTAGGCATTGGCATTAAATCTTTCCAGAATATTTTCGTATTTCAGACGCAAACCGCCCTGAATGACTTCGTAAACTCCGGTTGGACCTTTGGCGGTCAAGTGACTGCAGCTGCCAAGTATGAAAACAATGGCGATGCCTATCAAGACGCCACGCTTGTTGCCCCTGGCGTTCTGATGTATCAACTGACTGACTCAGGCCTTGCCGCTGAAATCACCGGCAAAGGCACCAAGTACTATAAAAACACTGAGCTCAATAAATAAAGGCTTATTACGCAAATGCTGCACAGATGTTGCAGATACCGCCGATGAGTTCTTAAGGCGTCATCTGCGCATTGAGCTTAGCCATACTAGGGTCATGCAATTTATTGAGTGCTGATAAATAGGCTTTCGCAGATGCGGCAATGATGTCTGGATCAGTTCCAACGCCGTTGACAATGCGCCCACCCTTGGAAAGTCTCACGGTAACCTCACCTTGAGACTGTGTTCCCGATGTAATCGCATTCACTGAGTAGAGCAACTGCTCTGCACCACTTTTCACAATCTCTTCAATCGCATTCAAGCTTGCATCAACTGGGCCATTACCCTCAGCTTCAGAACTCGCCTCTTTGTCGCCCACACGGAAGGTGACTTTAGACTTTGGTCGCTCACCCGTTTCTGAATGCTGACTTAAAGAGATAAATTTATAAAACTCACCCTCTTCCGCTGCGGCAGAGTCTGACATGATGGCGATAATATCTTCATCAAAGATTTCTGACTTTTGATCGGCTAGTGATTTAAAGCGCACAAATGCTTCATTCAAATCCGCTTCGGCTTCAATCGCAATACCCAACTCTTGCAGGCGCTGCTTGAACGCATTGCGACCAGACAGCTTACCCAACACAATCTTATTGGTAGCCCAGCCTACATCTTCTGCCCGCATGATTTCATAGGTATCTCGATTCTTCAAGATACCGTCTTGATGAATACCTGAGGTATGGGCAAATGCGTTAGCACCAACGACTGCCTTGTTTGGCTGAACTACAAATCCAGTGATCTGAGAAACCAACTTAGAGGCAGGAACAATTTGGGTGGCATCGATACCGCAGACCATATCAAAATAATCCTTACGGGTGCGCAAGGCCATCACAATCTCTTCTAGCGCCGTATTACCAGCGCGCTCACCTAAGCCATTAATGGTGCACTCGATTTGACGTGCTCCACCAATCTTGACGCCAGCCAAGGAATTGGCCACCGCCATACCCAAGTCATTATGGCAATGCACAGACCAAACCGCTTTATCTGAATTTGGAACACGAGTACGCAAGGTCTTAATGAACTCACCATACAACTCTGGGGTGGCATAGCCCACCGTATCTGGAATATTGATGGTGGTCGCACCCTCATTAATCACCGCCTCAACCACTCTGCACAAAAAATCCATTTCTGAGCGATAGCCATCTTCCGCCGAGAACTCAATATCTTCAGCCAAGTTTCTGGCAAATCGAATAGAGCGCTTTGCCTGCACCAATACATCTTCTGGAGACATGCGCAATTTCACAGCCATATGCAAAGGGCTAGTCGCCAAGAATGCATGAATCCGCTTTGCATTAGCAGCCTTTAAAGCATCTGCTGCGCGAGTAATGTCCTTATCATTCGCACGTGCGAGTGAGCACACAATAGAATCCTTAACGGCTGCCGCCACTGCAGAGATAGCCTGGAAGTCACCCTCAGAACTCGCAGCAAAGCCAGCCTCGATCACATCCACCTTGAGGCGCTCCAACTGGCGAGCAATACGAACCTTCTCGTCCTTAGTCATTGAGGCACCAGGCGACTGTTCGCCATCACGCAAAGTGGTATCAAAAATAATTACTTTGTCACTCATCACTACTCTCCGGTTCAGTACTACTTAATTTTGTTTACAACTTCATTGTCAATCTAAAAACAAAAACCCCAGCAATTTGCTGGGGCTGGTATGTCGTGGCTAATGAATTATTTTGATCTCATTAACTCAGGCCTTACCCGCCCCAAGCTGTAGGCTTAGTGCTAGTAGAAGCAGGTTCGAGATAAGTGAGAAATTCATCAACATAGATTAAATATAACCTAAATATTACAAATTAGCTAAAACGGCGACCGCTCAGTCGCTCCCATGCCCAAATGACATAACCTGAGATGGAATACACCACAAAGAGTCCGAATAAGGTTAAGGGCGGGTTAGATGAAATCAAAACAAAGGTGAGGATCATCAAAACCATCACACCAAAAGGCACTCGATAGCGAACATCTAAAGCTTTGCCACTGTAAAAACGGGCGTTGGATACCATGGTCAAGCCCGCGTAAACAGCCAAGAAGAAGGTAATCCAAGGAATCGCGCTATCGCGCACCGGAATCTTATTGTCATCAGCCAACCAGATGAAACCTGCCATTAAGGAACCAGCAGCTGGACTAGGCAAACCCTGAAAGAACTTCTTATCGACCACACCCGTGTTGACGTTGAAACGGGCTAGACGCAAAGCCGCACCAGCGCAATAGGTAAAGGCAGCCAACCAGCCCCACTTGCCCAAATCTTTCAAAGCCCACTCATAGGCAACTAAAGCTGGCGCTACACCAAATGACACCATATCAGCCAGAGAGTCATACTGCTCTCCAAAAGCGCTTTGGGTATTGGTCATGCGGGCGACGCGACCATCCATGCCATCCAACACCAAGGATGCAAAGATAGCAATTGCAGCCATCTCAAATTGATGGTTCATCGCATTCACGATAGCAAAGAAACCGCAGAACAAGGCTGCAGTAGTGAATGCATTCGGAAGGAGGTAAATACCTTTGCTGCGATGACGCGGCTTATCCGCATGCAGCTCTTCTACCTCGAAATCAACTTCATCACCAAGATCTTCTGCCCACTCATCTTGAGTGCGATCATTACGGGTACGCGCTAAGCGACTGCGATCAATACGGCCACGACGGCGAAATGTAGTCACAGAATATTCCCAGTTAAAGCGACTTGATTAATCTAAGCCAGGTACACGAGCTAATGCAGTGTTTGTAGCGAAAACTTTATCACCAACACTAACTAAAGGCTCAGCAGTTAATGGCAAATATACATCGACACGGGAGCCAAAGCGAATAAAGCCATAGCGCTCACCTGCTTTGAGTCTATCGCCAACATGGATATAGCAAAGAATACGACGAGCGATGAGGCCTGCAACCTGAACCAGGGTTACGATTTGGCCGTTGGCATCAATCACAACAGCATTACGCTCATTCTCGGTAGAGGCTTTATCTAAATCAGCATTCACAAACTTGCCAGGGAAGTACTGAATCTCTTTTACCAAACCGTTTACTGCACTGCGGTTGGAGTGAACATTAAACACGTTCATAAATACGCTAATCTTCAAAGCTTCACGCCCTGCATAAGGATCGTTTGCTTTTTCCACTACAACAATACGACCATCAGCTGGAGATAAAACCAAATCACGACCTAAAGCAGCAATACGCTGCGGGTCACGAAAGAACTGCAGAACAAAGATAAAGATGATCCACAAAGGCCATGACCAGGCAATACCACCAAGATAGTGGACTAGCAAAGTAACAGCCCCCACTAATGCCAAATACGGCCAACCTTCTTTCGCAATAATGGGGTGCGGATACATCATCTTTGTTCTGAGCCTTTTTAGTTACTGCTATTAATTTCTAACTGCATGAAACCTAGTTCTTGCTTAGTTCTTAGTTTGGTCAACCAACTTGTTCTTCGCAATCCAAGGCATCATGGCACGCAACTTTGCACCAACTACCTCAATATCATGCTCAGCATTCAAGCGACGACGTGAAATCAAAGTAGGCGCACCTGCTTTGTTTTCCAAGATGAAGCTCTTAGCGTACTCACCAGTCTGAATATCTTTCAAGCACTGACGCATTGCGTTCTTAGTATCTTCAGTCACAACACGTGGGCCAGTCACATACTCGCCGTACTCAGCATTGTTAGAGATGGAGTAGTTCATGTTGGCGATACCACCTTCGTAGATCAAGTCAACAATCAACTTGAGCTCATGCAAGCACTCGAAGTAAGCCATTTCAGGAGCGTAACCAGCTTCAACCAAAGTTTCGAAACCAGCTTTGATCAATTCAACTGCGCCACCACAAAGAACAGCCTGCTCACCGAACAAGTCAGTTTCAGTTTCTTCGCGGAAGTTTGTTTCGATGATGCCGGCACGACCGCCACCGTTTGCTGTTGCGTATGACAAAGCAACATCACGAGCAGAGCCAGACTTATCTTGGTACACGGCGATCAAATGGGGAACACCGCCACCTTGAGCATAAGTACCACGAACAGTGTGGCCTGGCGCCTTTGGAGCAATCATGATTACGTCCAAGTCAGCACGTGGCTGAACTTGACCGTAGTGAACGTTAAAGCCGTGAGCGAATGCCAATGCAGCGCCCTGCTTAATATTTGCATGAACTTCTTTGCTGTATACATCAGCGATTTGCTCATCAGGCAAGAGCATCATAACGACGTCCGCATCTTTAACGGCTTCGCCAACTTCTTTTACTGTCAAGCCAGCATTTGCAGCTTTGCTCCAGGAAGCGCCATCTTTACGCAAACCAACAGTCACGTTACAGCCTGAATCCTTGAGGTTCAATGCGTGTGCGTGACCCTGTGAACCGTAGCCAATGATGGTTACTTTTTTGCCTTTAATGAGGGACAAATCAGCGTCTTTATCGTAAAAAACTTTCATGCTCTTTCCTTGTTTTGAAAATGTAGTTAATTCAGTAATCAGTTAAAAAAATTAAACCTTGAGGATACGCTCACCGCGCCCGATACCAGAACCACCCGAACGGACAGTTTCCAGAATCGATGCACGATCAATCGAATCAATAAAGGCATCTAATTTAGCGCCATCACCAGTTAATTCAATGGTGTAACTCTTGTCAGTCACATCAATGATGCGACCACGGAAGATATCCGTTGTACGTTTCAGTTCTTCACGCTCTTTACCAACCGCACGAACTTTAATCATCATCAGCTCGCGCTCGATATGAGGACCTTCAGTCAAATCAAATACCTTAACCACCTCAACCAAGCGATTTAAGTGCTTTGTAATTTGCTCAATCACATCTTCAGAGCCAATCGTGACAATCGTCATGCGAGATAGTGAAGGATCTTCAGTAGGTGCAACACTCAATGTTTCAATGTTGTAACCACGCGCAGAAAATAAACCAACAACCCGGGACAGTGCCCCTGGTTCGTTCTCTATCAATACAGAAATAATATGTCGCATTAGAGATCCTCGCTCCCCAAAAGCATTTCAGTAATACCCTTACCCGCTTGAACCATAGGCCAAACGTTTTCTTCTGGGTCAGTCTGGAAATCCATAAACACAGTGCGATCTTTCAGGCGAATCGCTTCTTTGAGAGCGCCTTCAACATCCGACTTTTTCTCAATACGCATACCAACGTGACCAAAGGCCTCCGCCAACTTCACAAAGTCGGGTAATGAGTCCATATATGAGCTGGAATAGCGCTTGTTATAAGTCAACTCCTGCCATTGACGAACCATACCGAGGTAGCGGTTGTTCAATGACACGATCTTTACAGGCGTGTTGTACTGCTTACAAGTTGATAGCTCTTGAATACACATCTGAATCGAGCCTTCACCGGTGATAGCGAATACATCTTTATCAGGGAAAGCTTTTTTAATACCCATGGCGTACGGCAAGCCCACGCCCATAGTGCCCAAACCACCAGAGTTAATCCAACGGCGTGGCTTATCAAACTTATAGAACTGAGCAGCCCACATTTGATGCTGACCAACGTCAGAGGTAATGAATGCGTCACCACCGGTGAGCTCCCACAACTTTTGAACCACATACTGTGGCTTGACGATTTGGGAAGCTTCGTCGTACTTCAGGCAATCTTTTTTACGCCACTCATTAATCTGCTCCCACCATGCAGCTAACTTGGCATCATTCTTACGCGGGCCAGCAGCTTTCAGTTGGGCTGTCATCTCAACCAATACCTCTTTGAGATTGCCAACGATAGGTACATCTACCTTCACCCGCTTCGAAATCACGGATGGGTCGATATCAATATGAATGATCTTACGTGGATGGCTTGCAAAGTGTGCAGTGTTACCGATCACGCGGTCATCAAAACGTGCGCCAATCGCAATCAATACATCGCTGTGCTGCATTGCCATATTGGCTTCATAGGTGCCATGCATACCGAGCATGCCTACAAACTGTGGGCTGGTACCTGGAAAACCGCCAAGACCCATGAGGGTATTGGTAACGGGATAACCCAACAAATCAGCAAACTCTTTTAATTCTGGAGCGGCATCAGCCAAGATCACACCACCACCGGTATAGATGAATGGGCGCTCAGCTTCTTGCAATAAAGAAACCGCCTTACGAATTTGTCCGCTATGCCCCTTCACCACTGGGTTATATGAACGCATCTCCAATGTTTCTGGGTAAACGAACGGTCCTTTGGCTGCAGATACGTCCTTAGGAATATCAATCAATACGGGGCCTGGACGACCAGTCTGCGCAATGTGGAAAGCCTTCTTAATAACTAAAGGAAGATCTTTCACATCCTTTACTAAGAAGTTGTGCTTTACCACTGGGCGAGTGATACCAACGGTATCGGCCTCTTGGAAAGCATCTTCACCAATTGCGTATGTCGGCACGTTACCGCTGATGACTACCAGCGGAATAGAGTCAGTGTAGGCAGTAGCAATTCCGGTAACCGCATTGGTTACACCAGGGCCTGAGGTGACTAGAGCGACACCAACCTTACCGGTTGCTCGCGCATAGCCATCAGCCGCATGAACTGCTGCTTGCTCGTGACGAACAAGAATGTGTTCAAACTTGTCTTGCTTAAAAATTTCGTCATAGATAAAGAGAACGGAACCGCCTGGGTAACCCCAAACGTATTCAACACCCTCTTTGTGCAAAGCTTGCACCAACATCTCGGCGCCAATCATTTCAGGCGCATTCGCTGTGGAGTTGAGGTTTGCTGTGTCTTGGTTAGCTTTAGAAGCTAAAAATTCGGCGCTGCTTGTATTCATTTTCTTTCGTCCTTTGCAATTTTCGGCAAAAAATTGTTTGGTCTGTTCTATCTCCTGCTTGTGGCCTGAGTTCGAACGGCGCTGCTACCGGAAAAAACCACTTCTTGAATGAGATTCTAGGTAGTAAGCCCTATATTCTATAGCAATCCCCTAAAATAGACGAATTCCATCTGATTCAGGTCTAATCCACTGAATGGCTTCACCCCAAGAACTTTCTGACTTTCTGAGCAGTGTTGAGCAGCGCGCTTTCAAGCAGGCGGTCTATGCTGTGCGAGATGACGACGCAGCCCTAGACATTGTTCAAGATGCGATGATCAAGCTGGCTGAAAAATATGGTGATCGGCCCGCAGCGGAATTACCCTTGGTTTTCACCAGAATTCTGCAAAACCGCATTCACGACTGGTTCAGGCGACAAAAAGTCCGAAACACTTGGGTCACCCTCTTCTCCAATATGGGCAAGAAATCGGATGAAAACGATGATTACGACCCCCTAGAGTCACTTTCAGCTCCGGATGACAGTGAAATTCACCAAGATGGTGCCTTTAAGCTAGAACGCAGTCAGCTTTTGGAATCCCTAGAGTCAGAAATATCAAAATTGCCTGCCCGTCAACGAGAAGCCTTCCTGATGCGTTATTGGGATGAGCTGAGTATTACTGAAACTGCCCTTGCCATGAGTTGTAGCGAGGGAAGCGTCAAAACCCACTGCTCAAGAGCCACCCAGGCTCTAGCTAAAGCATTGAAATTAAAAGGAATTACGCTGTGAACCGCAATCAAGACATCCTCAATCCAACAGAAGCTGACCAATTTGGCCAGTCTGCTGCTGCTCTACTCCGCCAAGGCTCCCAATCCCTGCCAGCTGGCATCAAAGATCGTCTATATGCAGCGCGCCTCAAGGCACTTTCCGTCAAAAAACCAGAAAAAGTACGCGTCCAACAACATATTCTGGCCAGCTCCTCTGGAAGCTGGCCTTCAGGCTCACGTTCTTTTTGGGATAACGTGGGTTGGGTTGCCCCCTTAGTTGTTCTTGTATTTGGCCTAATTGGTATCGCCCAATGGCAACAAGACTCCCGCATTAACGATATTGCTGAGCTTGATGTTGCCCTGCTGACCGATGATGTCCCGCCAGATGCCTATGCTGATAGCGGCTTTATGGGCTTTCTCAAAAATGGTCCTTTAGCTGAATCTGATCAAGACAGCCTTGATTCAGTCAAATCACCATCCTAAGCTTCAGAGTCAGCCAAATTAGCTCATGCTAAAAAAACCGCGATCCTTAAGCGCCGCCCTCAGCGTCTCCATGATGCTGGCCATTGGCACTGCTGGATCAATGCATTCGTCAGGGGCACTAGCTCAAGCCGCTACCGGAAGTCACGGGAAAAGTACCGGCATTCCAGAGAAGAAACCTGATGGTACTTGGGAAGGTTTGAAGCCAGAGCAGCAGAAAATCTTAGCGCCACTGGAGAGCGATTGGGATTACATGCTTCCTGATAGTCGCAAGAAATGGATTCAGGTTGCAAATCTATATCCAAAAATGAGTGAAGCTGATCAAAATCGACTGCAGTCTCGCATGACCAGCTGGTCAAGCCTCTCTCAAAAAGACCGTCGCTTAGCTCGCGAGAACTACTTAAGCAGCTTGAAGTTCCCTGCTGAGAAAAAAGCAGAGGCCTGGAGCGCCTATCAAAAACTGAGCGATGAGCAAAAAAAGAAATTGGCTCAAGCAGAAGTGAATAAGAAGAAACCAACAGCTGCTAGCGCACCAACATTGCAACAGCACCCTATTACACAAAAATCTAATTTAGCCCCGACCCTGCCAGCCAGCAGCGCTCCAGCTCAAGAAGCTCCAGCTCCGAGCGCAAGCTCAGATGGCAGCTCTAGTAATCCCTAAGAACTCCTAAGCTGTGATTACCCCCGCCGAGTTAAACACGCTTCCTGCTCCGCAATTTTGGCGGCGAGTGTCTTGTACTTTGTATGAGCAATTGGTTTTACTTGGCGTGATTGCCTTCACTTTCCTGGTCCCCAATTTGGGATTAGGCATGCTCTTCAATATTTCGCTACCAAGTTGGCTCACCTTTCTCTACCTCTATGTCGTTCTAGGGATTTACTTTGTTTGGTATTGGACCAAGTCTGGGCAGACACTCGCAATGCAAACTTGGCGTGTGCGGATGATTGGCCCCGGCGGTTACAACCTCAGTCGCAAGCAAGCAATTTGGCGTTATGTCTTCGGTTCCCTATGGCTTCTTCCATGCGTTCTTTTGCAGTGGCTCTTCGAACTTCAGAGATGGCAAATTATCGAGATGCTATTCGCAGTTGCTTTATTCCTATGGCCGCTCAGCATTTACTTGGATCGCATCAACCCTCTACTGCGCCAGAGCCTGCCAGACCGTTTTGGTGGAACGCGTTTAGTAGAGCTACCTAAGAACTTAGTCAAACTCTCGTAAGTCAGAGGGTGTGACTTAAATCTCGCGCAAACACGCCATTGCAGTAGTTGTCTGAATTTTTCTCTGGAAGCGATAGCCAGCCAGTAGGCAGGCAAGAACCCCAAAGACGATGCCCATTGCTAAAGATTGGGCAAACGAATTGAACTCAATCTCCAAAACAAAACGACCAAGCGCCCATGCCGCTATTCCGGCAGCCAGCCCGGCTAGGGCACCTGCAAGAGCACCAATGACGAAGAGTTCTGCTAGAGCAATCTTTCCAAGAAGATGGCGAGATGCGCCCACTGCTTTGAGCAAGGCTGCACTCCTGAAACGCTCATCTTGTGTTGCCGCAATTGCAGCAACCAAGACCAGAATTGCTGCTGCGATAGTAAAAGCAAATAACAGACCCAGCACAGAAGAGAGTCGATTCAATACATCTTGTATTTGCTGTAAGGATGTAGCCACATCCACAATGGTGAGATTGGGATAGGTCTGCGCAAGCTGATAATCCAAGCCTTGAATCTCAGCACTTTGGTAATAAGAGGTAATCCAAGACTGCGGCATTTCTTCTAGCATAGCGGGCGGCATAATGACGAAGAAATTCACTTTCATTGAACTCCAATCCAACTTGCGCAAAGAGGTAATTGGGGCGGTCACTTTTTCACCAGCGAGCTCAAAGCCCATTTGATCGCCAAGCTTTAACTTCAAAGTTTTAGCAATCCCTGCCTCCAATGAAACTTGTGGCGCACTACCCTCAATCCATTTGCCCGCAGTGATGCGATTACCTTCAGGCAACTGCTCGGTGTAGGAGAGATTAAATTCTCGATCAACTAAGCGCCGCGCATTTTCATCCACATAATCATTTGGCCCAACGGCTTTTCCGTTAACTTCAACTAAACGTGCGCGCACCATGGGGCTAAAGCTAGGCTTGGCCACCCCCGCATCCTGTAGAGACCGAGTAATGCTGGGTTTTTGATCTTCCTGAATATTAATCATGAAGCGATTGGGTGCATCTACCGGAATATTCCCCTGCCATGCCGCCAATAAATCCTGACGCAGCAAGAGAATGAGCAATAAGGCCATCAAAGCAATGCCTAAGGCCGTAATCTGCATCACTGCAAATCCTGCGCGCCGCGCTTGCGAAGTCAACGCAAAGCGCAGTGCAAAGCTCTTAGCGCCCCACCTCGAAAACAAAAGATTGAGTAGGCGTAGTGATAACCAAGAGACTATGGCAAACAGAGTAATGGCCAAACCAAAGCTAAGGGCAACCCAGGAAGCTAGCTTCAGGTCTTGCGCTGCAATAGCAATTAAAGCAAGACAGGTAATAAGACCAAAGAGTGCCACCCAAAGCACTTTGATATTGACGGAGCCTAACTCTTTTCGAATCAGTCTCACCGGTGAAATCATGACCAAGCTCAATAAGGGCGGTCCAGCAAAACCAATCAACAAACAGGAAGAAAACAGTACGCTCCAGATTAATGGCCAGAGGGATAGCGAAGGTAAGTTCGCAAATACCAAAGCACCTAAGATGCCTATCAATACCTCCTGGACGCCGTAAGCAATAGCGGCACCCATCATGGCAGCCGCCAGGCATAAACTGCTGAGCACTTTAATTTGCTTTAACAGAATCACTTTTTGACTTGCGCCTAGACATTTCATCACAGCGCAAACATCTGCCTGCCTCAAGACGTAGCGACGTGCCGATAGCGCAATTGCTACCGCGGCAACCATTGCGGTCAACAAGGCAACCAACGATAAGAAGCGCTCCGCCCGCTCTAGGGTTTTACGCATCATCGGCTGCGCATTTTCCAGAGTCTCAATACGTAAACCTCGAAGACCTTCGGATTCAATCGATCGTGTAGCCCACTTCTCATAATCAGAGATAGCCTGATCATTGCCCGCTAGCAGCAGGCGATAAGTTACACGGCTACCTAAACCGATCAGACCGGTGGCCGGCAAATCAGCTAGTGACATCATCACGCGTGGTGCGAAATTCATAAAGCCAGCACCTCGGTCGAGCTCACGCTCTAGGACACCGCCAATCAAAAATGATTTATCACCCAAGATCATCCGGTCACCCGGCTTAGCCTGTAAGGTGTTGAGCATTGCTGGATCTACCCAAACCGAACCTGCTGGTGGAGTGAGGCTTACCTGCGATGGTGAAACCTGCAAGGTACCGCGCAAGGGATAGGTAGCACTCACCGCTTTGAGCGAGGCAAGCTTACTCTGCGCGCCAACACTAGCCATACTTGGAAAGACAATAGTTTGCGCAAAACTCAGCTGCCGCTCTTTAGCCTCTTGAATGAAGCGCTCCGGTAGCGGTTGATCAGAAACCAATAACAGATCCGCAGCAAGAAGTTGGCGGGCATCAAACTGGAAAGCCCTCTGCATCCGATCAGCCAAGAAACTGACGCTAGATAAAGCTGCTACAGAAAGCGTTAGCGCAACCAGTAAGGCTAGAAGCTCACTGGATCGCAGGTCTTGTCTAATACCCCGAAAGAAACTGGCAAACACTGCGATTAAATAGCCTGAATCTGACCGCCATCAACACGGATCACTGACCCAGTGATAAAGGAAGCGCTTTGGCTCGCTAAGAATGCAGCGGTATCGCCATACTCCTGAGGATCACCGTAACGCCCCATCGGAATCTGCTTCAAGCTCGCCTGAACGACGGAGTCATAGCTGACGTTCTCACGCTGAGCACGGGCCTCATCCAACTGACGTAAACGATCCGTTGCCACACGACCGGGCATGATGACATTGACAGTGATGCCCTCAGCAGCCACTTCTGCCGCCAAGGTTTTAGACCACGCTAACAGAGCAGCACGCAAGGTATTGGAGATTGCTAGATTTTTAATGGGGGCAATAGCGCCTGAAGTAGTACTCGTAATGATGCGGCCCCATTTGCGCTGGCGCATTCCAGGAAGAACACGATCCGTAATACTGATCAGCGAAAGAACCATGTCATTAAAGCTCTTTTGCCATAAAGCAGGATCCTGACCAGCAGCCAGGGTTGGTGGAGGTCCACCTGTATTGTTTACTAGGATATCAATCGGCCCAAGCTCTTTCTCTACCTTGCTCACCAGCCCATCAATTACGGAAGGATCTGATAGGTCCCAAGTCAACGCGAGAGCAGTTCCACCAGCCGCCTCAATTAACTCAACCGATTTTTTTAATCCCTCGGGATTGCGTCCTGTTACCGCTACCTTAACGCCTTCACGCGCCAAAGAAACGGCCATCGCCTGCCCCAAGCCTCGGCTTGACGCCATCACCAATGCAACCTTGCCCTTTAGCCCTAAATCCATGTCTTCTCCACGTTTTTATATTTTTCAGAATTCTAAAATGACTACTGCCCTAGAGGTCGAGGTAGATTTCCAGCATAGCCATAAAGTACCACCTCATATTCTTTCAGAATTTGCGCCAAAGCATCTTGTTGACCCAAAGTTAATGCTTGAGGGGTATTGTCTTTCAGCGCAACTCTCTTGGTATAGCGGTTTTTACCAATGACTGGATTGCGCTTTTGGGGATCAGTCGCAGTCAGGAAAAATTCAACCGTCACTACAGCCTCAGGACGAACTCGGTAATCACCATAAAACTCTTCCACAGAAACCTGAAGGTTGTAATAAGGGAAGAAGCTATTCCCCTGCCCCACCGTCATAGAAAAGATCTGTGCATTATTAAGCCACTGACGAGTAGCGTTGCTGACCATTTCATTGGGTAGCGCAGAATAAATATTGTAGAAATCCTTTTCATAGCGCTGATCACCTAAGCGGTAAACCAAAGACTTACCGTCAAAAGGAGGGGCTGTTGATACTGAACCCATCTTGAGCCATAAATCAGTACGGGGCTTATAGGGGGTACCGGTGCGCTCTGGCGCTACCATCCAACTACTCGTCTCTAGCGCCGGTCTTTTAGGCAAAGAGCAAGCACTCAATGCAGTCACAATGACTAAGCAAGCAGCAAATTGAGTCAGGCGAGAGTATTTCATCATCTGAATTTTTATTGGGGTCATTTTTGAACTCCATTCAACGGAGGCGTAATGCGCGCAGGTGGCTCACCCCAAATCAAAGTAGATGGCGACTGACTTGCAACACGAGTGAATTCATTTAACTGCTCACTTGCCTGGCGCAGGTTCTCTAGAGTTGCAGTGGTATCACCTTGAACGCTGGTCACGGTTTGGCGCAAAGAAACCATAGTGGCAACCAATTCACGCATCAGAATATTGAGCTGGTCTTTATCGGTCACCTTCGCAATCCGATCCAACAACACATTCAAATCTTGAACCGAATTAATCAAACCGGCATTTTCTTTTCCATCACCAGCCATTAACTTATTCAAATTACCCAAGAGTGCATCAAATTTCTTTTGAGTACCGTCTACATCTAAGCCATTCAGCGCGCCAATTAACTTCTGAATGCCGGAAATAATTTCATCCGCTTGGTTTGGCATGGAGGGCACAACCGGGTACTCTGGCTCCCAGGTGTATTTGAGTGTGTAGCTTTGGTCAACCTGTGGGTAGAAATCCAACTCAACGTAATTGACCCCTGTAATACCCATAGATCGGATGCGCGCCCGTAAGTTGTCCTGGATAAAAGTTTCTAGATGACTTCTTTCGATCGCATCTCCAAAAATTTGCATTCTCACCACGACATACTCTTGCTTTTTCAGCATTGGGATATCTTTTTCGTATAAATCACCCGATAAAGTAATAGAAGTTACTTGCCCAATCTTTACACCTCTGAAACGCACCGCTGCGCCAGCATCAAGACCAGTCACCGACTGCTTGACATAGGTTTCCACCATGAATGATTTTTTAAAGAGCTGTCCTGAGCCAAAGATCAAAATAATAGTGAGCAAGGCACCGATTGCCGCCAAAACAAAAATGCCCAGGCGGAAATAATTGGGATTGGAGTTATTACTCATGCTGCGTCCTTACTCATAATGCGATTAAAGAATTGGTGCACCCTAGGATCTTTGCTGGTGTCCCTCAACACCTTCGGATCACCCTCAGCAATAATGCCTTTAGCGTCCTTATCTAACATAATCACCTTATCGGCGATCGAATAAATACTGGCTAACTCATGAGAAACAATCACGAAGGTAAATCCTAGGTTTCTTGAGAGATCTAAGATCGTACTGTCTAGATCAGCGGATGTAATCGGGTCAAGACCAGCTGACGGCTCATCCAAAAATAATATCTTCGGATCTAAAGCCATCGCACGTGCAATTGCGGCACGCTTTTGCATACCGCCGCTAATCTCGCTGGGCATGTAAGTTTCGTATGGAAGTAAGCCCACTAGATCGAGCTTACACCGTGCCAATAGATTCATTTGATCTCTACTGAGCTGGGTGTACTCTTCCATAAAGAGCGTTACGTTATCGAGCAAATTCATTGAGCCAAATAAAGCGCCCTGCTGATACATCACCCCAAAACTCGTCATGATTTTTTGGCGCTCGGCACCTTGAGCCGCGGTAATGTTTTGACCTTCGATCAAAACATCTCCAGCAAGCGGTTGATATAAGCCAAATAAGTTTTTTAAGAGACTCGACTTGCCACAACCAGATCCACCCAGAATGACAAAGATCTCACCGTTCTTCACTGAGAAATTGAGGTTCTGCAAGAGTACTTTTGAGCCATAACCTACGGTCAGGTTTTGTACATCGATCGCGTTATCGATTGCATCCATCAGAAGCCTGTCCTGTAAGAGATATAGGCAAAGATACCATCCACCAATACGATCATGACAATACTACTCACCACCGCTCGAGTTGCAGAGATACCTACAGCGGCTGCACCAGTACCTGTTTGCATACCACGCAAACAACCCATTGCTGAGACAACCACGCCAAATAAGGTAGCCTTTACAAGACCCGATAAAACATCCTCTACATCCACAGCGGCTAACATGCCGTTGTAAAAATTAATAAAGGGGATGCCGTAAATTTGCATTGTCAGCATGGAGGAAAAGATGCTGACGATATCGGCGAATAAGGTCAATATCGGTGCTACCAGGATTCCTGCTAATACGCGTGGCACTACTAAGAATCGAATTGGACTTAAGCCGCCGGTGACCAACGCATCAACTTCACTATTGACAGTCATCGTCCCAATCTCGGCAGCAAAGGCAGCTGATGAACGGCCAGCAAGCAAGATTGCCGTGATGAGTGGCCCCATTTCACGCACGATGCCCAGAGCAGCAAGAGGCCCCACAAATGAAACGGCACCGAATTGCTGCATACCGATGGCAGCCTGAAAAGACAAGATCACACCAATCAAAAATGCAACGAGGCCAACAATGGGTAAAGCGGAGATACCTGCCTCTACAGCGGCATTAACAAAGTCACCCCAGCGGACTTGCTTGATGTGGCGTATCGACCAAGCTAAATCTGCTGATAGGTGGCCGACAAAGACAACCAGTCCGCGAGCGTCATCGATGAGATTTTGAGCGGCCATACCGGTGCTCACTACTAAACTACTCTTTTGCTTTTCAGCGGGGACTGGGAACAAGCTCTGAATGGGATCGAATTCATGTAACAGCGGCTGATACTTGGGATCTAGGCCTTGTATATCAAACTGTCCACCCGCTTTTTGCTGAGCCTCTTGTAGATCAATCAAAAATGCAAATGCAGATCCATCCAGGGAACTTACTTTTGAGGCATCAAAAACCAGTGAGCGAGCTTGAGCATTTCCTTGCCCCAACCAGAGGTTTTGTTTTTCTCGCACCTCAGTCCACACGCCGGCCAACGAATACACATTAACGGCACCACTCAAGGTCACTTGAGCATGCGATACATCGGTTTGCGACCAAACCGCGACGGGAGCTAGTGAATTTGAGGAATTAGCGTCTGAAATGCTCATAGGCAAACTATAAGGGATCTAGATGAAACCACTATGAAACGCCTAAAAAAGAAAAAGGGCCCAGTCTTTCAACTAGGCCCTATATGAGTTGGTGCGGCTGGCAGGAATTGAACCCACGACCCCTTGGTTCGTAGCCAAGTACTCTATCCAGCTGAGCTACAGCCGCAACAGCCATAATTATGCCATGGAAGAGAAGAACTACATCACACCCGCTGGTCATGAGCGTATCAAAAGCGAGCTTTTACAGCTCCTGAACCTTGATCGGCCTGAGGTTGTCAGGGTTGTTCACTGGGCTGCCTCCAATGGCGACCGCTCTGAAAATGGGGACTATATCTACGGAAAAAAGCGACTTCGGGAGATAGATCGCCGCATTCGCTTCCTCAATCAACGCCTTGAATTTGCCGTAGTTGTCGATAATCAGGCCCGAAAATCAGGTGAAGCCGATGCCGAGCAGGTCTTTTTTGGTGCTACCGTCACTTACGCCAACTTGGAAGGTGCTGATTCTGGAAAAGAGACCACCATCACGATTGTGGGAGTCGATGAGGTCGATTTAGAACTGGGTCACGTCAGCTGGGTATCGCCGATTGCCAAGGCCTTAATCAAAGCCCGTTTAGGTGATTGCGTGAAAATTCAGACACCAACTGGCCCTACCGAGATTGAAATACTAGACGTTCAGTACCGGTAATCCGGGCTAAAGGGATTTAACCAACGCGTACACGGGTCACGCGCATCACATCGTGGTTCGCACGTAAGCTACGCATTACCTTAGAGAGATGCAGGCGATCTGAGACTTGAATCGTGAAGCGGATGGTGACAGCATCCTCTTTATAACGATCATCCATCGATACGTTCATGATGTTGGAGTCCGCAGCAGTCACACTACTTGCTACCCTGGCAAGCACTCCCTTGCCTTGGCGCGTATCGATTGCGAGGTCAACCTCAAATTCCCGATTGACCTCTTTGCCCCACTCAACCTCTACCCACTTATCGCTGTCCTTAGAAAGCATTCTGAGGGCTACTGGGCAGTCATTGGTGTGTACCTGTAAACCTTCGCCCTTACCGAGATAACCGATGATGTTGTCACCTGGAATCGGATGACAACAGGTTTGAAAGCTAATCGAATTACCTTCGCGACCATCCACCAAAATAGCCTGACGCTGATGGTGGTGTGAAGCTAGCTCTTGCTGAGGAGACACCCAATCGGCCGCTCCCAAGCGCATTTGCTCTGAACCACCCTCATCATCAATCAAAATCTTCAATCGAATAGCTAACTCTTGAGCAGATCTACGACCTAAGGCAATGTTGACACAAGCCTCGTCACGCGTTTTATCGCCAGTCCAATGCAATAACTTTTCCCAAAGCTCAGGTGTAAGCAGTCCAGCATCAACCCCCTGCTGTCGCAAGGCATTAGCCAAGAGACGCTCGCCTAACTGCAAAGACTCAGCGTAGTGCTTGGTTTTGAGAGAGTGACGTATGGATGCGCGCGCTTTGCCAGTCCTGACGAATGCTAGCCAGCCAGGATTAGGCTGAGAGTTGGCCGATGTCACCACCTCAACAATATCGCTGTTCTTTAACTCACTACGTAGCGGTAATTGCATGCCATTAATCTTCACGGCAACACAAGTATTGCCCACATCACTATGAATCGAATAAGCAAAGTCTAAGGCAGTAGCGCCCCGTGGCAAGGCCCTGATCTGACCTTTTGGCGTAAAGACATAAACCGCATCCGGGAACAAATCAATCTTGACGTGCTCTAAGAATTCTTGTGAATCCCCACTACTGTCCTGAATATCAATCAAGGACTGCAGCCATTGATGGGCGCGGTTTTGAACCTCACTCATATCAGGACCACCATCTTTGTAAGCCCAGTGCGCAGCAACACCGGCCTCAGCAACCGCATGCATGTCACCTGTGCGTATCTGAAACTCGACCGGTACACCCGATGGACCCAAAAGCGTTGTGTGCAAAGACTGATAACCGTTGAGCTTCGGAATCGCAATGTAATCCTTAAACTTTCCAGGCATTGGTTTATAGAGTGCATGCAAAATACCAAGCGCACGATAGCACTCATCAATCGAATGGACAGTCACCCTAAAGGCATACACATCGAGCACCTGAGAAAAGCTCAAATGCTTGCTGCGCATTTTGTTGTAAATACTAAAGAGTGTTTTTTCTCGGCCTTGTAGATCAACTTCGAGATTCACTTTTGCAAAAGCCATACGAGCATTCTGCAAAATCTTCTCCACCATCTCTTTGCGATTGCCACGCGCCCGCTTCACCGCATCCTCGATCACCCTAAAACGCATGGGCATTGAGTAACGGAAACTCAAGTCCTGCAAGTCGCGGTAAATAATGTTCAGACCCAAGCGATGAGCAATCGGTGCGTAGATCTCAATGGTTTCGGCAGCTACTCTACGACGCTTCTCCATCGGGACGGCATCGAGCGTACGCATATTGTGCGTGCGATCAGCGAGCTTGACCAAAATGACTCGGACATCGCGCGCCATCGCCATAAACATCTTGCGGAAGCTTTCAGCTTGAGCCTCAGCATGACTTTGGAACTCCAACTTATCGAGCTTGGTTAAGCCTTCTACAAGCTCAGCTACCTTGCTGCCAAACTTACCAACCAGATCAGCTTGAGTGCAACCAGTGTCTTCAATCACATCATGCATTAAGGCTGCCATGATGGAAGATGCATCCAAGCGCCAGGTGGCACAGAGTTCAGCAACTGCTACTGGATGAGTAATGTATGGCTCGCCACTATGGCGATATTGTCCTAGGTGGGCCGCATCAGCAAAATGAAAGGCTTGCTTGATGAGAGCAACTTCATCGGGCTTGAGATAGCCTAATTTGGAGATGAGGCCATCAATGGAAACGACTTGATGCTTTAGCGGTAATTTTGGCGCAGAGGTAGGGCCAAATAAATGTCGGCTCGACTGAGCCAACAAAGTTGCGATGATTGAGGACTTTTCGCTTTTGGCAGTCTCTTTAGGCGAGACCTGACCTTTGGATTCCGATGTGTTTGGGTCGCCTAAGGGGAGCTCCACAACGGAACCCCTGAATTACAAAGGTACTTTGGTCAACATGTCACGGTCAGTTACACCAGCAGCAACTTCACGTAACGCAACTACAATTGCTTTATCTCTGGACTCAACACGTGGGGAGTGACCTTGAACTAATTGACGTGCGCGATAAGTCGCAGCCAATACCAGTTCAAAACGATTTGGGATAGTTTTTAGACAATCTTCTACAGTAATACGGGCCATGCTGAACTCACTTAAATTTAGCTTCAATACCTATAGGATAACTGATTAGACCCCAAGGCGCCTTAAAAGCGCTGGGTTGCGAGCCATAATCGGCCCTGAGCGCAGACGGCTGGCAGCAACCACATGGCGCAAATCTCTCAAAGCCTGCTCAAAATCATCGTTGATCACTATGAAATCGGCTTCGTGGGCATGCTGAAGCTCTAAATGCGCTGCAGCTAATCTTCTCTGAATCGTTGCCTCATCGTCCTGCCCACGTTTACGCAAGCGCTCTTCTAAAGCTTCAAAGGAAGGCGGGAAAATAAAGATCCACTGCACTTCAGGAATAATTTGACGAATCTGCTGAGCACCTTGCCAATCGATTTCCAACATCACATCGCGACCGGTTTTCATCTGGGCTTCAATCCAAGCTTTTGAGGTGCCGTAAAAATTACCATGCACTTCAGCATGCTCCAAGAAATTTCCCTGGTCGCGCTCAACGATAAATTCTTCTCTGGCAATAAAACGATAGTCCTTCCCATCAACCTCACCCGGCCTTGGAGCGCGTGTTGTAGTGGAAAGAGAGAGCTTAAGTGCTGCATCTTCCTGCAACAAAGCATTCACCAAAGAAGATTTGCCAGCGCCTGATGGGGCAACGATCATCAACATACTGCCTTGATAAGCAGGTGAGAGATTGGGTTTAAGTTTAGGGCTGGCCATAACGATTATCTAAATATCCATTACTCTAAATTTTGGACTTGTTCACGCATCTGCTCAATCAGGAGCTTAAGCTCTAAAGCAGCTTGTGTGCATTCTTCTGAAACTGATTTAGAGCTCAAGGTATTGGCTTCACGATTTAACTCCTGCATCAAGAAATCTAAACGCTTACCCACTGGACCCTTGCCTGCCAGAGCCGTATCAACCACTTGAAGATGGGTCTTGAGGCGGGCAAACTCTTCCGCCACATCAATACGCACTGCATAAAGCACAACCTCTTGACGAATGCGCTCCATTAACTCAGTACCCGAACCACTGCTGGCTTTTCCTTGCTCTTGCGCAGCTAATGCCTCGGCCAAGCGCTCGGTCAGTTTTTCTTGATACTGAGCAACATAGACTGGAACCTTGGGCTCAATCACTTTAACGATCTCACGCATCTTGCTGGTGATATTGGTTAAGACCGTTACTAAGGCTTTGCCCTCGGCATGGCGACTATCCATTAAGGCAGCCAAGGCGGCGCGACCCGCTTCAACAGTAGCAGCAATCCAGCCTTCTTCTTCACCCCTGGGCTCAGAGACAATCCCTGGCCAGCGCAAAATATCAGCGATACGCAATGCTTCAGCATTAGGAAAGGCCACTTGAGCATGCTCTTGCAGGGTATACAGAGCGTCTAAACGATCTTTGTTTAAGGCGCCTAAGGCATGAGGGTTGGCTTTAGCAGCCCCAGCAGCACCCGAATTCACACGCCATGCAGCCCGAAACTCAACCTTACCCCGAGAAAGGCTTTGGCTAGCCATTTCTCGTAAGGCAGGCTCAGCCCCACGACACTCGTCCGGAAGACGAAAGCCCAAATCCAGAAAGCGGCTATTAACAGCCCGACATTCCACTTGCAGATCAGCTACAACGCCAGCTCCTAGGGAGACTTGGCGAGAAGCGCTGCCATAACCAGTCATGCTCGATATCATAGGGACATTGTAGATCTTTAGGACCACACCCCATGACTCAGCACAACATCACCCGCCCTAGTGGCCGTACCCCTACGCAATTGCGCCCTGTGAGCATTAGCCGTGCATTTACCAAGCACGCAGAAGGTTCCGTCCTGATTGCCTTTGGTGACACCAAAGTGCTCTGTACGGCTAGCGTGCTGGAAAAAGTACCTCCCCACAAAAAAGGCTCTGGTGAAGGCTGGGTTACTGCGGAATACGGCATGCTCCCCCGCTCTACCCACACCCGTAGCGATCGTGAAGCAGCTCGTGGCAAGCAATCTGGTCGCACCCAAGAGATTCAGCGCTTGATCGGTCGCGCGATGCGCAGCGTCTTTGATCTAAAAGTATTAGGTGAAAGAACTATCCATTTAGATTGCGATGTCTTGCAGGCCGATGGTGGCACTAGAACTGCATCCATTACTGGCGCTTATGTTGCGGCACGTGATGCAATCAACACCCTTTTGCAAAGTGGCGCACTCAAATCAGACCCCATCATCGATAGCGTTGCAGCGATTTCTGTTGGCATCTACCAAGGTGTACCAGTACTCGATTTGGATTACCCAGAAGACTCTTCTTGCGATACCGATATGAATGTCGTTATGACAGGCAAAGGCGGCATGATTGAAGTGCAAGGCACTGCTGAAGGTGTCGCCTTCTCTCGCACTGAGTTAAATGCGCTACTAGATTTAGCGGAGCAAGGTATTGAAGATTTGACTCAACTACAAAAAAAAGCATTTCAATAAAAGGCAAAAGGTAGATGGTGCAAAAACTCGTTCTCGCCTCCAACAATGCTGGCAAGGTTCGGGAGTTTCAGGAACTCTTGGCGCCCTGTCATTTTCAAGTTATCCCTCAGGGTGAGCTGGGCATTTCGGCGGCAGAAGAGCCACACCATACTTTTGTTGAGAACGCGCTTGCTAAAGCACGTCATGCCAGCGCTGCCAGCGGTTTACCTGCACTGGCGGATGACTCCGGTATTTGTGCCCATGCATTAGATGGTGCACCGGGCGTCTACTCGGCACGCTATGCGGGCGTTGATGGCGATAACGCCGCTAACAATCAAAAACTGATTACATCGTTACACGGCAAGGCTGATCGCGGAGCACATTATGTCTGCGCTCTCGTGATGGTCAATAGCGCAAATGATCCAGAACCACTGATTGTGCAGGCGCGTTGGTACGGTCAAATTATTGATGAGGCTAAAGGTAGTCATGGATTTGGTTACGATCCTCACTTCTTTCTACCGGAGCTTGGTAAGACTGCAGCTCAATTAGAGGCGTCCGAGAAAAACCAAATTAGTCATCGGGGTCAAGCCTTGCGAGAACTCATTACACAACTTCAAATCCGTGCTCAATACGCTTAATCCTGTTTTGGCGACACAGCCAAAACTGACCGCCCTACCTCCACTATCTTTGTACATCCATTTTCCGTGGTGTGAGAAGAAGTGCCCTTATTGTGATTTCAACTCACATCAAATTAAAGATGGCGTTGGTAATGCAGATGCAGGCGTAAAACCATCACAGGGATTTGATGAGGTGCGTTATATCAAAGCACTCATAGCTGACCTAGAGACAGAGCTACCGCGTGTTTGGGGTCGCCAAGTCCACAGCATCTTTATTGGCGGCGGCACACCTAGCTTACTATCTGCCAATGGCATGAATGAATTGCTCTCCGCCATTCGGGCACGAGTGAACTTAGAGCCAGATTGCGAAATCACCATGGAGGCCAATCCTGGGTCTGTCGAGACAGAGAAGTTTGCTGGGTTTGCCAATGCAGGCATTAATCGAGTCTCCTTAGGCATTCAGAGTTTTCAAGATCAGCAACTCAAAGCTTTGGGGCGCATTCATAATGGCGCAGAAGCCAAGCGTGCGATTACGATTGCGCTTGAGCACTTTAAGTCTGTCAATCTTGATCTCATGTTTGGTTTACCCAATCAAACCTTAGAAGCAGCTAAAGCAGATATTGAAACCGCTCTCTCGTTTAAGACCCCACATCTATCCTTCTATAACCTGACACTAGAACCAAACACTTACTTTGCAAACTTTCCCCCAAAACTTCCCAGTGAGGATGAGATTGATGCAATTTTTGAGCAGAACTTAGTCCTACTAGAAGCAGCAGGTTATCGACGTTATGAGATCTCAGCCTATGCCAAGAAGGATCAAGAGTGCAAACATAATCTGAATTACTGGCGCTTTGGGGATTACATCGGAATTGGTGCAGGTGCGCACGGGAAAGTCTCCTTCCCGGACAAAATTACCCGTCAAGTACGAGAGCGTCATCCAGAAACGTATATGCAGGCGATGGAGAGTAAAGGCAATGCTTTAATCGAAGCAAGAGAGATTCCCGCTACAGATCTTCCCTTTGAGTTCATGCTCAATACATTGCGCCTGACTGATGGGGTAGACACTGTGACCTTTGGAGAGCGCACTGGCTTACCACTCAATGTGGTCTCAAAAGGATTGGATGAAGCTAGTAAGAAAGGTTTGTTAGATCCCAACCCCAGCAGACTCAAGGCAACCGGACAAGGCTTGCGCTATCTAAATAATTTACAAGAATTATTTTTGTAAAAGCAGATACGGATTTAGGAATTTAAATTACTTTCCAGTCCAGGAAGGTGGCTTACCATCCAGAAATGCAGCAACCCCGTTCTTAAAGTCATCGCTACCGTAGCATTCCCGAATCAAATCACTGCAATCCGGTAACTTGTTCTTGATAATTCTTGTAAGGGTTTGCTTGCTAGATTTTTGAGTAATCGGCGCTAGCTTATTTAAACGTTCGGCTAGCTGGAT